>Ga0306925_10001140_pt1 | contig 21235 bp, 20 predicted proteins | sample flu12Cox44000176_FD_203755 | JGI IMG/M metagenome (GOLD analysis project Ga0306925, IMG submission 203755) | Lab enrichment of tropical soil microbial communities from Luquillo Experimental Forest, Puerto Rico - flux8day.12C.oxic.44.000.176 (v2)... | ecosystem: Environmental > Terrestrial >... | reverse complement strand
GCTCAAACCTGGCGACCCTGCTCGCACCGCCCCGGTGGTTACGGCCGAGACAGCGCTGCTGGCAGCATTCGGCGATAGCGGGCATCCCTTCGCCAAGGTCGAGAACCGCCGCGTCGAGATCGACAAAGGCACGCAGACGATGGACGTGACCTACACTCTCGATCCCGGGCAAGTGATGCGCTTTGGGCCACCGGAGATCAAGGGTCTCGAGCGGCTCGATCCCGCCTATGTCGGGGCTCGGTTCCGCTGGCAGCGCGGCGAAATCTATGATGCGAGCAAGGTTGAGGAAACGCGCCGCGCGCTGATCGAATCCGGGTTGTTTAGCACGGTTCAGATCACTCCCGTGGCCGATCCCGACAATCCCGAGGATGTGCGGATGGCGATCGATGCGACCGAACGGGTGCATCGAACGGTCGGGGCCGGGCTTGCCTACAACACCAGCCAAGGCTTCGGGGCCCGCGCGTTCTGGGAGAACCGCAATTTGTTCGGCTACGCCGAGAATCTGCGGCTTTCCGCCGAGGCCGGCCAGCAACTCGACGCGTTCCGGGCGAATTTCCGCCGTCCCGATTTTTTGGCGATCGATCAGGACTTCCTCGCGACCGCCGAGGCCGCCAACGACAACCCGGTCGCCTATCGCAGCCGCCGCGCAATCGCCACGGCCGGGATCGAGCGCCGCTTCGATCACCTGGTGACCGGTGGGGTCAGCTTCGAGGTCGAAAAGGCGAACGTCGTCCAGCTCGCCGAGGTCAACCCGAGGACCGGTACGCAGCGTTACGAGCTGGTCGGCCTGCCGGCCTATCTAAAACTCGACGAGACCAATAATCTGCTCAACCCGACCACTGGCTATCGCGCGCAGCTCAACATCACACCGGCCCATACTTTTTCGGGCTCGCACCTGACGTTCAGTACGAACATGGTTTCGGCCAGCACCTATTGGGCGCTGGGTCCCGAACAACCTGCGATCCTGGCCGGCAAAATCGCGTTTGGCTCGCTCGATGGCGCTCCGCTGTCGCAGCTTCCTTCCGACCAGCGAATTTATGCCGGCGGCGGCGGATCGGTCCGCCCTTACGGCTATCTAATGGCCGGACCGCTCGCCCAGAACAATGTACCGATCGGTGGAAGGTCGAGCTTGGTGCTCAATTTGGAGGCTCGCATCAAGATTACCGAAACAATTGGCATCGTGCCCTTCGTCGATGCTGGCAGCTACTACGAGAGCCCGCTCCCGCAGCTGAGCCGCACGCCGCTTTACGGCGTGGGCCTTGGTGCGCGCTATTACACCGCGTTTGGCCCGCTACGGCTCGATCTCGCGACCCCGTTGCACAAACGCCACGCGGATTCGCCGATCCAGGTCTATATCAGCCTCGGGCAGGCCTTCTGATGCAGGGCGTAGCAAAGGCGTTTCGCTGGTTTGGCGCCGCCGTTGGTTTGCTGATCGCCGTCCTTCTCGCCGGTTTTGGGCTTCTGCAGACACCAGCCGGCAAGACTTGGTTAGCCACCACCATCGCACAAAAGATTGGCGATCCGGACTTTACCGTCGCGATCGAGACTCTCAGCGGGATCGTACCGTTCCGCCTAATGGTCGACCGGATCGAGATCGGCGACCGCGACGGCGTCTATCTCACCCTACACGATGTCGCGCTCGATGTCTCGGCGGCCGCTCTGCTGGCCGGCCGGCTGCATATCCGGTCCTTGAGCTTTGCCGAAATCGATATGGCGCGGTTGACGACCGCGCCTTCGACAACGCCGCTCACCGAATACCTCAACGTTCCACATCTACCAATCAGTGTCGTTCTCGATCGGCTTTCGATCGGCCGGCTGGCGCTTGCTCCTCCAGTGTTGGGCGAGAGTGTTGTGGCGACGGTGGCGGGAAGTGCGCAGGTCGCCGGTGCGACGGCACATGTCGCGCTCGATCTGCATCGCACCGACGGCACTGCCGGCAACATTGCCTTGGCGATGGATCTTGCCGGCAGCACCCCTGTTATGAACCTGCGGCTTGACGCCTCCGAACCAACCGGCGCCCTGCTCGACCGGCTGCTCGGGCGCTCCGACCGACCGCCGCTCGCGCTGTCCTTGAACGGGACCGGACCGCTTGCCGATTGGCATGGGCGGCTCAGCGCCTCGGCCGGCTCACTCGCGCGTTTCGATGCGGATTTGACCCTCGCCGTCACGACAGAGGCGATTCTCGGCGCGTCGGGCACGGCGGCATTGGCTCCGCTCGTCCCGGCGGAGTTCGCGCCGCTCCTCGGCGACCGGGTTGGGCTGTCGTTGCGCGCAACATTTGGCGACCGCATCGTCCTCGACTCGCTGTCGGTCGCCACCGCGGCAGGCACGGTGAGCGGCGATGGCGCCTTTGGCGGCCCCAAAAAGGATGTTGAAGCGCATCTGCGGGCAAATATGCCGGAGCTCTCGCCACTGGCGAGGCTGCTCGGCACCAACCTCGCAGGCGCGGCATCGGTGACCGCCGAGGTTAAGGGCACGGAGAGCCGTCCCGCGCTCGCGCTGAATTTGTCGGGTGCCGAGATTCGTCTTGGCTCTTCGGGCGCGGAGCGTGTCGAGGCGGAGGTTTCGGCAACCCCGACGGGCGTTCTCGACAACCCAGACGCGCGGATCGAATTCGCGGCGAAGGGCCGGATTGAGGGACTTGTGACGCCCGAAGGAGTTGCGGTCCCGCCCGCGCTCAGCCGCGACATCGATTGGTCGCTTGCCGGCAATGTTGCCCGCGATGGCAGCGCCGTCGATCTGACCAGCCTTTCCGCCGGTGGCACCGGGTTAGCCCTCAGCGGTGCCGGGCGATTGGGCGAAGGCGGTCAGACCGTCGAAGGACAGCTGCGTCTGTCCATCGCCGACCTGCGGCCCTTCTCCGGCCTCGCCGGTCACCCGCTCGCCGGTTCGCTAGAGCTTGCGGCCGATGCCGAGCGGGAGAGCACGGCGGGCTTCAAAGCAAGCCTGCAGGGCTCGGCGAAGGGGCTGCGGACCGGTACCCCAGCAGCCGACGCATTGCTCGGTGACGCGACCACGATCACGGGTTCCTTACAACGAGCTCCTGCGGGCACACTGATCGTGGATAAGCTTGCCATGGTGGGAGCCGCGGCAAACCTGTCAGGGAACGGGCGCTTCGATCCCGCTTCGTACCAGCTGGCTGCGGCGCTGACGCTCGAGCTGCCGCAACTGAAGCCAGTCGGCTCGGCGCTCGGCACCGAAATGGCGGGTGCGCTGACGGCCAAAATCGATGCCGAGGGAGCGCTCGATCACCTCCGAATCGTCAGCAAGGTTGAGGGCAATGACATCGCAGCCGGCGGGGCGCGGATCGATCGCCTGCGCCTTGCCGCACAAGTCGCCGACCTTGCCGAGGCAAAGGCAGCGCTCGACGGAACCTTTCGAGCGTACGGCTTCGACGGGACACTGACGGTCGCGGCCCAGCTGGAAAAGGATTCCGAGCTGGTGCTGCCGCGCTTTCGGCTCACGGCAGCGGACAGCGCGGTCGAAGGCAGCCTGCGTGTCGCGCTGGCGACCGGTCTGGCCCGCGGCTCGATCAGTGGACGGGTGCCCGATCTCGGGCGTTTTTCGAGGCTCGCCGGAACACCTCTCGGCGGCAATCTCGCGCTCAACGCCGGGCTCGACGCGCGTGGCGGTCAGCTCCTCAGTCTCTCGGTAACCGGGACCCGGCTGACCGCCGGCAGCCGTGGCAAAGCCGAATTCACGACCGTAAACCTCGCACTCAACACCCCACGGCCGGGCCGCGTCGCGTTTCAGGCGGACGCCAAGGGGCAGCCGTTGACGGTGGCGCTCGCGGGTGACGGTGGGTTCGAGCCCGGCCGGATCGAGGCTCGCTTAGGCCGGCTTACCGGATCGCTCGGCAGCGACCGGCTGTTTCTCGAGCAACCGCTGACATTATCGAAACGTGGTGCCGACCTCGCCTTTTCAGGTCTCGCCTTCGATTTCGGCGGCGGTCGAATTACCGGAAATGGCGGCGTCCGCGGCGAGTCGCTGTCGCTCGCGCTGAACGTTGCGAATCTGCCGATAGCCTCGGCCGCCCAGCTCATGGGCTACCCAAAGGCACGAGGCACTCTGACGATCGCCACAACGCTCGGCGGAACCCTGCGCGTGCCGCGCGGCCATATTGCCCTGAACGCGCGCGGCCTCTCTCTCGCCACCTCCACGCATTCCCATCTGCCGACCCTGGGGCTCGGCATGGACGGTGATTGGAACGGGCGAAACATCGACCTGAAAGGCCAGGTCACCGGGCTCAAGGGCGACACCATCAGCCTTGCGGGCTCGGTACCTTTGTTGCTTACCCCTTCGCCGTTCGGGATTTCGGTGCCGCCGACAGGTCGGCTCGGTCTGCAGCTGCAGGGTGCCGGGCAGCTCGAGCACCTGGCCGATCTGCTGCCGCTCGGCGAGGACCGGGTCAGCGGCCATTTCTCGGCCGATGTCTCTGTCGATGGCACGGTCGCCTCGCCATCGGCGAACGGACGCCTCAAAGTCTCGGATGCGCGGTACGAGAATTTCGCTACGGGTGCGGTTCTGACCAACATGCAAGCCGAGCTCGTCGGCGATCGCGACCATTTCACCTTGGCCTCGCTCGCGGCCGGGGACAGCGCAAATGGGAGCCTCAAAGCGCAGGGCAATGTCGTGCTGAAAGGCCCCTCCGGCCCGACCGCCACGTTATCCGGGACACTCGCGAATTTCCGGGTCGCCGCACGTGACGAGGCGGTCGCCACGGCGAGCGGGACGGTGTCGATCACCGGCCCCCTGACCGCGCCGAAGGTCGCGGCACCACTCACCATCGACCGTGCCGATATCAATCTCCCGGAAAGCCTGCCGCCCAGCGTCGTCGTGCTGAAGGTCGTCAGAATAAACAGCAAGACCGGAAAGCAGCCGCCGACGGCGGCCGCCGCGGCCCAACCCCCGGCGCTTCCGGCGACGCTCGACATCAAGATCGATATGCCCGGCAACATCTTCGTGCGCGGGCATGGGCTCGACAGCGAGTGGCGCGGCAAGCTCGCGATAACCGGCACCAGCGCCGCACCCGCTATAAACGGGTCGCTCGAGCAGATTCACGGTAGCGTCGATTTCCTCGGCAAGACGTTCACCTTGACCCGCGGCACGATCACTTTTGACGGTACCGACAAGCTCGACCCGGCCCTCGACATCGTCGCCGAGGCGAGCACCGCCGACATCACCGCGCAGGTCAACATCGGCGGTTTGGCCTCGGCGCCGACGGTGACGTTGACCTCGACGCCCGTAGTGCCGCAGGACGAGATCCTCGCGCGCGTATTGTTCGGCAAGAGCGTCAGTCAGATCTCCGCCGGGGAGGGGCTGCAGCTCGCCGCGGCGGCCGCCAGCCTCGCGGCTGGCGGTCCCGGCGTTCTCGACCGCTTGCGCGGCGGCCTCGGCCTCGATTGGTTCAGGCTCGGCTCGAGCACCAGCGGACCAACAACCGGAACCCTAAACCCCGGCGGTAGGAGCAATTCGGCGACCGGCGGCACCGCGCTGAGCGCCGGGAAATACATCGCCCCGGGGGTCTCGGTCGGGGTATCCCAAGGGATCTCGCCGCCCACAAGCAAAGTCACGGTGGAGGTCGAGGTGCGCCCGCACCTGACTGTAGGAGGAGAGGCCGGCCAATCCGGCAGCACCGGCCTCGGGGTCAATTGGAGCTACGATTACTGATCGGTCACGCTTTGGTGATCAAATCTTGTCGAAGGATGCCCGCGGCGGGAAATTGCGTCTCTCCCACTACGGGGACAAAGGAGGAGGGGGAGGATGCCATGGACGCTGTCGACAGAGAATTAGAAGCACTGCTGCCGCGTGCAGAATGGACGCGACGTGGATTTGTCATGACCTCGCTGGCTACCGGCTTCGCGCTGTCGGTCCAACCGGCCTCGGCGGAGGCCATCCACACCGACGCGATCGGGCTTGAAGCCAGCGAGGTTAAGGTCCCGGTTGCCGACGGGTCGATTCCGGCCTATCGCGCGATGCCGGACAATGGCGGCCCGTTCCCGACAGTCCTGGTGATCCACGAGGCCTGGGGTGTTCACGAGCACATCAAGGATCTGTGCCGGCGGCTCGCCAAGCTCGGCTATTTCGCAATCGCCCCCGAGCTGTGGGCGCGCCAAGGCAACGCCGCCGCGGCCAAGGACATGGACGAGACGCGGAGGATCATGTCGAGCGTGCCCGAAGCACAAGTGATGTCGGACCTCGACGCCACCGAGACCTATGCCAAATCGACCGGCAAGGCCGACACGACAAAGCTCGCCGTCACCGGCTTCTGCTGGGGTGGACGGGAGACTTGGCTCTATGCCGCCCACAACCCGGATCTGAAAGCCGCTGTAACGTGGTACGGCGTGGATCGCCCCCCCGGGGAGCTGACGCCGAAGAACCCGGCCGACATCGCCGGCCAAGTCAAATGTGCGGTGCTCGCCTTCTATGGCGGCCAGGACCAGAGCATCCCACCGGAGACGCGAGAGAAGCGGGAGGCGGCCTGCAAGGCGGCAGGCAAGACCTGTGAAATGAAGGTCTACCCGGACGCGCCGCATGGCTTCAACGCCGATTACCGGCCCTCCTACCGGCCCGACGATGCCAGGGACGCCTGGGCACGAATGCTGGCCTGGTTCAAAGAGCACGGAGTGGCGTGAGCTGAACCTCGCCGCACACCTGTTCGACGTCGCCCGCCGGCAGCCGCAATCGCCGGCGGTTAGCGACGGGGTCCATGCCTGGAGCTATGGCGAGTTTGCCCGCCGCATCTCATGCCTGGCGGGCGGGCTCGCCGCACACGGTCTCGAACCTCGCGACCGCGTCATGCTGTGCATGGAAAATTGCGCCGAGTTCTTGGAGATGCTGTTTGCCTGCTGGGCCGCTGGGCTCTGCGCGGTGCCGGTAAACGCCAGGCTCCATGCCGACGAGGTCGCGCATATCGCCGGGGATTCGGACGCCCGCCTGCTCGTCGCCACACCGGGTCTCGCCGCGGCGCTCGCCCCGCTCGCGGGATCGGTCGAGACCTTGTCGGCGATTGTCGCGACTGCCAGCGACGATTACACCGCCCTTCTCGACGACGGTACATCCAGACGCCCGGCCGAGGAGCTGCCCGCCGATCGGGCGTGGCTCTTTTACACGAGCGGGACCACCGGGAGGCCCAAGGGAGCGGTGCTGACCCACCGCAACCTGCTCCTTATGAGCCATTGCTACTACGCCGACATCGACGCGCTCGACGAACGAGACACCTGCCTGCATGCCGGCCCGCTGTCGCATGGTGCGGGTCTTTACGCTCTGCCGCACCTATTGCGCGGCGGACACCAGGTGGTGCTGCCGCATTTCGATGCCGACGCGATCATCGACGCGCTGCGGCATTACAGCAGGGTTTCGATGTTTGCCGCGCCGACGATGCTGACGCGCCTGGTGCACGCGCCGGCGGTCGCCGCCGCCGACCTCGCCAATCTGCGCACGATTTTCTACGGCGGCGGACCGATGTACGTGGCCGACCTCGAGCGCGCGCTCGGGCTCTTTGGTCCGCGCCTCTACCAGCTCTACGGCCAGGGCGAGTCGCCGATGACGATCACCGGGCTAGACCAGCGCATGCACACCGACAAAGCTCATCCGCGCTGGCGCGAGCGGCTCGGCTCGTGCGGCGTGCCGCGCACCGGCGTCCTCGTCAAGGTCGTCGACGATGATGACCGCGAGCTGCCGGCGGGCGAGGTCGGTGAGGTCGTCACGAAGAGCGATTGCGTGATGGAGGGTTATTGGGGGAACGCGGAAGCCACGGCCGAGACTTTGCGCGGCGGCTGGCTGCACACCGGCGACCTCGGCAGCTTTGACGAGGATGGGTTCCTGACCCTGCGCGACCGGTCGAAGGACATGATCATCACCGGCGGCAGCAACATCTATCCCCGCGAGATCGAGGAGGTATTGCTGCGCCATCCCGACCTCGTCGAGGCCTCGGTTGTCGGGCGCCCGCGCCGCGAATGGGGCGAGGAGGTCGTGGCCTTTGTCGTGGCCCGCCCCGGCGCCGAGATCGCAGCCGAGGCGCTCGACCGGCTGTGCCTCGATCACATCGCCCGCTTCAAGCGCCCGCGGCTCTATCGCTTTGTCGAAGCGCTGCCAAAGAACAACTATGGCAAGGTGCTGAAGACCAACTTGCGCCGGCGGCTCTCCGACGACCCCACGTCAGCGTGACAAAACGCGGTCGGCCCAGCGGGCCAAGCGCTCGGCAATCGATACGTTATCGGCTGGCGTGGCACGCTCTTCGACCGGCGGGATTGGCGCCTGGCGTTGGGGTCTCGGCGGCAGGTATTTGTTGACCGGTCGGTAGCCGAGCTCGGGCAAGAGGTCGGCGCCCCGGCGGTCCGCCACCATTCGCGAGACGTCGGAATCAGGGTCGCCGAGATCGCCGAAATGACGGGCGCTGACCGGGCAGACCATCACGCAGGCCGGCAGCCGGTCCTCCTCGGCCAGGGTCTCGTTGTAGATCCGGTCGATGCACAGCGTGCATTTCTTCATCACCCCGGCGTCTTCGTCGAACTCGCGCGCACCATAGGGGCAGGCCCAGGAGCACAGCTTGCAGCCGATGCAGATCTCCTCGTTGACCAGCACGATCCCGTCCTCGGCGCGCTTGTAGGAGGCGCCGGTCGGGCACACGGTAACGCAGGCGGGTTCCTCGCAATGCAGGCAGGATTTCGGGAAGTAGACCGTTCGCGCGCCCTCCTCGTCGCCTTCCTCAAAGGAGTGGACGCGGTTGAACCACACCCCCCACGGCTCAGCACCATACGGGTCGAAATCGGGCAGCGGCCCCGCGAAACCGCTCGTATTCCATTCCTTGCAGGCGGTGGCGCAGGCGTGGCACCCGACGCAGATATCGAGGTCGATGACGAGCCCGAGCTTTTTCTGGCCCGCTCGCGGCTGCGGCAATGAGGTCATCATTCATGCTCCCATGAGCTTGCCGTCCGCGCAAGCCCGACGGGCGTGGGCCGACCGCGGGTTTTTCCCTGAGAGCAGGGAGAAAAAAAGAATCACGGTCGCCAACCGCGCCAAATATTATCAATAATGTCTTTTTATCAAATGGTTAGAACATCGAATCAAGGACCCGCCCCGGCGATTGGCAGGGAAGCGAATCTACGTCTCAGGGAAGCGGCAGGGAAAGACCGCGCCCGGTTCGATCGATCGGCGCGCCTCGCCTGACCGGAGATTCATACGCCAAGATTCTGGCGCCAAGATGGCGGCCGTTGCCGCCGAAATTGGTGCTCAGACGCACGAGACGAAATCGACGGCTCGACGCTTAGCGAGCGAGCTCCTTCGCGGTCGGGAAGACCCGCCGTTCCCCGATGTGCTCGAGGTAGCTGCGGACGTGATCATACAGCGCATCTTGTGGCGGGCGCCGCAACGTCAGCGTGGCTTCTTCTACCTCCGTGCCCGCCGCCCAAGAGGCCAGCGCCCGGCGCAATTCCGGATCGCCCAAAATGAAATCGACGGCTTGGTTCTGAGTGCCGAGCGGGGGCGCGCCGTTCTCCTGGGTGAGCTCATCGTGGAGGTCGATTACATAGGCAAGCGCCGCCAGCCTGAGCCTCTCCTCTTCTGTCAACGGCAACATATGAACTCCGCCTCGATCCGCTAGTAAAAGTTAACGCCGGCGGCGGGCTGCAAGTTCGCTGAGGCCGAAAACCAGGCGTGCCCGGGCGGCGGTTGGGGTAGCATCGCGGCTTCGCCGAGACGAGGTAACGTATGACAGGCTGCGTCCGAATTCCTCCTTCCGGGGATGACAGCACCTTGCCGGACGCGGAGCGCGCATTGCTCGAGCGGGCGCGGGCGCTGATCCCGCGGCTCGCCGAGCGCGAGCCAGCCGCAACCGCGGCACGGAAGCTGCCCGTCGAGACGATTGCCGAATATCGCGATGCCGGCATCCTGCGCATCCTGCAGCCCAACCGCTTTGGCGGCATGCAAGGCCGGTTCAGCCTGTTCTCGCGGATCGTCGAGGAATTGACCTACGGTTGCGCGTCCTCGGCCTGGGTTTATGCGGTGCTGGCCGAGCACCAATGGATCATCGCGCAGTATCCCGAAGAGGCGCAGATCGATGTCTGGGGCGACGACCCGGAGGCGGTCGCGGCATCCTCCTTGGCGCCGCGCGAGGCCGCGCGGCCGGTGCCGGGCGGCTGGCGGCTCAGCGGGCGTTACCCGTTCTCGAGCGGGCTGCGACTATGCCCAACTGGGCGATCATCGGGGCCTTTCTTGGGCCGAAGGGCGACCCAAGGAGGGTTGCCTATCTCTTGGTGCCGCTCGCCGCGATCGAGATCATCGACGACTGGCAGGTGCTGGGCCTCCTCGGTACCGGCAGCAAGTCGCTGGTCCTACGCGACGTGTTCGTCCGCGAGCACCGCTCGGTGATGGTCAGCGACCTCTTCGCCGGCACTCCGCCGGGGGCGGTGGTGCATCCCGACGATCCGGTGTTGCGCCCGCCACGCGGCTTTCTGTGTCCTATTCATTGCCGCCGGTCGCGGTCGCGCTCGGCCGCCGCGCCCTTGACATCGCCTGTGCGACGCTGGCGACCCGGGTGTCGCGCGGGGTGACCCGGGCGGCCGAACCGAAGTCGTGCAGATGGCGGTCGGCGAGGCTGCGCGGCGATCGATGTCGCGACCTTGCTGCTCCACACCGGACGCGATTGCAGCACCGCGGAAGTCAGCTCGGGCCGTCGGATCACCGAGGCCGAGGCATTGCGCGCCCGCCGCGACATGGTCTATGCGCAGCATCAGGTCGGCTGGCCGCTCGACCGGCTATGCGAGATGGACGGCGCCCGCTGGGTCTATGATCGCGACGAGCTCGGTGCGATCCGCCGCGACGTGATGACGATCCTGACCCACCACGCCGCGAGCCGCCAAGCGGCGATGGCCCCCTACGGCAAGATGCTCCTCGCCCGCGGCCAGGCGCAAAGCGGAACAAAGCGCCGATGACGCCGACGAATCCGTCAAGCGGGCATGCCGGCCTTACGCAAGGCTTCGAGAAACCGCTCGCGGTCGGCGGCTCGCGCAAAGGGCCGGTCGAGACGAGGGTCGCTAGCGGTCAAGCCTGACATGCGCTGCAACAGCTGATCCAGAGCTGCGCGAGCAGCCCCCGCACTTCCCAGATGTCCGTTGGCAGAGGCCAGGACGGCATAAATGTCGGGAAACTCGGGATTGGCCTCGGCCGCCTGCGTGGCATATTCGACCGCCTCCTCGTAGCGCTCGGCGTTGAGAGCCGCCCATCCCTTGGCCAGAGGGAAGATGATCAGCAGCGGGTCGCGCGGGCTGAGCCGGATCGCTTCGTCGACATGTTGCACGGCGGCTTGTAAATCCCCGGCGAACGCATTGGTAACCCCGAGATATCCGTGGCCCATGGCCAAATTGGGATCGATATCGAGGGCGCGCTGCAGGCGGCGCCGAGCCTCTTCGTGCCGGCCGGAAAACAATTCGAAGACCGCCAGCGCGGTATGGGCGGTCGCGTCCCCGTCATCGAGAGTAACCGCCTTGCGTCCCGCCTCGGCGAATGCCGCATGCGATGCAGCGGGTCCGTCGCCCCAACCGAACACGCCCTCGAAATGTCTTGCCAGCGCAAGATCGCTGTAGGCGACCGAATTGGTCGGGTCGAGCGCGAGGGCCTCGTCCAGCAGACGCCGAGCCTCGGCCAAGTCGTTCTGCGTGAAGCGCCGGATGTGCCAATGCGCCCGCATGATGCGATCCCAGGCGTCGAGCTGGCTCGGGCTCTTGCGCTGAGCGTGCCGGATCTCTGCCGAGATGATGCCGGGGGCGATCGCACCAGCAATGCGTTGCGCGATCTCGTCCTGCACGGCAAACACGTCGGCCAGCTCGCGATCGTAGCGGTCGGCCCACAGATGGTGCCCGGTCTCGGCGTCGATCAATTGAGCGGTGATCCGGACCCGGTTGCCGGCGCGGCGGATGCTGCCCTCGACCACGTAGCGTACACCCAGCTCGCGCGCGACCTTGCCAATATCGACGGCCGGGCCCTTGTATGTGAACGACGTACTGCGCGAGATCACAAAGAATGCGCGGTTGCGCGACAGGTTGGTGATGATGTCCTCGGTAATTCCCTCGGAGAAATATTCCTGTTCAGGATCGCCACTCATATTGGCGTAAGGCAGCACCGCGATCGACGGCTTCTGCGCCACCAGGCGCACGGATGGGGCCATCGCAGCGGTCACATCCGTCGGCTCGACGTCCTTTTCTCCAAGTAGAATGCGGTGGGTGCGCACGGGGCGCGCAATGTTCTTGACCTGCTGCTCGCCCATGTCCGCAAACGAGAAATCGAGCTTGTCGCGCACCTGATCGCGCACCACGCGGCTGACGCAGATCCCGCCCGGCTCGGCCAGGGCTTCGAGGCGCGCCGCGACATTGACGCCGTCGCCGTAGATGTCGTGCTCGTCGATGATGATGTCGCCAACGTTCAGCCCGATGCGAAACTCGATGCGCCGTTCCGGCGGCACCGCGGCGTTGCGCTCGACCATTCCGCGTTGAATATCGACGGCGCAGCGCACCGCGTCGACGACGCTGGCGAACTCGACGAGGATGCCGTCGCCGGTGAGCTTGACGATGCGGCCGCGGTGCTCCTTGATCTTGGGGTCGACCAGCTCGCGTCGATGGCGTTTCAGCGCCGCGAGCGTGCCTTCCTCGTCAATCCCCATCAGGCGCGAGTAACCGGCAACATCCCCAGCTAGAATAGCGGCCAGGCGCCGCTCCACCCGTTCCTCGGCCATGGCTACCGCTCGTTCTAAGGTTCGCCAGGTTCGATAGTCACGACAGACTACATCATTATATCCATTCCGCCTCCAATCGTGACGAAGGCTGACCCTGACCTTCTCGGCGGCGGCAAACCGTTCGACGGCTGTCGGAGGAGGCTCTCCCGGCTTGGCGATAACCGGGTCCCCTCATACGAATGGGTCGCCCACGCGGAAATCGGCGCATTCCGCCGCGATGCGATGACGATCCTGACCCACCACGCCGCGATGGCGCCCTACGGGCGCATGCTGCTCGCCGGTGAGGAGGGGTGAGCGTTTGGTCAAGTTCTTGTCTCCTCCAGCTCGTCCGCCTATTCCGCCTATTCTAAAGCGGATGAATTATCAGGACCGAATCGTCATAGATCCCGAAATTCGCTTCGGTAAACCATGCGTGCGGGGCACGCGCATTACCGTTGGTAACGTGCTCTCTTATCTCGCTTCCGGGATGAGCGAGCAGCAGGTTCTGGCCGATTTTCCACAGTTGGCGAGCGACGACATCCGCGCCTGTTTGGCGTTTGCCGCCGAGCGCGAACGTCGAGTGGTGAGCATTCCGGCCGGCTGAGCAGCGAATGCTGCTCTTCGATGAAAATCTGGCGGCACGGCTCGTCACTGACCTCGCTGATCAGCAGCTCAGCGTCCTCTATGGAGCGCCGCCGAAGGTGATCTGGATCCGGTTGGGGAACTGCTCGACGGCCGACATCATCCGCTTCTCAGGGAGCGTCGCAGCGAGTTCGATCGCTTTATGGCGGACGAAGAAACCACTTTTCTTGCGCTCGCGTGAGGATCGAGCAGCAGGATGAACCCGTGCCGCATCGCAATCGCCTGGCTCCGCTTGCCGAGGTCGAGATCGTCGACGACTGGCAGGGTGCTGGGCCTCCTCGGTACCGGCAGCAAGTCGCTGGTTCTGCGCGACGTATTCGTCCCTGAGCACCGCTCGGTGATGGTCAGCGATCACTTCGCCGGCACCCCGCCCGGGGCATTGGTGCATCCCAACTACCCGGTGTTGCGCGCGCCGCGCGGGTTTCTGGTGTCCTATTCGTTGCCGCCGGTCGCCGTCGCGCTCGGCCGCATCGCCCTCGACATCGCCTGCACCGGATTGGCAAAGCGGGTGTCGCGCGGGGTGACAAAGGTCGCCGAGTCCGAGGTCGTGCAAATGGCGCTCGGGGAGGCCGCCGCGGCGATCGATGTCACGACAATGCTGTTGCACACCGGGTGCGAGTCGAGCACCGCGGCGGTCAGCTCGGGCCGCAGGATCACCGAGGCCGAGGCGTTGCGCGCCGCCGCGACATGGTCTACGCCCAGCACCAGGTGGGTTGGGCGCTCGACCGCCTGTGCGAAATGGACGGTGCCCGTTGGGTCTATGCCGCGACGAACTCGGCGCCATCCGCCGCGACGTGATGACGATCCTGACCCACCACGCCGCAAGCCGCCAGGCCGCGATGGCGCCCTACGGCAAAATGCTGCTCACGCGCCGCGCGGGGTGAGCCCGACTCGCGGGCTCGGCGTCACCGCGAATGCGGCGCTCGATCACCCTCGGAATGACACTCTTGGCGGTTTCCCGCGCGTGACCGACCTACAAGACGTAGTGGTGATGTTGCCGAAAGAGCATCGATAAGTGGGCAACCGGGCATCTCGCCCGCGTCGCAGCGCCGCACAGCATCCGACAGCACACGCGCCATGGCGCGGAGATCGGCAATCTTTGCCCGAATATGCGCCAGGTGAGCGGCTGCAACCTGGCGCACCTCGCTGCAGGTGTCCTTGCCGTCCTCCGCGGCAAGCGCCAGCAGAGCGCGAATTTTATCGAGAGTGAACCCCAGTTCGCGAGAACGGCGGATGAAGGCGAGGCTCCGTGTTTCAGGCGGTCCGTAGATGCGCCGCCCGCTGGAAGTACGCTGCGGCTTGGGCAGCATCCCGATGCGCTCATAATAGCGGATGGTCTCGATATGAACCCCGCTGCGCCGGGAAAGCTCGCCGATCGACATGCGTGCAAGTGACGGAGGAGCCACAGAGCGCATGGAAAAAATTTCCTCTTGATCCTGTAGTGGCTACAGGCTCTAGCATGGCAAACCATGAGCAGCCAAGCCGAAAGTCAGAGCCGTCTCGCACCCGCTGAGCCCGGTATACGCGGCATGCCGCGGGCCCAGAAGCTCCTTGCCGCCGGCAGTGTGATCGGGGCGCTCGCAGCTTCGTCCTGCTGCATCGTGCCGCTCGTGCTGTTCGGCCTTGGCGTCAGCGGCGCTTGGATCGCCAACCTCACTCAGCTTGCCCCCTATCAGCCTTACTTCATCACCGCTACGGTCGCCTGCCTCGCCGGCGGCTACGGGGTGATGTACCGCGCACGGAAAGTGGCGTGCGCGGATGGCCAGGTGTGCACCCGGCCCCTGTCAAACCGGATCGTCACGGGCGGCCTGATCCTCGCGACGATCCTCGTCATCGGCGCGTTGGCGTTTGACGTCCTCGCACCGCTTATCCTCCAGCCGTGAAGGAGACCGCCGCATGAAAAAATCACTTACGGCTACGCTTTTCGGCCTCAGCCTTTTGATCTCGTCGGCGGCGTTTGCCGGCGAGAAGACGGTAACGCTCGCGGTGCAAAACATGTGCTGCTCGGCCTGCCCGTACACGGTCAAATCGAGCCTCGAGGCGGTGCCCGGTGTTGCCAAGGTGGTTGTCTCTTACGCGGACAAAACCGCAGTCGTGACCTTTGACGACGCCAAGACCGCCGTGCCGGTGCTGATCAGCGCGACCACCGAGACCGGCTACCCGTCTGCGCTCAAGGGCTGATCCTGTGTCCGATCGCTCGCTGATCGCCACCGGCGCGATCGGCGCCTTATTGGCGGCGATCTGTTGCTCGACGCCGCTTCTGACCCTCGTTCTCGGGGCGATCGGCCTCACCACTTGGATAACAACAGCCGATTACCTGGTTATGCCGATGCTGCTCCTCGGGCTTGCCGTCGCGGGCCTCGGGCTGTACCGCCGCCACACCGCGGCCGCCTGTCGAGATCCGAGCCTCAAGCCAGGGGATGCCGGATGAGTGGAGGCAAAGTCTACGATCTCGTCGTCATCGGCTCGTTCCGGGTCAATCGCCGGAAGGTCGCGGACTGGTATACAGCCCGCCGGGTCGGCTGAAACCGTGTACGGTTACAAGACATTGATCGAGGAGGGGAGCGGGCATATCCTCGGCGCTCATCTCGTCGGCCCGCATTTCGACGAGGTGATCAACCTCTTTGCTCTCGCCATTCGTCGCGATCTGACAGCCGAGGATTTCAAGCAGACAATTTTCGCCTCCCCGACCGGCGCCTCCGATATCGGCTATATGCTCTAGTGTAGAGGAGCCGTGATCCCGAATTCCACGATCACGTGCCCAGCATGCGGCACGGCGAAGACCGAGACGATGCCCACCGACGCATGCCTCCACTTCTATGAATGCACCGGCTGCGGCGTACTGCTGCGCCCGAAGCAAGGTGATTGCTGCGTGTTTTGCTCCTACGGAACGGTGCCTTGTCCGCCCATACAGGCCGGTGAGACGCCGACTTGTCGTCCCGCTCAAACTCGAACCAGCTGCCCGTGACAGCGGAGATAAGACCGGGCATTCACCGCCCGGACTGGTCAGTCGTGACGAGACCGGCAGCGCGAGACGCCCTCATCGGGCGCGATCGCTCGCGGAATAGTCTCGGTGAAAGATGGGATCACGTTCTTGAGCCGGCGCAAGACCGGGTGTGGAGAACGGTTATCGAGCTTTTTGCGCGGTCGGGTAGGTCGCCGCGCCTGCACGAAATAGGCGAAGAGACCGGTCTCCCCCCGGAAAATCTTCGAGCGCTCGTTGCCCACCTGCAAGCCCATGATCTTCTGGGCATGAACCCGTCGGCTGACAGCGTTCTCTATGCTTATCCGTTCACCGGGGAACGGACAGAACACCGCGTACAGCTTAGCGGCTGCAAGCTCCACGCCGTCTGCGCCATTGATGCGCTCGGCATTGCCGGGATGTTTCGGAGGGATGTCGTCATAGAGTCCTCCTGCCGCGCTTGCGGAGGCGGGATCGAAATCGTCACCGCCCAGAGTGGCAAGGTTCTGAGCCATGTCCGGCCGGTCGACGCCATGGTGTGGTACGATCTCTCCTATAGCGGGTGCGCGGCGGTGTCTTGCTGCCGGTCGATCGCGTTCTTCTGCTCCGAGGCGGAGCTGCTGCAATGGTTATGTGCGCGAAGTCTGCAACCAATAGGCTGTCGGCTCGCACTCGGCGAGGCGCTGGAGGTGAGCCGGGCTCTTTTTGAGCCCGTTCTCGCAGTGACGACGGCCCCTTACACCGAGTGAAAGGAGCAGACAGCCGCCTGGTCGCTCGCAATGTTGCAAAGGGCGATTGACCACCCCGGTGTTGCGCGCGCCGGGCGGGTTTCTTGTGTTCTATTCATTGCCGCCGGCCGCGATCGCGCTCGGCCGCCGATCGATCACTCTCGTTAGCGGCGTAGCCGAGCAACTTGCCGAGCGTCCGGCGCTCTTTTATCGCCGAGCGTCTGGCACCTGGTTTCCCGGATCTGGCTTTAGGCGTATCCAGCCGCCTTCACAAGCGCCAACCGCGTCCATGTGACACCTGCTACCCGATTGAGATTGCCGACCGAATCTGTGGATCGGCATAGGACACAATCGAGCGCGCAAAGCCGAGCGAGCTCAACGGTCTCCTCGTCGGAGACCTCAAACATCCGGCGCTTTGGCGGGACCGGCCCATGGCGGAGCGACATCAGCATCATCCCGCCATCGCCCATCAGAGCCGCGACCTTCGGCATAGCCCTTTGCCGTTCTTCCGTGTCGAGATGCATCCAGACAGCCGTGAGCATGATGAGGTCATACCTCTCGTCCCACGCTGAAGTCGCGGCAAAGTCAGGCAAGCTGTCGTCAAGCCATGTGATCAGAGGCGACTGATGCAGCATCCTTGCGGCGGCGCCGAATCCGTCCACCGGCCCAACCGCGACAACCGTGTTGTCCATTGCTGCAAAAGCCGCCGCATCGCGCGAGGGGCCGATAAACCCGAAGCGCCGAACGCGCATCGAGATCCGCCGTATCCTGACATTTAGGTGTTCGGCCAACAGCGCGCCCGGCGAGGGACCGACGGCAGCGGCGTCCCGGATCGATGCGTTCATCTCTGTGTGGCCCGCGAGGGAGTTGGAATACAAGTTGCGCGACCCGATCGTTGCCCATTCGTCGTCGATCCGCATGATCTTTCCGTAGACGGTCAATCACCCCCGGAATGGCGCCTTGGCGCACGACGATTAGAGTTCTAACCGCGTGATAACCCGATGGGGAGAAACACAGGGGGACTATGATTGACAAAACCACCACTTTTCTGACGCCTATCACCCGGCCGACGGTCGAAGGGTAATACAGGACGAAGTCAAGCAGATTGGCTATGGACATGTGCTCTATCGTTTCGCGTTCACTGGGGAAAGGGCTCAACATTGTGCTGGGTCTGGCGGTGGCCGGGTCATTAGGTTTCGGCGCGGAACTGCCGGTGACCGAGACAATTGTATTGGTCCGGCACGGAGAAAAGCCCGCTGACGGACTAGGGCAACTGAATTGCCAGGGGCTCAATCGCGCCCTCGCGCTGCCCGCTGTAATCGGGAAATTATTTGGCAGGCCCGATGCCGTCTTCGCGCCCGATCCCGCCCAGTCGAAGGAGGATTACGGTCATCTTTACAACTATGTCCGGCCGCTGGCGACGATCGAGCCCACGGCCATCGCTTTCGGTTTACCTGTCGATGCCAGTACCGGTGTCGCAGATCTCGACTCGCTCCGACACAAACTCGCGTCCCCGGTTTATCGGAATGCTCTTGTCGTCGTGGCCTGGGAGCACGCCGCGATCCCAAAGCTCGCCCGCCTTCTCGTCGCCGATCACGGTGGCGATCCTACCATCGTGCCCGATTGGCAGGCAGATGATTTCGACAGTATTTATGTCGTCAAGTTGACGCAAACCGAGGCTGGGACCACGGTTACGTTCGACCAGCGCCATGAAGGTCTTGACGGGCAACCGACGGTGTGTCCGGATCCAGCTCCTCGATAATACCCCCGCGGCTCTTTGATCACCGTTTCGCCGGTGCCCGTGTATCGGCACACCGACATCCTTCGCCAACAGCTGGGCCGTGCGGCCAAGCGGCTTGATGGCGGATTGACATCGCCGACTCCTAGCAGCCATGCTATTTCTTTCAGAACACGCGCGAGCCCATAGGGCGCGGTTGGTGCGTTCAGGAAAGCTATCCCATTATCAGGAGACTTTGAAGGTCGGTTTCGCAATCGCCAATCTCGGTAAGGCTCAAACCAGACCGCTCGAGTGCTGGGATGTCCGGATCACGTCGTTTCTGGCGTGATCGACCAGATGCAAAACATTGCGGAAATGCAGATCAAGATGATCGATCACACGATGGAGGTCTGGCGCGATCAAATCAAGTCGTGGCCCAGTCTGACCTTATCCGCCGATTGGCCCGACGCCAAAGCGATATCGGTCAACCCGGTCCAGTCCTGGACACGGTTCGGGGAGCAGTGGCAGAAGAATTGGGCTCAGAAGATGGTGTCGGATTGGGCGAAGTCATCAAAACGCAGTATTCCTCCCAAAAAGCGACGATCGGGAATAATTGCAATAACCCTATCCGCGAAGGAGTGATCGCCGATGATTCGGCGGTGGCTGGCTATTGCCGGTCTCGGCGGTCTTTCGTCGGTGGCGATGGGTGCTCTCGCCACCCATCTCGTTGACGACGCGCAGGCGACCGATCTGCTGCGAACAGGCGCGCTGTACGGGATGGTCCATGCCACGGTCCTGATCGCCCTTATTGGCGTCGCTCAGGGACGGGAGCCGAGACGGGGCGCGGCAGTCGTGGCCGGCTGGAGTTTTGGGGTTGGTATCATGCTGTTCAGCGGCAGCCTGTTTGTCCGCGCGTTGACCGGAATGACGCAGATCAGCTGGGCGACGCCAATCGGCGGGGCTGCACTGATGCTAGGGTGGACAGCTTTGGGCTTTCCCGCGTTCCGCCGGCGCCGATTCCGCCACCGCAGCGGTTCGCGCGCGCGGCATTACTGTCCAGGCCGATCAGCATCGCGCTCGGCCGCCGCGCCATAGACTTCACCTATGCGAGGATGAGCTCGGGAAGCCTTATCACGGCAGTTGAGCCGCTGCGCGGCCCGCGCTCAGTTCAGGGCCGGGCGATGCAACAGCAAGAAGATGCTTGGCATTACCAGCAGCACGAGCGGGAGCTGCACAACCAAGCCCGAGATGATCGCGACGGCAAGGGGCTGCTGCATTGAGGAACCCTGGCCGATCGCCAGCGCCAATGGCAGCAGAGTCAGAATGGCCGCCAGTGTCGTCATCACAATCGGCCGCATGCGGTTCTGCCCAGCCTCGATCAGTGCGATTTGAACGGGCCGTCCTACCGAGAGATCGACGAACTCCGAAAAGAAAAAGATCGCCACTTCGGTAACGATGCCGACGATCATCGTCATGCCCATCATCGCACTGATGTTGAGCTCGATCCCGGTTATCCAGAGTCCGGTGAACACCGCGCATACCGCCAGCAGCGGCAGCACCAAGATCGCAATCGCCACAGCAAAGCCCTCGTAGATAAATAGCAGCAATACAAAAACCGCCGCGACTGCGGCTGCGAACACGACGGCGAGAGCACGAAAGGCGATCTGTTGCTGCGCGTAGGCGCCGCCCAGCTCCGACCGCACCGAATTGGGCAGAAGTCCCGGCGTGGTCAGGGTTTTCCGAATGTCGGCTGCCACCGAACCCAGATCGCGGCCCTCGATTCGCGCAGTGATCGCGACCATCCGCTGCAGGTTCTCGCGGGCGATTTCGGGCTCGCCGCTGACCGGGACAAGGCTGGCTATCCGCTTCAGCGGGAAAAGATGCCCATCCGGCGCGCGAAGCATGAAGTCGGCGAGGTCGCGATCGGTCGCCCGCGCATCCGCAGGAGACCAGACCCGAACGCCGATCTGCTTTACGGGGGTTGGGATCTGAGTTGCAACTTGACCATGGAGATAATTGTCCAGGAGCCGGGTCGTCTCGGTCGGGTCGACACCCTCGATTGCCGCCTTGACCTGGTCGATCTTGATATCGAGGGCATCGCCAGCCGGGTTGATACCGTTGCGGAGGTCGACCACGCCGGGGACCTTGGCGATCTCCTCGGCAACCTTGCGAGCTGCTTGCAGCAGGGTTTTTGGGTCGTCTGCAAACAGCTTCACCTCGATCGGCTGCGGCACGGAAGTGAGGTCGCCGATCAGATCTTCCATCAGCTGCGCCATCTCGAAACTGAGCCCCGGCACCTCTCGGAGGATCCTTGACCGGACCTCCGCCATGATCTCGTCGATCGGCCGTCGCGGTCCTGATTTGAGCCGTACAAAGAAGTCGCCCTGGTTCGGCTCGGCGAGATCGCCACCGAGGCCAGTGCCAGTGCGGCGTGACCATGTCGCGACTTCCGCTGTCGTCCCCAGAATCGTCTCTAC
>Ga0306925_10001138_pt1 | contig 21251 bp, 23 predicted proteins | sample flu12Cox44000176_FD_203755 | JGI IMG/M metagenome (GOLD analysis project Ga0306925, IMG submission 203755) | Lab enrichment of tropical soil microbial communities from Luquillo Experimental Forest, Puerto Rico - flux8day.12C.oxic.44.000.176 (v2)... | ecosystem: Environmental > Terrestrial >... | reverse complement strand
GCTTCTCCTTCTGATGCTTGAGGCCGTCACCACGGACCTCGTTTCACCATCAGCCTGAAGCGCAGCACCTAAAATCTTCAGCTATCCACAAGCTGGGCCGGCCGATTACCCCATCTTTCATGGCGCTATAGGAGGTCTAGCGGACATCGAACGCACGTGATCCAAGTAGTGCGCGTATGCCCACGCGACGGCGGCCCGTGCATTGTGAGGTGCCGCTCCGCTTCTCCGATCGGATCACCTCGCAGCCGGCCGCCCGCAAGGCCGCCTCCTGGATCTCGAGGCTCTGGTCCGCCGTGCTCACCCTCGCGTATCCAATAACGGTCATCAAATGCCCCATTGTCTCGTTTGGCTCTAGACCATGAGGCAATGACGTATTTCAAAAGTCAAAAACCCTATTGAGACACAAAATCTGTCTCATGTGAGCGACCCATTAAAATGCCCGGCGCGCGGGGGAAGCGGCCGGGCCAGTTGTCTGTCAGGCAACGTCCGTCAGGGGGACGCTGTGTTGCGGAACAGTGTCAGTTCCTGCGCTGGGCGCGCGAAATAAAATTGCGCAAGGGCCTGCGCGAATCTGTGGTCAGATTGCCCTGTTCCGTGCGAGGTCGTAGCCAACCTTCTCCACCGTGCCACCGGAAGAGGCCCCGTCGGGCGCGTTGTTGTTGGAATCGCCGTGCTCCTTGTGGTGGTGATGATGGGAGCCTGCGGCGGATACCGAATCGAGTTCGCTCTCACTCAGTTCACGATTGTTCAAGGTCATTCTCCCCGTTATCTAGCGCTGACGACCATTCCTCAGCGTGTGGGCCGAGGGAGTACCCTGCGCCGCGACGCGACGATGTGATTTGAATCATCGCAGTGTTGCTGAAGTTTCTATGAGATTAGAAACGCGCGACGACCGGTCCACCGAACTTGTAGTTCACCCGGACCGTGAATAAATCAACGTCACGAGTGATCTGATCATTGGCAAAGATGAGGCCGGCACTGATCAAGTTGAAATTTCTGCCGCCCATGAAAAGGTGGTCGTATTCGAAGCCGGCTGTCCAATTTGGTGTGAAGCCGTACTCGAATCCAAGACCTGCAGTGCCGCCCCACCGGGTTGGACTGACTGACCCCAGGACAGCGCCACCGAAGGTGCTGATATCCTCGTTGCGGTCACTCGTCACTGCTGCACCGCCCTTGGCATAAAAGAGGACGTTGTTGAGAGCATAGCCAAACTGGGCGGTGAAAAGACCGAAGCCGTTGAGTTGGGTGCGATTAGTAATGGTGGGATCAACGAAGCTAACGTGAGACCCGCGAAGGTTGGCCCAGTCGCCCTGAGCTTCCAATCCCACAACGATCGGGCCGCCCCCGAACTGCCACCGATATCCTACCTGACCGCCCACGACACCCCCGCCCGCATCATGGCATCCTTCGTCCGAAAAGATGCCGAAGGGGCCCGAAACCAGAAGGCAATCATGCACCAGCCCATAACCGCCGTTGGCACCGATGTAAAAGCCTGTCCAATCGTAATAGATCGGTACGTATGAGGCGGGCGCTGAAGATGGCCGAGCCGGCAGATCAGCGGCGACAGCGGGTGAAACCAATCCGAGGCCGAGAAATGCTATCAGCGTCAATTTTCTCATCGAAGTCCCCAAACCGATTTTGGCGAGAGCTTGTCAGAATTTTCGCGCAGAAGCTGTGCCCGATTCATCACACCCGGAAACTTAATAGGGTTGCCCCGCTCGGCGCACTGGGCAGCCGTTGTGCAATCGCCACTGCAGAGTCGCGTGATGAGCGAACCGATCTTCAATCGAGAACCCACGCTAAAGCTCGTCGGCGGCCTCGCCATGGGCATCGGCGTGTCGTGGTTGATTGGCGAGTGGCAAAACTGGCTCGACAACGATCTTGCCTTCTTTTTGTCGATGCTGCTGTTCATCGCGGGCTTGTTCATTTACGGCCTTTCGCGCGATCTCGCGAACGCAAGTAGCTATTCGCGCCAATCGCAGCCCCGAGCGACGTCAACTCGCCCCGACTGAGTTCGCCAGCGCTCCCAGCGCACGTTGCCCACTGGAGCCCGAGGGAAGACGGGACCCTCCGCCTCAGCTTGGGTCGATGCTGGTCATCGGACTGGTCCCCAATTGGGGCACCCATATCAGACCCTATGTCAGTCAGCCGACGCCTCGTCGCAGTCTTCGCAGCGGATGTGGAAGGTTACAGCCGCCTCATGGGTGCTGACGAGGTCGGCACGCTCAGGGGCTGACCGAACGATATGTGCACCTGCTATTGCATCGCACCATGGCGTGGCGTGGTCGTGGGCATTCGATACACCGTTCAAATGGACCAAGCAGGTCGCATCGTACTTCGGCGGCACGCGGCAAGGCATGGTCATCTCATGGCCCGGCCACATCACGGACGCTGGTGGCATCCGCACCCAATTCCATCACATAGTCGACATCGTGCCGACAATCCTCGAAGCTGCGGGCATCCAGGCTCCCGCCACGGTCAATGGCATCACGCAAAAGCCCATCGAAGGCGTGAGTATGACCTACACGTTCGACAAGGCGAATGCCAACGCACCTTCGAAGCGCGACACGCAGTATTTCGAAATGTTCGCCAATCGTGGAATCTACCACGATGGTTGGTATGCATGTACGACGCCGCCGGTGCCGCCGTGGATCTTGGGAACGGCCAAGCTGCCTGAGATCAACGACTACAAATGGGAACTCTACAACAGCGACGGATTCGGGGTTGCCGCTCGCACCGCCGCCCGCGACGCCCGCAGCCGTTCTAGCAGCTCGGTCATCATCGGATATGCGCTCCCGGACATCACGACGCCACCGCCTCACCCTTGCGCTTGCCGCGCTCTTGCTCGCGCAGCATCGCGGCCCGCAGGACCTGGACGGCCTCGAAATTGAGATTGGTGCAGGCCTCGTCCGCTTTCGCTTCCAGCCATTGTCGCATCGGCGGGGGCAGGCGCAGCAGCAGCTTGACGCGCGGTTGCCCGGCTCTCATGGCAGTGCGCTCCATCGTGCCGTGTTGAACGGCACATATGGACACATGCTTGTCTACACGCTGACAACCGTTTTATCTGTGGGAAAGGGCGAGAATTGCCTTGCTCGCAGGGTGCGCACCGGTTAGGGCCGCGGCCGCCTAATTGTGAGTCGGTTGCGCCAGGTCAGGCTGCGACGCCAACGGGAACCGGGCTGCAGGCCGCGATAACGCATATACGTTACTGTTCGGAAAACGATGGCTGGAGCGCACTTCCGCAGCACGGTTTCGTATATGCTTTCAGCCCATCGATAGCCCTACTGTTCGTAAAAATAGTGATGTGTTGTGCCGACTTCGAGGACGATCCAATGCGCACTTTGACTTTGACGATTTTGACGATGGGTATGGTCTTAGCAGGGAACGCCCGCGCTCAGACATATGACCCGGCTTTTCCTGTTTGCATGTACGTCGTGTACCCGAGAGGAGCTAGCTACCAGGATTGCTCCTACTATACGATGGCCCAATGCGCGGCGTCGGCTTCCGGCCGCGGATTTCAGTGCAGCTTCAACCCGTACTATGCTGGCGCGACGGCGTCGCCGAGACGACACGCTCGGCGTTATCGCGATGTCGGATCAATAACGCCCGTGCCTGCTGGGACCAAACAGGATACGTACTGCTTGCAGGGGCGCGCATGGGGCTATCCCGGCAATTGCCTGTTTTCCAGCTACGCCCAATGCATGGCCGCCGCGAGCGGTACGGGCGCCGCTTGCGGGATCAATCCCCAGTACTTGTTCGCGCCCCAGCGGAACGGCACCTATCGGGGCCGATACTGAGCGGCCACGTGAGGACCGACCATGAAGCTACTCAACGCCATCACGCCGGAGCGCCGCAACGAGCTATGAAACAGGCGCGCCGTGCGCTGGCGTCGTTGCGCCCGATTTTAGCGACGAAGCGCGGCGGTTCATGAAGCCGGCCCATGAGCCGCCATCAAAAACGAGCCGTTCAGGATGCGCGCGCCGCCATGAAATCTGCTCGCGATTTTTGAAAGACCGAAAGAACTCGGCACTCGCTCGTGGGCAGACACGACAACGTCAATCGGCCGGCTGATGCTGACCATCATGGGCGGCATCGCCGAGTTCGAGCGCGAACTTATCCAGGCCCGGTGGTGATTGGAAGCGGGCGCGGGACAGATCGGCCTTGTCAAAAGGGCCACGGATCACCATGGAGGAAAGTGCCCGCGGGATGTTGGCCACCAATCGCCCAATCGGTTCTCATGAATACCCTCATGGCGAAGCCTCCCCCGCGGAGAGTTCTAGCAGGGCTTGCGAAGAGCGCTTCGCTTCGAGAATGGCGCTTTGCAGTTGGGCGAGTTCATCCGGCGGTAAGTCGTCCAAGGCGCCCCCGGCGATCTCGCGGGCCAGGGTGTCGACTTGATCCCGGAGCAGGCAGAGGTCATCGGAGACCGCCGCGTAGCGTTGACCGTCGCGGATGATAGGGGGAGCGGCGAGGACTTCGTTGATAGCAGCGGCGTAGCGGGAGAAAACGGAAATGATTTGTTCGGCGTCAATGAAGGGCTCCGGGGATCGGCGGAAGAGCAGGAGCAGACGGCGGAATAAGCGGGTCATTCCCGGCCCCCGCGAAGGGCAGTGCCCGACAGGCGCTCTGCTGGCTCCACGAGTATAACCTCGATCTGCCGGTGAAGCAGTCCAATGGCGACACGGCGTGGCGGCGACCGAATTACTCCACCATCCACCGGATCATTGAGAACCCGGTCTACGGCGGCGCATATGCCTATGGTAAGGCGGCTGTGGCGGCGGGATACACCGCCGAGGGCGTGAGCGTGAAGATCCGCCGCAAGAGGCGGAACGAATGGTTGACGTTGAAGCCCAATACCCACGACGGGTATGTGAGCTGGGAGAGGTTCGAGGCGATCCGCGCAATGGTCAACAGCAACGTTGCCACTGGTCGACATCACGGCGCGCCCAAGCATGGAGACACGCTGCTGGCCGGTCTGATCCGGTGCAAGCGCTGTGGCCGCAAGCTCACAGTCCGGTACACTGGCATGAAGCACCATATCCCGCGCTACAGCTGCAGCCGCGCCTAGAAATGGCGGCCTCTCTGCATTCGCCTTCGGAGGATTACGCGTCGATGATGCAATCGAGGAAGCACTGCTTGGCGTTGTCGGCCCAGGCGCGATCGCCGCTGCAACCGCTGCTGCCGAGGAAGCCAAAGAACGACAGAATCAGGTGCGCGATGCTCTCAGTCGCGATCTGGAAGCGGCGCGCTATGCCGCAGACCGGGCTTTCCGGCAATACGATGCCGCCGGACTCTGCTAGCAAAGGCTTCCATCACGGCATCAACTCGGATGAGGTTATTCAGTACACACAGCTTGGCAAATCAGAGGTCTTCGAGGAGATACCATGAATGTTGCACGCGACGGTCGTCCTTGGCGAACGAGAAAAAGTAACCGCCGCCAGCAGGCTGGTCATAGGTTCGATCAATTGCAAGACCCGAATAGTGGCAATACAGCAGAGTGCCAACGCCACCGTGGCCGACAAAGAGCACATCGCCCGGTCTATTTCGAGCCAAGACGTGCTCGACCTCGCGGACTATACGCAACTGGGCATCAACTGCTCGCTCCCAGCCCCGAACGCTGATTTGGGGCTGCGCGAAAAACTGATTGGCCACCGCCTGAAACTCATCTGGCACCAAGAAGCCCGTCGCCGATCGATCGTTCTCGTGCATCGCCTCCCGCACCTCTACATCGACGTTCAGCTTTGCGGCAATGATCTCGGCTGTCTCGATCGCCTTTCGCTCACCGCTGGAAACAATCTGCGTTGTACGTGAGAGCTGCCGCGTGCTTGCGACGGCCTCCGTACGTGCTCTCCCGATCTCGCTTAGGCCCCAGGATGGAACAGGGACAGCCGGATCAATATTCACTTGAGGATGGGTAAGATAGCGCACGAGGCTCATCATGTTTCTTACCCACTAAGAATTGTTCTGCATTGAGACCCTGAACCCCGAGGCGTCGAAGACGTGCACGTCCTGTGTCGTCGCAGTGAGCGTCGTTCGCTCACCTGGCGTCGGTGTCTGTCGACCGCGGACTTCGGCAACGAACAGCCTGCCGTCGGCGCGGCGCAAATATGCAAAGGAGGATTCACCAAGCCGTTCGACCAGTTCGACGACGCCTTCGACGGCGAAGACACCGTCTGTTCCTCGGGCAAGGTGCTCCGGACGGACGCCGACTGTCAGCACGTCGCCGACCTTCAGTGACGTCGTCGGCAGATCGAAGCTGCGAAAGCCGGCTCCAGCCACGCGCGCGCATCCGCCTTCGATCCTCTCGACCTTCGCCTCGAAGAAATTCATCGCGGGCGAGCCGATGAAGCCGGCGACGAATAGATTGGCGGGCGCATAATACAGTTCGAGCGGCTTGCCGACCTGCTCGATGCAGCCCTTGTTCATCACGACGATGCGGTCAGCGAGCGTCATCGCCTCGACCTGATCGTGCGTGACGTAGACGATCGTCGCTTTCAGCACTCTGTGCAAATTGGCGATCTCGACGCGCGTCGAGACGCGCAAGGCCGCATCGAGATTGGACAGCGGCTCGTCAAACAGGAAGACGGCGGGCTCGCGCACGATCGCACGGCCGATCGCGACGCGCTGACGCTGACCGCCGGAGAGATCGCGCGGGTAGCGCTCGAGCAGTTCCTCGAGCCGCAGCATACGGGCAGCCTCCGCGACGCGTCGCTCGCGCTCGGCCGGCGGCACTCCGGTGAATTTCAAGCCGAACGTCATGTTCTTTCGCACATTCATGTGCGGATAGAGCGCATAGGACTGGAACACCATCGCGATGCCGCGCTCGGCGGGCGCGAGCGTGTTGACGAGCTTGCCGGCGATATGGATATCACCGCCCGACGCGCCGTCGAGCCCGGCGATCATACGCAGAAGCGTCGACTTGCCGCAGCCCGACGGGCCGACGAGAACGACGAATTCACCGTCTTCCATGGTCAGGTTCACGTCGTTCAGCACCTTCGCCGCGCCATAGCGCTTGTAGAGGTGCTCGATGCGCAGATTGGCCATTCTAAAAAACCTATTTGACTGCGCCGGAGGTGAGGCCTGCGATGAGTTGGCGCGAGAGGATCACGTAGATCACGACCACCGGCAGGATCGCCATCGACAGCGCAGCGAGCACAGAATTCCAGTCGGTGATGTATTGGCCGAGAAACTGCTGCACGCCGAGCGTGACCGTATGCGTCGAGTCGCTCGAGGTCAGGATCAGCGGAAACCAAAGGTCGTTCCAGATCGGCACGACGGTGAAGACGGCGACCGTTGCGATGGCGGGGCGCAGCAATGGCGCGACCACTTCGAAAAAGATGCGGGTTTCCGGCACGCCGTCGCAGCGCGCGGCGTCCCGCAGGTCCTTCGGGATTTGCTGCATGAACTCGCTCAATATGAAGATCGACATCGGCAGACCTTGCGCGACATAGACGAGGATCAAGGCCGTCAGCGTGTCGTTGAGACCGGCAGACCGCATCATGTTGAGGATCGCGACGGAGCCGAGCCGGATCGGCACCATGATGCCGATCGATAGAAACAGCGCGAGCGCCGTCGAACCTCGAAAGCGGTATTCGGTCAGCGCCCAGGCCGCCATCGCGCCAAACAGCAGCACGAGCGCCATGCTGACGAGAGTCACGATCAGCGAATTTGAATAGTAGGTCAGGATGTTGGACGCGCGAAGCACCTTCTCGTAGCCGACGAGGCTGAAGGTCGCGGCGTCCGGTGGGGCGAGCGGGGCGCCGAAGATGGCGTTTCGCGCCTTGAACGAATTCATCACGACAAGCAGGATCGGTCCGACCGCAAGTGCGCAATAGGCAATCAGGACGAGATGGACGGCGAACCTCCCGGCGCGCTGTTCGACCTTCATGTCGGCCCCCGTCAGAAGGCGTAGCGGCGGATACGCCGCTGCACGAGGAAAAGATAAAGGCAGAGGCCGACGAGAATGATGAAGAACATGATGGTCGCGACCGCGGCGCCCATCGTCGGATTGCCGAGTTGGAGCTGGTTGCCGAAAAAGGTGCGGTAGAACAACGTGCCGAGAATGTCGGTCGCGAAATTGGGCCCCGCGAGCGCGCCCTTGACCGAATAGATCAGATCGAAGGCGTTGAAATTGGCGACGAAGGTCAGCACCGAGATCAAGCTGATCGTCGGCAGGACGAGCGGAAGTTTTATGTGGAAGAAGATGCGAAGATGCCCGAGCCCATCGACGCGCGCGGCGTCGATCAATTCTTCGGGGATGTTGAGCAGCGCGGCATAGATCAGCATCATCGGGATGCCGACGAATTGCCAGACCGAGATGAGGGACAGGGTTACGAGCGCGCTCGATTCGAGGCCTAGCCAGGGGGCGAACAGGGAGCCCAGGCCCACGGCCTTCAACGCGCCCGCAGCTACGCCCCAGAGCGGCGACAGGATCAGGTTCCAGGAGAAGCCGACGATGACGACCGAGAGCATGGTCGGCAGGAACATGACGGTACGATAGAGGCCCTTAAGCTTCAGGCCGGGCAGGCTCAGCAATCCTGCGAGCGCGATTCCGATCGGGTTCTGCACGCACATGTGCACGGCGAAGAAGATCAGATTGTTGCCGAAGGCGTTCCAGAACGGCTTCGACCACAGTGCGTCGCCGAGCAGCGTTTCGAAATTGGCGAGCCCAGCGAAATGTCGGGCTCCAGACGGGTCGCTTGTGTAGGTCGATAGCGCCATCGTCGCGACGAGCGGGTAAACCGAGAACAAGCTGTAGATCGCGACCGCCGGTCCAAGAAACAGCAGCAGGAGACCCACGAACTTTGCGCGGGGCATCTGGGCGGTGATGTGGGAGACCGGTTCGGGCATCGTGGAGAGAGATTGAACGTTTGGCGCGGAATTCTTTCCCGTTCCCTGCTTGCGAAGTCCTGGCCGGGGTCAGGGACAGACGCGCCGTCGAAGAAGACAAAGGGCGCGCCTCTGGAAGGACCCCTAGATCATGATGGATTAGAAGGAATCGCATCATGATCTGATCTCTTTGATCGTCACTTCGCGGGCTTGTACCACTTGTCGAGACCGTCCTGGAGTTGCTTGCCGGCGGCATCGGCGGTCAGCTTGCCGTTGACGACCTGCGCGGACACATTCCAAAGCTCGTTCTCCAAATTCGGCGTGCCGCGCGAAAGGATTTGATACGAGTTGCGGATCGTCGACTTGCAGGTCTGGCGCCATCCGACCATCGTCGCGGCGACGTCGTCGTCGATCTTCACCGATGTCTTGGCGAGCGGGAAGAAGCCTGGAAGCGCGTTGGCGTAGATCCCTGCGAATTCCGGAGTCGTCAGCCATTCCAGGAACTTCTTCGCATCTTCCTTGTTCTTCGAGGCCGCGTTGACCCCCATCGCGATGTCGGTGTGGTCCGAGATGTAGCAACCGCTTGCGCCGGCGGGCAGCGGTGGCGGGAAGGCGCCCATCGCGAATTTCGCCTGAGCACGGAACGTCGAGATGTCCCACGAACCGGCCGCATAGATCGCGCCCTTGCCAAGCGAGAACAGGTTCTGACTGTCGGCATAAGTCTGCGCCTGGAAACCAGATCCCAGATAAGGAGCCCAGCTTGCGATCTCCTTGAACACCGCGACGTATTGCGGATCGGTGAACTTCTCCTTGCCCGCAATCAGATTGGCGCGGCCAGCTTCGCCATTCCAGTAGTCGGGGCCGATGTTCTGGAAGCCCATGGTTGCGGCTTCCCACTGGTCTGCGGTGCCCATCACGAGTGGGACGTAGGTTCCGTCCTTCTTCAGCTTCTCGAGCGCGGCGTGGAATTCGTCGAGAGTCTTGGGCTCGGAGATGCCGAGCTTGGCGAAGGCTTCCTTGTTGTAGATGAAGCCGTGGATGACCGAAGCCATCGGAACACAGAAGCTCGTCTTGCCGTCGTCGGTCTGCCAGGCAGACTTGGCGACGTCGGAGAAATTGTCCATGCCTTTGAGGTCATTGAGACCGTCGAGCTGATGCTTCTGATAGAGCGCGAGCGAGGCGTCGAACGGGCGGCAGGTGATGAGGTCGCCGGCAGTTCCGCCGTCAAGGCGCGCGTTGAGGGCAGCGTTGTATTCCTTAGGCGCGGACGGCGCGAATTCGATCTTGATGTCGGGATAGTGCTTGTTGAAGGCGGGGATGATCTTCGAGTTCCACATGTCGGCGTCGTCGTTACGCCAACTTTCGATCTTCAGCGAACCTGCCTCAGCCGTCGCGAGTCCCACGAGCAACGCCACCGCGGCGAACTCGGCTCGCACTACAGCCCTGAATATCCGTGTCATGCTACGCTCCCTTGTTCGGGCTTTCGCCCTTAGTTGATCCGCTTCGTTGCCGCGCGGTGCAACGCGTCATCGATCCGCCCTTCCGCGGCCCCAAGCCATGTGACGGCTTCGGACACGCTGACGACACCGCAGGCGATCAGGATCGCCGGCTTGACTTCGCCACCAGCCACGCGAAGCGCGGCTTCCGCCTCAGCCTCGCTGACGCCGGCGATCGTAGCGACGATCCCGCGCGCGCGGTCACGCAATTTCGCATTGTCGGCCTTGAGATTGACCATCAGACTCTGATGGATGTGGCCGAGTTCGTACCCCATCAATGACGAGAGCATGCCGAGCGCGGCCTTTTGCGCGACGCCGGCCGCCAGTCGAGTCGAGCCCCGCAGGGCCTCTTCGCCGCTATCAAGGAAGATCGGCGCGTTGGCGCCCGAGAGCAGGGGCGAACCCGAGCGATGCGCGATGGCGATCACAAAAGCCCCGCGACGGCGCGCCTCTGCGGCGGCGGCGACGGTAAAAGGCGTGGATCCGCTCGCCGATACGGCGATCACGGCGTCGCGCGCGAGGTCGCCGAATGCGGTCACGGCCCGCGCTCCCGCCGCAGCGTCGTCCTGTGTGGCCCCGTCGATGCGGGACGGCTCGGCTGTTCCACCGGCCAGGACGATCGCGATGCGGCTTTGGTCAAGGCTGAACGTGCCGGGAAGCTCAGCCGCATCTTCCGCCGCCGCAAGGCCCGACGAACCTGCGCCCACATAAACCAGCCGCCGCCAGCGCGCCATATTGCGGCGAGTATCCGCGCAGCTGCGCGAATCTCTCCGGAGGCAGCCACGACCGACTCGACCGCCCGCCGATATGACGCCAGTAGCGCGTCCGCGAACAACGCCTCGTCCATCATCATGATGTTGGCGCAGTCACGCCACCTCTCCCTGCTGCTTCCAAAATCAGCCCCTAGAAAATACCAATGGTAGATACCTCTTGTATTTATTTTAGACGCGTGACATACCACTTGTCTAGAGGCGTTAAGAAATTTTTTAGGAGGCCCCTTGGCGACAGCGCAGTTCTTCCTTGGCGTGGACGGCGGCGCGACGCGCTGCCGCGCGAGACTGCGCGACTCCTCGGGCCGCGAACTGGGGCGCGGCGTCGGACCGGCTTCGAACATCTATATCGACTTCGAAGCTGCCATGCGGGTCGTGCGTGAAACGATCGATTCCGCGATTGTCCCAGGCGTGCCAAGGCAAGAGATCACGCTCGGCCTCAGCCTCGCCGGGCTTTCGGAGGACAAGGAAGCAGAGCGGGTCGCCGCCGCCCTCCCCGGCTTTGCGCACGTGGTCGCGGTCAATGACGCGGTCGCGGCCTGCGTCGGCGCCAATGGACTCGGCGATGGCGGCCTGATTATCGCGGGCACGGGCTCCGCGGGAATCGCGCGCGTTGGTGCCAAGACAACCATAATCGGCGGACGCGGCTTCTGGCTCGGCGACGACGGATCCGCCGCACGCCTCGGCGAAGCGGCGTTGCGGGCGACGCTGCGCGCGCTCGACAGCCTCGAGCCGATGAGCGCACTCGCGCGGGCGCTCGCGCGCCATTTCGACGACGATCCATTGCGGATGAGCCGCTGGGCTGCGGACGCAAAGCCCAGGGATTACGGCGCCTTCGCACCCGAAATTCTGGACGTCGCCAGATCCGGAGATGCCCGCGCGCGCGAAATCGCCGGCGAAGCGGCCAAGGCGATCGAAGCACTCGCGAACGCGCTGGGCGCGCTCGGTGCCGAGCGCATCGCGCTCGTCGGCGGCTTCGGGGAGCCGTTGCGGCCTTTTTTGCCGCCAAATGTCGCGCGGCGTCTGGTCCCGCCCCGCCGCGATGCGGTCGACGGTGCAATCCTGCTCGCCGGCGGAACCCTCGGCGAAGCGGAGGGCATGCGATGACGATGATGGTCGAGGCCGCGCCGGGCCGGAAGCTCTATCTCGCCGTCGTTGACACGCTTCGGCGCGAGATCGAGACCGGACGCTTCGCCGAGACGCAACTGCTGCCGGCCGAGCGCGTGTTGTGCGAGCTGCTAGACGTGTCGCGCACAACGCTGCGCAAGGCGATCGCCGATCTGATCGCCGAAGGCGTGCTGTTTCACCGCCACGGCGCCGGCACCTTCGTTCATCGTGTGACACCGCGCGTCGATCAGCCCTCGTCACGCCTAACGAGTTTTACGGAAGACATGCGGCTGCGCGGATTGGAGGCGAGCTCACGCGAACTCGAGCGCGGTGTCTTCCTGCCGACGCCGGAAGAGGCGATGATGCTCGGCGTGCGGCCGAACGAACGCGTGTTCCGGCTTGGCCGTCTGCGCCTCGCCGACGATTCGCCCATGGCGGTCGAGCGCGCTGCCGTGCCGCTGCGCTATCTGCCGGAATGGGACACAGCCGGCGCTTCGCTCTATGAGGCGCTCTCCGCGCGAGGATTCAGGCCGACGCGCGGCCTCCAGCGTCTGCGCGCGACCCTGGTCTCCGACGCGGATGCGGAGCTGCTTGGCGTCGCGTCCAACAGTCCGGCGCTCTACATCCAGCGCATCGCCTATCTGGCTGACGGGTCTTGCGTCGAATTCACGAAATCCTGGTATCGCTCGGACGCCTACGACTTCGTCTCCGAACTCACGCTGTCGCCACCGCTCCGAAAGGCGCGACGACCATGACCCACATGTTGGAAGAAATCGGCGAGGCGGGCGACGCGGTCGCGCGCCAGCTTAGCCGCAATGCCGAGCGGCTTGCTGAACTTGGATCGCGTCTGCGCGCATTGGATCCGCCGCTTGTCGCGACCATCGCGCGCGGCTCGTCGGATTGCTGCGCGCTCTATCTGAAGTATCTCGTCGAGATCATTGTGGGCGCACCCTGCGCCTCCATTGGTCCATCCATCGCAACGCTTTATCGCGCGCCGATACGGCTTAAGGGCGCTGTGTCCATCGCGATCTCGCAATCGGGACGCAGCCCGGACATCGTCGAAATGCAGCGCGCAGCGCGATGCGGCGGCGCGCTGGCCGTCGCGCTCGTCAACGAGGCGGCTTCGCCGCTGGCCGACGAGGCCGAGGCGCTGCTGCCGCTCTGGGCGGGCCCCGAACGCTCCGTTGCAGCAACCAAATCGATGATCGCCGGCCTCGTCGCGGGCGCGAGCCTGGTCGCAGCTTGGCACGAGGACCGGCTACTCGCAGGCGGCATCGCGGGCCTGCCTGACATTCTGCGCGGGCAGACTGCGCCGCCGCCCGCGGAGATGCTGGAGTGGCTCGCCAATGCCCGCAGCGCATTCGTGCTCGGCCGCGGCGCGACACTCGCGATCGCCGCAGAGGCAGCGTTGAAGCTCAAGGAGACCTGCGCGATCCACGCCGAAGCCTATTCCGCCGCCGAGGTGCTGCATGGCCCGGCCGAACTCGTTGACAGCGGCTTTCCCGTCATCGCCTTTGTGCCGTCCGACGCGGCGCGCGAGGGTATGCTCGCGACGCTCGCGCGGCTTGCCGATGCGGGCGTGACAGTGATTGCAATCGAGGCGGGCGGCACGGACGATGCGCATCGTCTGGCCGTAGCGAAGGGCGACGCGACGCTGCTCGAGCCCATCGTCATGATCCACCGATTTTACCGGTTGGCCGAGGCGCTCGCACTTCGGCTCGGACGCGATCCCGACCGCCCGCGTAACCTGCGCAAGGTGACGGAGACCCTTTGATGATCGTTCTTTCCGGCGCGAGGATATTCGACGGCGAGCGTTTTCTCGACGACCACGTGCTTGTCGTCGAGGGCAAGCATATCGCCGCGATCGTCCCTTACGCTGAGAGACCTCACGGCGCCGTGCGCGATCACGCCGGCGGCCTGCTTGCGCCCGGCTATATCGATGTGCAGGTCAATGGCGGCGGCGTCCTGTTCAACGAGGATCCGACGCCCGAGGGCATCGCCCACATCGCCACCGCGCATCGCAACCACGGGACGGTCGGCTTGCTGCCGACGCTCGTGACGGATGCGCCGAAGGTGATGGCGGCAGCGATCGCAGCGACGCGCGAGGCGTGGCATCGGACCCCCGCGACGCTGGGCATCCATCTCGAAGGGCCTTTCATAGACCCTCGCCGCATGGGCGCGCATGAGCTCAGATACATCCGCGACCTTGGACCAGGTGACGTCGAGACGATCGCGGCGGCGGATTGCGGAGCCGTCATGGTGACGATGGCGCCCAACCGCGTTGGAACGGGGAGCATCTCCGAACTCGCGCGGCGCGGCGTGCTCGTCTCACTCGGCCATTCGGAGGCGGGCTACGAGGAAGCGCGCGCGGCCGTCCGAGCGGGAGCCCGCGCGTTCACCCATCTGTTCAATGCGATGAGCGCGTCGATCGGACGCGAGCCGGGCATGGTCGGGGCCGCGCTCGATCTCGCAGACGCCTTCGTCGGAATCATCGCCGACGGCCATCATGTGCACGACGCGAACTTGCGTGTCGCCTTCGCCGCCAAGCGGCGAGACCGCTTCATGCTATTACCGATGCAATGCCACCAGCAGCCGGCGGACCCGATCAGTTCGGTCTGCAGGGCCGCCGCGTGAGGCGCGCAGACGGCTGCCTGCGGCTCGACGACGGAACGATCGCGGGCTCGGTTCTGACCATGGACGAAGCGGTGCGTTATGTCGTCAACGTCGCGCGCGTCGATCTCGGCGATGCGCTCGCGATGGCGTCGCGCATTCCGGCAACGTTTCTCCGGCGCGACATGGATCTTGGCCGCATCGCGCCTGGGCATCTGGCGAGCCTCGTACATCTCGACGACGAACTTCGGGTGCTCGAAACCTGGATCGAGGGCCGGCCGACCGCCGACGGCTTCTGATGCATGGATTTGGCGGGGTTGCTTGACTGAAGGACGCGATCGCCATGTCGTTTCCATCCACTTCGATCGCCCAACGCATCCGCGTTCTCGTGGTCGGGCTCGGCACCATGGGGCTCAGCCACGCTCGCGCCTACAGAGCGATCGAGGAGTTCGAACTCGTGGGCCTTTGCACCTCTCGCGCGGCCGACCGTCACGACCTCGAGACCGAGTTTCCTGGTCTGCCGCGTTTCGAACGATATGACGAAGCGCTCGTGACCCTGCGTCCCGACGCCGTCGCGGTTTGCAGCTACACGGAGCATCACGCCGTCATGGCGCTGCAAGGTTTCGCCGCAGGCGCGCATGTGTTCTGCGAAAAGCCGTTGGCCGACACGCTGGAGGCCGCAAGGCGCGTCGTCAGCGCCGCGAGCGCGAGCGGAAAGGCGCTGCTGATCGGCTATATCCTGCGCGTCCATCCATCGTGGTCGCGCTTCGTCGACATAGGCCGGACGCTCGGAAAGCCGCTCGTGATGCGCATGAATCTCAACCAGCAGTCGGCCGGATCCTTCTGGGAGGTTCACAAGAAGCTCATGCTGTCGACTTCCCCTATCGTCGATTGCGGCGTCCACTATGTCGACGTCATGTGTCAAGTGACGCGCGCACGTCCTGTCGCGGTGCACGCGGTCGGGGCGCGGCTCACGGGGGAGATCGCGCCGGCCATGTACAACTACGGTCACCTTCATATCGTGTTCGAAGACGGATCGGTTGGGTGGTACGAGGCTGGGTGGGGACCGATGATGAGCGAGACTGCGCATTTCGTGAAGGACATCATCGGACCGAACGGCAGCGTGTCGATCGTTGCGAAGGAGAGCGCCGACGCGAACGCGAGCTCGGCGGACCATGACACGCATACGCGCACCAACGCGCTTCACATCCATCACGCCGCTCTGGATGCGGAGAACCGCTTCGCGAAGCCGGACGAGCTCCTCTCGACTGAAGACGAACCCGGCCATCAGGAGCTCTGCGAGCGCGAGCAGCGGTTGTTTCTCCGGGCGATCCGTGGCGAGATAGATTTGTCCGAGCATCACGAGGCCGCGATCAACTCGCTCAGCATCGTCTTTGCCGCCGACGCCAGCGTTCGGAGCGGCGAAGTCGTGCGCCTGTAACGACCCCATTGTGGATGATGCGCAGCTGCGCGCTGTGCTATGTGTACCGAAAACCTCAGTTTTTAGTATAGATTCAGATATGATGTTGTCGGGTCTCGACTGATGGGCAGACGACGGAAAACCAGCGGCGTGAACTGGAAGCTGTCGCTGCGCGCTCAGGCTGGGAAGTGGTGGGGATCTATGAGGATGCGGGCGTTTCCGGCTCAAACGGGCGGGAAAAGCGGCCAGGCCTTGACAGGCTTCTGAAGGACGCCACAGCGCGGCGTATCAACATGATCGCGGCGTGGTCCGTGGACCGACTTGGTCGCAGTCTCCAGCACCTGGTCGAGCTTCTGAACGAACTTCAGGCCCTTCACTGCAATCTATACCTGCATCAGCAAGCAATCGATACGACTACTCCGTCAGGCAAGGCCATGTTCCAGATGTGTGGCGTTTTTGCAGAGTTTGAGCGCGCCATGATCGTGGAGCGCGTCAATTCGGGGCTGGCGAGGGCCAAGGCCAAGGGCGTCAAGCTGGGCCGCGGCAACAAGAAGGACGGCGACCGGAGCGCGGATGAACAGCGCTGGGGCATGAGCAGGGCCGAGTTGGAAAAGCGCATCCTGCGCCTCCACAAGGGCGGCATCGGTATATTGAAGATCGGAAAGACACTGGGCATCGGCACTGGCACCGTGCAGCGGGTACTGATGGAGCAGCCGCGCCCTTTCGAGGTCGACGTCGCTGAAGCGGCGAGTTTCTATCAGTGAACAGAGCGCACCGGCTACGGGTGACGGTCCCGCTCATGCGCGAGCGCAACCGGATCCTCACGTCAGGTCCCGGTCAAAACCCTGGCTCGAAAACTTCAGGCGATCGATCGCGCCGGCCCCGCCGTCATCGGCTGGGAACTATTCGGACCGCCCCGCCACCAGGAGCTAATCGACCACGGCGGCGGGATCCGGTTTCTGCAACGTCTTCCGCAGCGCTTCGTGCGGCTTGAGCGAGGCCTTTATCCGCTGATCGTTGTGAGACCGCTGGACATCACGCAGGTGCGTCGCGTGCCTCCGCACATGCCAACCAGGCTGGGGCGCGCGTCGGTCGAACCGAACAAAAGCGCTGCTACCAAACGAGCCGCCACCAAACCCAGGGTTATGGTTCCTTCGAATCCGAAACACTCTCGTGTCGAACCGGTTCTGGTAAGACCATCCGTGTGTACCGGCGAAAGGATATCCGACAGCATAACCGCCACCGCCGGCATCACCGCCCACGCCGCCCGCGCCGCCGCCCATGCCGCCCGCGCCGCCGCCCATGCCGCCCGCGCCGCCGCCCATGCCGCCGCCTGCGCCGCCCGCGCCGCCTGCATGCGTAATCACTGGTGGCGTTATCGCGGCCATCAGCAACGTTCCCATCAGGGCAACTTTAATGACCAATCTGAGCACTTCTGCCTCCCGGCTCTCTAACAACCAGTCCGGGCACGCGCTCTAAATGTAATCTTTTGCTGCTACCGTGCTTGACATGCACCCCTTGCCCATGTGAGCCGCATACTACTCCGATAGGCCCTAAATCCAAGCTATGTTAACCGTCAGGGCTCCTCACCGATTGCCCTTCGCTTCCGTTGAGTCACGGCAATTGTTGGTGGCCATCAAGGCGGCAATGGCCGCAATGCGTCAAAGCCGGTAAGGCTCAGACCGAGCAAATGTTTTCCGGCTTGCACCTGATTGTGTTGCAAAACTCTTTTGTCTCGCCGAACACAGATTTTCCGGGCCGTGGGTGTGGCAATCGAATATTGATGTGGGGGACCACTTCATTCTGTGATGAACTTACCGACGACTTCGGTGGCGCGCTTGAGGCAACATCGATCGACGATTGCCGCTTGTAATGTCGTTTAGCGGAAATTTTGCCGCACAGCGTTTTGGGACTTTCGCAACACAATCGGCGGCACAGCGGACGATGCCCGGACTTGCCGCTGGCTCAACCATGCTGACCGTGTTGTCCACCAAGTGAGGCATTGGTTGGGAATGGCCCATGCCCCCAAATGGATCGAGTTCTGGGCGGCGCAAACCAGGAACTTTTCGAGCTCCGCACAGGCCACACTGACGGTATCGACGCCGGCGATGTTTTGAAAAAAATCATTCGGGGGTGTCGGCGCAGGACCGTCTCGTCCGTCCTTCTGGTGAGGGCCGCTACAGAGCAAGGGAGACAGCCGGAAGGGCTCGCCCAGGGAGGTTCTGATGCCGTTGAACTCATCGGTGCCCGAAGTGAAAACCCTGATGACCGGTCTCATGTTCGGCGAGTCGCCTCGTTGGCGCGACGGTCGCTTCTGGGTCTCGGACTGGGCCGCGCATGAGGTTATTGCGGTCGATCTCGAGGGCAAGAGTGAGGTCGTCGTTCGCGAGCCCTCCATTCCATTGTGCTTCGACTTCCTGCCGGATGGACGCATGGTTATCATGAGCGGTCGGCGTATCCGGCGCCTCGAACCAGACGGATCGCTGGCGATCCATGCCGATTTGACCAGTCTTTGCGAATTTGGCTGGAATGAGATCGTCGTAGACGGTCGCGCCAACGCATATGTCAACGCGGCAGGTTTCGACCTGATGGCCGGCGCCGATTTCGTTCCCGGGACCGTCGCCGTTGTCACAGCCGACGGCTGTGCCCGACAGGTGGCGGAAGGGATTGCCTTTCCCAACGGCATGGCGGTGACGCCCGACAATTCGACCCTGATCGTGGCCGAGTCGTACGGCAAAAAGCTCACTGCCTTCAACATCGAGGTCAACGGTGACCTTTCGAACCGGCGGGTGTGGGCCGACCTCGGCGACGGCGTTCCCGATGGTATCTGCCTCGATGCAGAGGCCGCCGTCTGGTACGCCGACGTTCCCAACAAGCGGTGCGTGCGCGTTCGCGAGGGCGGAGAAATATTGCAGACGATCAATCTCGATCGGGGCTGCTTCGCCTGCATGCTCGGGGGCACCGACAGGAGGACGCTGCTTCTCGTGGCGACCGAGTGGCATGGCCCCGCAGGCATGACCGACGGGCGGCGGACGGGTCAGGTGCTGACCGTCAAGGCGCCCGCGCCAGGCGTGGGCTGGCCATAGGAAGGTTGCACTCAGGACCCTTGTTAGGAATACCTAGTATCCACTCATGGCGGCCGATCTGCATTTCGGGACAAAAACTCACTCTCCGGGAACGCAATGCTACACCCGCTGCGCTGCAAAATCCCGGTCGCCATCGGGGCATAGATGGGGTAATCGGCCGACTCAGCTTGTGGATAGCTGAAGATTTTAGGCGAGCGAGCCTCAAGCTCTTCTGAAGGTTCTGGGGAATCCCGCCTACCACTTCAAGCGGATCGGACTGGAAGCCGGGCCGTTATCGCAATGTATTCAGTGCTCTCGCCGAAGCCGAGTTACCAGTGATCTGTGTGGAGACGCGGCACATGCACGGTGCTGAAGGCGCAGATCAACGATTCTGCAAATAGTGCCAAATCTTGGGCCTTTCGCTGAAGGCCATGGTGTGGGACCAGCACCCGCTGATGCGCGTTCCGGCCCCCCTCCGCACTCCACATGCACCCAAACCGAAAACGCAAAAGTGTGCGCATCGGATGGGAGCGTGGGCCATCGAGATCCGGATGCACGCCTTAGCTCGCCGACCTGTCGCTACGGGTTGATGCGCGGAGAGCGTCGCTGCTATTTTGGCTTCATGGCAACGGAGCCAGACTGTTTACATTGTCACCTTTCAGACGGATTAGCGTCCGTTTTCATGGCGGTGGGAGATCCGCCGTCACAGCGAGCCGATGGGGGTTAAACTTGGGGCTGGCGGCTACCGATCGCAGGGCGAAGCAGAGTTCGCCAGCGAGCGAGCCCTCGAAGAGTTTTTGGTAGAACTGACCAAGGAAGAGCGCCGCCATCGTTAGATCGCTGCGGGCCGCCGGCGCAAGCAGTTTAAGGTGAGCGCCATATCATGCAGACCCTGCGTCTAGGTGCGAGGACAATCGGTCGCCAGACCCAGAATCCGAAGACATTTCCGGAATAACAACCCGAACCTGGCCTTGCGGTCTCATCCTGGAGCGAAGCGTGAAGTCTCAGACTCATGAGCCGGTGCGCCCGGAATACTATGCTCTACAGTGCGCGCGCAGATACGCCGAGACGGTCAGGAGACTTGCAATCGCGGGGAGCGAGGACGAGCGCCGGAAGGCGAAAGAGCGCCTCGCTTACATTAGAGAGGGCGGAATGATCGAGTATGAGCGCGAGCGGGAGCGAAGGGAGCGTCCGTTTCCGAAAGATTTTCGCGAAGCGCTTCTCGAAAAGGGTGGATCAATCATTTCGCGATCGATAAGCCGGGAAGAGTCCGAGATGGTGAAATAAGCCAATGCGATACCCCCATTCGCATCAATGGACAATTTGTCTGCCGTCGAAATGCTCGGCCCGGCGGATATGTTCGAGGGGTGGGCGCAAAGCGGCCGTACGGATCCTGTCGATGTGGCCAGGCTTCTTGGGTGGACGGATGGGCTTAGAAGTTTAGCGGCGGAGGTCAGGCCTGATTACGTCCCGCCAGAGCCACCGGCTGATCATCGCCCGTCTCTGCTGAAATTTATGGCTCGCAAAATGTTTGAATGAAATTGTGGCAGCGTGCCATCATCGCAAGACAAGAGCGGGCCGCTATATCGATTCGCCGTACTACATCGTGCCCGACGGTCAGGTCGGACAGGATGCCTTTGCTGTCATCCGTGACACCATTGGCAAGATGAACATGGTGGCGCTTGGCCGAGTTGTGCTCACACGCGGGGAGCACGTCATCGCGCTCGAACCGAGGATCGCGGCCTGTTGGGTCTGACGCTGCGCTACCCTTACGAAGTTCGTGATCAAGCAGAGTACTTCGAGGCCATAGCTGCCCAAGGGCAATTGATCCATCGGCAGCCTTCAATCTGCCGGCGCCGCACAAGATCGCTGACCACGATCCGATAGGTATGACCCTTGCGGATCGCAATCTCGTCGATCCCGATCACCAGCGGACCCGGCGCGCCCGCGCGTG
>Ga0306925_10001136_pt1 | contig 21270 bp, 20 predicted proteins | sample flu12Cox44000176_FD_203755 | JGI IMG/M metagenome (GOLD analysis project Ga0306925, IMG submission 203755) | Lab enrichment of tropical soil microbial communities from Luquillo Experimental Forest, Puerto Rico - flux8day.12C.oxic.44.000.176 (v2)... | ecosystem: Environmental > Terrestrial >... | reverse complement strand
TGGAAGAACGACGATATCGTTCCGCACACCGCAACGGAGGACGCCAATGCAAAAAAGCCTGCATTCGATTCCGGCCTCATCGACACAGGAGCGGCGTGGCACTTCGTCGCTCACAACAAAGGCACTTACAACTACACCTGCACCTTCCACCCGAACATGGAAGGCAAATTGATCGTTCAGTAGGGTCACGGCGGAATGCCGTGCTGAACTTGATTGAGACAAGGTGGCTCGCGGTTGGCGATTTCAAAGTCCGGAGAAGAGAGGAAATCGCTAGCCGCTAGCAAGCAAATTCAGAGCTAATTGAGACCAGGAAGAAATGGATTGTCAAGGTTGGATAGGTAGGGTTTGAGCATGGTGAATCCTTTCGATTTGCGGACGATTTTTCTGGCAAAGCACGCGCAGCATGTGGTGCTCATCCATTTTCCGATTGCTTTGTTTATGATCGGCGTTCTGTTCGATCTCCTATCCAGAGGGAAGCGCGATTCACAACTTGCTACCGCGGCGTATCTAAACTTTTCCGTGGCTGCGCTAGCCGTATTTCCAACTTACGTGACTGGCGTATTGGCCTGGCAGTTCGTTCTTCACGGAGCAAAGCTTAAGGGTCTGATATTGCTACACTTCGTCGCGGCGTCCTGCGCAGCGGTATTGGTCGTAGCATCCTGGTGGATCCACTGGCGGACTCGTAGATCCGATCAGTCGTCTCTTCCTCGCTCTCGCATCCCCATCGAACTGCTCGGTGTAGCTGTCATTGCAATTACGGCACATCTAGGAGGCTTCTTGAGCGGCGTCAATATCTAAACGAATCTCGAAACACTGACGATCAGGCTTTTTCATTTTTGGTATCCAGAAAGAGGCGCGAATCGTGAGCCGATGTGCCGCGGTTGCGTTCGATTAGCAGGCAAAAATCAATTAATAGGAGTCGACATGGGGTCCACGTATTCACCAGCAGTGTTGCCTACCTCCGTGGTTTTTAAGACCATCGAAGTTGATGGTCTCAACATCGCCTATCGAGAGGCGGGCGATCCGTCCTTTCCGAAATTAGTCCTACTTCACGGCTGGCCTTCCTCTTCACATCAATATCGAGAGCTGATTCGTGAGCTGGCAGACCGCTTTCACGTGGTTGCGCCTGATTATCCCGGCTTCGGCAACAGCGAGGCACCCAATCCATCGGTTTTTGGGTACACCTTCAACAAGCTGGCAGAAGTCATCGAGCGCTTCCTCGAAAAGAAAGGATTCTACCGATTTGGACTCTACGTTCAGGACTACGGCGGACCGGTTGGGTTCCGCATCGTCACAAAGAAGCCTGATTCGCTGGAATGGCTCATCATTCAAAACACAAACGCCTACGAGGCGGGCTTTAGTGAGGCCTGGAACGGATTGCGGTATGCCCTCTGGCTTGACCGGAACGAAACCAACGAGAATGCCGTCGCAAGTCTGCTGGAGCTCGAAACTGTAAAAGCCGCGTATCTAACCGGATCACCAGTTCCCGAACTAATGAGCCCAGATTCCTGGAACTCGGACTTTCTGCTCACATTGCAGCGCCCGCATGCCCGGAGAATCCAACTGGATCTTTTCTATGACTATCGGACTAACCCGGAACTATATCCGAAATGGCAGCGCTTTCTAAAAAAGTACCAGCCGAAGACAATCATCTTCTGGGGACAAGGGGATATCTTTTTCACTCCCGTAGGTGGCGAATCTTATCTGAATGATTTGCCGAACGCAGAGATGCACCCATTAAATGCGGGGCATTTCGCAACGGAAGATTGTCTCGAGTATATAGCTGGCGGCATTCTTTCCTTTTACGAAAAAACCGTGTCTCCAGAAAGCAGTCACCCTGAACAGAAGGGCCTTCGGATTGGCTGAGATCGTCGCCGACGCAGCTCCATGATTGCGATCCAATGCGCCTCAACCTGCTCCATCCAAAATTGATGCGAGTGACTGCACCTAGTTCCAGAGGACGAGCTACGGCACGAGCAAGCCTTTCGGCTGCCTCCATAGTCTTTAATATGATCGCGACGGCAGTTCCTCTGGTGGGCCAAACCCGCGGACAAGTTGTAACACGAGGCCTTTCGCAGCCTTCACCAACCAAGGACAACCCAGACCAGATCTTCGCTAACCTCGTGGAGCACAACGAGGTTCGCAGTGCCGAATTGCGAAACTATTCCGCAGTACGAACTTATGCTCTTAGGGACGCCCAGGGCAAAGTTCAAGCAAAGGAAGTTGTTCGGATGGATTATGTCGCGCCAGACCAGAAAGCCTTTGTGACGATCGAAGAGCAAGGTTCCAGTGTGGTGCGTCACCTGGTTCTCAACCAGCTGATGGAGAGCGAAGTCTCTGCTGCGAAGGAACCAGGGCATCGCGATAGTTCGATTACTCCTGCGAACTATCGCCTTCGTCTGCTTGGTGAAGAAGATCTAGGCGTGTATCACTGTTTTGTTGTCGAAGCGCTTCCCAGGCGAAAGGATAAGTATCTCTTCGAGGGGAGAATATGGATCGACCATTCAGAATTTGCGATCGTCAAAATCGCCGGACACCTGGCGCAGAATCCCTCTTTGTGGCTCACGCGAGTGGAATTCGTGCGCCAATATGAGAAGACCGGACAGTTCTGGCTTCCCGCTACGGACGAGACAGTGGTACACGTGAAACTGTACGGCAGAAAGACCCTAACCATCGAGCATCGGATTGATAGCGTCAACGACGCGAAGGTTGTGGCCACGGAGCTACGCGGCGTGCCTACCGTCGAGTTCGCTGCAGTGACAGTCGCGCGCCCGCACATTGGACCCGCTACCGGAGTGCCAAGCTTTTGACACTACTTCGTTATCGCCAGCGATGACAGGTACGCGCGGTCGATCATGCCGTCTGGATCTCGCACATTTAACTCTTGTTCATGGAGACAAATCTGTGGTCACTCGTCGGAATGTTTTTTATCCGAAGTGGAAATGAAAATGCAACGAACAATTTTGAATTCGCTTAGTGACCCGCCCGAGCGAGTTCTCAGAGGTTTGCCACGATGCATACAGCCGCTAATCGAGAATCGAACACTCCCGTCGCGTTTCCTGTTGGACTCGAGGTTCACTGGGAAACAGAAAACCGCCTTACGTGGAATGAACGGGAACGTCTGAGTGAGAAAGAAGAACTGATCTACGAGGTCAGTTGGATCTGCGAACTAGGTGTCTGGCGTCGCTTTCTGAGATCGCGACGCAAGGTCTAAGTTCCCGGGGTGAATTGTGCAAAATCGCGCCAAATTTGGGGTTGGCATAGCAGTGATCGTAGCCGCACTGGGCTTTATGGCCTGGCTGGGCTACGGCGAGAGCAAGACGTATTACCACACCATAGCCGAGTATCAAGCGCTACAAGGGTCAGCGAGGAATCACCGGATGAGATTGGCGGGAACGGTGGCTCCTGGATCGATCAAACACCTCCCCGGGCGGGTGGAGTTTGTGCTGGAAGAGCAGGGGAAGAGTCTTCCGGTGAATTACGTCGGCAGCGATCCTTTGCCGGATACTCTTGTAGACAGGTCCCAGGCGTTGGTAGAGGGCCGTCCTTCGAACGACGGAAAATTCGTGGCGGAGCACGTGCAGGCCAAGTGCGCGTCCAAGTATGAGTCAGCGCCAGGCGGGGACAAGCCGGGTCCGACAGAGACAACCCAAACAACCAGTAGCACGTACAGCGCGCAATAGGGTCGCGGAGAGAGCGTTCGAGCATGGCGCGGGGTATGAAGAGAGATCCCTCGGGCCTGAACGCCCACGGGATGACAGGATTTCAGTTGGCGTGAATCTTAGGCAGAATGCGCCGGTACAAAGGCACGCCGACAGTGATGAGAATGCGCGGGGGGAGGGGATAACGAGCCATGGATGTATTTGGTAGTTTTTCACTTCTACTCGCGTTCGTCTGCGCCTGCTACGCCGTAGTGGGCGGAATCTTCGCGATCCGGACGCGACACCCGCTGCTGGTCAAGAGCACCAGACAAGCCGGAATCGCCACGTGTGCACTGATTTTCCTTTCGATGTTGAGCCTGGAGTACCTGCTATTCACCGACAATTTTTCGATGGCATACGTGGTGCAGCATTCGAACCGCGATTTGTCAACATTTTATAAAGTAGCGGCGCTGTGGGCGGGGCAGGAAGGATCGCTGCCACAAGACGGGTACTCCGCCTTCGTGCCGGCACCACTACCGCCAACACTCGATTGGACGCCGCGGCTCATCCGAGTGCTCTCTGACGCAGACCGGCTCGTTGGCAGGTTGGCTGGCGAGGGCGGGAGACTCCCCAACCCTCATGTGCTGATGCGCCCTTTTGTGCGGCGCGAGGCTGTGTTGTCCAGCAAGATTGAAGGCACACAAGCCACCTTGGGTGAGCTTCTCGCGGCTGAAGCCGGAGCGGCGGTCGCCCGCAGTCCAGAAGACTTGCGCGAAGTTGGCAACTATGTGGTCGCCCTTGAACACGGGATCGCACAGCTCGGCGAGATTCCGATCTGTGTGCGCCTGGTCCGAGAGCTGCATGAAAAGCTCATGACCGGCGTTCGCGGCCAGCAAGCAGCACCGGGAGAGTTCCGAAAAACGCAGAACTGGATTGGAAAGCCCGGAAGCACGATCCAAACGGCGTCGTTTATCCCCCCGCCACCTGGCGAAGTTAAGCCGTGTCTTTCTGCATGGGAACGGTTTCTGCACGAATCTAATTTGCCGCCATTGGTGACAATCGGGTTCGCGCACTATCAATTCGAGGCCATCCATCCGTTTCGAGATGGCAATGGCCGCGTTGGGCGATTGCTGATCACGTTATTCCTGATCGAGCGAAAGATCCTGCCGACTCCTCTGCTGTATCTGTCGGCGTTCTTCGACGCCTCCCGCCGAGATTATTACGATAGTCTGCGCGCAGTGAGCGAGAGCGCAGCTTGGCAGGAATGTATCGAATATTTTCTGCTGGGTGTTGCGCGGATGTCAGAAGACGCTCTCAGCCGCGCGGCTCGGATAAATGACGTTGTTGCCCAATGGCGTAAGAAATTGGCCGACGAACCGAACGCCTCGCGAATCATTGAGCTGCTATCAGCCAACCCGTTTATCACTGCTACAGGCGCTGCGCGCCGATTGAGCATCGCGTTTACGACGGCACAACGGGCGATCCAGCGACTTGAACAGAAGCGGGTAGTAAAGAGGACAACTGACGCTCGCCGCAACCGCGTCTACGGTGCGCAAGAATTGCTAGACATTCTCGAAGAACCAGCTCAACTGAAGGCGATCTCCTCCGTGTAGACCACCTGCTCACCAGGCAGACGCTCTCGCCAGGACCAAGGTTCCCCGTTCAAATCGCGGCTGCAACTTTGCAGAGACCGTTGTATGTGCACAGCTTTTTTAGACCGTTGCACACGATGGTAGGATCTTGGCGAACATACTGCGAAGGCCGCTCAAGTAAATACAGCTCGAGAACGGTGAATTACTAAAAGCGGCCGAGGCCGCTGGATTTGATGTGCTCGTCACCCCCGACAAGAATATCCGCTACCAGCAGAACCTGACGGTTCGCACAATCGCGCTCCGCGTGCTCGGTAATTCGCGATGGCCAGTACTCCGCCTGCATGTTGAGAGTGTCGTCGCCGCGGTGAACGGGGCGACGCCGGGTAGTTACACGGAAGTCGAAATACCTGAACGGTGAGGGTAAATTCTTCGCGCGGGACCAATGACCGCAATACTGATAAGGGCGAGGTCGGTGGTTCAAGTCCACCCAGGCCCACCATAATTCCCCAGTATTTATGCGGTCATTCTCACTTTTTCCACCTGCCGTACCTTTGCTCAAAAAGCCATTTGCCAAAAATTTGCCAAAAATCCGGGTGAGCTGATATAGACACAATTCGGGGCGTTCCGCACCTCGTTGTCACCTCTATCGCCAAAAGGATGGAGGCAATGCTCAGGACGAGAGTCCCTCACCACGACAGCAGACTCGCTCCATCCAATAAGGACGAACCGGACCTCTGCAAGAAAGCGCACCCCGACGCACGGGAAGTAACGGAGCTTTTTTGACCTGCACAGACGCGATGATCAACGGGGAAGACCTCGCTTAGCCTCGGCGCTAGGCTTGCAGCTCGGCTGCGACGTCCTGCTCGCCGCCGCAGCCAAGGCTCCCCGGATGGACTAGAGTTTACGCAAAGCCTCTCCTCAACGCTTTGTCACCCCGCCCAAAGCATAAAGGCCTTTCTATCCAAGTTTTGGCAAAACCTGTCCCCGCAATGTCCAGCCAACAAACTCCCCAGAGCCATTCCCACAAGACCCAAGGCGAGTACCGGCCCGAATTGGCTGCGCTCCACGTGCCACTCGCGCGTAAGCAAGGGAATCGTGAACGCCAGAATCTGGATATCGAAACCATCGAAGATGGTAACGGTCGCGGCGAGCCCGGTAACAAGCTTTTGATAAGCGGACCAGCTGCTGCCATCAAGCAGCGATCTAACATTCACAAGGTGACCGTTCCGAAGGTCTGTCACGGCGCGGCACCGGTCCTCGAAGCAAAAGCTGCTTTCTATTCTTCTGCCTCACCCTGCGTCCGGTCCGATGGCTGATGGGTGCTTGACGAGGGGTGTCACCCGGAGATCCATAAAGGGAAATAAAGGCAAACTCGACAGTAGAGAATGCAATTCTTCGTGACTCTCCACGTCAAAGATACTCACCGAAATGTTGTCCGGGACTCGAACCGTCATTTCCACGTGATAGAGCATGATTTCTAACTCCTGGAGAAACGCCGGACTTTGTCGTAGTCGAGAACCACACCGATTCCCGGTCCTTCCGGAAGTAACACTTGGAAATCCTCGAATTTTAGAGGTGTCTCGACAATATCTTCGACTAAAATTTGCGGACCGAAATGCTCGATGCCCCACGGCAGGTCATGGAACGTGGAGAAAAGTTGAAGATGAGCGGCGGCTCCCACCGAACTCTCCAGCAAACAACCTCCATAGAGTCGAAGTCCAGCCGCCGCGGCGATCGCAGCAACTCTCTTAGCGGCCAGCATGCCACCGTGCTTCACGAGTTTGAGCGAGACAGCATCGGCGGCCGATGCACTGACATCGCAGTAAGGACGAACCAGAACCACTGCAAGAACGCGCATCGGGACGCACAGAAAGTCAAAGTGGGTTGAGAATTCATAGCGCTGGCTCAGACTAAACAATCGGACGGGAAAGTAAGGTTGTACGTTTTCTAGCCTAATGGAATCGTGTCCGAGTTGAGCCTTGTGCGGAAGTGCGAACTTCAGCGTTATCGCAAACGTGGGTCGCACGGTCATCCGAGCCGCAGGCCGTCAGCAGTTTCTTCTCTCCTTCGCCACTTAGGACCTTGCCGATACCGTTGTGTTCTCGTTCAAACTTGACGTCACCCTAAGGTTTGCCCACAATTTGTGCCGTTTCAGAATTTGCCGGAGCACCTGCAGTTCCTTGTTAAGCGTCCGCGCCGATGCATTCTCGCTCTTGCGCCGCGCCTGGTACGATGCAATCCGGGTGGCGTCGATGTCGCAATACTCGCAGGCGAAGTCTGATCAATTATGTGGAAAAGCCGACATACGGCCTTGCGTTATCTCCTAACGGGAAGTCGCTCCTGTACAGCCAAAACGATTCCGAGGACTACGAGATCATGTTGGTGAAAAACTTTCGCTGAGCGACTTGGTCACCCTCGTTGAACCCCGCCTAGAATCAGCGAGTCGCTCTCGACTTATTTAAGAACCAATCTATGATGTTTCAAATCCACGCTAACTGTTTCAAATTCCTTCAGAACACTCATGCCCAAAATTCCATCAACCTCCTGCCCAAGAGTTTTGGAAAGGTCACTCAAATCCACAACCAAGATTTGGGAGTTTTTCGGATTCAATGGTCCTACCTTCAAAAATACATTTGTAATGACCCCGTTGCCCGAGTAGCCAGATCCTTTAGCCATCGCCACAGCTTTCTTGGAACTGAGCTGTTTCACGATTACTACCCGGGGACTAACTATGGTTTCGTTCGATCCGGTATCCAAGACCATTTCCGCTGGGTTTCCATTGATCTCCACCTTAATCAAAATCAATCCGAACGCTCGGCTGTACTCAAATGGGATCTCTACGGGGTCCGGAGGATGTGGAAATGCGCCCAGACCAAGGGCAACTGTGAGTGCAACGACCACCGAGCATCGGCTAGCAGAGTTCACGTTAGCTGATTCCCCAGATCTCCGAATGGCCTAGTGCAAAACCGCTCACAATCCCGGCGGCGTGTTCACGCGCTGTTTATCGTCCACGGTGAAAAGCATGTAATGGTCAAAGCTGTGTCGACGGTGTACCTGCTGCCCTCGCCAGGCGAAGTACACCTCCGCACTCAGTGGCAGCCATAGATTCACGTCACCTTCGCTAAATTTCACAGCGCCATATTCGATAGCGGTATGCTCAGCCAGCAACTGGATTTGCGGCACAGGCATTACTAAATCCGTCTCCATCCTCACGATCTGATAGCTGTCGGCGGAAATCCACGCGCGCCCCTTTAGGCCCACGGAGTAAGACGCCCCGTGGATCCCAGACTGATAAGTCTTTAGTTCGTTCGGCTTATCCGTCCTCTGACGAAGATGCACCTGCCAGGCAATCCGGTCGTTCGACCGTGCCAATCCCTCGCAGGTCATCTCATAACTTGGTGCGTAGTAGGGATGGAAAATCAGCACCAGCGCAGGCAGCCCGTTGGTCACAATTCCGCCGGGGAATTCGTTCAGAGCAAACCCGCCGTTGCGGTATTCGGTTACTCCCAGATGCCCTTGTCGCACTTCATGAATGGATACCACATAATCGAACTTGCGCTCGACCGGCGCTGATCCTTGTCCGTGTTTGTTAATCGACTGGTGTGTGAGAGCTTCTGTGGCCGTAAAACGATCCACGTTACGTGTGAACTCCAGGACGCGCTGCGCGGCCTTTTGTACAACCACGTCTACCGAGCAGGCTGTCTCTTCCACTGGAGGCACTTTTTCATCGACGTCCGGTGGCAACCACGTCGGGCGATCCGCCGAAGCCGAACCGCCTGGCTTCGAGGGAATAGTCGCGACTACTTTCTGGGCAACGGCCGATGACAGTGGGAACGAGATCAGAAAAGCAAAAAGCCACCGCCAAAATCTGGCCGGCTGGTCCTGACGAGGTGGCTTCGTGGCAAATGATCTCATCGACCGAGTTGCATCCGTGCTCCCTTCTGTCGCGTTTTAGCTTCGCCGTCAACGCTCCACTGTCGCTCCGCCACCTATCGAGCCAAGCCCTTCATCTCATGGGAATTATGAAGGCGGTAGTCTAGGCAAAGTGATGGTGATAGACTCGGCAGCAGACGGAGTTCCATGGCCGAATATCGTCCAGCAGTGACGGATCCTGTGCGGTTCGGGGTCTTCGAGATCGACCCATCCGCCCGCGAACTGCGTAAGCACGGCGTGCGCATCAAGCTCCAGGACCAGCCTTTTGCGGTGTTGCTGATTCTTCTGGAAAAACCCGGCCAGCTGGTTACCAAGGAAGAGCTTCAACAGCGCCTTTGGCCGGCCGATACCTTCGTCGAATTCGATAAGGGCATTTACAACGCGATGAAGCGCCTCCGCGAAACCTTGGGCGACGAAGCTGAGACCCCGCGTTACATCGAGACTCTTCCGCGACGCGGTTACCGTTTTATTGCACCGGTGCAAAGGCGCGATGGCATAGGAGAAAGGCTTGAACTCCCACTGACTCCGGAACCTAGCCCTCGCTCAAATGGCATTAAGAGATTGGCACTTCTGGCTTCGCTTTTCTGTGTGCTTGTTCTCGCACTGATCTTTATCTCGGCGAAGCTGCGTTCTTCACCGCCCGTCCCGAAAGTTGTCGACACTGCCCAGATCACGAAGGATGGCCTACGCAAGGATGTCACCCTCAGGCTCTTGAGTGACGGCAAGCGGCTCTATTTTCAGGAGGGTGCCTACGCGGGGCCCGAGTCCACAGTGGCTCCGGGATTCGCCAAACGCCCCGCCTTGGTACAGGTGTCCACTCAGGGAGGTGAAACAGCAGAGATTCCACTGGGTCTCTCAGATTCCTTGGTCTTTGACACTTCTCCCACCCGCCCGGAACTCCTTCTGGGCGGACCGTCGTCCAAAACGGGGACGCCTCTTCGGCGTGAACTTTGGTTCATGCCTCTCCCCGGGGGACCGCTGCGTCGTGTAGGCGATATCGTGGCGCTAGACGCCACCTGGAGCCCGGACGGGAATCATGTGGTCTTCGTCAATGGCAAAGACATATTTGTCGCCAACCCGGACGGCAGCGAAATACGCAGACTCGCAACTGCACCCGACATTCCCTACTGGGTCCGGTTCTCGCCGGATGGGGCCCGGCTGCGCTTCACGGTTTTCAGCAATAGTGGACGCCCCGAGGACTGGGATCTGATGGAAATGGCCGCCGATGGAAGGGGGCTCCATTACCTGCCTATTCACGGATGCTGTGGCAAGTGGTCAGCTGACGGGAAGTATTACTTTTATCAGACCAGCCGTGATGTTTGGGTGCTACCGGAACGGCGAACTCTTTGGGGCGGAGCAGAACTGGGCGCGCCTGCACAATTGACCACGGGTCCCATGAAATTCGGCGCGGCAACAGCCAGCGCGGACGGAAAACAGTTATTTGTGATCGGAGATGATCGTCGGATCGAGCTGGTCCGTTATGACCGCAAATCAAAGCAATTGGTGCCATTTCTGGGAGGTATATCCGCGGGAGAACTGGAGGTCTCACCAGACGGTCAGTGGGTGGTATATTCCACATACCCCGATTCCAATCTTTGGCGCAGCAAGCTGGATGGTAGCGAACGTCTGCAACTCACGTTTTCGCCGATCAACGCCCACGAACCTCGCTGGTCACCAGACGGAAAACAGATTGTGTTCACGGATGTGCCACGCAGGTTGTTTATTGTGTCAGCGGATGGCGGTCGTCCGCGGCAAGTGATGCCCAAGGGCGAATTCCCTAACACTGAGGTGGGAGTAGGATGTTGGATGCGAGACGGAAATTCAATTCTTTTTGTAATGGGAACAGAAGAAAACCCTTATACGACTTACCAGCTGAACCTGAAGACACAAGAAGTTTCCAAGCTTCCAGGTTCGGAGGGTCTTGGTGGCGGTCTAGTCTCGCGGGATGGCCACTACATGCTTTTCGGTCGCAAGCTTTATGACTTTCAAATCCGGCAATGGTCTGATTTTCGCGAGGGAGCTCGAGGCTGTGCTGAAAGTGTCTGGTCTCACGACAACAAATCCGTGTACCAGTGCCGCGGAAATGGAGATCAATTGGAGGTGGTCCGAATTTCCGTGCCGGACGGCAAGGTTGAGCGCGTGCTCGAGTTGAAGGGAGTAACCTTAGGTGGTTTCTGGCCTGGCGTGGTAGGTCTGTTACCCGATGATTCTCCGCTGCTCATGCTCAACAGGAGCAAGCAAGAAATCTACAGACTTGATCTCCAATACCGTTGATTGAGCTGATTGAGGCTCCCGGAACAGAGCCTCGGTTCGTTGCGCATCCATTCGGTAGCTTGCGGTAGCTTGACTTTATCTTTACGCGGTGCTCCGATATCGGCTATCGTCTAGCCGTGTCCCAGGTTCCGGGTTCTACCGCTTCAGTCATTCGGGCGGCTGTATGGGTAACTCGGCACAAACCGAGCCAGTGAAGGGCTTGCAAGTTAGAAAGCGAGCCACCGCATCGGAGGACCTCTGAAAAAGTTGCATTCAGCGGCGGTGGTAGTTTTCTGCCTTGCGCTAGCCCTGCTGATTTGCGGAGCGAACGCCGCCTTCGCTCAGGAAGTTACCGCCACGATCACAGGTACCGTGTCCGATCCGAGCGGCGCGGCCGTTGTGGGTGCTGCGGTCACGGCGAAGTCGGGCGAGCGCGCTATCACTTATAATGGTGAAACCAACGATACCGGTATCTATCGTATCTCCCAACTTCCGGTCGGTAGCTACAACCTTCGCATTGAGAAGACCGGATTTCAAACCTCTTTGTATCCTACTTTCGTCCTTCACGAAAACCAGGTTGCTCGCTTCGACGTCGAACTCAAGGTCGGCCAAGTCAGCCAAACCATCGAAGTCACCAGCGCTGCCCCGGCCCTAAAGACGGAAGCAACCCAAGTTGATACAATCGTCAACGCGGCGGCCAACGACAACCTGCCTCTGGCCTCGCGCAATTATGCCCAGTTAACTTTGCTTGCCCCCGGTTCGGTAACGACCGACCCCAGCAGCTTCACCAGCGGGAGTAACACCACCAATTACGGTTCCCGGCCGTTGATCAACGGCAACCGCGAACAAGCCAACAACTTCTTGCTCGACGGCATGGACAATAACCAGGTCTCGGATAACCTCCTGGGTTACACGCCGGCCCCGGATGCCATCCAGGAGATTAACCTCGTCACCAGCAACGCCCCAGCCGAATTCGGCAACTTCATGGGTGGCATTGTCAGCGCCACCATCAAGTCCGGTACCAGCAGCTTCCACGGCGATGTTTGGGAGTTTTTCCGGAATGACGTCCTGAATGCGAATAGCTGGTCAAATAATTTTAATACGACTAACAATGGACAGACTTGGGATCCTCTTCCGAAGGACAAAGTGCGCTGGAATATGTTTGGCGGTACTCTCGGCGGTCCGATCATTAAGAACAAACTCTTCTTCTTCGCTGACTACCAGAGCCAGCGATTCGATATGCCAAGCTCGTCGAGTACAAACAGCGTCTTTACGGCTGCTGAGCGCACCGGGGACTTTGGCGCTCTTTGCAGCGCCGGATTCGACGCCAGCGGAAAGTGTCTCCAAAGTGGCAGCGGAAACGTCCAACTATACAACCCGTGCGTATCCTTTTCCGCTCCCTGCACTCCTTCTTCACGCGCAGCGACGAATCGGCAGATATTCCCGTTCAACCTGATTCCGCTGGCTATGATCAGCCCAGTGGCGCAGAACCTGTTTAATTCTTCGCTCTATCCCAAAGCCATTGGTACCGGACTGCAACAAAATGCGGTCAACAGCACTTCCTCGGCCCTCGACGTCGATCAGGGCGATATCAAGGCCGACTACAAGCCCAATGAGAAGGACACCATTTCGGGTCGCTTTACTCGCGCCTACCAGAACAATCCGACCACGAATTCGCAGGTGTTGCTCGGTAACAACTATGAGACTGTGCCGATCTGGAACACCGTTGGCAATTGGACGCGAATGATCAGCACCAATCTTGTCAATGATGCCCGCTTCGGTTGGAGCCATATCACGCTGAATAGCGGCAATAGCTGGGCTCCGAGTGTGGGCCAATCCGGCAATACCCTTGGCATCGGCAATGGCAACCCCGGGAGCCTCGATGGGCTGCTGTCCCTGGGCTTTGGCAACTCGTACGTATCAAGCGTAGGAAGGGGGGAGCAGACGCAGAGCTTCGATGACCATGTCTGGCAAGCCGAAGATTCCGTTACCTGGACCCGCGGTCGGCACACCTTCAAATTCGGCGGCCAATACTTCCATCAGATCATCAAGGCCTCCTACACTGGTAACAATGGCGAGCTTGGCTATCTGGACTTTGATGGTCGCTTCACCAGCAACACTATCGGTGGTGCTGCCACCGACGCCGGGGATGGTAGCGCGGACTTCGTCCTTGGCCTTCCCGACTCCTATGGCCGCGGAATCGCCAGCACCGGCCAACATTGGGAGCAGTCCAGTAATGTTTTTGCGTTTTACGGCCAAGATACATGGCGTGTCACAGAGCGCCTGACCCTGAATCTCGGATTGCGCTACGAGGCGCACACTCCTTGGATTGAAACCAACGACCAACAGGCCAATTACAACATAGCGACTGGCAATATTGACCTTGCCAATCAGAACGGAGCCAGCAGGGGTCTTTATAATGGCTTCTATGGCGCCAGAGATTTCCAGCCCCGCGTCGGCTTTGCCTGGACCCCGGAGAGGTTGGGCGGCCGCACTGTTGTTCGTGGCGCTTTCACAATTTCCTCCTACCTAGAAGGCACGGGCACGAACCTCCGCATACCTTTGAACCCACCTTTTACCCCAGCCGAAATCAATACTGTCTATGACAACGTTGCGTTGCCTGCTACAAGCCTCTCAGACGGGGTTGTGGGCACAGCAACAGGGACGTCTTGCGCTGCGCCAACGTACGCTTGCTACGCCGGCAGCTTTCTCCGCGTTTGGGATCCGAACGTCCAGCCGGCCATCGACGATCAGTGGAACCTCACCATCCAGCACCAATTCTGGGACAATACGACGTTCCAGATTGGTTACCTCGGTCAGCGAGCCTATCACTTGATGGTCCCCTTCGACTATGCGCAGAGGGTTCTGCTCCCTGCGACTGACTCTTGCCCGGCGCCGTGCACTGCTCCAAGCCCGTTCTTTGCCAAGAACCCGACGCTCTATACCGTCATGGGCAATCCTTCCCAGGGTGGTGAGGGGGCTACGGTCTCCGGTACACAATCGAACGGCACGATGATGTACAACTCGCTGCAGGCCGTCCTCCAGAAGGAGATGAGTCACGGTTTGCAATACCAAGTGTCCTACACCTATTCCAAGTGCATGTCCGACAACTCTGGTTATTATGGGGCGTGGAATAATGCCATAAGCGCCTCGCCATACTGGCAGAACGTGTACGACAAGAAAGCAGAATGGGCGCCCTGCTATTACGATGCCACTCACGTCATTTCAGCCTATGCGATTTACGAACTTCCCTTTGGCCGTGGAAAGGCCTTGGGCCATAACATGAACAAAGCCTTCAACGCCGTTGTCGGCGGCTGGTCGGTTAACGCGATCATCAGCTTCCGCACCGGCTTCCCTTTGGCAATAGCGCCAGGCGGTGTTGCTGATCAGTCCGGGACCTATTCTCGCGGTGAGCGTCCCGATTGCAATTCCATCCCGACCGTTACGCGAGAAACCCCAATCTCCACGCCGGGAGTCGGTGGCTACCAGTGGTTCACCAACAATGGCAACTTCACCCAGCCAGCTCTTGGGACCTTCGGCAGTTGCCCAAATCAACTCGGATACCTGCGCACGGCGCATTACACCGACATAGACCTGAGTTTGCATAAGGACTTCCAGATTGCGGAGCGGTTTAGGCTGCAATTCCGGACCGACCTCATCAATGCGTTCAACCATGTACAGCTCAACGCACCCTACCCTTGGGATTTGGGTCCGTCGTTGGGGCAGGTAACCAGTGCCCAGCCTCCAAGGAACATCCAGCTGGCGCTGAAGCTCTACTACTAAGCAGAAACCGCATATAATACGCCTGCCTCATTCTCATTTGCGGTGATCTTTCTCTTGAGTAGTCAGTCCCTGGGAACAAACGGCACTCAATCCAAATGCTCAGAAGCCAGGCACGACCACACTTCTCACTCCTCTCTCACTCTCTGCTCTCTGTGACGTCCCTTGCGGCTGAGCAACCGAAACGCCTATCAGGAGTTAGCTAGCACACCCAGCAAAGCGGACGGTGAGATCCGGGAACTAGCTCACACGGCCGAGATAACGGTCGAGCCAATCGAGGGTTTCCTTGAACCATGGCGTGAAGGGGAGTCCGTGTCCGGATTCGAGGGGAACATGACGCTTGTCCGAGGATGGGGTGCCCAGAAGACGGAAGAAAGGCAACTGACAGCCTTCGATAGGTTTCATAAGGTCGTATCGCCCATTGATCATCAGGACCGGGATCTTGATGTTTGGTGCGAAGTTGATGGGATTCACTTCCGGTAATGGGTTCCCGGAATCGCAACCTCCATCGGCGAGGACTGCGGTCTTGAATCGGGATTCGAGGGCCAGGGAAAGCGGACCTTCGCTGCCACCCCAGCTGAAACCGTAAAAGGCCAGACGATTGTGGTCAATATCGGGCCGAGTCTCGAGATAGTCGAGCGAACGTCGCAAATCTTTAGATTGCTGAATTGCCTCATCGCGCCATTCGTTCGCACCTTGATCGGTAGGGTGCGTGTTTCTCTCATAGGTGCCCTTGTACAACGGAAACATCACTGCACGGCCGCCTTTCATGAGAAAGTCGACGCAAAACAAATCCATATCCGAGAAGGTGTGAAATGCCAGAGCTTCCGCCCCCGGGAAATGCACCACAGTTTGATACGGTGGCGAGACGTTTTTCGGCAGATACAAAAACGCAGTAACTCGTTCATTGTTATAGGCGGCTTTGAATGTGATGCGCTCGCGCCGCCAATGCGGCGAACTATCGTCGACAGACTCGATCAACGCGTCCAGTGGGGTACGGTCATAGGAATACAGTCCCTGGTAGGCGTGGAAAACAGAATCGGGAACCGGCTTGGCGTTGTGGTAGTCAGTAACCTGAATACTGACCTGTGAGGTCTGTGCTTCGGGGAGAGGTTCCGCCTTAAGATATTTTACCAGGCGAAAGCCGTTGTCCTCGGAACGATCAAACGCTGGCCGCGCGTCAGGATCCTGAGACATGTATTTGGGCTCGCTCGAACTTCCTCCCAAAATAAATCGGCGGGTTCCGTCTGAATTGAAACACCATTCTTTCACATTGCCAGCCATGTCATAGGTCCCATAGAGTCCAAGTCCAGCGTAGCTGCCAACCGGAGCGGGACCTTTTTTGGAAAAATTGCTGGCCTGGAGGATGGCGGAGAACATATCCGAGCTGGAGGCTTGGTACCAGTGGTGGATGGTGGGGAGACTTTTGCCAACGAATTCAGCGTAAGCAGCAGCTTCGTACCAGCTCACGCCACCGACGGGATAATTCTCCTGTCCAGCTGGGAAATTGCCAAGGTCCCAGGTCGAAGGCGCGGTGCGATCCGTTTTGTCCACGAATAGAGCCATGGCCTGATCGAAGGTGACGGCGCGGCCATTTTCGGTGAAAGGAAATTTCCAATATTTGGGTTCGCGATAGCCGCCTGCATCGATGAACTTCTTAAATTCCAGGTTGGTGACTTCGTATTTGTCGACTAGGAATTCATCCAACTGTACCGGTGCGGGTCCCCACGCGGCGAACGGCGCCAGTGCATTCACTTCCCCGGAAGGGACGTGCACCATGTTTTTCGGAAGTGAGCCTATGGGATCGAGAATGATATTATTGCTGACGGACCAGAGAATGTACTCGCTTGCGACTTCCAGCGGTTCATAGCCATCCTTGACGAATCTCATGGCGTATTCCGCCCAAAGGAATTTTCCTTCTAAAGGGGTTTTACCCAGGTACTCCCAGTCGCCGTGACTATCGCCGTACTCACGAAAATAGACATCCGCTCCCGTCGGGGTGCTTAGTATCGATTGAGATCGAAGATATTTCGTTTCTACCAGTTTCAGCTCGGGGCTTTTGGGACTATAACGTTCCGCTTGACGGGCAAGCCGATAAAAAGCCACGCCCTTCCTGTCCATTCCCAGCTTTTCCAACTCCGGCACCGCCACCTCGCGTACCCAGCGAATCCGCGCATAATGCCCGTTGAGAAGACCCGCTGAGGCACACGCTACGCTAAGCAGCACTAGCGCAGCGGCAATTCCGATCTTCCAAGATTGAAGGAATGCCGATGCACCGCGCTTCAACTGCAAGAGGTCATCTCGCATCTCCGAAGCATCGCGGTAGCGTGCTTCCCGGTCCTTGTTGATCGCTCGATGGACGATCTGCTCGAGCCCACGAGAAACCTCCGGATTCAGTTCCCGTACTGCTCTCGGCGGGTGGTCCAAAATCGTTGTGTGAATCTCCGGAGCTGTGTTGCCCGACATTGCTCTAATCCCTGTGGCCATTTCGTAGAGTACGAGCCCGAAAGAATAGACATCCGTTCGCGCGTCAAGTTTTTCGCCGCTCACCTGCTCGGGTGAAAGATAAGCAGGAGTTCCCAGAGCCAGACCCGTCCGGCTCAAGCGTCAGTTGAGACTGGTAGTCGACACGGGCGGTCCAGACCTGATGCTTTTCCCAAAGCCGCTTGACGGATTCCACCGGCTTGCAGGCAATGGGAACTGAGAAGGTAACGGACGCCAGTGGAACATTTCAGCGCAGACGCGTGCGGATGAGGTCCGCAGTTCTGGAAAATTGCCTTTGACTTTGAACACCGCAGGTTTTGCTGGGAACGCTAGCGAGCCAGTTAACTGTGCATCCCGAAAATCTCATTCAGCGGTTTTCGGCGCGGGGGGCTGGACCTAGTTTATGGTAGAAACAAAACATAAATATGCTAAGGGAACCTGCCGGCCGCTCAAGAGCAGCATTGAAGCCTTTCTCTCAACCCACAACCCAACCCACATAGAGCGATGTCTTGTACGACTTGCGCGTAGTTTGGCAGTCCCCGCGTGTCTTATAAGTTGTTGTAAAACCTAACCACGCTACCCTGATAAGGGCGAGGTCGGTGGTTCAACTCCACCCAGGCCCACCAATCCCCAGTATTTATGCGGTCGTTCTCACTTTTTCCACTTGCCGTACCTTCCCACAAAAAGCCATTTGCCAAAAATTTGCCAAGTAAGAATCAGCAGCATCCAGTTCGAAACTGATAGGCGGGGTTCGCCGGCCGCCACGGGGCAATTCGCCAGCCACACCGTATTATGGTCTCGCTCTCGCGCATCGAAAGCTCCTTAAACTGGCGTGCCAGCGCTATCTAGCACAGTCTAGTTTTTTCTTGACATCTCTGCCAGTGGGTTTAGAATAAAGTCCAGAGGTGCACCATGGCTAACCGGGCGACCGTCAAGATAGGTCCTGCAATCAACGCGAAGCTGTACAAGGAATTCGTCGCGGTCGCGAAAGAAAACGGACAATCCCAGAGATTCCTGCTGGAGAAGGCCATCGAGCATTACATTCATAACGTGGTTCCCTCTCAGCGCACGGTACGACCGGAAGCGATTGAAGCGTTCCGCCGCTCCAACGAAAAATTCCGGGATCTGTATCGGAAGTTGGCCGAGTAAATGGCGGAACGGGTCTACCTAACCGTGGGCGAAGTCCTGCAGATCCATCACCAGCTAATCGAAAACTACGGCGGGGCTCATGGACTCCGGGATAAGGGGCTCCTCGAGTCCGCCGTTTTCCGGCCACAGATCGGGTATTACAACACTATCGCCGAGGAAGCAGCCGCCCTGATGGAATCGCTAGCCAACAATCATCCCTTCCTCGACGGCAACAAGCGTATCGCTTTCGCCGCTGCACACACCTTTTTGCTAGTTAATAGATATGATCTTGAAGTGAGACCCCTTGCAGCGTACGAGTTTATGATGCATTCCATCGCAAGAGGAGAGTTCCGTTTCGGGCCAATTCTCGAGTGGATAAACAATCACATTCGGCAAGAGTAGTTGACGCGATAGAAGGATGCAGGACTATAGTCCGTGGGCGGGGTCTTTGTCGTGTAACCGCATATGAAAATCCAGCAACAGGAACAGGCGTAGCGCTGGATAACGGCGCAAGCGCCCATGTCTTTAGAAAAACCTGCATTTCTGGCGGAAGTATCAACGACCGCAATACTGATAAGGGCGAGGTCGGTGGTTCAAGTCCACCCAGGCCCACCATAATTTTCAGGGTCCGGCCCGGACACATGGGTGAGAACGTGTGAACGAATTACATCGTCGATCCCATTCGATTGATTGCAAATTGAGCAACCGATCGTCTGCCATGCGTACGAACTGTCTTAAATGGTTTCCCTCCTGTGTTGCATCTTTCCTTACGTCCTTACACCGTTCTTGGCACCGATAGCTCTCGCCAGCGGAGACGAATCCACTGTTGAATGTTGACCAAGCCGCGTAGTCGAAATTGTCGCAGGCCGGTCAGCCATTGAAAGTGACCATGGAGACAATATGGGCCTGTCTGACCTATGGTAGGCAGGATCAAACTCGCACAACCGCGCGATCTCGCCCGCCGAACTCACTCCCTCGCTGTAACCGTAAATCCACAAGCTGATCAGCAACTGCGGATCCAGCGCCGGCCGTCCGGCTTCGCCTTCCACCAGCCCGCGCTCTTTAAAAAGCCGCTCAAACACAGTCAAAGCGTCGTCTTCTCGGGTGGAGGAAAGCGCTTCACAAGTGAGCAGAAAACGGCTGGCATGATCAGTGACCGTCAGCGGGTAGCAGTATTTGTGATTGCCGAGCAGGAACTCCCCTTTGTAATCAGTGCACCACAACTCGTTGGGGCGCTGGCCCAGGGAGAGAGCGGTCCCGTGCGCGCGCCGACGCACGCGGCCGCGGCGCTCGACCAGGCCATGGCGGTCCAGCACCGCATGGATGGTGCTCTTGGCGGGAATCGGCATCCCAGAAAATCTACGCAGCAAGCGCTCGCGGATCTTGCGGGCACCCCAGCTGCGATGCTCGTGCTTTACGTTCAAGATGAAGTTCTCGACCTTTAAGCGATGAATGAAATCGAGAAGAAGAGGCCGGGTCTTAATGAATTCAGCCGAGTGCTTGCGGCGATTGCGGAGATTCTCCCTGTAGATTTGCGCGTAAAGGCCGCGAAGAGATGATAGACGCCGCTAGCACTTTGACACTCGCGCCAGTGAACGAGAAGCAGGAGAGCCAGGGCCACGAGGAAGTGATCGGTCCGGTAGCCCCACGAGGCTCCACTGAGGGCCAGATATTGACGAGGCACAAAGTAGCCGGAGTGCGTGGCGACATCAATTTCCGATCAGGTGTGGAGGTGCAGCCACTATCCCGTTACTGAGCGTCTGCGACGAATCCAGCGAGAGTTGCCTTCTACTCTCACTAATGGGCAAGAAGTCGCTGAAATGTTTCAAAGAAAAATGTTTCATGCCAGTCGGATTTTTTGACTTCGTTCGATAGACCTTGTCCTGGCGGTTACGGAAGAGGCGAACGCCGCTATGTAATTGATTTCAGGGTCGGCCAGGATTTTGGCGATGGACAGGGGGCTCTTCCGGAGCTCCAACGAACCCTGCCCGAACTGGACCAAATTGCGGGGGATGACCGGTTCGTGGAGATCGCCCGGCAGAGGGCGCGAGCGCTGGCGGAACGGATCCGGCACTCCCGGTGAGCCGGGTTGGTTGGCAAAGGTCACTTTGCTTGCGACAATTTGATGCCCTACAAAATAGTGGATACTTCTTCTGAAACCAGTAGCGGTCCGCTTCGTGGCTTCGGAATGGCTCTATAAGTCGCACAAAAATAAGCTATTTATATATGCTAAACATGGCCTGGATATTGCAGGGTCACCAGCAGATTTCTGTGTGTCTCGGTTGGAATCGTTCCAAAGTTGAATTCTTGGAAGTTCGAATCTGCAGGGGAGGAGTCCTATGTTGAAAGTGCGGGGCCTTGTGCCCTTATTCGTGTTTGTTGGAGCACTGCTCATATCCCTGAGCAGTGCACTCGCTCAAGAAACCACCGGTGGAATTACGGGAACTGTGAAAGACCCA
>Ga0306925_10001129_pt1 | contig 21335 bp, 13 predicted proteins | sample flu12Cox44000176_FD_203755 | JGI IMG/M metagenome (GOLD analysis project Ga0306925, IMG submission 203755) | Lab enrichment of tropical soil microbial communities from Luquillo Experimental Forest, Puerto Rico - flux8day.12C.oxic.44.000.176 (v2)... | ecosystem: Environmental > Terrestrial >... | reverse complement strand
AGCAAAGCCACAGAACAAAGTCATTCAGGATAGCAGGGAACAGGTCGCACTCCGGGCCTATTTCATCGGAGAGCGCCGCAGATCGCTCGGAATTGCTGGCGACGAGACTTCAGACTGGGTTCAAGCTGAGCAAGAGCTCAGTCAGGAGTCGAAAGAGTAGCCTAGCCTAGCATGCAATTCACGCCGGGTGCGGTATAGGGACGGGCTCAGGACCGCTTTTGCGCTGTCGTAACCGATCCAGGTAGAGATAGATCACCGGGGTTGTATATAGCGTCAGCATCTGCGACACAATCAAACCCCCGATGATTGCGACCCCCAGCGGCTGGCGAATTTCTGAGCCGTCTCCTTGGCCGAGAGCGAGCGGGACCGCACCGAACATTGCGGCCAGCGTCGTCATCATGATTGGCCGAAATCGAACGCAGCAAGCCTGGTAAATAGCCTCTGCCGGGGACAGGTTGTGTTCTCTCTCAGCCTCCAGTGCAAAGTCGACCATCATAATCGCATTCTTTTTCACGATGCCGATCAAAAGGATGATGCCGATTATCGAGACGATCGAAAGATCGACTTTGCAAAGGATTAAGGCAAGCAATGCGCCAAGCCCGGCGGAGGGCAGAGTCGAAAGAATCGTTAACGGATGAATGTAACTCTCGTACAAGATGCCTAGCACGATGTAAACGGCGATGATCGCAGTCAGGATGAGGATCGGCTCCGACGAGAGAGAATCCTGAAAAACTTGAGCGGTCCCCTGGAAACTGCCTCGAATTGTGTCAGGCATATTGATGTTCCGGGCCGCTTCCTCGATGATCTGCGTCGCTTGCTGGAGAGAAGTGCCAGGATCTAGATTAAACGAAAATGTGACTGCCGGGAACTGACCCTGGTGATTGATTGCCGTCGGGGTGTGGCTGGATTGAATTTTTGCGATGGCGCTGAGAGGGACCTGAATACCTGACGCGCCGGCGATGTAAATTTTGTTGAGGGCGGTGGGATCCGCAAGATACTGTGGCAAAACTTCCAGGATGACATGGAATTGGTCGCGATCATTATAGACGACCGAAACTTGCCGCTGACCGAATGCACTGTCCAGAACGCTATCGACCTGCTGTGGCTGGATGCCAAGCTGAGATGCCTTCACCCGGTCAACAATAACGTTTGATTGCAGCCCATGTTGCTGCTGGTCGGTCGTTAAGTCCTTCAACTTTGGGTTCTTTTGCAGTTCGGCCATCAACCTGGGAACATAGGTATTCAGATCTTCCTGGCTCGCACTCACCAGCGAGTAAATGTATTGGCCTTTTGTCGCCCGACCGCCAACGGAGATGTCCTGTGCTGCCTGTAAGAAAACGCTGATCCCCGGTATTCTGGCTGTTTTCCCGCGTATTCTGGCAACCACCTGCGTGGCGGTGGCATTTCGCTGATTCCGTGGCTTCAAGGAAATAAACATTCGGCCGGTGTTTATGCTTCCACCACCTCCACTACCCACAACGGAAGTTACCGTGTCTACGGCAGGGTCATGCATCACGATTTCGGTCACCTGACTTTGTTTCGCCACCATCGCGTCAAAAGAAATATCCTGCGCGGCCTCAGTGATCCCAATCATCAGACCGGTGTCCTGTTGAGGGAAGAATCCCTTGGGCACGATCGTGTACAACCAGATCGTGACGCATAATGTACCAACGGTAACGAGCAGCATTAAAAAGGAATGCCGCAAGACCCAGCGCAGCGACCTGGAATAGATTCCGAGCATGCCCTTAAACATCTTTTCGGTGGCGCGGTAGAACCAGCCCCGAAACTGTTCCGGTTTTTCCTCCCGCAACAGGCGGGAACAAAGCATCGGAGTCAGCGTCAACGATACGACCGCCGAAACGAGGATCGCTGCACTCAGGGTCACGGAAAACTCGTGGAATAGCCGGCCGATTAGTCCACCCATAAACAGCAATGGAATAAACACCGCTACTAACGAAACGCTTATTGAAATAACGGTAAACCCGATCTGGCGCGCGCCTCTAAGCGTAGCCTCGAGTGGCGTTAGCCCTTGCTCCAGGTGGCGGACGATGTTCTCGATAACTACAATGGCATCATCGACCACGAAGCCGACTGAGATCGTAAGCGCCATCAGCGAGATATTGTCGAGGCTGAACTTGAGAAGATACATCGTGGCGAAAGTACCGGCCAACGCAAGCGGCACCGTGATGCACGCGATAAAGGTCGTCGACAAGCGGCGCAGGAACAAAAAGCAGATCATTACCACCAGAGCCACACTAATGAGAAGACAGGTCTGGACGTCAGCGATCGAGGCCCGAATTGTAAGTGTTCGATCGCTCTGGATCTGAAGATGGATCGCCGGCGGCAGCCACCGTTGTAGTTGAGGAAGAATAGCTTTAATGCGATCGACGGTCTCGATCACGTTCGCGTCCGCCTGCTTGCGGACTAATAGCACGACGGCTCGTTTGGAATTGAACCAGCCGGCCTGCAGCCGGTCCTCCGTCGCATCGATTGCACGCCCCACGGCGCTCAACGGAATAGGAACACCATTTTTCTCGCCGATGATCAGGTTCTTGTACTGATCTGCGTTGAACAGTTGGTCGTTGGTGTTCACCGTGAAGCTGATACGATCCCCATCAATAGCCCCTTTCGGTTCATCCTTGTTTTGCCGCTGGAGAACCGAGCGAACGTTATCGATACTCAACCCCATCGAGGCCAGGGCAGCAGGATCAACCTGTATGCGAACCGCTGTCCTGGCTCCGCCGCCAACATCTACCTCGCTTACACCCGGTACCTGCGCGATCGCGGGTACCAGCAGTTCGTTCGCCTGATTGTAAATCTGCGACAATGGTACCGTGTCTGATGTGAGGGCGAAGATGAGGATCGGCCTATCGTTCGGGTTAGCTTTTCGGTAGGTCGGCGGGCTCGGGAGACCTACCGGCAATTCGCTCGAGGCCGCGTTGATGGCCGCCTGAACATCGCGCGCGGCCCCATTGATATCCCGGCTGAGATCAAACTGCAGGGTAATGCGAGATCCGTTTAGTTGACTCACCGACGTGATCTCGTTCACACCGGCGATGTTGGCGAACCTTCGTTCCAGAGGCGCGGCAAGTGACGTCGCAGCCGTCACCGGGTCTACGCCCGGATAGGTGGCGCTCACGTTGATGGTTGGAAAATCAACTTGCGGCAGCGGTGCAACCGGCAGGAACCGGTACGCAACCAACCCTGCGAGCATCAGCCCAGCAGCAAGAAGCGAAGTAGCAATCGGCCGGCGAATAAATGGCTCAGAAATATTCATCTAGCGTGGCCGCGCCGCAGACCTTCGAGAGGCATGGGGTGCAGAGTGACTCATCTTCAATCGGATTTGCTTTTCAAGGGTGCTAGCGCGTCATTGCCGGTTCGAGTTCTTCCGCCTTCAGCGTCGGTTTCTCGCGCCGCCGGCCCAGGAATTTGCCGATCTTATCCATGTAAAGGTAAATAACCGGGGTCGTGTAAAGAGTGAGGAATTGAGAAAGGAGCAGACCGCCGACGATCGTGATACCAAGTGGCTTACGCAGTTCTGATCCGGTGCCCTCTTGGATAGCAAGCGGAAGGGCTCCGAGCAGCGCGGCCATGGTTGTCATCATAATCGGCCGAAACCGCAGCAGGCAGGCCTGGTAGATTGATTCCTCCGGAGTCTTGCCTTCCTCGCGCTCAGCATCGAGGGCAAAGTCAATCATCATAATCGCGTTCTTCTTCACGATCCCGATCAACAGAATGATTCCAATCAAAGCGATGAGCGAAAAATCCATTCCAAATAGCAGCAACGCCAGGAGCGCCCCGACCCCGGCTGAAGGCAAGGTCGAGAGAATGGTAATTGGATGGATATAGCTTTCGTATAGTACACCCAGCACGATGTAGATAACGACAATCGCCGCCAGAATCAGATATGGCTCGGATTGCAGCGAGGACTGAAATTCCGCGGCAGTTCCCGAAAAGCTCGTTGCGATGGTTTCCGGTAAACCGATTTGGGCTTTGGCTGCTTGGATCGCTTTTACAGCCTGACCGAGAGAACTTCCCGGGGCGAGGTTGAAAGAAATGGTTACGGCCGGAAACAAGTTTTGATGGAGGATTGATAGAGGCGCCGTCGTGGTCCGCATGGTTGCGAATGCTGATAACGGCACTTGCGGCCCACCTGTTGTAATTGCCCCGTTGGCAGTGATTGATCCGGGGCTTGAAACACTGGCCGCTTGCTGGGAACCGGCCGCGTTAACATAGATTTTATCCAGGACGCTGGGTGAATTTCTGAACTCCGGCGCGGCCTCAAGCACAACCCAGAACTGGTTCAACTGCGTAAAGATGATCGAAATCTGTCGCTGTCCAAAGCTATCATACAAAACATTGTCGATGGCGTCGATTTGAACCCCCAGCCGTGAAGCCTTTTCGCGGTCGATGTCAATCACGGTTTGGAGACCGTTCGTTTGCTGGTCGCTTGCAACATCGCTGAGCTCGGGAATCTTTTTCAGCCGATCCAGGAATTTCGGCGTCCACTCGGCTAATTCCGCCGAGTTGCTGTCCTCAAGGATATATTGATACTGGGTGCGACTCACTTTGGTGTCTATCTGCAAATCCTGCACCGATTGCATGAAAAGAGAGATTCCTTCAATGTGCTTGGTCGCCTCGCGCAGCCGCGCCATGATCCGGTCTGCGGTGGACTTGCGTTCGTCGCGCGGTTTCAAAACAATATACAAGCGCCCGGTGTTTACCGTTGCGTTGACCGTTCCCGCTCCGACAAATGCAGCCACGCTTTGAACATCCGGATCTTTTTCGATGATATCGGAGACCTGTCGTTGCTTCTCCAGCATAGCTTTGAACGAAATATTCTGAGCCGCATCTGTTACCCCAATGATCTCTCCGGTGTCCTGGTTGGGCAGCAAGCCCTTCGGCACCACGAGGTAAAGATAGATCGTGGCTATCAGTGTAGCGATCGCGACGAACAGGGTAATCAGCCGATTACGCAAGACCCATTTCAATCCGGCGTCATAAAAGTTGAGCATCCCTTCAAATGCTTTTTCACTCCATTCAAAGAGCTTGCCTTGCTTGCCGTGATCGATCGGCTTCAGGAACTTTGCGCACATCATCGGGGTCAGCGTCAGTGAAACAATCGCCGAGACGATCACCGCGACGCTGAGCGTGATGGCAAACTCCCTGAATAACCGGCCCACGATTCCAGTCATGAAAAGCAGCGGGATGAAAACGGCGATCAACGAAAAACTGAGTGAGATAACGGTGAACCCGATCTGTCGGGAACCCTTCAGAGCCGCTTCTAAAGGCGGTTCACCGGCTTCGATATATCGAAAAATGTTCTCGATCATTACGATGGCATCATCAACGACAAACCCGGTCGAGATGGTTAGCGCCATTAGCGAAAGGTTATTTAAACTGAACCCGGAAAGATACATGATCCCAAACGTTCCGATCAGCGAGAGTGGCAAGGCCACGCTTGGAATAACGGTTGCCCAGAGCCTTCGCAGGAATAAGAAGATGACCAGAATTACCAGGCCAACGGTCAGGATCAGCGTAAATTGAACGTCGCGGATCGAGGCTCGAATGGTTTGCGTTCGATCGGTGAGAATAGAAACCTTAACCGCGGGCGGAATTGAAGCGGTCAACTTCGGGAGCAATTTTTTGATGCGGTCAACTGTCTGAATGATATTTGCGTTAGGTTGCCGTTGAATATCGACTAGAACGGCAGGTTTATTCCCGACCCACGCCGCTAATTGTTCGTCCTCAACGCTGTCGGTTACAGTGGCGATATCGCTGAGCTTCACCGGAGCGCCATTTCGGTAGGCGATAATCAACGGCCGGTAGGCATCTGCACTCATGAGCTGGTCGTTTGAACCGATCATGTAGGACTGTTGAGCGCCGTTGAAGCTTCCCTTGGGCGCATCAACATTCGCTTGCGTAATTGCGTTGCGCAGGTCTTCTGGTCCCATCCCCAGCGACGCCATCGCCGCGGGATTAAACTGAATACGCACGGCAGGTTTTTGATTTCCCTCGATGGTCACCAGTCCGACCCCCGCGACCTGGCTTAGCTTTTGTGCCAAAAGCGTATCCGCTAAGTCGTTAACCTTTGCGATTGGGAGAGAATCGGAGGTCAGGGACAAGGTTAGAATAGGGGTGTCCGCCGGGTTTACCTTGTTGTAGACAGGCAGGTTTGGCAGATCATTCGGCAGATAGCCTCTCGAGACGTTAATTGCTGCCTGCACGTCCTGTGCTGCGACATCTATATCCCGGTTGAGATCGAACTGAAGCGTGATCGTGCTGACACCAAAGGAGCTTGTGGAACTCATGGAAGTGAGTCCGCTGATCTGGTCGAATTGCGACTCCAGGGGTGTCGTGACTGCCGACGTCATCACCTCCGGACTGGCTCCAGGATATCGCGTTACCACCTGGATAGTAGGAAAGTCAACTTGCGGTAAGGACGAAATCGGCAAAAGAAAATAACCGAGGAGGCCTAGCATGATGACCCCAGCCATCAAAAGCGAAGTGGCGATCGGTCGCCGAATGAAGGGTTCGGAAACATTCATAGCAACACTCTGGGCCTCATCCCGTAAACAATAGTCATTGAAAATGTTGGCGCGTTGTTTCTATCCTTGAGTCGACAATGCCGGCGGAGAACTTCCTTCCGGCAGCTCGGGCGCTTGTGGGTGCCGCCGCCGATGCTCGGAACCATCCTGACCGGGAGATTGTCTGCCGGTTGCGCCCTGATCCGGAGCGGGTGTTTCGTCGGCTTGTGTGAGTCGTCTGCCTTTTTCAGGCTGATTCGGGGTTGTGATTTGTACATGGGCGCCCGGCTGCAGCTTGTATTGACCGTCAACGACAACTTGTTCTCCCTCCTGCAACCCGCTATCGATTAACGCCTCTCCACCATCAATTTGTGCCACCTTCACCGGACGCATTTCGGCCGTTTTATCCTGTGAGATCACGTAGACATATGTTCCGTTCGGCCCGCGTTGCACCACGGAAGCAGGCACGACCATTCCACCCTTTCGGGTAGAAACCAGGAGCCGGCTATTGACGAATTGACCCGGCCAAAGTTTTAAATCCTGATTGGAGAAACTAGCCTTCAACTTTATCGTGCCCGTGGTGGGATCGATCTCATTGTCCACGACCGCCAAGATTCCATCTTCAAGATCTGTCGTCTGGGTGCTGTCGAGGGCAATCACCTTCAGTGCACCTTGGGCGAGCGCTTGGTTCACCTCTAGCAGATCCTGCTGTGGCAGGGTAAATAAAACCGAAATCGGCTTAAGCTGGGTAACTACTACCAACGTGGATCCCGAGGTGACAAAGTTTCCCTCGTCCACCTGTCGAATACCGCACCGGCCATCAAAAGGTGCGGTTATGTGCGTGTAACTCAGTTGCGTTTGCGCGTTGTCGATCGCCGCCTGGTCAGCCTTCACCGTCGCGTCCAACTGATCAACCGTGAATCTCTGGGTGTCATAAGTTTGATGATCCAGCACGCCTTTTTTGAATAGATCTGTATCCCGATCCAGCAGAACCTTTGCGTTATTGAGTTGCGCTATATCCTGGTTCTTTTTGGCAACCGCTCCATCGAGCGCCGCCTGGAAGGGCCGAGGATCGATGACCGCGATAAGGTCACCCTTTTTCACGTCCTGGCCTTCCTTGAACGCGACCGTCGTAAGAGTTCCACTGACCTGCGGATGAACAGTGACGGTGTTATATGCCTGCACCGTTCCTATGCCGTCCAGATATATCGGAACATCCCGCCTCTGTACGAGGCCGGCAACGACGGGAACCGGAGCGCCCGCAAGTCCCCGTCCGCTTTGACTTGCGTTTCTACCCGTAGCAGTAGCCTGGCTTGCCACATTTTTCTGATGGTTGAAATAAAACCAGACGCCACCGATAAAGAGTGCGCCAATCAGCAGAAAGAACCATCGCAGTCTTCGCATAAGATTCGCAGGCTCCAGTTTCAGATCAGCCAGATCGGCGCGGTGGTGGGCCAGCCAGGCATGGCTCTCCGCCCTCCGGTTAAAATACTCAATCCACCGATAGTGCCACCGAACGAAAAAATGGGGGGTCGTGCGATGTGCCAAGCAATTCGTGCAATTTTCATTCCTGATTTTCGGTTTCTCGTCACAAGTCTCTGGGTTTCTCGAGTCAAACGCGTTCGGATGCAGTATGTCATTGCAGTTTCCGTGCCGTTGGTTTGGGAGGCGACAAGCCCTCTTGGAAAGGCCGTGAAACAAAAATGGGTTTTGTTGAGATAGACGACACAAGTAACCCTTTTCCTGCCTATTCCCGCGAAAATGGCTATTCCCCCGCGGGACAGCTCAGAGATTCTGCCCAGAGATCTGCCCAGAATCCGCTCAATCGGGAAGTTGCAATTCCCTGAGTCTGCGATGCAAAGTTCGCCGGCTGATGCCGAGTTTCTTTGCCGCTGCTGTCCGGTTGCCGCCGCTCTCATCAAGAGCGCGCACAATAAGGCGTCGTTCGTTTTCCTGCAGATTGACCTGACCCTGGTCGACTGCTTCGCGTGGTGCAAGCGATTCGGCGCCTCCGCGCACGGCGAGCGGTAGATCCCTGACGCTAATTTGCTTTCCAGTTGAAAGCGTCATCCCCGAATCAATTGCGCCCTTCAGTTCGCGCACGTTACCCGGCCAGTCATATTGAAGAAGGCAATCCATGGCTTCCGGCGACAATGGGCGAAATGCCTTGCCATCGCGCTCGCAGATTTCCTTGAGAAACGCGTTTGCCAGAAGCGGAATATCTTCTTTTCGCTCCCGAAGGGAAGGGACGCGGATCTGGACCACATTCAGCCGATAATAAAGATCTTCGCGGAATTTTGCTTCGCGCACAAGGGAGGCCAGATCGCGGTTGGTTGCGGCAACTAGGCGGACATCGGCGCGGAGGGTCTGATTTCCGCCGACCCTTTCGAAAACCCCGGGATCCAGGGCGCGCAGCAATTTCACCTGGATATTGGAGTCGATCTCGGCGATCTCATCGAGGAAAAGCGTGCCACCTGCCGCCTGTTCGAACCTCCCTACTCGCCGCTCGACAGCGCCCGTAAATGCGCCCCTTTCATGACCGAAAAGCTCGCTCTCGATGAGCTGTGGAGAGAACGCCGCACAGTTAAAGGCGACGAAACGCGCCTTGTTCCTGTTGCTCAGATTGTGGATGGCGTGAGCGATCAATTCCTTTCCGGTACCACTTTCGCCAAGGATCAAGACGGTGGCGCGGGAAGGCGCCACTTGGCGGACGGTATCGAAAATATCATGCATAGCCTTCGATTCGCCGATGATATTTTCCAGGCCAAAACGTTTATTCACCTGCTCTCGCAGCTGAACATTTTCCTGCTCGGTTTGCTGCCCCTTAATCGCACGGGATATTTTGATTCCAAGCTCGTCGATATTGACCGGTTTGGTAACAAAGTCATACGCGCCCCGCTTCATAGCTTCAACGGCGGTCGCAATTGAACCATAGGCGGTCATCAGAATACAGACAGGGGGTCGAGGTCGCTGCAGAATGCGTTCAATGAGTGTCATCCCATCTTGGCCACCCAATCGCAAATCGGTTAGCACCAGATCGATATGGTCCGAGTTAAGGACGTTTAAAGCCTCGTCCAGATTGCCGGCTGTATAAACGTCAAACTCCTCCTCAAGCGATTGACGAAGCCCTTCGCGCGTATGTTTTTCGTCGTCAATGATCAGAATTGTGCCTTGCATTGCGTTCAGTCTGCACTCTGGTCCTGCAGCATGCGCACTCGCTTGTCCCCATAAGGGAGATTGATCGTGACGCGCACCCCTTTACCCTCGTTGCTTTCGATTTCGATCTCTCCGCCGTGTTCGCGTACGATTCGGCGAACGATCAATAATCCCAGTCCGGAGCCTGACGCTTTCGTGGTGAAATAAGGCTGAAACAGTTTGCTCATTTTCTCTTGTGATATTCCCCCGCCGGTATCGTTGAATGATACCGAAATGTAGAACTCATTTTGCCAGGAGCGAATATTAAGAATGCCTCCCGTCTTCATAGCCTGAAAGGCGTTCTTGATCACATTGTAGAAGGCTTGCTTCATCTGATCCCGGTCCACTTCGACTCGCGGCAGTGTCGGATCGAGATCCATTTCGACTATAATGTCGCGATCGCGGATTTCGGGCCGAAGAAAACTCACCGACTCTTCTATAATTTCGTTCAGATCGTGAGATTCAAATTGGGGATTCGAGGGCCGAATCGCTCTCAAGAACTGATGGACGATCGAGTCCAGACGCTGAATTTCGTTCTTTGCAATCTCAAGAAGAGAGCCGATCTCGGCCCTGGCTTCGGGAGAAGCTTTCCGCAACCGGCGATCTATCAATTGCAGGTGGATGTTGAGTGAGTTGAGGGGGTTGCCAATTTCATGCGCCACTCCGGCGGCCAGCAAGGTGAGAGCCGAAAAACGCTCGCTTTCGATGGTTGCTTCGGCCATCCTGCGATCCTCGGTGATATCGCGCAGAATGATGGCATAACCGACGAAATCCAGCTTTAACGCGTCGGATTCCGGAACTTCCTGTTCCAGATGCAGGGGGGCGACATAGAAATTGAGAAATCGGTGCTGAGGATAAAAGACCTCGATGTCCCGGCTCACAATGCCCTGGTTCGATCCCAGCGAGATCCAGTCTAACCCGGGAAGCTTTTCGTCCAAGGGCCGACCGAGCGCGTCCTCAGGCTCGATGGCGAAGAGCTGGGCTGCAGCTGCGTTGATGAACTGCACTTTTCCATGGACATCCGTAACGATCACACCCTCCTGCAGGGCGTCAAAAATGCGCTCGAGAAAGCCTTTTTCCTGTGCAAGCCGGACAAGATAGTTTTGTACTTCTTCCGGTTGCACCCTCCGGATCCGCTCAATCAGCTTATCGATGAATCCTGACCTCATCGAGGAATAGTAATAGCAGACAATCGCTCCAAGGCAGATGCGAAACGTTCTGCCGGTATTGCCGTGGCATCGTTTGCCAATTCCGGTCCGGCTTCCCAGGTTTCGGCTGGGAAGCACGGCTCGAATCGGCTGTCGAGGATGTCGATTGTCCCCTTCCAAGAGGCAGTTTCAAGGTGCAGAGACCGCACTTGGAAATCATGTCGCTTTACCACAACGCTGGCTACCCACGGATCACATTTCGTCCTCCGACTGATTTCGGGTGAAAGCTGAAAATCGATCCTCCATGCCGGTTCGCCGCTCGCGTCGAAGCTCTGTTCGAAGCGCAGAATCTGAAATAGAACTGGCAACCAGACGATCTGCTGATCCTTCAGAGGAAGTCGGAAATCGGGAATTTTTGCGCCCTTGGGCGGGGGGACGCCCTCGACACCGATCGTAGCGGCGAATTCTCGGGGGTAAGCCCAAACGCGCTGCCCGTTCCGGCATACGACCATGCGATGTTGGGGATCGATCGTCTCGATTCTAAGTTTGTCTGGCATCTCCAGCGTTATTTGGAGCGGCTGATTCAGGATTTCCGCCGCCAGCGGCGGTCCTTCACGAACGATGACATCCATCCGGAGCGCCTTCGTTAAACCCTTCGAATAAAATAATGCACCGTAAGGTTGCAAAATTCGAGCTAAGACGTCGTACTTGTTTTGCGCCCCCAGGAGTTGACCAGCGCTAAACAGTCCAAACGCCAGCATCGAAACGAAAGAACGCTTAGGAGCAAATGCGCGCATGACGTCTACCTGTAAAGCGAAAACCAGGAAAAGCGAATCGGCCATTTTTTAGAATGAGGTATCGTGAAGTTGTGGTGGGACACTGCGACAATCGGTAGGGCCTCCCGGCGGGCCGCGTTTTGACTTCCTTCGACCGAAGGGTGAGCTTTCCACACCAAGGGGGACCGGAGGACGCTATCCAAGGTTGCCTTTGCGATTTCTCAAGTTAAACATAGACCCTGTGCTGGTGACGACGTTTCTGTTGGGTGTTCAGTCCGGCGGGCTAGTGTACGCCTTTACGGAATCGACCTTTGAGGGGAAGCTTGTGTTAGCGACGCTCTTCCTAGCCTCGATCTTCAGCTGGTCGGTTATGGTGACCAAGATACGTGTGGTCCGGCTTGCTAAGGCGCAGAACGGTCGATTCCTTCAGCTCTTCAGATCTGACCGGCAACCTCTCAAAATATACGAGTCCAAGATCCGGTTCGATGGGTCTCCCCTTTATTCCATATATCGAGCAGGGTGTAAGGAGCTTGCTTTTCACTTGCTTGGTTCCACCGAGGTTGATGACACTTTCTGGGCACGTTTGGAAATAGCGGAGCGAATCACGCCTTCGCAGATGCGCGTTGTTACCACGGGAATGGAGCGGGCTGTCGGGGAATCGGCGTTGCGCCTTGAATCTCAAATGATTCTACTGGCGACGGCAGTAAGCGGAGCTCCGTTTTTGGGCCTGCTTGGCACTGTCTGGGGCGTCATGGATACTTTTTCCGGAGTGGCGCTCGCCGGTTCGGCAAATTTGCAGGCGATGGCACCGGGAGTTTCGGGTGCGCTTATCACGACGGTGACGGGTTTGCTTGTCGCTATTCCGGCAATGTTCGGTTACAACTTTCTCGTTACGAGCATTCGTTCTTTAATCGTCCAGAACGACAATTTTGCAGCGGAACTTTCTTCGGAGTTCGAGCACAAATATGTCAACCACTCCGCGCGGCCGGTCCTTGTAAACAAATAGTATGCGCCGTTTTTCAGACCAACGTAACCTTCACACGCTCACCGAGATTAATATTACACCCCTGCTCGATCTCGCGTTTGTGCTGCTGATCATTTTTATCATCACCACTCCATTGATGGAAAACAGCATCAGTCTGGTGGTTCCAACCAGTGGCGAGGCAACGCAAACCGTTGACCGTTCACAGGTCCAGACGATTTCCATCGATAAGGATGAGGTTTTAAAGCTCAACGACGAAGTCGTTGATCCAGAACTCCTGGAGTCGCGTTTGACCGAGTTGCGCGCGCAGAAGCCTGATCTTGCTGTTGTTGTTCGTCCGCACAGGGAGTTACCGATCCAACGATTTGTCGATGTGATGGATATACTTCAGCGCGCACAAGTTTCAAAAGTGGGCGTATTGACGCGTCCCGGAGAGCCGTAAAGAACGCAGCGACGGGGTCTCAACTTTCAACATTTGGCCGTTTTGAAAGTCATTTTGCGAGCAAAGTACCACCGATAGGTGGCCCAATGTTGAAAGTTGAGACATGACCCCGTCGCTGGATCAGGACCGTCAAGAATATGACGGACGCTTCAAGCTCACCTTTGCTGCGACCGCGTTCGTCCATCTGGCGCTGCTTGGTGGACTTGTATTTGTGTCGTTATCTCGGCCCAGCAAACCAGAGGAGCATCTCGTTTGGGTTAATCCAGGATCGTTCGAGAGCAATCCAGAAACGGGGCAAATCGCATCGGCAGGAAATCCAGAGCTGGCGCCTCCTCCGAACCTGGAATCGAAAGAGACTGTTCCTCCGGAGGTGGAAAAACCGCTGGAGCCATCTCTACCGGAACCAACCCCAGAGCTATCAACGCCACCTGCGCCAATGCAGGCACCGCCGAGCGTTTCTCCGACGGCGCCCAAACTTGCCGTTCCGACGCCGACACCTTTGGTAACTCCCCGACCGACGCCGAAGCCCCTGCTATCCCCCTCGCCAAAGGCGTCCCAAAAACCGTCGCCGACTCCGAAAGCTACGGTGCATCCTTCGCCAAACCCATCTACATCCGCCAAACCGTCCGCATCGCCCAAGCAAGGTCACAAGCCTGAACCAACGCCAAAGGAAAAAGGGAAAGAAAAACCGGAAATGGAAAAATCTCCAAAGCCTGAAACTTCTCCAAAGACCAAGGCATCTCCAGGAAAACCGGACGATAAGAACAAATCAAAAGCATTGGCAAATTCCCCGAACCATTCTGGTGAACAAGACAAAGAAAAGCCTCTGAAGGGCGGGGCGGAAGGCGAATCGGTTGGCACTTCCCGGACAAATCGGGGTGGGGGACACGGCGAAGGTAGTGGATCGGCCTCTGGAGATTCCGCCCTAGCCGCTTACGTCGGGATTCTCACGAGTCGATTCCAGGCCGCATGGAATCAGCCGACCGGCGAAATGGCGATGGGAAAGACCCTTGAGGTCACGGTAAGACTGAAGGTCGAAGCCGACGGAAGGGTGACCCAGTTCACGATCGTTGAAGGTTCCGGAAATGCGGTGGTTGATGAATCAGTACGCGAGGCGGGAAAAAGCATCGCGAGATTACCACCCCCGCCAAACAACGAAACATTTTCAGCCCCGGTCCGCTTTGAGCTAGGGAATTGAAGCAAACACGAGATAAGGCTGTGATGGGGTGGCGGTAGGGTCCGATCTCCGAGCGGACCGTCAGCATTGGTCGCTATGACTTATGACCTGAGGGTAAAAACCGGTCGCCTCGGGGATGCAACCCTGCCACTCCCGACTGAGTTGGAGCCGCTGAAGCCCTTCGACCACCGGCCCTGGGGAGGAGACTAATTCTCCTTTCTTTATTGGCATGTCTGGTGAAAGCTCACGAGAATGGCGGTCTCTGAGCGTTACCAGCATTACGAAGTTCTCCGGCGAGATGACGGGAGCTTCTGGGAGTTAGGCAGGGGTGCAATGGGGATAACCTACAAAGCTTTTGACACCAATCTGCGGTGTCCGGTCGCCTTGAAGGTTATCAACAATGCCTACCTTACAAGCGAAGTCGCCCGCCAGCGGTTCTTGAGAGAAGCGCGCGCAGCAGCCGCTCTGCGACACCAGAACGTTGCTTCCGTTTTTCACCTCGGGACAGATCACGAGAGCTATTTTTACGCCATGGAGTTCATTGACGGCGAGACGGTCGACGCCTACATGAAACGAAGAGGGCCTCTGGATGCCACAGAAGCCCTGGGGATCACTCTCCAGGTTTCCCGCGCCCTGGCTGCCGCGGCAAAGCAGCAACTTGTGCATCGTGACCTTAAGCCCGCCAACTTGATGCTGGTAGACGAGGAAGGCGAGAAGGTGGTCAAGGTCATTGACTTCGGACTGGCTAAGAGTGCGAAGAGAGAGGGGGACGAATCGGGAACGCTGACGGTTGGCGGAGGATTCGTTGGCACTCCTCATTTCGCCAGTCCAGAGCAGCTTGAGGAGCGCGACATTGATATCCGGTCCGACCTCTATTCTCTTGGTGCGACGTTGTATTACATGATTTCGGGCAGGCCGCCTTATGCCGGTTCAGTCGCTCAGATCATGAGCCAGCATCTGTACAAACCGCTTCCTCTCGAACCGTTGCATGGAGCTCCACAATGTGTCGTGGAACTCATTCAGCGAATGATGGAGAAAGATCGGGCTAAACGCCCGCAAGCGCCCGCAGAGTTGCGACGCGAAGTCTTGAGTTGTCTCGAACAGATACAGGCAAGCGCTACTACTGCCCGAATCAGCATCACCCAGGGCGCTGCCGAGCAGCCGGATACCTTGGCTACGGACGCGCTCGGGTTCCTAAGGCCGGAATCACTGGCAACCAGCGATATACTTGTTGGTCGTTATAGGATCGCCCGCGATTTAGGCGAAATTCCGCAGGGACACCAATTTGTCGCTGACGATCTCCAGAAAAGCCGGAAAGTATCGATCCTTGTTTTCGGCCCCGAGTTTCTTGCGGACAAAAAGAGATTCACATCGCTCGAGCAAGAAATTGAGCAAGTCCGACGCGCAACGTTACCCCAGATTCAGGGTATCTACTCGCTTGAGAGCGTGGATCAAACGAGCTTTCTTGTTCAGGAATACGTGGCTGGACCACGGCTCGTGGACGTGCTGCGCGCTCGTAGCGTTCTAACGCCACAGGAAGGGCTGCTTCTCCTCAAACTCCTTGCGCCGGTCGCGGATCACGCACAGGCGCACCGGTTGCAGCAGGTCAATTTGACCATTTCCGGTGTGCGGCTCACGGCACCCGCAATTTCCGATAGCCCCTTCGATACCGCGTTTCTGCAAAAGCCGCTGACTCAATCGACTGGACTCGGTGTCAAAGTTGCCCCGGTCGATTTTTCGTTTCCCTCTTCTTCTGATTCGGTAACCTGGGCCGGCGCAGCGACTTTGATCCAGAGTGCTTCTGGAGGCGGTCCCCGCGCCAGCTATCTGGGGATGCTGAGCCTCCTGATTTACGAGCTGTTGGGCGGGCCACGTAGTTCGGTAGAGTCAACTGGCCGCTATAAACCAATTTCGGTGCTTTCTGAGGAAGGGAATTCGATTCTGCGTCGCGGCCTAATCGATGATTTGAGTTCAGCGGCTGAATTGGCGCGGCTGCTAGAAAGCCAGATTTTTTTCAGACCGGGCGAACCTGGCATTGCGGGAGCCACTCCGTTGCCAGCTGTGCATCCGGACGACGGTACGTCCCGGTCTGAGCAATCGGGCTCCGCGCCTTGGCCTGCAGCGCCCCCGCCGGCGAGCTCGCAACCGCCCTCTGTGAGCACACCGCCTCCTTCTTTGCCGGCTACATCGATCCCACCGATTTCTCCTCCAGAAAAGCCCAAACTGTCGACCATGGGAGTGTTCTTGGTAGGCGTTTTAGCTGTCTTGGTAGCGGGCGGCATCGGATTTCTCTTCTATGCGATTTTCGAGATGCTCCCGGCGAGGCATCCCGCAGCTTCTCCTAAACCTTCGCCAATCTCCCGCGAAAGCCAGACGCCGCGCCTGAGTTTTTCACCGACGCCCGAGCCATCTCTCACGCCTTCCCCTAAACCGCAGGAATCGCTGACGCCGCCTCCGATTCCTGAAGAACGTCCTACGCCGGAAATCGCCCGTACCCCGGAAGCCGTTCGATCTCCTGAACCGGAGCGCACTCCAGGTCCGGCGACGCCTGCCAATTCGCCGGAGATCGATACTTATCAAAAACTGCTTGCCGGAACGCAAGACATGGTGAGGCAGGGGGACTGGCAAGGGGCACTCAAGGCCTATCTCGAGCTCGCCGATCGTTACCCGGATCGGGTGGAGGTGCTTACACGAGTCGAAAATCTGTTGGCTGAATTGCGCAACACGGAGGGTAAAATTGATGCTGGCTCCTATTCGCAGTTAAAGCCGTACTTTGTGCGAGCGGCCGAAAAAGGGGTTGTGCCAGCCATGCTCATCCTCGGGAAGTTCTCTCGTGATAACGAACCCGCTGAAGCGCTGAAATGGTTTGAAAGGGCGGCTGCAAAAGGGAGTGCGCCCGCTATGATCGAGGCGGGATTGCTCTGCTCAAACCGACGGCAACCCGGAGATGATCGTAAAGCGCTGGAGTACTTTTTGCAGGCGGCAAGCGTCGGTGATCGGGTCGGAAAGTATCTGGCGGGCGAATGCTACTATTTTGGGAAGGGCGCCCAGACAGACACGACGAAAGCAGTAGAATTTTTGCAGGAGGCAGCCGCTCTTCGAGAACCGCGCGCTATGGACTTACTCGGCACTCACTACCGCCGTTTGCGCCAATTCGATCGGGCACGGAAAAATTATGAAGACGCCGCAGCGGCCGGATACGCGCTTTCGTTATCAAACCTCGGGGTGCTCTACATGAATGGCGAGGGAGTACAGCGGAGTCCTGAAGTGGCTGCGAATCTGTTTAAGCAAGGCGCTGAAAAGGGTGATCCAAGCGGGATGTTCTTCTATGCGAGCTGCCTTCAGGATGGTCTTGGGCTGCCAAAGGACGCCAAAGCTGCTAGCGATTGGTTTCGCCGGTCCGCGCGCGCCGGAAATACGCGGGCAATTGAATGGTGCAGGCAAAACGGAGTGCCTTATAAGTAAGAACTCAACAAGAAAGCCATGAACTCGGGATGGCGCATACGGCGCCGTCTGCAACGCGTTGCTGCTCAGTAGGTCCCGCCACAAGTTCTTCAGAAGCTAGCTAAGCAGCTAGCGCCTTGCCATGGTGACACAATCCATCCAGCTCCCCGTCTCAAAGGAAGCAGTTTACAACAAAGTTGCCCGGCGCATTATCCCGTTGCTCTTTCTTTGCTACATCGCAGCCTACCTTGATCGCGTCAATGTAGGATTTGCTAAACTACAAATGCAGGTTGACGTGCCCGAAATCAGCGACAGCGTCTACGGTTTTGGCGCAGGGGTATTCTTTCTTGGGTACTTTCTTTTTGAGGTTCCCAGCAACATTCTGATGGAGAAACTCGGCGCACGCCTCTGGATTGCTCGGATCATGATCAGCTGGGGGATCATCTCGTCGGCGATGGTTCTGGTGAATTCAGCATGGCTTTTTTACGGGCTGTGCTTTCTGCTCGGCTTAGCGGAGGCCGGCTTTTTCCCGGGGATGATCCTTTATCTTACTTACTGGTTTCCGTCTCGGAGACGCGCTCGGGCGGTTGCGCTATTTATGCTCGCGCTGGCTGCGACCGGTGTGATCGGCGGTCCGTTGTCGGGCTGGATTCTTCACGAGCTCAACGGAGTCGCCGGATTCAAAGGGTGGCAGATGCTTTTCCTCTTGGAAGGCATTCCTTCAATCATCCTCGGTCTTTGTATTCCGCTGCTTCTGTCGGACGGGATCAGGTCGGCCGGGTGGCTAACCCAAGCAGAAAAGGACCTTTTGGAGAAGCCCCTGAAGCAAGAAAACGCGCGCAAACAAAAAATACCCCTGGCCCAGGTCTTTGTTGATCGGCGCCTGGTCCTGTTTTCTCTGGTCTATTTCTGTTGTGCTATGGGCCTTTATGGAACCGGTTTCTGGATTCCGCAACTGATCAAAAATACGGGTGTAAAAGACCCTCTGCATGTCGGTTTGCTGAGTCCGATTCCATATGGGTGCGGAGCGGTTGCGATGGTGCTTTTCGGCCGGAGCTCTGACCGCTCTGGAGAGCGCCGTGTCCACTTTGCCGTAGCGTCCTTGCTTGGCGCTGCAGGCATTGTGGCCAGCAATCTCTACAGAGAAAACACACTTGCAGCGATGATCGGCTTAAGTGTTGCCACTGCTGGGATTCTAGCGACTTTCCCTCTTTTCTGGCCGATGCCGACTGCGCTGCTCGGCGGAACCACTGCGGCTGCGGGAATTGCATGGATCAATTCACTTGGCAATCTTGCTGGTTTTTTTGGTCCATCGATTGTGGGCTGGATGACAGATTGGACTAAACGGAGTGACTACGGTCTCTACGTGGTAGCTGCTGCCATGGTGCTAGGCGCGACGCTTGTGCTCTTTTTTGTGCCTGGAAGAAATGCCCGGAACTCGCCCTAGCCATGCATGTTGTATTTGGGCGATAAAGCTTGTGCGAAAGTTTGTGAATCGCTAATGTCGCGGCTCGTTTAATTTTATGCGCGCTCCTATGATTCAATCCACGTCGGCAGTCCTTGTTGTGGGACTTCTACTGACAGGATGCGAGAACTTGTCACCCGCCGGAAGCGGCGCCCTTTTCGGGACAGGCGCCGGAGCGCTTGCCGGCGGCATTGCGAAGGCGGCGGGAGCGAGCACTTCCGAAGCGGTGGCTATCGGGCTGGCGACCGGGGCAGTTGTTGGTGTAAGCGCTTACGTAATTGCAAAACATCAAGCCACAGAACGCCAGCGAAAGATCGCTGAGGAGCGGGCTCGTCTGGCTTACGAGAACGCGCCCCCACCTCGGAAGGCTGCGTACCGGAAGACGCGTTATATCGCCGTAGATACTGTGCGCGAGAAAAATTCCACAGGGGCGAAGTCTGTGATGATTTATGACACGCAATCTCAACAGGTCGTTGGGAATAACGTGTACGACGTCAAGGAATCTCCCAAGCAAGGGACTGTCTCGAAATTCGATACTTATTCCGCCGAATATGTTGGATCAGGCGCTTAGTGCGCCGATGCGGTCTGGGATGAAAGGGTTTTCTTCCACCCTGGACTGAATTTCTCTTACGCCTTTCGGCGTGCTAAAATTTCCTATTTCACGGAGCCGAGGGACTCAACTTGTTTCGGTACTTCTCTTGTGTTCAATTGAGCCACAGGTAAGCTTATGGGCTTCGAACACCGGGTCTTCGAAAAAGACAAGCAACGACTCAATGAGATTTTCGATAGCGAGAGCGGGTTTCGCATTGTCGTCGACAATCTTGGGGCCGAATTGGTCAGCATAGTGCGAGGCCAAGGCCATGGGGCTTCCGTGGCGTATCTGTACCGGGACGGAGAGCTTATTCCTTCCGGGAGCGGATGGCAAAATCATGCGACAGTCATGGGTTATTATGTGCATCGTCTCCGGAATGAAAGGACCCTTTACGCGGGAGAGGAGATCGCCGGCGGGAATCACGGCTTCCTTCGGCACAAGATGTTCGCGGATCCGGAGGTTTCGATTGAGGACAAAGCCACTCTGACTTACAGGTTGTCTGCCGGTCAGATCAGGCCAGTCGAATATCCGCGAAAGGTTTCGTTTCGAATCAGTTATTCCCTATTCGGAAATAACGTTGAAATAAGCTTTGCTTTCCACAATGAAGAGTCCGAAAGGCCGGCGCATCTGAGCTTTGGTTTGCATCCAGGCTTTGCTGTCTCTTCGGTCGAGAAGGCCCGTATCATTCTTCCCCAAGGCAGCTACCGACGTCACTTGGCGCCCGGCAATTTTTTGAGTGGCGAAACTGTTGAGTTTGATTCTGACGGTGGTACCTGGCCAGTGAAGCCATTTGAACTGCCTGCAACATTTCTTTTGGAACCTGTTGACGTGGCTCAGAATGTAGTTGTCCTTCAAGACTACGCAACGCGAAGGCAAATAGAGATTGACCTGAGCGAAGCCCCATACTTCGCAATTTGGAGCGACTTGAATCCGTTCGTTTGCATTGAGCCGTGCTGGGGCTTACCGGATCATCAGGAACAGAGACCATTTGAGAGAAAGCTCGGTATTCAGGTGATCAAACCAGGAGACACGCTCAAGCGCAGGTTTTTGATGCGATTCGACTGAGCATGAATTTCATCCAAACACTCAGGAAACGATCCGAACTACAGCCGGGCGTACCTGCGTTAATTGATCGGTCTTTGTCCAGGGATCGGGTTCTGACCTATTCCGGGCTGAACCGCTTAGTCGACCTTCTTTCAATTCGACTGCGCGAGGCCAAACTGTTGCCTGGCGATCGCGTCCTTTTTGGGCTTGATCCGGGTCAGGAAATGTACGGATATCTGCTTGCAGCCCTCGAAATTGGAGCGGTTCCGATCTTATATGATGATTCCAGGCCTCACGACGAGTTTGTTTCCTGGATTGAAGCTCTTGAGCCGAAAGCGGCATTGATTCCGAAGCGGGGATGGGTTGGAGCGCACTTTGATGCGGCACTGAAGAAGATCCCGACAAAAATCGTTATTGGTCCGGTACGCTCTCAGTTGCGCCTGCTTCGCCTGGGTAAATTGGGAACGCCGGAAGAAGCATTGCCAGATACGGTCGCGCTCTATTACTTAGTGAGCCCGGTGCCGGGACATCTTGCGCTGAGGG
>Ga0306925_10001128_pt1 | contig 21337 bp, 19 predicted proteins | sample flu12Cox44000176_FD_203755 | JGI IMG/M metagenome (GOLD analysis project Ga0306925, IMG submission 203755) | Lab enrichment of tropical soil microbial communities from Luquillo Experimental Forest, Puerto Rico - flux8day.12C.oxic.44.000.176 (v2)... | ecosystem: Environmental > Terrestrial >... | reverse complement strand
TGCTGTGTGGAAGCCTATATGCAGTTTCTCAAGGCCGGCGAGCGCTCCGGAAAGCATCGTCACATGTGGGAGGAAGTGATCTTCGTGGTCGAAGGCTCCGGCTACGACCTGCATTGGGACATGAAATTCGATTGTCTCGATGCTTTCAAATGGGAATGGGCTGACGTGCCGAAGAAATTCGAATGGAAGCAGGGGGACTATGTCTATATCCCCCCGTTCACGACGCATCAGCACTACGCCAGCGCCGAGGCGCGCCTGATCATGATGAGCAACCGCATGGTCAAGGAGATGGGCTTCGACTGGTTCGATCAGGTGGAAACCGCGCCGGGATTTGAGCCGGCACAGAAGTAGCATCATGCGCGCCCGGAACTTGGTGTGCGCCGCCGCGATCGGAGCAATGACATTGCTGCCGGCGGAGCGCGCGCACGCGCAGTCGCCGGCGGAGTTTTACAAAGGGAAGAACGTCGAGCTCTACATTGGCTACAGCGTGGGCGGCGCCTACGACCTCTACGCGCGCGTGCTCGCCCGCCATCTCGGCAAGCACATCCCGGGCAGTCCCACGATCGTGCCCAAGAACCTGGAAGGCGCAGGCAGCCTGCGCCTTGCCAACTGGCTGTACAATGTCGGCGCGAAAGACGGTACCGTCATGGGCACCATCGGCCGCGGCACGGCATTCGATCCGCTGCTGGGCTCCAAGGGAGCGCAGTTCCAGGCCGACAAGTTCACCTGGATCGGCAGCGCGAACAATGAGGTGAGCGTCTGCGTCGCCTGGAAGACAAGCGGCATCACCAGGTTCGAAGATACATTCCAGAAGGAGCTGATTGTCGGCGGTACGGGCCAGGCCGCCGATACCGATCAGTTTCCCGCCATTCTCAATGGTGTGCTTGGCACCAAGTTCAAGATCGTCACCGGCTACCCCGGTGGCAACGACGTGACGCTCGCGATGGAACGCGGCGAGGTCAAGGGCCGTTGCGGCTGGTCGTGGTCCAGCGTGCTGTCCACCCATAAGCGCTGGGTCGATGATGGCTCGATCATCGTGTTGGTGCAGTTGTCGCTCCACAAGCACCACGAGCTCCCGAATGTCCCGCTGGTCATGGACTTTGCCAAGACCGACGAGCAGCGCCAGATCTTCAAGCTGATCTTTGCGCGCCAGGTGATGGGCCGGCCGTTTCTTGCCCCGCCCGGCATTCCGAAGGATCGCGCCGAGGCGTTGCGCACCGCATTCGACAATACCATGAAGGATCCCGAGTTCCTCGCCGACGCCGAAAAGATGCAGCTCGAGATCACGCCGGTGAGCGGCGAGGAAATCGAGAAGCTGGTGAAGGAGCTCTATCAGACGCCGAAGGCGCTGGCGGCCAGGGCAGCGGAATTCATCCGCCATTAGAGCATGTCCCGCAAAAGTGGTAACCGGTTTTGCGAAAAAAGGACATGCTCAAACAAAGAGGTAGAGCGGAATGACGATTCGAAGAAAAGTCATCCCGCTCTAGGCAATGATGCAGGAACAGACCGGCCGAGCGCGGCACGGGATTGAGAACTATCGCGGCTGGCAGTCAGACGTCATTGTCGACCTGATCAAGCGCTACGGCTTTCCCTTTATCACGCTCAATCCCGGCGCAAGCTTCCGCGGCCTGCACGATTCGCTGGTCAACTACGGCGGCAACGAGCCGCCCATGATGCTGTGCCAGCACGAAGAGATCGCGGTGCAGATCGCCCACGGCTACGCCAAGGCGAGCGGCAGGCCGATGGCCGTGATCCTGCACGATCTGGTCGGACTGCTGCACGCCTGCATGGCGATCTACTACGCCTACGTGGATCGCGTGCCCATCTTCATCATCGGGGCGACCGGTCCGATGGATGAAAGCAAGCGCCGCCCGCACATCGACTGGACGCATTCGGCGCTCGTGCAGGGCAACGCCATCCGCGACTACGTCAAGTGGGACTACCAGCCGACCTCGATCGAGGGTGTGCCGGAAAGCTTCGCGCGCGCCTATTCGATCATGACCACGCAGCCGCAGGGGCCGGTCTACATGTGCTACGACGCCGCGCTGCAGGAGGAGCCGCTCGCGCGCAAGGTAGCGCTTCCACCCGTCGAAGCGGCGGCAACCCCGGCGCCAATGGCGCCCGATCCAAAAGCGCTCGCGATCATTGCCGACAGGCTGCTTGCCGCCTCACATCCCATGCTGCTTGCGGAATACGTCGGCCGGCGCGCCGGCGGCTTCGAGAGCATGGTGGCGCTCGCCGAGACCACCGGTGCCGCGGTATGGGATGTCAACAACGCGCTCAACTTTCCCAACCGGCATCCGCTCTGCCTGAGCATGGACAAGGCCGCGCTGCGCCAGACCGATCTTGTGATCGGGCTTGATGTGAACGATTGGGAGAAGCAGCTGACCGAGCTCGACAGCGCCAAACGCACGCGCGAGCCGATCACGCCGGCGTCTTGCGATTTCGTGGAGATCGGTTTTGGCGAGATCAACATCAGCAAATGGGCGATGGATTACTGCCGGATGCAGCCGTGCTCGGTTCGGGCGCTCGGCGACACCGCGCTCGGCATTCCCGAGCTTACCCGCATCTGCCGGAGTCGCATCGACGGCGATGCGCGGTTGCGCAACCGCATTGCCGAGCGAAAGGTTGCGATTGCAAGGCGGCATAACGAGGTGTGGGCTAAATGGCAGGAGGAGGCGCGCGCGAACTGGGACGCTTCGCCCATCACCTTTGCCCGCCTCGCGCTCGAGATCTGGGAGGCGATCAGGCACGAGGACTGGGTGCTCGCGGCCAACAACCTCAAGCAGCAGGTGCGCAAGCTTTGGGACTTCGACCGGCCGTACCGGCATCCCGGAATCGAGCTCGGCACTGCGACCCAGATCGGCATCTCGCTTGGCGTCGCGCTCGCGCACAAGGGCAAGGGGCGCGTCGTCGTCGACATCCAGCCCGATGGCGACCTGATGTTTGATGCCGGTGCGCTGTGGGTCGCAGCGAAATACGAGATTCCGATGCTTGTGGTGATGCACAACAACCGCGCCTATTACAATGATTGGGAGCACCAGATCCGCATGGCCAGGATGCGCGGAACCGACGAAGCCAAGGCTCACATCGGCATGGACCTGTTCGGCCCGGAGCCCGACTTTGCGGGACTCGCGCGCGCCATGGGCTGCTACGGCGAGGGGCCGATCGACAAGCCCGGCGACATCCGTCCGGCTCTCGATCGCGCGCTCGCCGAGGTGAAGAAGGGCCGGCTCGCGCTCATCGACACGGTCACGCAGCATCGGTAATGATCCAGCTGCCGGAACTCGGCAAGCATCGAGGTTGAAATGGGTGAATTCGCAATCGGTCAAAGCGTGTCCCGCTTTGAAGACCCGCGGCTGCTCAAGGGCGGCGGCCGCTATGTCGGCGACATGGTGCTTCCGGGGATGGTATTCGGCCAGGTGCTGCGCTCGCCGCACGCCCACGCACGCATCCGCTCCATTGACCTCAGCCGAGCCAGGGCAGCGCCAGGCGTATTGGCCATTCTGACCGGCGCGGACTGGCAGGCGTCAGGATGGGGCAATCTGCCGGTGCCCGGCGGTCTGAAGCGCCGCGACGGCAGCGTGTTCCGCCCGCCCTATCCGGCCCTGGTGAAGGATCGCGTGCGCTTCGTCGGCGATTACGTCGCCTTCGTGGTGGCGCAGAGCCAGCATCAGGCGCTGGATGCGGCCGAGCTGATTGCGGTCGATTACGAGCCGCTACCGGCCTGCGTCTCGACCGCCGAGGCGACCGCAAAAGGCGCGCCGCGGGTGTGGGATGAGTGCCCCGACAATGTCGGTTTCGTGCAGCTCTTCGGCGACAAGGCCGCAACTGATGCCGCCATCGCCCGCGCCGATCATGTCGTCCGGCACCGCTTCGTCATCAACCGGGTCACCGCCGCCAGCATGGAGCCGCGCGGCTGTCTCGGAGATTACGATGCCACGGAGGATCGCTACACCATCTACACGACATTGCAGCGCACGCATCCGTTTCGATCGGAGCTGGCACCGATCCTCAAAGTCCCGGAAAGCAGGATACGCGTGGTGGCCGGCGACATCGGCGGCAGCTTCGGAATGAAGTCCGCGGTGTATAACGAGGTGGCGCTTGTTCTGCTCGCATCGAAGCATGTCGGGCGGCCGGTGAAATGGACGTCCACGCGCTCGGAATCGTTTCTCTGCGACGCGCAGGCGCGCGACAACGTCACCGAGGCCGCGCTCGCTCTCGACAAGGACGGCACATTTCTCGGCCTGCGGGTCCACACTGTGGCGGCGATCGGCGCCTACCTGCAAACCGGCATGCAGGCCTTTACCGGCAATATCGGCACCCTCGCGGGCGTCTACCGCACGCCTGCGATCCACGCCGACGTGACCGCCGTGTTCACGCATACCAACCCGGTGCGGCCCTATCGCGGCAACGGCCGTCCCGAGGCGGCCTACGTCATCGAGCGCCTGGTCGATCTCGCCGCCGACGATCTCGCAATCGATCCATCCGAGCTGCGCCGGCGCAACTACATCGTGCCCGAGGCGATGCCGTTCAAGACCGGGCTTACCTTCACCTACGACAGCGGCGAGTTCGAAAAGAGCATGAACATGGCGCTCGAGCTTGCCGACGTTGCCGGCTTCGAGCGCAGGCGCGCGCAGGCCCGCGCGCGCGGCAAGCTGCGCGGCATTGGCCTTTCCAACACCATCGAACGCGCGGCTGCCCAGGGGTTCGAAGGGGCGGAGATCCGCTTTGATAAGTCCGGAGCCGCCACCTTGCTCACAGGCAGCGTAACCCAGGGTCAGGGCCACGAGACCATCTTCAAGCAGATCATGTGCGACCGCCTCGGGCTCGATCCCGGGGAGGTGCACTACATTCAGGGCGACACCGATCAGGTCTTCGTCGGAGAAGGCACCGGCGGCTCGCGGTCGGCGACCATCGGCGGGTCCGCCGTGGCCGAGGCCGCCGAACGCATCACCAACAAGGGCAAGCACATTGCGGCACATCTGCTCAAGCTCGGCGCCGACGAGATCAGCTTTACCGATGGCGTGTTCTCCAGCCCGAAAACCAATCGCACCCTGACGATCAAGGATGTGGCGAAGGAGGCCATGGAGCCGGCGAGCCTGCCGCAAGGTGTCGATGTCGGCCTCATCGCCACCGCCACCTACGCCGCGCCGGTGCAGAATTTCCCGAACGGCTGTCACATCTGCGAGCTGGAAGTGGATGCCGACACCGGGGAGGTCGAGATCGTTCGCTACAGCGTGGTCGATGACGTCGGTACCGTGATCAATCCGCTGCTGCTGAAAGGACAGATCGTAGGCGGCGTCGCCCAAGGCGTCGGACAAATCCTGATGGAGGACATCCGGTTCGACGAGGATGGCCAGAATCTGACCGCCTCATTCATGGATTATGCCATGCCGCGCGCCACCGACATCAGCGCGGTCGACATCAAAAGCAATCCGGTGCCGACCCGGACCAATCCGCTCGGGGTGAAGGGCGCGGGCGAGGCAGGATGCGTCGGCGCCATGCCCGCCGTCGCCAATGCGCTGGTAGATGCGCTTTCGCACCTCGGCGTCCGGCATGTCGAGATGCCGGCGACGCCCGAGCGGATGTGGCGCGCGATCAAAAATGCCAACGACCGCCAGCCGGGAGCCCCGGAGTAATCCCGATGCAGAAATCCTTCGTTCGGGGCACGTGGCAGGCCAAGCGCGCATTCTCGCCGGCGGTGATCACGCAGGGGGCGCAACGCACGATCTTCATCGCCGGCCACACCGGGCAAGCCGACGACAGCGGGAGATCGCTCGCCGGCGACTTCGATGCCCAGTTCCGGCAGACCTTCCGCAATATTGAAAAGACATTGGCGCAAGCAGGCGCGACATTGCGCGACATGGTGACCATGACCGTGTTCCTCAGCGACGCGCGCCATACCACCCGCATGACCGAGCTGCGTGCCGAGCTTTTCGGCAGCGATTTCCCGGCCAGCGCGGCCATAACGGTGCAAGGCTTTGCGCAGCCGGATATGATGATTGAGGTTCAGGGAGTCGCGGTAACGGGCTAGACGCAGCTTGCGCCCAGCCGGCCGCGCCACGATATCCATGCGCGAGTGACCGCATGACCGCGACCTTCGAGACCGCTCTCTCCGCACGCGTCGACGCCATGGCCGACGCCTGCACGCGCTGCGGCAAATGCGTCGAGGTCTGTCCCGTGACCGGCCCTGGCGAGGTCAAGGGCGAACCGCGGGCGGTCATAAGCGGAATCATCGACATCCTGCGCACCGGCGACGGGCCGCAAGCATCGCGCAACTGGGCAAATGCCTGCGTGCTCAGCGGCGAATGCATCAAGGCCTGCGACTACGGCGTCAATCCGCGCTTTCTCCTCGGCATGGCGCGCCTCGCGATGACACGGCACCGGAATGAAGACAAGGAGCGGCGGCGACAGGGCGTGGAAGGCTTTCGCAAGGTCGCCCGCGACGTCACCCATATCTCCCGCCTCCAGCTCGACGACAGCCTGCTCGCGCGTCTGGGACAAAATGCCGATAACCGGGACGACCCCGACCGCGCACCGGACTTCGTTTTCTACACCGGCTGCAACGTTCTCAAGACCCCGCACATCGCGCTGCTCGCGCTCGATATCATGGACACGCTCGGCATCACCTATCGTGTGCTGGGAGGCCCGAGCCATTGTTGCGGGATCGTGCAGATGCGCACAGGGGATATTGCAACCTCCGGCCGGTTCGCCGAGAGCACCATGGACAAGCTTGCCGCCAGCAACTCGCGGCAGGTGATCTCCTGGTGCCCGAGCTGCCACGTGCAGTTCACCGAAACCACCTTGCCGACCGTCGAGAAAACCCGCGGCGCGCGACCATTCGAGATGACGCCGTTCATGCTGTTCCTGCGGGCGCATCTCGACCGGCTGCGCCCACATCTGCGCGACCGGGTCGAGATGCGCGTCGCCCTGCATCGCCATCCCGGGATTGCGGGCGTGGTCGAGGCGGCCGAGGATATCCTGCGCGCCGTGCCCGGGGTCGAGCTGGTCGATCTCGGCCAGCCGGCAGTCGGGCTGATGAGCAACTATTTCCGTGCGCTGCCTGCCTATCGCCGGGAACTGCAGCGGAACGAGCTCGATGCCGCCGAAGAGGCGCGGGTCGGCGCGCTGGTCGCCGTCTACCATGCCGACCATCGCGAGCTGTGCGCGCACGAGCGCGACCGTCCGTTCCGCATCATGAACATGCTGGAGATCGTCGGCGAAAGCATGGGCCTGCGCCATGACGATCGCTTCAAGCGACTCAAGATGCTCCAGGATATCGACGCGATCGCGGCTGACTGCGGCGATCTCATCGCCCGCCATGGGCTCGACATCGAGAGCACCCGCGCGGCAATTGCTGCAATGCTCGAAGAGCAGCCGCTGCCTTTGCGCGGCGGCGCGCGCACTTGATCGAAGGCCGCCGCTACAGATCCCCCGCCCTACGATTTTCGCGAGAACGTCGTTCGCGGAAATGAATCCAGAATTATTTTACCGTCCTGGAGGAGGATTATCGTCGTGTATCCGACAAGCCTCGCGGAAAATCGGAAATCCATTCGGTTGAAGACCGCTCACAAACGTCGCGCACTCCTGGTGCCGGCGGTCGGCTTCTGCCATGATGGCCCCGTTCACGATCATCAGTATTCCGCTGATGATCGTGCTTTTGGCGTCGCCCGTCGGGGGCGGGGCAACATACCGCTGCTCGCCCGCGGCGGCGGCGACGGCCGATAAAGCCGTGAATGCGATTGCAAGGAGCGGGATTGCGCGCATGAATGCCTCCGGCCATGTGCGTCTCCCCGACCGGATGCAAGCTTAGCATATCCGGTCGATCTGCGACAGCGCCACAGGCGATGTGTGGTTGCGGCCTTAGGCGCGGGCATGAGGACCGCGCGGATCCGGACCGTAGGGGTTATCGCCGGCGCTTCCGCGCCGGAAACCGAGGTCCACCATGAATGCAAGCGTGATGGCGAAAGTGCCGATGACAAGTACCGATTCGACTGCGCCCATGTGATCGGGGTCGCCGCTCATTCCCAACAGGTTGGTGACCATGAGCACCGAATACGGCACAACCAGCCATCCAACGAGCTCGCCTGACCGATTGCGGTCATGCAGGCGCTTCACCGTGACGACGACCCAGGGATAAAAAAGGGCGAGATCGATCAGAAAGCTCAGGAAGCGGACTGACAACGCATCCGACGGGGTCGGTACAAAGGGAACGCCGAGCGTCAGCCGGATAACGCTTTCCACCGCGATGATGATCAACCAACCGATCCAGAAGGATGCACGACTGATGCGACCCTCCGGTCTGATGAGAAGTTTTGTGACATCCATTACCGCAGTCCTAGGCTGGTCGGCTTTCCGACGCACGTTCTCCTACGAGGACGGGCCTACTGCATATACGGCGTGATTCCGAGCTCACGCAACGCAGCGTTGGCAGCTGTCCATTCGATGAAGTCGTTTGGGCAATTGCCGGCCGCAAGCTGATAGAGTTCCAAGGCCTCCTCTTTCCGGCCCTGTAACGCGACAAATTCCGCACCGTAGAGATTGGCATCGCAGACCTTCCGATGGTTCCTGGTCGCATCCTTGTCACCGGCCGCGTCAATTGCTGCATCGAACGACGTTTCGCCGAGGAAGAGGCGAACCAGGGGAGCCGGCCACGCCGCCATGTTCAATTGCTTCGTTGCCTGGGCCAGATGGCTCGGAAGGCCGTTACGACGCTCCGCAATGTCGAGCCACTGCGCGGAATAGGCATCCTTCGGTGCAAGCTCGGCTGCCTGCTTGAAATCAGCCCGCGCCTTTTCGAGCGAGCCGCCGTAGAGATAGACGACGCCCCGGTTCTTGTAGGCCCAGGCATTTTTCGGATCGAGGCGGATGGCCTCGCTGAAATCGGCAAGTGCGCTGTCCACATCGCCCTTGGCCTGATACGCGTAGCCGCGGTGGCCATAGGCGAGCGTGTCCCTGGGATTAAGCCGGACAGCGTCGCCGTAATCCGCGATGGCACGGTCGAGGTCACCCAAGGCTTTATACGCGATGCCCCGGTTGTAGCGGGCAAGAGCATCCTTGGGCTCGCGCCGGATCGCCTCGTCGTAGTCGGCGATGGCGCGTCCGAAATCGCCCTTGGCTTGGTATGCGATACCACGGTTGTTGTAAGCGAGAGCATCCCTGGGATCGAGCCGGATCGCTTCGTCGTAGTCGGCGATGGCGCGGTCAAGCTCGCCCTTGGCCTGATACGAATAGCCGCGATGGCTGTAGGCAAGAGCGTCCTTGGGCTCAAGCCGGATCGCCTCGCTGTAATCGGCGATGGCGCGGTCAAGCTCGCCCTTGGCGCGATAGGCGATGCCGCGGTTGTTGTAGGCAAGAGCATCGTTGGGATTGAGCCGGATCGCCTCATTATAATCGGCAATCGCGCGGTCGAGATCACCCTTGGCTTTGTATGCAATCGCCCGGTTGTAATAGGCATCGGCGTATTTGGGATCGAGGCGGATAGCCTCATTGTAATCGGTGATTGCGCGCTCCAGATCCCCCTTGGCTTTGTATGCAATCGCCCGATTGATGAAGGCGCCAAGGCGATTCCTGACGGTCTCGCCCTGATCCTGAAGAATGCGCGTACACCCGGCGATCCGGCGGTCGACATCGTCCGCCGTACAATCGTTCCCTTCGCGCTGGGCGGCAAATGCGTGGGCCGCTATCACAAGCAGCGTCACAACCGAAGCATGCACAATCGACACGCGCATAACCCCCTCTCCCGTGTCGGTGGTCCGCCACACGATAGAGCAAATATCGCCCGGTTGCTACGCCGCGCCAATCGCAGGTTTACGCCGTCCCTCCCGGTCCGCAGATGACGTTCACGAGAGCTTGACGCCCTTCTTTGCTGACCACCGACAGGGCCCGTTCGAGCGCGCCGGGCAGTGATGCCGGGTCTTCGACGCGCTCGCCGTAGCCCCCGGCAGCCTCGCAGATCCGTTCAAATGCCGGCAGCTTCGCGAGGTGGACGAAAGGTGGCGCGTTGCTCCGCGATGCCTGCCCGTCCGGATACATGGCGAGCGTGCTGCGCTCAACCGCACCCCACATCGCATTGTTCATGACGACAAACAGTACCGGCAGATCGTGCAGAGCCGCCGCATGATGCACCGCGACAGGATTGCTGAACATGTAGGCGCCATCGCCGACGACAGCAATGACGGAGCTGTGCGGACGCGCAAGCTTGGCGCCCAGCGCGGCAGCGGCGCCCCAGCCGAGACCCGAGGCGGCGCTCGATCCGAAATAGAGATCCGGAAGATCGAACGTGCAATGCTCCAGAAACAACGTGTACTCATTGATGACGATGGCATGCGGTTCCTTGGCGCGGTCGATGCAATGGCTCACCCATGCCGGGTCGAGCGAGGCCTTGCGGGCGGCGGCATCAAGTACGGTCTTCCATCCGGCGATCAGGGCAGCGCGCTCGTCTGCGATCCAGCGCCGGCGCGTCGCCAGTGATTGTGCGTCGGCTAGCTCGTCGAGCGCCGAGGCAAGCGAGGAGAGGACGGCAAGCGTGCCCCCCGTGACCGCCACGTCGCATGGAAAGCCGCGGATTGGAGTGCGCGTAAACAAGGGATCGAGCCCGCAATGCACGACCTTGCAGTCTGGCCGCGGCCCGATTCGGCTCGAAATCCAGGGAACATCGCTTTCGATCACCAGAATTGCATCGGCCATCGGCACCAGCCTTGCCGGATCGAACCCGAGGTTCATGGGATGCGAGGACGGCAGCGAAAGATAGCGCGGCCGATGCTGGACGACCGGGATCGCAAAGCGCTCCGCAAAACGTGCAAGGGCCGCAAACGCCGTCGCATCCCTTCCGGCATTCGACGTGACGATCAAGGGCCGCTGGGCATCTGCGAGCACGCGCGCAGCCGCGGCAATGGCGTCGGCATCAGCGGCAGCGGGAGCCGCGGCCGCTGATCGGGAGGGCTGCGGAGGTCCCGTTTCCGAAATGCGCGCTGCAATGACCTCGCGCGGCAAGGAAAGATACACCGGGCCGCGCGGCTCGCTCGCCGCGATTGCGAGCGCGCGGTCGACCACCGTGGCCAGCTGCTCGGCGTTGCGCAGCTCATAATCCCATTTGACGATCTCACGGATCATGCCCGCTTGATCGTACATTTCCTGCGCCCAATGGATGTAGCCGTCCCGCGACCCGAACAATCCGGTTTCGGTCAGCGGCGATCTGCCCGCGGTAAGAAGCATCGCGACATTCTCGCGCGCGGCGTTCATCGCGGCGCAGATCATGTTTGCGGTACCGACGCTGACATGTACCATCACGGCCGGTATCCGGCGTGACACCATGCCGTAACCGTGGGCCATGGCCACGGCGAGATTTTCGTGCGCCGCGAGGATCGGCCGCGGGACGGAGATGCCGGCTTGCGCGGCTTGCGCAAAGGCCTCTACGAGCGGTGCAAAATCAGTCCCGGCATTGCCGAACAGGTAGTCAACGCCGCGATCGGCCAGCAGAGCGAGATAGGCCTGAGCGACACTGCGGGCTTTCTGCTTCTTCGGCCGGCTGCCGCGCGGCAGGTGCTGCTCCATCGCGATGCACTCCCGTCAGGCGCCGCAATCTGCCCAAAAGGCGCGGCGTGCACCAAGCCTACCCGTCCGCGAATGCTGGACAAGGACCGTGGTCTGCACGAATACTGGAGAAAACCGGAGAGGTAGCAGCATGAAACGGCTCGGCACGTCACTCATAGCGTCGGCTCTGTTTTTCGTCCTGTTGTCGACGCCGATCAAGGCCGTCGCCCAGGACAAGCTTGTGGTCAGCATCTGGGGCGGCAGCTGGCGCGACATGGTCGACAAGATCATCGGCACCAAGTTCACCGCGGAGACAGGCGTGCCGGTCGAATACATCACCGGCGGCACGATCGACCGGCTGAACAAGGAGAAGCTCGCCAAGGGCAATCCCGAGAGCGACGTCACGTTTACGACATCGCATGTGGGTTGGCTCTATGCCAACGACGGACTCTATGAAGAGCTCGACCTGGGCAAGGTGCCGAACGCCAAAAACCTGATACCGCAGGCCAGGATCAGCCCCTACCACATCGGCACATGGGCCTATGTCTACACCATCGGCTACCGGCCCGACCTCCTCAAGGGCGTGACCTTCGAGAGCTGGCAAGATCTCTGGAAGCCCGAGATCAAGGGCAAGCTTGCCGCGCCCGACTTCGATCCGAGCCATCTCATTGTCGTCGCTGCGATCCTCTCCGGCGGCGACGCCGCGCACTGGGAGAAGGGGCAGGCCAAGCTCAAGGAGCTCAAGGCGAGCTTCAAGGCGTTCTACACCAATGACGCCAACAGCCAGCAGCTCATCGCCAACGGCGAGACGCCGGTGCAGGTGATCCTGTCGATGAACGCGCACTACATGGTCGGCGAGGGCGTGCCTGTTGAACTGGTGATCCCGAAAGAGGGCGCCGTCCTCGGCATTGACACTGTGGCCATCATGAAGGGCTCCAAGAAACGCGATCTCGCCTACAAGTTCATCAACGTTGCGCTCGACCCGCAGGTGCAGGCGCAAGTGGCTTCGTTCAAGGAAGGCAGCCCAATGGTGACCGATGCGAAAATCGACCCGGCCGTCGCCAAGCTGCCGGGAGTCTTCACCACGCCCGATCAGTGGAGCAAGCAGGCCATCATCATCGATCACAAGCTGCGCGCCGAGAAGACCGCGGAGTGGCGCAAATGGTTTACCGAGAACATCATCAATTGACGCGGTGACGACGCCGGTCCGGGACCCGTCCGCAAGATGACGCCCAGGCTGTTGCTGCGCGTCTTCGTATCGCCGGCCGTGCTGTGCGCCACCGGCTTTGCGGCCGCGCTCGGGGCGGTTCTGCAGTACAGTCTGCGTGCCTATGTGCCGGGCTCGCTGGAGCCGGGGGGCTTTACGCTGGCAAACTTCACGGCGCTCCTGCACCCGCTGTACGCGCGCGTCTTCCTGGACACGGTATGGATCTGCTGTCTCACGGCGTTCTTTACCCTCATCCTCGGATATCCGCTCGCCTTTGCGCTGGTGCATGCCAGAAGCGTTGTGCTCAAGTCGGCGATCCTGGTGATCACCGTCACCCCTTTGTTCCTCGGCGAGGTGGTGCGCACCTATTCCTGGATCGTGGTGCTCGGCAACAATGGATTCCTCAACTCGATGCTGCTGAAGGCGGGACTGATCGATGCACCCTTGCAGCTCATGTTCACAAGGCTCGGCGTGGTGACTGCCCTCGTGCACGTCACCTTGCCAGTAGTGGTGATCATGCTGGCAGCAGCGCTCGCGCACATCGATCGCGACTACGAGCGGGCGGCCGCGAGCCTTGGCGCCGGGCCCATCCGCGCCTTCTTGACGGTGACGCTCCCGCTCTCCACGCCCGGCATCATCGCCAGCGTCACCACCGCGTTCGCATGGACCTTCAGCGCGTTCGCGACCCCGCAACTGATCGGCGGTGGCCGGGTCAACATGATCGCGAATCTGGTCTATCAGCTCGGTTTTGCGAGCTTCAACTTCCCTTTTGCAGCAAGCCTCTCGGTGGCGGGGCTCATGCTGACCTTTGCGGTGCTGGCGCTGATGCGCACGGCCGCCCGCCCATTCGAAAGAGTCGGGCTGCATTGAGATGCCGCGCGCGCGCTCGCAAACGATCCCTATGCTCCTGTTGCCGAAAGCCCTGCGCCTGCTGTCGCGATTCCTGGGCGGGCTCGCCGTTACCGCCATTCTCGGCTTCGTGCTGTTGCCGGCATTCGTGGTCACGCTTGCCGCGTTCAATGACAGGGCGCTTCTGTCCTTCCCGCCCGCGGCCTGGTCGTTGCGCTGGTTCGCCAAGGCGATCGCGTATGAGGACTTCCAAGCCGGCGTCCGCAACGGACTGATCGTGACCTCCTGGGCATCCTCCATCGCGCTTGCGGTCGGAGCGGCATTCGCGATTGCGCTCGAGCGCTATGCGTTCCGTCTCAAGCGGACACTCGAAGCCGTGCTGCTCTCCCCTCTCGTCGTGCCGCATTTCACGATCGGTCTGGGGTTCTTGATTCTGTTCGCACAGCTCGGCCTGGCGCGGGGATATGCTGTGATCGTTGCCTGTCACGTCGTGCTGGTGCTGCCGTTTGTGCTGCGCAGCGTCTACATCTCGCTGCGCAACCTCGACCCCCGCCTGGAGCTTGCTGCGGCGAGCCTCGGTGCGCCGCCTCACCGCGTTCTTGCCACCATCACGCTTCCGTTGCTGGCTCCGGGCCTGGTCAGCGGCTGGCTGTTCGCGGCGATCCTCTCGTTCAACGAATTCACCGCGTCGCTGTTCGTGACCGCGCAGCGCACGCAGACGCTGCCAGTCGCGCTCTACAATTACGTGCGTGAGTATGCCGACCCCTCGATGGCGGCGATCTCGGTCATGTATATCGTGGCAACCGCGATGCTTCTGATCTTCGCCAATGCCTTCCTCGGTCTAGCAAGGGTGCTGAACGTTGAGCATCCCCGCTGACCGGCCGTCCTGCGCTCCGACCGAGACGATAGCGAGGCGGCCGAGCGGCGAGGATATCGCCGTCGCGCTCGACGGCGTCACCAAATGCTTCGGCAAGATTATCGCGCTCGACAATGTGTCGTTGCAGGTCCGCCGCGGCGAGCTCATCACGCTGCTGGGCCCCTCGGGCTGCGGCAAGACCACGCTGCTCAACCTCGTCGCCGGATTCCTTAAGCCGGAGCACGGCGAGATCCTCATCGATGGCGCGCTGGTCACCGATGTTCCGACCCACCGGCGCGAGATCGGAATCATGTTCCAGAGCTACGCGCTGTTTCCGCACATGACCGTGGCGGGCAACGTCGGCTACGGACTTAAGATGCGGCGCATTGCCAAGCCCGAGATCGCGCGCCGGGTCGCCGATACCCTCGCGCTCATCAAGCTCGACGGCCTCGACGATCGAAAACCACGCCAATTATCCGGCGGCCAGCAGCAACGCGTCGCACTGGCGCGCGCGCTCGTCATCCGCCCGAAGGTGCTCCTGCTCGATGAGCCGTTCTCGGCACTCGACCGGAACCTGCGCGCCTCGATGCAGGTGGAGGTCAAGGAAATTGTGCGCAAGCTCGGGGTGACGACCATCTTCGTCACCCACGATCAGGGCGAGGCGCTGAGCCTCTCCGACAAGATCGCGGTAATCACGCAGGGCCACATCCGCCAGATCGGCACCGCCGCCGACATCTATCACCGGCCCGCTGACCGCTTCGTCGCTTCCTTCGTCGGCGATGTCAACGTGCTGCGCGCGCGGCTGGAGCGCATTGCGGGAGCAATCGCGACGGTCGCGCTCGGTCCGGCGCACCTGCAGGTGCCGTCTCGCATGCTGGAAGGCGCCGCAGCCGGCACAGCGGTCGACCTATTCCTGCGACCGGAGGAACTGCGCGTGGCCGAGGCCGGTGCGCCGGTCGCGGCGAACGGCGTTGTGGCGGCGCAAATCTATCAAGGCGGCCACGTCGATCTCTACGTCGACGTGCCGGAATCCGTGACCGGACGCGTGCTCCTGCGCGTGCCCGGGCAGGACGCCACGGCGCGCTGGCCCGCCGGCACGCGCGTTGGCATCGTCTTTGCCTCGGACAAGGGGATCGCGTTTCGATCGGAGACCAATGAGCTCCGCTAGAGTCCTGCGCGCGCCGCCACGCCGGGCGTCGCGCGCATGCGGGCAGGCGCGCCCGCCCGCAGTTTCGGCATCACTTCACCGGAGAAGAGGCCGATCGATTGCAAGCATTCCCGCAGACTGAGATCACCGAAGGCAAACTGGCACACCACGTAATTGCAGCCGGTTTGATCGAGCTGAGAGGCGAGGAATTCTGCGACCCGCGCCGGCGAGCCGGCGATGCCCTGGCCGCGTTCGACCACCAGATCGAACGTCGCGGGCCGCGGATGCGATTGCGGCCGTCCATGAAGCCTGAAGAGATGTGTAAAGCTTGCGTGCCACACCAGATAGGCGCGCCGCGCGAGCGCCATCGCCTCGGCATCGCTGGCGGCAACCACGATGAAGCGGCCGAGGCCAAGCTTGGGAAATGGGCTGGCTGACCCATGCACTTGCGGCCAGACCGAGCGGTAGCGCTGCATGGAAAGGCGCGTTTCCTCAGGCGGATCGAGGCTCACGACATTGAGATTTCTGCGCGCCGCGCGCTCTGCGCTTTCGGGCATGTGAACGCCGTACCAGATCGGCGGATGCGGCTTCTGAAACGGCGCAATCTCCATGGGCACGTTCGTGAAGGCAAATCGCTTGCCCTTGAAGTCGAGAACCTCGTGGGTCAGGCCGGCGAGCACGAGCTCGGCGGCTTCAGCGTAGATGTCCTGCGCTTCCTGCGGATCGGCCCCATAATACTCGATCTCGATGGGAACCGAGCCGCGGCCGAAACCGATCTCGAGACGACCGCGGCTCAGCTGATCGAGCATGCAAATCTCCTCGATCAGTCGCAGCGGATGATGGAGCGGCATCGCCCACACCAGCGGGCCAAACCGAAGCCGCTGCGTGCGCTGCGCGATGGCGGCGAGGAAGACGCTCGGCGAAGGCGCCATTCCAAGCGGCGTCGAATGGTGCTCGGCCAGATGATAGGCGTAGAAACCGGCGCGATCGTAGGCTTCCACGATGCGCAGACGGTCTTCGTAATAATCCGCCAGCGAATCGCCGTAGCGGTCGAGATGATCGAAGATTCCGAACTCCATAACGAACGCCTATTTGTCGAGCTTGAGCTTCTTGCGTCGTTGGGCGAGCGTGCGCAGCCGTAGCGCATTGAGCCTGATGAAGCCCGCCGCGTCGCGCTGGTCGTAGGCAACCTTGCCCTCTTCGAATGTCACGAGGTCCTGGTCGTAGAGCGAATAGGGCGATGATCGCCCCACCACTGCGACGTTCCCCTTGTAGAGCTTGAGCCTGACGGTTCCGCTCACAAGCTGCTGCGACTTGTCAATGGCGGCCTGAAGCATTTCCCGCTCGGGCGCAAACCAGAACCCGTTGTAGATGAGCTCGGCATATTTCGGCATCAATTCGTCCTTGAGATGAGCGGCGCCGCGGTCGAGCGTGATGGATTCGATCCCGCGATGCGCCGCAATCAGGACGGTGCCGCCCGGCGTCTCGTACATGCCGCGCGATTTCATGCCGACGAAGCGATTCTCCACCAGGTCGAGCCGCCCGATCCCGTGGGCGTGCCCGATCTCGTTGAGTCGCGCGAGCAGCTCGGCCGGCGAAAACCGCTTGCCGTCAAGCGCGACGACATCGCCATGCTCGAACTCAAGCGCAACATAAGCCGGAGCATCGGGCGCATGCTCCGGATCGAGCGTGCGGGAATAAACGTAGTGCGGGACTTCCGCAGCGGGATCCTCCAGCACCTTTCCCTCCGATGAGGCGTGCAGGAGATTGGCATCGACGGAAAACGGCGCTTCTCCCCGCTTGTCCTTTGCGATCGGAATTTGATGCTGCTCAGCGAACGCGATCAGAGCTTCCCGCGAGCGCAGATCCCACTCCCGCCAGGGCGCGATCACTTTCACGTCCGGCTTGAGCGCATAATACGCGAGCTCGAAGCGTACCTGGTCGTTGCCCTTGCCGGTCGCACCATGCGCGACGGCATCGGCGCCGACCCGCTCGGCAATCTCGATCTGCCGCCTGGCAATGAGAGGGCGCGCGATCGAGGTGCCGAGGAGATACTGCCCCTCGTAGAGCGCGTTCGCCCGGAACATGGGAAACACGTAGTCGCGGACGAACTCCTCGCGCAGGTCCTCGACAAAGATATTCTCCGGCTTGATGCCGAGGAGAAGCGCCTTCTTGCGCGCCGGCTCGAGCTCCTCGCCCTGGCCGAGATCGGCGGTGAAGGTAACCACCTCGCATCGATAGGTAGTTTGTAACCATTTGAGTATGATGGAGGTGTCGAGCCCACCCGAATAGGCGAGCACGACCTTCTTCACCTCGCGCCTTTCGCCTTCGCTTCGGGGCATCGTCACCGCGGCCGACCGGCCGTACGCTTTCCTTCGCCGCAGCTCGGGTGACCGGGCCTGACCCCTGCCATCCACGATCTTGAACCGACGCGGACTATAGGAGGAAACCGCCGGTGAGCAAGCGCAGCCCGAAGCCTCCTGCCGCCGGTCAGGCGGCGAGATCAGTGCAGCCGGGACGGCGCCGGTCACATCGGGTTTTCGACATGCTCTTCGGGAAGATTCTTCGAGTTGAACATGATCTCGTGGGGCGATATCGCGGCGCTTGAACGGACAGCCTTGGCGTTCGTCACCTCCGCGCTCGACTGCAACCAGAGGACCATTGCCATCGCCGCGACCGCGACCATGACGCCGAGAGCAATATATCTGCGCATGGAGAGCCTCCTTTTACGGACCGCCTTGGTTGCCGGCGGAACCGATCATGACAGCGAGGCTACGAGGCTTTGCCTCCAGGGCATGTGAAGCAGCTCACACACGTCCGAGTTGAATATGGACGGGACGACGCAGCGCGGATCCTGCCTTCAGACGCGTCTGCGGAGGGATCCAAGTCGGCTCAGGGCAACTTGGGGCGCCCGTGCCAGCCATGCCACTGCTTCTTCCACCGCTGCATCCGGCATCCGTGCCGGCCGCCAACGATAGAGCCACCCATGTACGATCCATATCACCAGGAACGCGAATACGCCGGCGAACACCACATCGCTGAAGAAATGCGCGCCGGCCGCCATGCGCTGGAGACCGAGCGCAGCGCCGAAGGCAAGCGCAGCGCCATAAGCGACGACGCGCCATTGCGGCGGCGCAAGCGCGGCCGGCGCCATGGTCCAGAACGCGCCGGACGGCTCCCCCGCAATGAACGAGCAATTCCTGGCGCAATCGCCGCGTGGATCCCACCACGGACGAAAATGCTCGTCACCGCCGAACTCCGTGACATCGATCGGGCGAGGGCGGCCCCAGTGCTCCTTGAGCAGGATGTTGGCAAGGAGCCCCGGCGCGATCGCAAGCGTCAACAGCATCAGCACGATTGCGCGGCCGGGGATGAGAAGCGGCCGCTGCGGGCGAAGGAGCTTCGCGATCAGCGCCAATCCCGCGGGTGCGGCGACGAGCGCGATCAGCCAGGTGCCGGCGTCACGGGCAAACAAGTAGAAGGGATCGTAGCTGCGCCAGAACCCGCCGCGCGAAGCGTCAAAAAAGAGGCCGGCGAGCTTGAGGTCAAGCTGCGGCCGGACGCCGAACAAGAGCCCGACCGCTGCGGCAATGGCGAGCGCGATGGTGAGGCCCGTGCGGTTCAACGGGCACGATCGCTATTGCTGCCGCGGGGCCTGCTGGTGGCAGACATGACTGCCAAGCGGCGAGACCCAATCCCCGCAGTTGTCGCAACCGGCGAGCAGCAGCGCCACCAGCAGCATACCGGCCAGCCGGCATGCCTTGTAACGTCCAGCGGCTTCGGTAGGTCGAGCGGTCATCCGCCGGATTTGCTAACGGATTTGCGGCGGAGGTGAGGCCGCAGCCGCTGGCAGGGCCGTTCCCTCTCCGGCGCGCAGCAGCGGTTTCCAGAAACCGGCATTCCAGCCGGCAATCGCCCAGTAGGCAAAACCCCCGGCGAGACCGGCAGCGATTACCGCTCCCGGCTGGTTGAGCGCAACGTGGCTCTCGTCCATGTACCCGAACAGATTCCAGGCAATCCATGCGGAGGCTACGCCATTACCGGCGTGGAACAGCCACGAGCGCAGCGCGAAGGTTTCCGCCAGGAGGACGCCGATCGCTGCCGGCAACCACATGACGCTGAGCAGGATGACAAGCAGCACGGGAGCGGCGAACACGTAGCCATAGACCGCAATCGCGTGCGCCCGGCTGCCGAGCGCGTCTTGCCCGATCTTCCAGGAGCCGAGCAGAATGACCAGCGTGCCCGCCAGCACGCCCGCGAAATAACCGAGCGGCACGAGAACGAGGCGCAGCAGAAGGCGGGCGAGGCCGTCCATGGTATCCTTCATCTCTAATCCGTCATGGCCATCGCACGCAGCGCGAGGCGCTCGCGGGCGGACAGCTTCTCGGTTGCGCTCTTGAGCTGGCCGCAGGCGGCAAGGATGTCGCGGCCGCGTGGCGTGCGCACCGGCGAGGCGTAGCCGGCGTTGAAGATGATCTCGGAGAATTTCTCGATCTGCTCCCAGTCCGAGCACGCGTAACCGGTCCCCGGCCATGGATTGAACGGAATGAGATTGATCTTGGCTGGAATGCCCTTGAGCAGCTGTACCAAGGCTCTGGCATCGGCCGTGGAATCGTTGACGCCCTTGAGCATCACATATTCAAAGGTAATGCGCCGCGCGTTGGAGACGCCGGGATAGTCCCGGCAGGCATCGAGCAGCTCTGCAATCGGATATTTGCGATTGAGCGGCACGAGCTCGTTGCGCAGCTCGTCACGCACCGCATGCAGCGAGACCGCGAGCATGCAGCCGATTTCCGACCCGGTGCGCGCGATATTCGCCACCACGCCCGAGGTCGACAGCGTGATGCGCCGCCTGGAGATGGCGATGCCCTCTCCGTCGGCTGCCACCAGCAGCGCGTCGCGCACCGCCTCGAAATTGTAGAGCGGCTCGCCCATGCCCATCATCACGATGTTGGAGACCAGGCGCACGTTGCTGCTGCTCTTGTCCTTGGCCCCCGCCCAATCCGCGAGCCGGTCGCGCGCGACCATGATCTGGCCGACGATCTCGCCTGCGGTGAGATTGCGGACCAGGCGCTGGGTGCCGGTATGGCAGAACGAGCAGTTGAGCGTGCAGCCGACCTGGCTGGAGAGGCAGAGCGTTCCGCGATCGGGCTCCGGGATGTAGACGCATTCGACCTCGTGCGGCGCTTCGCCGGCGTGCTCGCCGGGCAGCCGCAGCAGCCATTTGCGCGTGCCGTCGACCGACGTCTGCTGCGCAACGACGTCCGGCCGCGCCAGGGTGAAATGCGCATCGAGGAGCGCACGCAGCTCCTTCGACACGCTCGTCATGGCATCGAACGATTGTGCGCCGCGCACGTAGAGCCAGTGCCAAAGCTGCTGGACGCGCATCCTGCGTTGCGCCGGCGGCACCCCGATGCTGCCTAGCGCTTCCGCCAGCGCATCGCGCGACAGGCCGACAAGCGAGGGCTTGCACGGCGCCACGTAACGCTCAAGCGGCGCCTTTTCCAGGAAGAGCCCGGGGGCCGGGCGGCGCGGTCCCGCGGGAGCTGCCTCGGCGATGGGGAGCGGATCGGTCATTGCAGATCAGTGGGCGGACTGTGCATGAGATAAGGGGAGAGCGACTGTCTTGTTTGTCAAGCGGGTTGCCATGGCCGACGATCTCTTAGGATGGCGATTAGGATGGTGAGGAGCTTTCGGGCAACGGCGATGATGGCCTGCATCCTGGGTTTGCCTCCGGCCA
>Ga0306925_10001126_pt1 | contig 21350 bp, 20 predicted proteins | sample flu12Cox44000176_FD_203755 | JGI IMG/M metagenome (GOLD analysis project Ga0306925, IMG submission 203755) | Lab enrichment of tropical soil microbial communities from Luquillo Experimental Forest, Puerto Rico - flux8day.12C.oxic.44.000.176 (v2)... | ecosystem: Environmental > Terrestrial >... | reverse complement strand
CGATAGCCACATCGGACCGAGGTAGCCGCTGCTGCTGCACATCGAGTTGATAATAATCGACGGCCGCGGATGTAAAGTATCGAGCCACATTTATCCTGGTGATCTCCAACGCCCGTGGTGCAAAATCGATGGCATTGACGCGAGCGCCGCGCCTGAGCGCCTCAACGACAAAGATGCCAGTGCCGCAACCGATGTCGGACACTGTGACGCCCGGCTTTAGGTGTTTATCGAGAAACGAAATTGTCCGCGCGTAGCGCTGCTTCATCAGGTTCCTTTCCACGCGCCCGAGCGTGGAAGCATACAATTTGGAAAACCATGGCGCCGCATCATAGGTCTCATGGCCGTGAGATATGTCCAGATAGAGCTCGGCCCATTTTTCGATATTTTCATTCCAATACGGCTGGTAGTCCGAACGCGGCATTGGAGTATCGCCTCACACGACTTCAAGGGTCGGCAGGGGAAACACCAATCGACCGCCTGAGCGGCGGAACGCGGCCTCGCGTTTCACGAATTCATTGCGAAAGTGCCAAGGCATCACCAGAAAATAATCGGGGCGCGCGGCGCGCGCCTTTTCTTCGGAAATAATCGGAATGCCGGTACCCGGCGTACGGCAATCCCATTTTTCCGGATTGCGCTCGGCGGCAGCAACGATCTTGCCCGCATCAAGCCCACAATATTGCAACAAAGTATTGCCCTTTGTCGAAGCGCCATAAAGACAGAACGTCTTTCCTGCCGCGCGCTCCCGATCTACCAATTCCGTCAGCGAATCTCGCAAGCCGTCAACGCGGTGTTTGAACGCGTCGTACGGCGATCGAGTCTCAAGCGCCATATCTGCTTCCAGTTTGTGGAGAATGGAAAGCTGCCCATCGTTGCTACGATAGGAACTTCGGTCGTGGCAGACGGCCAGCCGGAAGCTGCCTCCGTTGCAGGCATTGAGCTCGACGTCGAACACCCGCAGGTCCTCGGCCTTGGCGAGCCATTCAATCTGGCGCAGCGCGTAGTATTCGAGATGCTCGTGGCAGATCGTGTCATAGGCATTGATCTCAAGCATGGTGGGCAGATAGCTCTGCTCGAGAACCCATATCCCGTCCGGGGCGAGAGCCGATCGGATTGCCGCGACGAACTCGTGCGGCGCCGGTAAATCATAAAACATCGCGATTGAGGTGATCACCTTGGCCTTCTCTTGACCGAAGATGGAGCGATACACGTCGGTGGAGAAGAAATCTTCATGCAGATCGATACCGTCTGGATACGCGTCTCTGAATTTGCCGGCGATCGCGTCGATTCCGACCCGGCGCAGTCCGGAGCTGTTGTAGGACTTCAGCAAAGTCCCGTCATTGCTGCCGACGTCGACAACAAGAGCACCGGCATCGAGCCCGCAGCGCTCCTCTACCCACGTTACCAGTTCGCGCAGATGGGCCCGCATCGTGGCGTTGGTTCCGGACTTGTAGCCGTAACCGTAGGTAAACAATTCGTCCTGATCGACGGAGTGCCGCAGCTGGACCAGTCCACAATCGCCACAATGCACGAGCGCGAGCGGCGCTTTCACCGGGTCGGGCTCGCCTTGCCTTGGGAAACGGCTGGCAAGGGCCTGCTCTCCTAGATGCATGATCTCGGCGAGTTCGCGACCGCCGCAGACACGACACTCGACAATTTCTTGATACGGGCGAGCCGAGAAGACCAATTCCCCTGAGGCGGAATTTTGCCTGTCGCCCAACATGCTTGTCTCCACACGACCGTCCGGGAAACTGCGAGAGCTAGAAGGACTTCGACCCAGTGAGCCGCTTACCGGACGCGGACCAAGCAACGAATGCCCGTGTCAAAATGAGCCCATTTAAAATGGTCCGCTGAACGATTTATCCGGCACGTCCAAAGTTTTGTCGGCAGGCTCGATGCCCAGCCAGGGGTCGTCACCCGCCGCGTCATACGGCAGCCCGAGCGCGCGCCGCGCAGCGGTCGCGATATGGCGCGGCGTCGGATAATAGTAGTTGGACAGCCCCCGCGTGGTCGGCGTCGGAATATCGGGCAAGGTCACGCGGACCGGTGCCGCCTTAAGGGCCGCGAAAGCTTGTTCTGTCACACGCGCGACGATCTCTCCGGCAAAGCCGCCGGTGAGCGTACCCTGATCGACCACGACGAGCCGGCCGGTCTTGCGCACCGAAGCGAGAATCGCGGCATCGTCACGTGGCGTGAGCGTGCGCAAATCGATGATCTCCGCATTGATGCCGTCGCGCTTGAGTTCGCGGCCGGCCTTGAGCGCTTCGATCGTGGCGTATGAGGTGCCAACGATGGTGACGTCGTTACCTTCGCTGACGACGCGCGGTTCGCCCAATGGCACCGTGTAATGGCCCTCCGGCACCGGGCCATGGATGTTGTGCAGCCAGCGGTGCTCGAAGAAGACGACCGGATTGTCGTCCTCGATGCTGGCAATGAGCAATCCCTTCGCGTCATGCGGCGTCGAGGGCATCACCACCTTGAGGCCGGGAATGTGCGCGAACCAGGCGTGCAGGCTCTGTGAATGCTGCGGGCCCTGGCCCCAGCCGCGCCCAATGAGCATGCGGATGGTGAGCGGCACCTTCGACTGACCGCCGAACATGTAGTGCCATTTGGCGGCCTGATTGCAGATCTGATCCATCGCCGTCATCGCGAATTCGAGCCGCATGTGGGTCATGATCGGCCGCATCCCTACAAGACAGGAGCCGAGCGCGACGCCGGTCATGGCATTCTCCGCCACGGGCATGTCGAACACGCGCTTTGCGCCGTGCTTGTCCCGAAGTCCCTTGGTGGTGCCGAATACCCCAATCGGATCCGGGACGCCCAACCCCATGACATAAGTCGTGCGGTCGCGCTCGAGGCAGATGTCGATCGCCTCGTGGATGGCCTCGGCAAATTTGAGCTGACGGTTGGTCACGAATGCAGTCGGGTCAAGCGAACATGTGACGGCTGAGCTGCGAGCGCTCCGGAAACGGACTTCTCTCCGCGAACGCCACGGCATCATCGATCTCCGCCGCGATTGCCGCTTCCAAGGAGGCATGGAGCGCGTCGTCCATGACGCCGTCCTCCCCAAGCAGCTTGCGGTGCAGGCGGATCGGGCAACGGTCGAGCCAGAAATCAAACTCCTCTCGGGTGCGATAGCCGAGATGGATGTCCTCGAGCGGCCCGCAATGCTCGAGCCAGCGGTAGGTGATGAATTCGAGCAGCGCGGGGCCGCCGTTCGCGCGGATATGCGCGATCGTTTCTGCCGTTGCTGCGTCGACGACTTCCACCATCTGACCGTCATGCTGGGACGTTCTGATCCCGTGCCCGCGCACCAATTCGGCGATGGTGCGGTTCTTGGGCTGGCGCGCCTCAAGCGGCGTGTTGACGGAGTAAAGGTTGTTTTCACAGACAAAGAGGACCGGCAAACGGTGCACGGCGGCGAAGTTGACGCTTTCGTGGAATACGCCGGTTTCGGTCGCGGCATCACCGAAGAAGATTACGCTGAGCGAAGAGCGGCCCTGCAGCATCGCACCGAACGAGGCGCCCACGCCGATCGGAATCGTGCTGCCGACGATGGGTACGCAGCCGAGGAAGTTCACGGAGAGATCGATGAGGTGCATCGATCCGCCTTTGCCGGACGCGCAACCATCAACCTTGCCATAAAGTTCAGCGAACATCGCGCGCAAATTGCCGCCCTTGCCGAGGTAATGTGCGTGCGAGCGGTGCGCGCTGATCACGTAATCCTCGCGAGAGAGATTGCGACACACCCCGGCGGCCACCGCTTCCTGGCCGATGCTGAAATGGGTTGGGCAACGCATGTCGCCCTGCGGATAGAGCGCCTGGATGCGCTCCTCGACACGCCGGATCTTCAGCATCGATCGGTAGAGCGCGAGGCGCACCTCGCGCGACGCGGCCGCCGGGTCGCTGCGAGCGACGCGTGCAACCGAGGATCGTGACCGCGGTGAAGTCATGGTCATCGTTCAAACTTCGGGCGCGGACCTACATTCGCCCCGCAGGCGGGGCGATACGGTTGCGGGCATGATGCATCCATACGGCAAAAGCGTCGTACGGGACCACGCGAGGCATTGCAAGCAGCGTCTCGGCGCCGAAAGCGGCGAGATCGGCGCCTTCCCCCAGGATGAGACCGCCGAGATCGGTCTGGGAGAGAGTGACGGCATAATATGTTCGCAGCCGGATACCATCCCCGGCAAACCCGAAATCGAACGTGAATTCGGTGAACCGACTCACCGAAGCTGGGGGCACCGTAATGGCGAGTTCCTCTTTGAGCTCGCGGACGAGCGCTGCGACCGGCGCCTCTCCGGCGTCGACCGCCCCACCGAAGCAGCCCCAGTGTCCGGGATAAAAGATATTCGGCTTGGCATCGCGCAGCTGCATCACGTAGCGCCCGTCCGCGAGCTGAAGGAGCGCGGCAACGGCATGCGCCGGCCGCAACGTCGCACGCGAGGCGAGAAACGCATCGTTCGAATCGGTCACGTGGCGTCTCTCGCTATTCCCGGCATCAACCTCGCATCACAAAATCGGTGGGCAAGGTCTTGAGCTGCGGCAAATATTTGCGCCCCCAGGCCACCATCTCGCGCATGCCCTCCTGCCAGCCGATTTGCGGCTCCCAGCCGACGTCGCGCTTGATCGCGGAGCTGTCGAGCCAATAGCGCGAATCCTGGTGTTGGCGGTCAGCGGTCACCTCGCAGAGCTGCTCGAAAGGCATATCGAGCGCCTCTGCGGCCAGCTCCACCACCCGGCGGATCGAGGTCGGAAGCGGCGGTCCGGCATTGTAAACCGTGCCAAGCGGCGCCTTTTCCGCGACCAGATAGATGGCCCGTCCCAGGTCGCGATTGTGGATGTAGGACTTCTCAGCGCGGCCGCCGCCGTGCAGCGGCAGCTTGCGACCGGTCAGCCCGCACAGCACGGCTTTCGGAACGACCCGATGCAGCTGCTGCCCGGGCCCGTAGGCGTTCGATGGGCGGATGATGTTCATGGGAAATTTCAAAAAACGATTGATCGAGATCAGGTGCATGTCGAAGGCGGCCTTGGATGCCGCGTAAGGACTGGTGGGCTTGATCGGCTCCTCCTCGGTAGCGGCGTGCTCGACCGAGCCGTAAAGCTCTGATGTCCCGATGTGAATGAAACGCTCCAAATAATCGCGCGCCATCAGCGCTTCGGCGAGCTTCGCGAGTGCGACACAATTGGTCTCGAAGTAACGCCACGAATGCTTGAGCGAGGTCGCGCCTTCTCCCTGGGCGGCGAAATTGACGATGACCTGCGGCTTTTCCCGATCGAGCAGCTCCATGAGCAGGTCAAGCTCATAATTCACGTGATAGGCGTGATAGCTGTAGCGCGGATCGCCATCGCCGATACCCAAGGTGAAGCATTCGTACTTTGGCAAGTTGCGCCCAACCGCAATGACCTTGGCAGGATCGGCGTGGTCCAGCAGATATTTCGATGTGTGCAGGCCAAACGACCCGCCGCCGCCGAGCACGCAATACGTCTTCTTCATTGTCCGCCTTCCCGCTGAGTCGAAGGTTGTGGGGCGCCGGCCGGCGCGCGAGTCAAGTCGGCATCGATCTCGAGAATTGTCCAGTAATAGTCACCGGTATAGCCGGCATTGCGAAAAAGGTCGCGCCACATGTCGGGTTTGCCGAAAGTTTCGGCCGTCAGCACCCAGTCCAGGAACACGTCGCGCTCGTTGTCATTGCGGTAGGCGTCGACCTGAATGTAGCCGCGGCCGGGGGCAACTCGCTCAATTTCCTTGACCGCCTCGATACAAGCAGGCCGGCCGAGGTTGTGAATGACGTTGATGCAAAGCGCGGTGGCGAAGATGGCATCGCCAAATGGCAGCTTCTGTGCGGTTCCGCGGGCGATGCGACCGCGCACGTCGGAGTGGCAATTCTCGATCGCGTATTGCGAGATCTCGAGCCCCCATACGTCGAGGCCTGGGACGACCTCCATCAGATCGCGCATGAGAAAGCCTTTGGCGCAGCCGATGTCCAGCACGCGATCGCCAGGCTTGAGTGCAAAATGCGCGGCTATGTCGCGGGCAATCGGAATCCAGCGTCCGTCGTAGCGATAGCCGCCATAGCCCTGCTCGCGCGTGCCGTCGAAATATTCGTAGCCGAAACGGCCGGCAACACGCCGGTTCTCCGCTTGGCCGGCCTTGCGGGCGATGAGATTGCGCCTGGCACGGGGATATTTGGCAAGCAGGTTGATCTCAGCCACGGTTGTCGGCTCTCACACCGGCGAATGTCGCTGCCAATCCTTCGGCAAGTGACGTGAAGCGTACGCCGGGAAACGCGCGCAAGAGATTGGTGATATCGAAATGACGATGGGTGACGGGATTGTGCCGGGCGGAGGGGGCGATAGCAACGGGCCGGCCGCTACACGCAGCAATCGTCTCGGCGACAGCGCGGAACGTCGCAGATGTGCCGGTCGCCAGATTGAGGAGACCGGTCGAACCGCGCGTGACGACCTCGAGGATGAGAGCGACGGCATCCGCTACGTAGAGGTGATCGCGAGTCTCCTCGCCGTTGCCGAACAGCGCGATCCGCTGCTCGCTGAGAGCTTGGCGCAGGAAGCGGTTCGGCCCATAAGAATTGTGGGTGTCGCCAGCACCATAAATGGCAGTGAGGCGCAGAATCGCGAGCGGCGCCTTGGTTTCACTCGCCAGCATCAATTCGCGGACGCGATGCATCGCGCCATAGAGGTCGGTCGCAGCGGCAGGCGTCTCCTCCGAGATCAGCGTGGTCGCGAAGGAGTAGACCGCATCCGAGCTGGCATAGACAATCTGCGCGACCGGGGTGCGGCGCGTCGCCTCGCACACCGCACGAGCCATGGCAAGGTTGCGGATCAGCGTGCCCGAGTCGCGGCCCTTGTCTGGCGTTAGCGCCGCCAGAAAAACCAGGACGTCGTGCGGACGCAGCTGGTCCGCCAATGCTCCTGCCGCCGCGCCATCCGCGAGATCGAGGTCGCGCGAGGTGAGCCCGACCGCCGGGATACCCCGACGCGCGCAAGCCTCGAGCAAGCGCCGGCCGATGAAGCCGCTCGCACCCAGGACCACTATGCGGGCCGGGTTGCGCGGTTCGCCATGCGCGTGCGACAGCGTCATGTTTCCGCCCACGCCAGCGAGGGCGCCCCCAACGCGACATGTTCGAGACCCGCGACGCCAGCATCGGCGCGGTCCAACACCGAGGCGGGATCGATCACAACGCGGCCGCGCATGCGCTCGGCCAGGTCGGAAGCGCGCAGCAAACGAAATTGCGGCCAGGGCGTCATGATGACCAGGGCGTCCGCGCCATCGCAGCATGCCAGCGCCCCATCGGCGACGGTCATGCGTGGGTGCCACTGCGGCAACGGCCGCACCGCCGGATCGAATACGGTGATGCGACAGCCAACAAGCTGCTCGATCAACGCTACCGCGGGCGAATTCTTGATGGACTGAGTATTCTCCTTGTAGGTCACCCCCAGAACAGCGATGACCGGATCAGCGACGCGTGAGAGGACTCGTGCGTGCAATTGACGCAGCGACCAATTCCGCCGATACCGGCTGTTCCGCAAAGCGGCGGCGATCAGACCGCTTTCGGTGCCGGAGGCTTCGGAGAGGCTCTGAACCGTGGCGAGATCCCGTTCCAGATTTCCGCCCGCGATCCCGAGCCCCGGCGTAAGATAAGCGTGGGCGCCGATGCGTCGGTCGAGTCTGAGGGCCGGCGCGATTTCCGACCAGTCTGCGCCAATCCGCTCGCACAGTTCGGCAAGCGTATTGCTCACGGTGACCGAAGCCACGAGAAAGCAGTTGATGGAAATTTTGGCGAGCTCCGCGCTTTCATAGCGCATGGGAAGGATCGGGCAGTCGAATGCGGCTAGTACGGCGCCAAAACGCGGCTCTAGCGACGCAGTCGGGTCGGCGCAACCAACAATGATGCGTTCCGGCTTCAGGGCGCGCTCGACTGCCTGTCCGAACACCAGCGTCTCGACCTGGTAAAACACGCGTTCGGGCGGCCACAAGCCTAGCCCGCGCGTATAGCCGGGCGGCACCTGCGATAGCACCACCAACACGGCCTCGGAATTCATGACGCCGGCGACGTCCCGAATCAGCGCGGTCAATGCCGAGAGGTCGGTTTTGCCCTGATCGTCGGTCGGCACGTCGGGCGCTACGTAGACGATGTCGCAGGAACCGAGCTCGCCGCGCGTGCACGTGAAGCGTTGTCGCGCACCATTGGCAGCGATCAAGGCATCGAGCCCCGGCTCGAGCACGGGCCACTCCCGCCGCGCCAAGCGGGCGATCAGCGCCTCGTCGCTATCGTAACAGACGGCGTCGAAACCACGCCCTGCGAACGCCGAGCCGGACACCAGCCCGAGATGAGTCATTCCGGCAAAACCGACGCGCGGCGACTTCATCGCTGCTCCTCGACAGCGACGGTTTCGGCCGCGAGCCGCAGCAGCGCCCGATTGAGCCAAATGTCGTTCGACAGGTCGGTTTGGGCGCCGGCGCGACACAACGACTTGAAGTGCGCGTATTCGAGCGCCCAGGTCGGATCGTCCTGCACCAGGGTATCGGTCTCTTCCGGGGGTCGCCCGCTCGGCAACACGCGCGTGCGTTTTATGAACAGCGAAGGCCCCCATTTGCACAACGACTGGATATGGGCAGAGCCGCGTTCGGCCAGCACGTCGCAGGTAAAATGATTGCGCCACATCAATAGCGTCATTTCCAATTCGATGCGCGGCAACGAGCGCTCGCAATGGATGACGACGTGGTCCGGTGCGTGGTTCTCGAACCGATGCACCGCGGCGAGCCGGAACGCGTCGGATATGTCGCCGAACCAGAACCGACAAGTGTCGAGGAGGTGCGAGCCCAGATCGGGCAGCACGCCGGCGCCCTGGTCGCGCCAGGACGAATCGCGCACCAGGCGGGCGGTGCCGTTACCGTAGAACATCCTGCACGAATAGATTGTACCGAGCTCTCCCGACGCGATCAGATTGCGCATTCGCACGAAATGCGGCTCGAAGCGGTGGTTGTAAGCAGTGTAACAAAGGACCGCGTTTTTGCGGGCAAGGGACTGCAGCTTGACGATCGCGCTTTCGTCGTTTGCCGCCAGCGGCTTCTCGACCAGCACGTGTTTGCCGTGCTCCAGGCAATAAGTGAGCAATTTCAGTTTCGCTGCGTCGGGTATGCACGCCAAAACCGCATCGTACTGGTCGACTGGAACGTCGGCCAGCGAGCGGTAGCTCGCTTCCTTGTTTACCGGATCGACCGCGGCGACGAAGTCGTCGCCGGCGATCGTACGACGCTTGCGGCCCTGAACTCCAAACCCGGCAACCACGACTCGCATTGGTTACCGATCAAAGTGGACCCATTTGCCGCTCGATCGCGTCAATCTTGAGCCGCAAATCATCGGCCGTGACCGGGATATTGCCGTCGCATTCGCATTCGACCGCCGCGGCCATTGAGCCAAGAATGGTGGCGACCCCGGGATCGCGGACGGCAAGCATCGCGAGCGTCGCATAGGCGAGCAGCGCGTCCCCGGCGCCGACCGCGTCGACCAGGCGGTCGACGAAACTGTCGATGACGAAGAAACTGTCGAGCGACTCGTGATCGGCGTTGCAGCAGGCGAGCACACCGCGCTCGCCGAGCTTGAGTATGAGAAGCTTGCAGCGCGCAGCATCGTAAAGATTGGAAGCGAGCGGACGAATTCCGGAGTCCTGATCGCCGAGCGCAAAACGCGCCTCCCGCTCGTTTGGCGTGATGAGGTCAAAACCCTGGAAGTCGATGATGTTGCCCCAACGGCTCGCCACCTGGCTGTCGGCGACCCGGAAGCAGTCTGCGGGCAACGCCTGCACGAGTTCCGGGATCGTGCGCCGATTGAAGATCCCGTGGCGGAAGTCCGACAGTACCACTGCGTCCGTCGGCACCGTCTTCACGGCTTTCACCATCTCATCGAGGATTGGATCGGAGATCGAGCGGTTATCGAGTGTGTCGACTTTCAACAACCGGTAGCTGCCCACGACGATCGAATTCTTGTTGACCGTCGGCCGCGATTTGTCCACGACGGCGTGCACGTTGATGCCGGCCTGTTTGAGTCCGGCAACGACGAAGTCGCCGTAGCCATCATCGCCGAGCACCGTGGAAAACGTCACCCGGCCCCCCGCTGCCGCCAAATGCTTCGCAACAACTGCGGCACCGCCGAGATAATCGACTTTGCGCTCGAACAGCACGGTCATCGTCGGTGTCTTGGTTTGACCGCCCAGCATCGCGCAGTGGCTATAACTGTCGACGATCGTATCGCCGACGACGTGCACGCGACGCCCCGCCATCGCGTCGAGCGTTCGTCGCAGCTTATCGAACGTGATACCGCTGCGCTCCATGAGGATCTGGAGTTTCTCGCGCTTGATCGTCGGCGGAGCGAGATTGATGAGTTTTGACGAGGAATAGACGATGTCGCCCGGCGTGAAGATGATCTCGCCGCCATAGGACTGAACGGCTTGCGCCTCTTCCTGGGTCCGGTCCGGCAGGCCAACCGCGGTATATTCGAAGCCCTTTGCGAAAAAATCCGGCTGCAGCAAGCGAATGTTCTGCAGTGGCTTCGCGTTTTTGTCGATAAGCACGTAATCGACGGCTTCGAAGGCCGCGAGATTGACGGCCCGCAGATCCTGCGGCACGTGCGGCCGATGTGTTCCTTTGGTGATATGGTGATCGGCGGTAATACTCGCGATCAAGATGTCGGCCTTGCTTTTGGCATAAAGCAGATGCCGCACGTGGCCGGGATGTACCACGTCGAACACTCCGTGGCACATGATCACGCGCTTGTCGCGCGGACGCGGTCCGATGATCTCACGCAGCTCCTGCACGGACCTGATCTTGTGACGATATCGATCGAGCAACCCGACTAGCATGGGTGACCTCAAGCGCTCTGCCGGCCAAGGTACCGGAACCAGCTCTTGGTTGCCTCAGCGATTCGATCGGGGTCCCACAGCGGAGCATCGCGCCAGCGCTCGATGTCGACGAGCATACGGCGCACCCCGTCTTCGAAACTCACCGCCGGCTTCCATCCGAGCCGCGAGACGATCTTGGTGATATCGGCAAAGGTGCAATCGGGTTCGCCGGGACGCTTGGGAACGTGCACGACGTCACCTTCGAGCAGCTCGACCAGCCGGTTGATCGACTGCGGATTGCCGGCTCCGACGTTGAATCGCTCGCCGCTGATCGGGGTTCGGGCGGCGGCAAGAAAGGCCTGGGCCACGTCTGTCACATATATGAAATCGCGCCGCTGGGTGCCGTCGCCGACCACGGTATAAGGCACGCCCGCGAGCTTCTGGCGAAAGAACACACCGAATACCGCCCCGTAGACCCCCGTCGTGCGCACCCGCGGACCATAGGCATTGAAGATGCAAACCGAGTTGACTGATAGCCCATACACCCGATGCCAGTGGAACACCGCCTGCTCTCCCAGATATTTGGAGAGCGCATAGGGATATTGCGGATCGATCGGATGATCTTCGCCGGTCGGCACCGATGCAAGCCCGTAACACGAGGAAGAGGCGGCGTAGACAAACTTCTCGACCCCGGCTTGGCGCGCGCATTCGAGCGCACGCACGGTGCCCTGCACGTTGGTCTCCATGTACTGGGTCGGCTGCTCGATCGAGGGCACGATGTCGCCGATGCCGGCAAAGTGGAACACGTAGCGCGCACCCGTGAAAATCGGCGAATCCGCCTCCAGTGCGCGCACATCCTGCCAGTAGCAGGCGACGTCAGGACTGCCCTTGACATGGTCGAGATTGCTGCGATGACCGCCCTGAAGATTATCGATGACGCGCACCGCAAAGCCCGCCGCCAGCAATGCATCGACCATGTGGCTGCCGATAAACCCGGCACCGCCGGTGACGACTGCGACTGGCTTGCCGCTCATGCCGCCTTGAGCCTCTTGAGCAGACGGACGTTGTAATAACGGTCGTCTTCCATGCTGTTGGGCAGCTTGTTCGCCAGAAATGCCCGGCATAGCTCGCGCACTGCGTCCTCGATGGTGTGGCGCGGGACATAACCGAGCACGCGTTTTATCTTGTCCGAGTTGATGTGATAGGAACGAATGTCGTCGGTCGGCGTGGTGACGATCTCGACCTGTTTGCGATTAGGCATTTCCTCGCCGACCACGCGCCGCACCAGCTCGGCAATCTCCATCAGCGACAAATTCTGATAGCCTACGTTGAAGATCTCGTTTTGCACGTTGTCGGGGGGCGCGGTCAGGAAAAGCTGGACGGCGTCGCAATAATCTTGAATGTGCAGGTTCGGACGCAGTTGCGAGCCGCCGAATACCGTGATCTTGCCAACGTTCACCGCGTGGTTGGTCAAGATGTTGACCGAGAGATCGAGCCGCTGCCTCGGCGAGTAGCCGCAGACCGTCGCTGGACGAAACGTCACGCCGGTGAAATTCGCATCCGTATGCTTCTTCAACAGCGGCTCGCACATGCCCTTGTATTTGTTGTACAGCGTGAGCGGAACGAGCGGATGTTCCTCGGTCACGTCCGGCTTGTCGGAAACGCCATAGACCGAGCTCGACGAGGCATAAACGAACCGCTTCACCCCCGCCTTCTTGACGGCAAGCACCAGCGGCTCGAACGCGTTGAGATTGATCGAGGTGGACAAATCTTCGTCAAGCTCGAAGCTCGCGTCGTTCGAGATACACGCCAGATGGACGACGGCGTCATGGCCGGCCACCGCGGCAGCGAACTTCGCACTATCGCGAACATCGCCGTCGATGACGCGCAGCTTAGGATCGTGCCTTGGCAGGAATTGGTTGCCGAAGAACATGATGTCGTAGACGGTGACCTGGTAGCCGCGCGCGAGCAGCTGGGGAACCAGGCGGGCACCGCAATAGCCCGCGCCGCCGGTCACCAGCACTTTGTCGAAAACGCGCTCCATCGTTCCCCTCCTTCACTCCGCCGCGAATCGGGTGGTTTTGATCGCGTATCCTGACGCTGTCGCGTCCTTGAAAAACCCCTGCACGGTCTCACGCGAATATTCCGACAAATCTTTGTCCACGAGATCGAGCTTGACGAGGAACTCGTTGGGAACGGTGATGATATCGCAGCCCGCCTCCTCAGCATGGAAAATATTCAACAGTTCACGGGTGCTCGCCCAAAGCAGCTGCGCCTGCGGCCGCGAGGCCAGTATTTGCTTGCACGCCAGCATGTGCGGAATCGGATCAACGCCCGTATCGGCAATGCGGCCGGCGAAAACCGACACGATGGCGCGGGCGGTCGGATCGAGTGCGTCGGCCACCGCGCGAACCTGTTCGAGCGTGAAAACGGCGGTCACGTTGAGAGCGATGCCCTCCGAGGAGAGCACGCGGAGCAGTTCACCCGCGAATTGTCCCTTGGTATTGGTGACGGGGATTTTCACGTTCACGTTCGCTCCCCAGGTCGCGATGGTGCGCGCCTGCTCGGCCATGCTCGGGAAGTCGTCGGCGAACACCTCGAACGATACCGGCCGATTGGAAATCGCGCCGAGCACCTTGCGCGCGAAGGCCTCATAATCGTTGACACCCGCCTTGCGCATCAGCGAGGGATTTGTGGTGAATCCCTTGATCACGGGGTTGCGCGCCAGCTTGACCATGCCGTCGTAGTCGGCGCCATCGGCAAAAATGCTGACTTTGAGATCTGTGATCCGGCTCATGACGACTCCTGCAGCGTTGACCGAACTCCGATGATCGCATCAGCGGCTTGCGCGATCGAATGAACGATGTAATCGGGAGCGGTTGGCGCCGGCTCGGCATAGCCCCGATCGATGAAAATTGTGGCGCAACCCGCGGCGCGGCCCGCCTCGACATCGCTTGCGCGATCGCCCACCATGAAGCTGTCCTCCAGCTCGATGCCGAGCTTACCGGCCAACTCCAGAATCATGCCGGGCTTGGGTTTGCGGCACTCGCAATGGTCGCCCTGCGCATGGAAGCATGCCCGGATGGCGTCCAGACACAATTCGCGGCTCATGATTTCGTGCATCGCTTCCACTTCCGAGCGGGGCACCAACCCGTTTGCCACATCGGGCTGATTGGTGACGACTGCCAACAGAAAGCCCGCGCGCTTCAGCCTTAACAGGCTGGCCGCGGCTTCAGGATAAATCCTGAAGTCCGCCAACCGCCTCGGGGCGTAGCTGCGCCGGTCGCGGATATCAGGAACAACGATGACCCCATCCCGATCGAGAAATACCGCCGGTACCAACCCAGGCGCACGGCTTACCATTTCGTGGGCCTGCGCTGCAAGGACGGATGGCTCACCAGGCAGTGCCAGACAACCGCTTGAAACGCCTCGGATAATGGAGTGACCCAGTTCGGATCGACTTGCGGGATCAATACGACGAGGTCGCCGTGCTTGGCCGTATAGCCACTGTCGCGCCCCACGATGCCGAAGACTTTCGCGCGACGGGTTTTGGCGAAATCGATCGCCTTGATGATATTGGCGCTGACGTTGCGCTCAGCGTCGCCACCGCCGACCGAGAAGACCAGAATCGCGTCCTTCTCGTCGAGGCGGCTGGTGTCGAGCCATGCGGCGAACACCGTGTCCCAGCCCTCGTCGTTGGTGCGTGCGGTGAGTTCGGAGACGTTGTCGGTCGGACTATAGGCCTCAATGCCGCAGAGCTTACGGAAGTCATTGACCGCGTGACTGCAGTTGCCGGCGCTGCCTCCTACTCCGATCAAAAACAACCGTCCATGCCGTTCCCGCAGGCGGTCGAGCTCGCGCGCCAAGGCCTCGATCGAGGTAAATGAAATGTCGCGGCAGAGCTGCGTCGCCGCGGCAAAAAAGGCTTCTGCATGACTCATACGCTCCGCCGCTCCCGAATTCGCAAGCGTAGTTCCGGAAATTGCCACACCTGTCCTGATATTTGAAGGGTCGCGCAAGGCGATATGCCAGGTCAGCTCGCCGGTTGCATCAGCGATTCATAAAGGTCCGAATAGTGTTTCACGGCCTGGCTTAAGGCGAAATGCTTCTCAATGTAAGCCCGCGCTTGTTCTGCGCGCCGCATCCGGATTGCCTTTGGCTCGCGCGCCACCGTTCGAACCGCCGCAGCGAGGGCGCAGGAGTCTCGGGCCGGGACGATAATGCCGCTGTCCCCAACGATGGATCGGGCGTCGCCGACATCGGTCGAGATCGCCGGCAATCCGCACGCCATCCCTTCGGCCAGCACGTTGGAAAATCCCTCACCGAAGGCGGAGCTCGACACCACCGCGTCTGCAGCAGCAAAGATTCGCGTCACGTCGTCGCGTCGGCCCAGGCGCCGCGTGTTGCATTGGGCCGACAGCAATTCGGTGCCGGTTCCGACCAGCAACGCAATGACATCGGGCAATTTCGTCAAAGCGGTTGCAAAGCCTTCGTGATCCTTCATCGGGTCAACCCGCGCGACGTGGGCAACAACGAAGATATCGTCGGCAATGCCGAGTTCGCTGCGCAGGGCCGCACGGGCAGCGGCGTCGGGCTTGAAATGATCCAAGTCTATTCCGTTGGGGATGACCTCGGCCCGGCGTGGACGGTAACCAAGCTTCAAGTGAGTCTGTAGGCCGGCCGCCGAATTGGCCGTGATCGCATCGGGCATGCGCGATAAGGCGGTGCAGGCTTTCACCACCAAGCGCAATCTCAAGCGGTAGCGCCTAAAATCCATATCCGAGCAGCGAATGCTCCAAACAAGGCGCGTCTTCCTGCGGCGGCCCGACATGACGAGGCCGATCAATGCCACGAGGTCGCCGTGATACATCCAACCTTGGACGATGTCCGGTTGGGCACGGGCAATCAGCCGCGCCAACCGCAGCAGGCCGGTTGCGACGCCGCCCGGCCGATGAAATCCGAGTTCCAAAACGGCAATACCAGCGGCGCGCAGGCGCTCGACATAGGCTTCGGCAGGAAGCAACGTGACGACGATGATTTCATCGGCAAGGGCGGGACGCGCCGTTACCAGCCGCGTCAGCATACCTTCCGCACCACCGACGAAAAGATCGGTCGTCACGTAGATGATCTTGCGCGGACGCAACGTCACGCCCATCGCTCGCGCCACGCCTGCAGCATCAGCACGGTCCACAGCGGATACTGCCAATTGCGGGTTCCCGCGAGGTGCTCCTGCCACACCCGGCGCACCGGCTCGACCCGCACGAAACCATACGAGGCTAAGCGGGAGGGCGCCAAAAGCGCTTCCGCCCATTCCCGCAGCGGACCGCGCAGCCAGCTATCGATCGGCACGCCAAAACCCATTTTGGGCCGATCGATCAGCGTCGCCGGCACGTACCGGTCCAGCACGCGGCGCAGCAGCCATTTGCCGCGGCGGCCTCGGAGCTTGAAATTCGGCGGCAGACTCCAGGAATAAGCGACTACCCGATGATCGAGCAACGGCACCCTGCCCTCGAGCCCGACCGCCATAGAGGCCCGGTCCACTTTCGTCAGAATGTCCTCCGGTAGATAGCCGACCATGTCGAGAAACTGCATGCGCGTGGTGAGATCCGGGAAGTCCTCGGCAACCGTCGTATCCCAGAGCGGCCCGGACGGTTCGCGGCCCGCAGCGGCAATCTCCTCCGGCCGTTGCCATTGGCTCACGAGCAGGCGGTAAATGGCATCAGGCGCCGGGTTGTCGAGCAACGGCGCCAGCTTGTGCAACTTGTCGCCGGCGAGCATCGGACGCCAGGGAGCAGGCACGACGGCGAACAGCCGATTCCAGGATGGCGGCGTGAGCGCGCGCAGGGTGGCGGCCGAAGCGCCGAGCAAAGGGCGCGGAAGCACCCTTCCGGCACGCGCTAACCGTTGCGCCCAGAGATAGCGGTTGTAGCCGCCGAACAATTCATCACCGCCATCGCCGGAGAGCGCAACGGTCACGTGCTTGCGCGTCAATTCCGAAACCAGATAGGTCGGAATCTGCGACGAGTCGGCGAATGGCTCGTCGAACCACTCCGGGAGATGTGGAATAACCTCGAGCGCATGGCGAGGTTCGACATAGAATTCGGTGTGATCGGTGCCGAGATGGGCTGCGACCTGTTTCGCGCACTTCGCCTCGTCGTAGCCGGCCTCGTGGAAACCGATGGAGAACGTTTTCACGGGCCGTGCGCTCTGCGCCTGCATCAGCGCAACGACGGTTGAGGAATCGATCCCGCCGGAGAGAAACGCGCCGAGCGGCACGTCGGCGATCATTCGCAACTTAACCGAATCGCGCAACAGCGCATCGAGCCGCTCGATGGCTTCGTTCGCGTCAGGTTCCGGATCGTTGCGCTTGAGCCCGGCCGCCGCGATGTCGCGCAAATTCCAGAAGCACTTGGGTACCGGGGAGCGCCCCTCCCGCAACGTCAGAACGTGGCCCGGGGCCAACTTTTGCGCTTCGCGGTAGATGGTGTACGGCTGCGCGATATAGGCGTGACGCAGGTACCCGACGATGGCGTCCTGGTCGATGGTTGGCTTCCAAAATGGGACGCCACGGAATGCCTTGAGCTGCGACGCAAACAACACATGCCTTGAGGTCGCGGCATAATAGAGCGGCTTGATGCCGAGCCGATCACGGGCGAGCACCAGTGTGCGACTGTCGCGATCCCACAGCGCGAAAGCAAACATTCCGATGGCGCGCTCGAGCGCGGCTTCGACGCCCCACTCCGCGCATGCTTCGAGCAGTACCTCGGTATCGGAGTCGCTTCGCATCGTGCGGCCTGCGGCGGCAAGCGCCTGGCGAATTTCCCGATAATTGTAGATTTCGCCGTTGAACGTGATGACGTAACGACGGTCGGCGGAGTGCATGGGCTGCGCGGCGCCGGGACTGAGATCGATGATGGCAAGCCGGCGCTGGCCCAAGGCCACGCCCCCCTCCGCTTCCACCCAGACCTGGCCGGCATCGGGACCGCGGTGACGCAGCGTCTCGGTCATAGCCTCGCTGACCGAGCGCAGCGTCTCGCTCGCGGTCGCCGCGCGCCAATCGACCATGCCGGCAATGCCGCACATCGAATCCCAAATCTCCGGTCAGAATCGGACCGTTCTAGCGTCGGATGAGCCGAGCGTCGAGGCAACCGACTGGCCGCACCACCGGGTGCCACTTGCGGTTTGCGGCCAATGCACGCTTAGTCACCGCGATGAAGATCCTGTTTTTCGTCCGCGATCTGGGTATTGGCGGCAGCCAACGTCAGCTTGCCGCCCTGGCCGCGGGACTTGCACGGCGCGGCCATGACGTGACCGCGCTCCTACTGTATGCCGGTGGTGAGCTGGAACCCGCGGTAGCCGACAGTGGCGTGCGCCTTCTGTCAATCGGCAAGTCCAGCCGTTGGCACGCGGTCGGTCCTCTCGCCAAGATACGACGGGTTTTGCTACGCGAGAACGCAGATCTTCTCTACGCCTTCTTGCCGACGCAAACCACGCTTGCCGCCCTGCTGTTGCCCGGCAAACTCAAGACCAGGCTTGTGTTTGGCGTGCGCGCGAGCGGGGTCCAGCTCGACCGTTACGACTATCTCAATGCATTGACCTATCGCTCTGAAGCATGGCTGGCGAGACGCGCGCATCTCATCATTGCGAATGCTCAGTCGGTGCGCGCCGATGCAATCGAGCGCGGCTTTCCACGCGAACGCATCGCCGTAGTAGCTAACGGGATTGACACCGATGCCATACGCCCCGATGCGGCCGCGGGAGGAACACTGCGCAAGGAACGGGAACTTTCCCCTGGCACGTTTGTCATCGGCTGCGTGGCGCGGCTCGATCCCATGAAGGATCACGCAAATTTTCTCGCCGCCGCGGCGCAGTTCATGGTCAAAAATCCCGATGCCCGCTTCGTCTGCATCGGCGATGGTCCGGCCCATTATCGCGATGAGCTCAATGCGCTCGCCCATTCGCTCGGTGTGGCGGATCGCGTGCTGTGGATCGGCCAAATGCGGGATATCAAAGCGGCGTTCAATGCGTTTGACATTGCGACACTGTCATCGGCTTTCGGAGAAGGGTTTCCCAACGTGATCGGGGAAGCGATGGCCTGCGGCGTGCCCGTGGTCGCGACCGATGTGGGCGATGCGCGCGCAATTGTCGGCCAACTCGGCGAGATTGCGCCTCCGGGACAGCCGGCGTTGCTGTGCGCGGGTTGGGAACGGCTGCGCGAACGCCTCACAAAGGAACGAGCACTGCGCAAAGCGGTGCGCGATACGATCGTCACGAACTATGGCCTCGAGGCTATGGTGGAAAGGACCGAGCGCCTTCTCCAGCAGGTCGCAGCTGGGAACACGGGTGCAGAGTTCGCTCGCGAATTCGTGTGATCGCAATTACGTCAACTCGTTAGGCGATACAGGTATTCATCGCAACCCGAGCCAAAGATGCCCACCGTCAATCGCGAGCCTGTTGCATGCACGCGTGCAAATCCGAGCGGCCGCAGCAGCGCTTCAACTGCGGGCGCCAGAATCGATTCGTAGGGATAGCCGCCCATCCAGTCGTGGACGTCAGTAAAAAAATCCATGCCGCGCTTGCTCCGGTAATTCTCAACATAAGCTGAAAAGTCTCGGCGTGTTACCAAAAAAGCCGCCCGTAGAAGCGCAACATAAACGGCGCGCGCGCGGCGTTGAGCATTCCACGAGGCACTGCTGTACCACCGCTTTTCTCGCCGCCACACCCCGCACATCAGCGTGCGGCGATAAAGGGCAACCGCGAATAGACCTTTCGGCGCGACCAGGGAGGCCGCAGCCTGCAACGCTCGATGCATCGCACCGGTATGGTGGAGGACGCCCCAGGAGTAGACGATCTGAAATGTGCCGAGCCTGCTGATGTAATCAGTGTCCAGTATCGAGCCTTGTTCAATCGTCCAATCACGATCGTCAGGCCGAAAGAGGTCACGCACCCGGCGCGTGCAGAGAACCGACGCCGGGTCGGAATCGAACGAGTGAACGCGCGCGCCCAATCTGCGCGCGGCGAGGGAAAACAGCCCGCTCCCGGAGCCGACGTCGAGAAAGGAGAGATCCGCCAGCGTGTCGACCTGCAACAGACGACGCAGAGACTGTTCTGCTTCGCTGACGCGCGCCGCGTCCAGGCCCTTCGCATAGTCCAGCCAATTTTCGCCAAACCCGAAGCGGCTACTTTCCTCGTATGCCTTCGCCATTCTGGCGGCCTGCGTATCCCACGCGAGCCGGCATGTCGACTCAGCTCTCCGTAGCAATGCGGTCCTCACACGGCCGCACGGGTGCGCCTGGGCACTTGGAATGATATCGTCGCTATGGGGAAAGGGCGTTCAGGCGATGGTAGAGCAAATCAGTGCACGCCTCCTGGGGCTGGGAGCTGTCGCGCTCGTCGCACTGCTCATCAGTTCGGGGCTGATTATCTTGCTGCGGCCATGGCTCGCACGCCACGCGGTCGCCAATCCGAATGCGCGCTCCTCGCACCAAAAGCCGACACCGCAGGGCGGCGGGATTGGAGTTGTACTTGCCATTCTCGCGGTGAGCTGGCCGGCAATCGTCTTTTCGGCCGGTGTATCTCAGAACGAAGCAGGCCAGTTTCTCGCGGTTACTGTGGCAACGGTATTGCTCGCCGTGATTGGCGCAATCGACGACGTGCGGTCCGCGCCGCTCGGCGTCCGTCTGATTGTGCAGTGTGTGGCGGTTCTTGCGGTGATCACTTGGCTTCCGGAGAGCCTGCGAATCCTGCCGTCCTTCCCGTTCTGGGTCGAGCGTGTCGGCCTGTTCGTCGCCGGCGTGTGGTTCGTCAATCTGGTAAATTTCATGGACGGCATCGACTGGATGACCGTCGCCGAATTTGTGCCGGTGACCGCGGCGATCCTCCTGGCCGGCGCGTGCGGGGCGATCGGGCTCGTACCGACCTTGGTCGCCGCCGCATTGCTGGGCGCGGTCGTGGGTTTTGCCCCCTTCAACAAGCCGACGGCGCAAATTTTTCTCGGCGACGCCGGCAGTTTGCCGCTCGCGCTGCTCCTTGGATGGCTGTTGCTGCAGCTCGTGGAGCGGGGACACGTGGCGGCCGCATTGATCCTGCCGCTCTATTATCTCGCGGACGCCACCATCACGCTGCTCTATCGCATGACGCGGGGCGATCCGTTCTGGAGCGCGCACCGCATGCATTTCTATCAACGCGCGATTTATAACAGCTTTACCGTGAGCGCGATTGTCGCGCGCGTTTTCCTGCTCAACGTTGTGTTGGCTGCGCTCGCGCTGTTCAGCGTCGCAGCGGATACGCTTGCTACATCGCTCGGTTCGCTTGTTGCGGCCATGGCCGCGCTCGCATGGTTGCTCGCGACATTCGCGCGCAGCAAGCACTGACTGTCAATTTGGACGGCCTACTCGGCGGGCTTGGTAACAGGCGCAACCCCCGGCTCTTGGATCACTTTCGATGCTGCGCGCTCCGGTCGAGCCGCTTTGAGGCGCTGCTGGCGCCAC
>Ga0306925_10001124_pt1 | contig 21363 bp, 29 predicted proteins | sample flu12Cox44000176_FD_203755 | JGI IMG/M metagenome (GOLD analysis project Ga0306925, IMG submission 203755) | Lab enrichment of tropical soil microbial communities from Luquillo Experimental Forest, Puerto Rico - flux8day.12C.oxic.44.000.176 (v2)... | ecosystem: Environmental > Terrestrial >... | reverse complement strand
GGGACAGCGCGGACCGTATCGTAGGCTCTTTGACCTATTTGATCGTTGACGAGCGTCAAGGTGCGAACATCAGCACCGATGAGAAAGGGGGCTGAATATGACGTGACCTTTCCATCGGACATATTGAAACAGAAGACGTAGAGATCGCGGTCGTGGAACTGTTTGTTGTTCTGATCGTTAAACTGGCTCAGCGCCGTATGCTCGTTTGACTTGAGCGCCGCGATTGCCCGATCGAGCATTGCTCTCGCGTCCTTCGCCGTACCGAGCTGTTGGGCGAAGACTAACGTAGTACTCCATCCCAGAACCAATGCCGCCAGCGCCGCTCTAGACGATTTTCTATTCATCGCATTTCCATTCGTACCAAAGCGCTCCGATGCCGCGGCCACACAACGCTACCGTACATCCAGGCGCGCGTTTTCTCCTTTCGCGTAGAGAACGCTTTGACGAAATCCCCCGAGACGGTGTCGTCGAATCCTGAGCATCGTCTGCCCACGACTAAGCCCCGGTCAACCTTCCCAGGCCAGCAAATGACTAATTCCTCGTGGGCGTTGCTCTAAAGCCACAAACAAAGCCCCTTCACCCGATGTCCGCTTTACCCCCAAAAGCAGACATTGATGGGCCGCGCTTGCATGTCCGCTTTGTGCCAACAGCGGACTCATGCACTGCAGCAATTCATCCCGAACGTTGCATGAAAATTCAGGCCAGATAAGGCTCAAACCACACCGCGAGGAGGTACGAGCTCTCCAGTTTTTCGCCTCTCAATGAGGCTCAGCACGTGCTCATTGGCCCGAAATAGGTTTCATCTATTTTCAGCATCCATTTCGTGCAGCCCAGCCCCCTCCGGCTCAGTCATCAGCTTTGCCGGTTTCATTCCTTAGTGAACGATCTAAGCGTTGGGGCGTCACCAAATGTACTTCGCCGCAATTGCGATTAGCCCCGCTACCACGATGACCAACACCGCTGTTTGGAGCCAAAAGTTATTGGCAATGCCGCTCTTGTTTGCGGTTTGAAGATTCACAGCTGTCACCTCCCTTCCGTCGATACGTCCTGCAACTGGCAAGGACCAGTCAGCTCGCGCACTGTTTTCGCGAAACCTATCCAACCCGATTTGATCCAAGAAATGCTATCTTTTGAGGTCTATATAACTAGATCGTATGGGTCCCGTTATGCAGACCGACCTCCGCGTGGGCCGACTCAAGCTCCATGAGCTCCGCATCCTGCTCGCTGTGGCACACGCCGGAAGCATGACAAGAGCCGCTACGCAGCTGGCGATATCCGAGCCCGCCATCTCTAGGGCGGTCTCCGATATGGAGCGCACGCTTGGGGTGTGTCTTCTCGATCGTAACTCTAGAGGCGTCGAGCCTACGCCTTATGGCCGTGCACTCATCAAGCGAGGAGTCGCCGTCTTTGATGAACTCCAGCAAGGGATCAACGAAATCGAATTCATCAAGGACCCGACAATAGGAGAAGTGCGCATTGGTGCAACCTCGACGATCGCAGAGGTGGGGATCGTGGCCGCCGTCATCGATCAGATATGCCAGAAATATCCGCGAGTGAGTTTTCATGTCGTGGCGGCTACCCCCGCGACGCTTTTACAAGAACTACGGGAGCGCAATCTGGATTTGATCGTCTTGCTGACGTTCGATCCTATTACGAGCGATGATATCGTCTCGGAAAAGCTGTACGAAGACCGACTGGTCGTCGTCGCGGCAGCGAGTAATCCCTGGACTCGACGGCACCGGGTCGAACTCGCAGATCTTGTCAACGAAAATTGGACGCTACCTGAGTCAGGACATCCGGTGATGTCGATCGTGGCTAAGGCCTTCCACGCACTCGGGTGCGAGGCTCCGCGTGTAGCCGCCACGACAGCCCCAGGCCGTATACGCGACAATCTGCTGGCGACCGGACGATTTCTAACGGTAGTCCAAGAATCGGCGCTGCATTTTGGTTCAACGCTTTCGTTACTCAAAGTCTTGCCCGTAAAACTCTCAATGACCGGAGGAACGACGAGGATCATGACCCTAAAAAAACGCGCTCTCAGTCCCGCTGCGCAACTCTTCATCGAACACATCCGTGAGGCCGCCAAGCCGTTGGCGAAGAGAAAATAGGGCCATTTTCTTGGGAAGCCCGAGGGCCAAAGCGCTATTGCGGGGGAAACGTAGCAGACGAAAAAGAAACTCATTTGTCTGGCTTCTTCTCGCATTTCCAGAATCTGAACAGCCTAAACGATACGAAGTCGTACGCGAGAATTTCCCAAGCTGGCCAATTACGTTTTCCCGAATCGCGGAGTGGTAAAAAAAATTAGCTCCAACAAATCCTGATCGGTCCAATCGTCACGGATTGCGATGGTGAAGTGGCTATGGACCGGAGATCTGTAATCGACTTCAAGATGGTCCGTCCCCGATGAGTGCGCATCGTTGACACGGATCGTCGCAGTCGTTTCGTATTCAGGACAATAAACTTCAGTTCGCTTCAATCGGCGGGGAACAGCAACCATTTGCTGCCTCCACAAGAGCGGCTCAGGACTAAGCCCTGGGCCTCGGACGACACCTTACCACGCGAAAGGAGCTGTAGTGCACTACACCAAACTCGGGCGCCCGACTTCCGCTTCGGGTACAAAAGCGGACATCGGATTGCCGGCGTTGATGTCCGTTTTAGCCCCAAAAGCGGACATCGTTCAGCACAATCGCGATGTTCCGCTTTGTGCCAAAAGCAGACATAGCTTCCCGTCAGCCCGCATTCGCGCGCAACGTCACGCAATTCGCAGCGTCTCGAATTCTGCGCGACAGGCCTCACTGAATTCGCGAATGAGGTTGACCGAGCCGCTGTTGACCATCTCCCGCAGCTCAATGAAGCTCTTGTCCGGCTCCAGATAAGTGTCGAGGATCTTCCGCGCGATGCGTTCGGCAGTTTCGACGACCTTGGTCGAGGACAGAATGCGCATCCTGTCAATCTTGGCGTAGAGGTCGACAAGGCCGGGAATATCCGCTTTTGCTCCTTCGTGCTGGAGCGCATGGACATAGCATCGCGCGGCCGACTCAATGAACTCCTTGTAGAGGTCTTGTTTGCGCAGGGTGTCCTCCTCGAGCCATTGCGCGCGTGCCTGGGTCCGATGCACCAACCACGTCGCAAACACCGAGGTCAGTCCGCCTGTCGCCGCACCCAGCAGCGTCGCAAGAGCGGTAGTGGCCGTTTCATCCACTGGCAACGCCTCCCGTCAGCGCGATAGGCGGACCGTCGCTGTCATAAGCGGACATGACGCGACGAATTTACGATGTCTGCTTTACCCCCGAAAGCAGACATTGCTGAGCGTGACAGTAACTGCCATTAGGCGATATCGCCCCTTCCAAGCTTATATGGAGTCGGCTTAACTTTGTCGCGGAGTCTCGTGAGGTGACGTCGTGAAACTCCGCCGAAGACAATTTCTGCACCTCGCAGCGTGCGCGGCCGCGCTCCCTAGTTTCTCACGCATCGCTCTGACGCTCGATTACCCGACGCGGCCGGTACGCATCGTCGTCGGTTTCGCCGCTGGCAGCGCGTTCGACATACTGGGGCGCCTTATCGGACAATGGCTATCGGAAAAACTCGGCCAACCGTTCGTGGTTGAAAACCGCCCGGGCGCCGCCGGCAGCATCTCCACCGAAACGGTAGCGCGGGCGCGTCCGGACGGTTACACGCTCCTCGTCACCGGTTCGAACGACGCTATCAACGCGACGCTCTACGATCACCTCAGTTTCAAATTCATCCGCGATATTGCGCCGGTCGCCGCTATTGGACGCGCGCCAAACGTGATGGTGGTGCATCCGTCAATGCCGGCCAAAACCGTTCCAGATTTTATCGCCTACGCCAAGGCCAATCCGGCCAAGATCACCATGGCCTCGGCTGGCGTAGGCAGCTCCAGCCACATGACGGGTGAGTTGTTCCAGATGATGGCCGGCGTCAGCATGGTGCATGTGCCGTATCACGGCCAGGCACCGGCGCTCACGGACCTCCTTGGTGGCCAAGTTCAAGTCGACTTTTCGACCATGCCGCCAGCGATCGAGTACGTCAAAAACGGCAAACTGCGAGCGCTGGCGGTCACCTCGCTAGTACGTTTCGGGGCGTTGCCGGACGTGCCGGCTGTGACTGAATACCTGCCGGGCTACGAGGCGAGCCTACTCACCGGTCTCGGCGCGCCTAGCAACACGCCTGCCGAAATCATCGAGATGATAAACAAGCAAACCAATAGCGCACTCGCCGATCCGAGGATAAGGGCGCAGCTTACGGCGCTCGGCAACACGGTGCTGCCGGGCTCCCCCGCCGACTTTAGCCGTATGATCGTTGAGGAAACCGATAAGTGGGCTAAGGTGGTGAGGTTTGCCAACATCAGGCCGGAGTGAACCGGCGCGGGGACGCTAATCCAGCCGCACCGCTTGACCGGTCGCGACCGCGCGCTCGATGGCGTAAGTCGTTCTTAGGTTGAGTATCGCCTGCTCCGGCGTGGCATGCACACTCGGTCGGCCAGTCGACAAGAAGTCGAGCCAAGCGCGCGTTTCGTTCCCGAGCGGGCCCCAGAAATCGCCGACCGCCCAGTCGCCGGCCGAGTTGCTGCCAAGAAACGCCAAATTGACGGAGTGGCCGGGCACATAAGGATGCGGGATGCCTTTTTCGGAGAAAATCAGATGCTCCATGTGATCGTCATCGATGATCATGGTGCCGTCGGCGCCGAGAAGCTCGACACGGTCCGATTGGCCTTGCGTCGGATAGTTTGCCGGCAACGCATAGCTGATGCCGAAATTAATCACCGCGCCGTCCGCGAAAGTGACCAGCGCCCATGTCACGTCCTGCGCGCTATAACCGGCCTCGCGAAAAATTCCAGACTGGCCGCGCCCCACCACTTCGACCGGCGGGTTACCTTCCAGGAACCAGCACATCAGATCGATGTAATAGGTGAGCACGTCGAGCACCGGCGTGGCGTGCGGGTCGCGCTTAAGAATTGCAAAGGTCTGCGCCCGTGAATTATAGACTCGAGCCAGCCCACCACTGACTTTGCCAAGACGGCCGTGCACCATCTGCTCTTTGGCGCGCAGGAAGCATTCCTTGAAGCGGCGGCTATAGCCGACGCGCAGCAGCCCTGAGGTTTGCTTGACGGTCTTGAGAATCGCCTCGGCGTCGTTGAGCGATAGCGCTAGTGGTTTTTCCACCAGCACCGGCTTGCCGAGCTCGAGCGCCTTGCACACCGGCGCGGCGTGTTCGCCTTCCGGCGTTGAGACAAATACTGCGGTGACCTCCGGCCGAGCAATCACCTCGTTGTTGTCCGTTGAATAGAGGTCGGCGCCGGTGAGATCGGCGAGTGCTTTACCTTGCTCCGCTTTTTTGTCGGAGACCGCAAGGAAGCGGACGGCGGGGTGCTTCGCCGCTAACCTCGCACGCAAGGTGCCGATGCGGCCAGAGCCGACGATCGCGATACCGAGTTCCTTCGCCGTCATGGTGCGCGTGCCACAACAGGGCCAGCGGCCGCCGCACGACCAACAAGTCCGACGAACTCGCGCGCCGCCGCGGGCCGGTGTGCACGGAGGAAGGAGCGGATCTGCCGCACCGCGAGCGGAATCCGCTCCTTCGGCTCCTTCCACGGGAACATGCTCACCTCTGCATTCGGCGCTAGCATCGCGGCCTCCATCGCAACCGCATAAGGATGCGCCGGGATGTCGTCGGGCAGGATCAGCACCGGCGTCCGGCAGTTGCGGACGAAATCGCGGGTCACCGTGAACACGAAGTCGGGGTCGGTGCGATACATCCTGGTCAGGAATTTTTCCACCTGCTCTATCGTGATATCGGGCCTTCGCTTCACAAGCTCCGGCCCCCAGCCCTTCATGTTGTTATCGTAGAACAGGTCACGCATCTCGGGCCGCGAGCCCGATGGCTGCGCCAGCACGGCCGCAACGATCCGGTCGGGCCCCCGCTTCAACAGATTCCAGATCATGGGACCGCCAATGCAAAAACCCAGCACCATGAACTTGTCGATGCGCAAATGATCCATCAGGCCGAGATGGTCGTCGGTATGAGAACCCCAGGGACGATCGATCTCGAGGGGACCTGTGGACTGGCCGCTATTAGCGTTGCGAAGGTCGGCGCCGATGCGGCGGTATTCGTACTTGAACTCGTCCATCGCATTGAAGGGGGAATAGGGCGCGGACAGATTTGGGATGGCGGAATTCAGCCCGCCGCCGGCAATCATTAGCAGCGGGAAGCCGGAACCTTTCTCCTCGAAATGGATGCGAACAGGGCCTTTCTCGTAAAAGCTCATGGCGGCTCCTTCCTGTTGGTATTTCTCTAGTCCGAGACCCCGCCAAAGCCAATGCGCGAAGTCGGAAGCAGGGATTTGCGACTGACTGCACCAGACCCTAGCCGCCGATGTCCGCTTTGGGTCAAAAAGCGGACATCACGTCACGTCCGCCTCATGTCCGCCTTACCTCCAAAAGCGGACATGGACTGGCGGCGCTTGGATGTCCGCTTTGTGCCAAAAGCAGACATTGGCCTAGGTCTCCAATAAGACTGACTTGACCTAGGTACGAGGCAATGATGAAAACTCGAATTCTTCTGGCCGCTGCGGCCGCGATAGTCGTTGGCCATGCTGCGCGGGCTGCTCCGATGGAGTCTACTTCTTCTACGACGACCTATCATCGTGTGACAGTTGACGGCGTCGGCATCTTCTACCGCGAAGCTGGCCCGGAGGACGCGCCAACAATCGTGCTGCTGCACGGGTTTCCTTCTTCCTCCCGCGAGTTCGATACGCTCATTCCTTTGCTTGCTACACGCTACCACCTGATAGCTCCGGACTTCCCGGGTTTCGGTCAGAGTGACGCCCCTCCCTCTTCGTCATATGCGTACACATTCGACCACCTGGCGAAGACGACCAACGATCTCCTCGAGCAACTCAAGATCAATAGATACACGTTCTACCTTCATGACTACGGTGGGCCGGTTGGCCTTCGCATCATTTTGGCGCATCCAGAGCGGGTGCGGGCTCTCATTATCCAGAACGCCAACGCCTACACGGAAGGCCTAGGCGCCAAGTGGGCCGGTATCGCGCAGTATTGGGCCGATCCGAAAGCACATCCTGAGGTGTTCGAAACGTTTGTGTCACTGGCAGCGACCGAACAGCGTCATACCCTTGGCACCTCGCATCGCGATCGTTACAACCCGGATACCTGGACTGACGAGTACATCCACCTATCGAGACCTGGCCAACACGAGATCCAGGCGAATCTGTTGTACGACTACCGGACGAACGTCGCTTCGTATCCGGCGTGGCAAGCGTGGTTGCGCGAACACAAGCCGCCGACTTTGGTGGTCTGGGGGCGGAACGATCCCTCGTTCATCGCTCCTGGGGCGGAGGCATATAGGCGAGATCTTCCGGACGCCGAAATCCATTTGCTGGATGCTGGCCATTTCGCCCTCGACGAGAAGAACGACGAGATCGCGAGTCTCATTCTCGAGTTCTTGTCCAAACACCCCGTCTGACGAAGCAGACATCGCGAGGTACTGTTGTGATCCGCTAAGAGCCATAAGCGGACTCTTGTCACTGCAACAAAAAAGCACCTCGCCAGCGTGCCCGAAAACCCGATGCACGCGGTCCCACCGTTCGCCGCGATGTTGGTGATAATAGACGACGGCCGCGTCAATCAGCGAAGTTGGTTCTGATACGGGGAGTTCACATATCCGGTCGATGCTGAGGAAGGGGAATCGAGTCCGTAGTTCGCACGGAACTGGTCTTGTTCGATCCGAGACGCGCAATGAGAAACTCATAGAGCATTCTTGCGCCTGCCTGCGCACGCTGGCCGAGCGTGACGGCCGTCTGTGATCCGACCACGCACGCTTCTTGCTGCCTCTCGCAGAAACGATCGAAGTCCATCACCGCACCTCGGGCCGCTGAAAAAGCTTCGCCCGCACTGACTTGCGACTTCGGTGCAGTCTGCGAGCCACCGGTTGGCAGCAAGACCAGAACAACGGCCAGCCAGAAAGTCACTCGCAGCAAGAACCACATTGCTCAGTCCTAGTTTCGCTGCGACGCAACGCTCATCCCAGCCTTAAGTAGCTTCAATCGTGAGTGCCCGGTCGCAAAATACCGAAGTGCCCGGTCGCTGTGGCAACAACGGATTGTGGATCAATGAGCGAAACCCATACGTTGGGGTCGGACTGCGATTGCCGCTTGACGAAACGGTAGCCGGTCTTTGACCACAGCAGGATGTCCTCTTTCTTATTGTCTAGGACAAAGTCGCCCTTATCGGTGCTCACCGTTAGCACGGCATGTCCTTCGTCCTCGCTGTCCAATACAACGGTCACCAGCAGTGCCTCTCGCGGCCAGCCGAGTTGGATCAGCGTTCGTCGTTTGAGGAGGACGTAGTCCTCGCAATCACCGTAACCGTCGTCAGGGTAATTCCATCGATCGACGACACCCCAATGATCTATGTCGGTCATCGGCTTGACGTGGGTGTTGACCCACAGATTAACGCGCTCGAGCTCTTTCCAAGCCTGCGTCGTGAGCAACATGTCACGGGGCACTGACGGCTTGGTCATGCATTCCGGAAAGTACTCCACGCAGAACCCCACCCATCCGGCTGGTGGCCGCGTCATTTCGGACACCAGCATATGGGCCGGGTGGCCGGATCCAGCGACTGCAGGTAGCCCGTTGATGACGCTTGCCGCGAGGGCGGCAACAAAGATTCTCGATCTCACGCTCAAGGTTTGCGAGACCACGGCGGCTCATCCTGCGGTTCAGACGACCGCCACGCTCGCGCGCGTAAGGCGGCTTACTTTGGGCAATCCCCGAGAAGCCAAGGTGCCGAATTGTGCTCGGCCACGCCACGCCATTGTTAAAAAACGGTTAACAGCGCCATCGGGACCGAGGCACCGTTGCCTAACAAGAACGTAGATCACAGCCTGATGACCGGAACGGCAGCGGTTTTTCTAATGCGTTAAGTTGACGTTCGTCCTCTTTGTGTAGCTCTCGAGCATGCTCGCCGGGGGAATTTTGCGTCGAAACGCCGGCTTTTTGAAAATCTTGTTCGTTATGGCCGCGCCTTCATACCGCCAGAACTTCCACCATAAGTGCCAATTGGGATCGTTGGGGTCTGTGTTGCGTGCCAACCTCAGCCTTATTGTGATCGCGTTCAGCCTTACCGGCTCATTCGGCAGTGCTGCCGCGCAATATTTGCCGGGCCAACCACCACCGGTCGGCTATCCGCCACCTGCATCCTATCCATCTCTGGCCAGTCAGCCGCGCTACCCAGGCGCGTATCCTCCCTACAGCGACCAGTACGAAGATCCATATAACGACCTTTACCCGCCGCGACCGCCGCGCTCGGTCTATCCACCACCGTATGCTTATCCCGCCAGTACGCCGCGCTATCCAGGCACGTATCCGCACGGCGTCCCGGGGCCAATGCCGCCGCCACAAGGCACTGCCGTCGCCGCTTTGCCACCGGAATATCAGCCGGAGCGAGCACCAGCCAAAGAACTACCGCCGCGGTTTCATCGGACGCTCGTCGATTACCCAATAGTCGAGCCGGCCGGAACCATCATCATCGATACGCCGAACACTTACCTTTACCTCACGATCGGCCACGGCAAGGCAATTCGCTACGGCATCGGCGTCGGCCGCGAGGGCTTCACCTGGTCGGGCACCGAGCGCATCAGCCGCATGAAGGAATGGCCGGACTGGCTCCCGCCCAAGGAGATGATCAAGCGCCAGCCTTATCTGCCGCGCTTTATGGCCGGTGGTGAAGCTAATCCGCTCGGTGCGCGTGCGATGTATCTCGGCAACACGGAATATCGGATCCATGGCACGAATCAGCCGTCGACCATCGGCAGCTTCGTGTCCTCCGGCTGCATTCGTCTGACCAACGAGGATGTTGAAGACCTTTACAGCCGTGTGACTGTCGGCACGACCGTGATTGTGCTGCCCGGAGCGAATACGGCCGCATCGCAATTGCGGCAGCGTTGAACAATGGCTTTGCAGACATTAGAACTTGGCCTAGTCAGGTTTGGCGCACCAGCTCCAGCAGCTTGGCGATGTTCGCCGCGATCCGCCGCGCCTATGCCGGACGTACGCGGCCTCAAAACTTCCCGCTGTGTTGGATTGCCACAACTTGATCTGACGCAGGAAAAAAAGACCCCTGGGCCGATGTCCGGCCAGCTCCACCAGCGGCGGCCAAGAACAAGCAAAAATGAATGTCGGCCCACCGCTTCCCGCCGCCGTGGTCTGTCGAGGACATCGGCGGCTCCTTTGTCGTAAAGGCCAGCAACGACCGGCCGCCGATATTCATCTATTACAGGGAGGGTGTCGGCCGCCGATCTCTCGCAAAGTTATTGAGCCGCAATGCGGCATGACGGATTGCAGCCAATATCGCCAAGCTGCCGGAATTATTGCGCAAGGCTTGATACTGATACTGTCCAGCTACCGGATGAACTTCTAGCCGCCAGAACCATGAATTATGCGCGCAATCCTAGTCAGTCTTCTCATTCTGTTGGCACCGCTCGTTCAACCTAACCCCGCTCAAGCCGCGGCCACTAAACCTGTGAGCTGGAACCCCTGCGCCCGCATCAGGGCGGTATGCAACCAGGCGGGCTTTGTTCGCAACGGCGCCAAGAGGGGTCTTGGCATCATGTTGGATTGCATTCGGCCGATTATGACGGAGACGCCGCAACGGATGCAGGCCACCAAGGCTTTGCCGCAAATTGACCCGTCGGTCGTGGCGGCATGCAAGCAGCGGAATCCGAATTTCGGAAAGGGTGGTAGGGCAAAATCACAACCCAGTGCGACGACGAAACCGCCAAGCACATAGAGTAGCGGAGGCGCGACGGATCGCGGCCAACATTGCGAAGCTGCCAGAGTTTCTTGCTCGAAAGGTGCTATTTTTCGGACTGCGTGTTGGCTTGGTTGCGCGACAGGCGCAAGCTCCTCAGACGGTATAGGTTTTTGACCATAGCCGCACGCCTCGCTTCCTCCAGCTTGATGGCACCCTTTATTTCCTCGCGGCTCTGCTTTGGCTCGAACAGGGCCTCCGCGATATCACGCTGCTCTGCATCAGACATAAGCGTCCTTTCGTCGTGACCGGGATGTCCGAGATACAGCTGTTGTGGGGATGCACGACAACGCGTTCGCCACTAAAAAGTTCACGCGCAACGGGGCTCAACAGGCCGTAAAACAAAACATTTGTAACAACTTTCAGATCTTTGGAAAGCAAAATACTCGTTGCAATGCAGCAAAAAGCAGCATGTTACGCCTTTCCTTCCGCCGCTAGCTCACGCAACAGAATTCTGGCGATCAACGAATTGCTCGATCCGCCCAACTGCCTGCTCTTGCTTTCGTAGGGTGTTCTGACCGTCACCAATCCCTCCCGCGACGTGCTGTATAAGCCTGTGACAGTGTGGCCGTTAAGTTCCGCCGTGATTTGTTTCCAGAGAATCAGCTCCCCCATCCGCCAAGATTAACTGAGGCCGCGCCCTGCGTACATCAGGCATAGAAGCGGCATGGTGGAACAAGGCCGGCACGTTAAGCTTGCGCGTTGTTTCTTGCGCCTCTGCAATCTCTCCAACTATGCGCTCGACCGCCTTAGTCGCTATGAAGCTATCCTTTGGCGCCAAGCCGGGCAGATTCTGTTTGCGCTCGACAATTTGGATCGCTGCAAGCCACAGGAGAGAAGGCGGCGTTTCGCTCTTGGCAGTGAACAAGCACTCTCAGGAGTCGGGCGCGAGAAGCCAGCATAGGTTCCCGACCCTCACTCAGGGCTCAAAGGACCATGTTTCGGACCACCTGCCACGACACCGCCGTGTCAATGACTTCTCTTCCTTGCATCGCCGGCGCATCTTCGCCGCTGTGGCAGAACTAAAACTAAAAGCGGTGCTTGATTTCAAGAAATCAATAGCTAGACGTATCATGTAGGTAGTGCAATCCAGCGCTATGAAACGGGTGAACTTTTATTTCGATTACGTAAGCCCGTATCCATGGCTTGCTTCGCATCAGCTTGACGAGCTGCGGGTCTCCGCGGACGCCAAGTTTCGAACGTCGTCACAGGACAGTGTGCGACGTTCGAGACAGACGAGACTGGCGCGCGCACCTTCAAAAATAAAGTAATTGTTCTTCAAATTCGTTCATAGATGCTTAGTTTCGGGTGCATGCCATTTGCGTCAAATCGCCACCCCGAATAGATAAGTTGGATTTCCGCTTGTGTAACTTCGCCGCCAGCCGTCAATTGGCCTTACGGATTGCAAATCGTGACAGCTGCTCAGCGACTGCGCAAAGTCCTGGCCGAGCCCGGTATCGAGATCATGCCGGGGTGCTTTGACGCAATTTCGGCAAAGCTCGTTGCCGACGCCGGGTTCAAAGTGACGTTCATGAGCGGCTTCGCCGTTTCCGCGGCTCGTCTTGGGCTGCCTGATACGGGGCTCATCTCGTTTGCCGAGATGCTCGATACTCTGCACAACTGTTGCAGCGCGGCGCGCGATGTCCCGTTAATCGGTGATGGAGATACCGGCTACGGCAATGCGCTCAACGTGCAGCGCACGGTCATCGAATATGCACGCGCAGGTGCTGCCGCTGTGATGATCGAGGACCAGGTGAACCCAAAAAAATGCGGGCACACGCGTGGAAAGCAGGTCATTACACGCGACGAGGCGCGTATGAAGATACGTGCGGCCGTGGACGCCAAGCGCGACGTTGACATTTTGATCCTGGCACGGACCGATGCCCGCGCTATACATGGGTTTGACGAAGCGCTTGCGCGATGTCGTGATTTCGAGGCGGAAGGAGCTGACATCTTCTTTCTGGAGGCCCCCGAGAACGAAGCGGAAATGACGCGGTTTTGCGAGGCAATGCAGAAACCCTGCATGGCCAACATGGTGCCAGGAGGGAAGACGCCGGTGCTACCACCCAAAGAACTACAGCAGATTGGCTACAAGCTTGCGCTCTATCCGGTCGCCTTGCTGACGTCTGCCATCACAGCAATGCAAACCACGCTCGTCGCATTGAGCCCGGAGAGCGGGAAGAGTTTGCCACCGAGCATCTCGTTTGCCGAATTGCAAAAGGTCGTGGGCTTTCCTGATTATTGGACTAAAGAGACGAAATATCAGGTTGGAGACTAATCTGTCCGCCGACCCGGCGCTTCGCCTGCGCCAAAAAACCAAGGTTGAGTCTTGCGCGATGACCGGCGCACATGCCGCGGCAGTCCCGCCAACGAGAGCGATAAAATCTCTGATGTTCATCGTGAGCGCGTTGCCGATATTGTTCGCATCCGAGCTCCGAAATAATTCGCGGTTTCGCGGGTTGAGCAACCTTTATGGCTGTTCAGATCGCAACGTGTTTGCTTCGGCGCTCATTCATCGGAACTCCTAGACAATGGCCGCACGAGCAGGACTGTCGCTGCCGGCAATCGCCTTCCCGGTCTTGGCGCTCGGATTTGTTATCCTAGCGGCTGCAATCGGCCTCAACATAGCGGCGCCCGCGTCCCCGCTTTCCTGGGCCCTTTCCGCGGCGATGATCGCGATCATGCTCGGCGCCGTTTTTGCGGCCGTCGAACTTGCGGACGTGATCGCCCACCGCGTCGGCGAGCCCTACGGTACGCTCGTGCTGACCCTCGCTGTCACTGTGATCGAAGTCGCACTTATTGAATCTATCGTGTTGACGCCGAACAGTCCGCCCGCGTTGGCGCGGGACACCGTGTTCGCGGTTATCATGATCGTATGCAATGGGCTGGTCGGGCTTTGCATCATGGTCGGAAGCCTCCGCCATTACGAGCAGGAATTTCAGGTTTCGGGCGCAAGCCTGTATCTCAATGTTCTCGGCGCGCTCTCTGTCCTAACGTTGATCTTGCCGAATTACACCTCAACCATTGTCGGCCCCTACTATTCAACGGCCCAGCTCTTGTTCGTTAGTGCGATCACGGTCGTGCTGTACGGTACTTTCCTCTTTATTCAAACGTCGCGGCACAAGAGCTATTTTCGCGCTGAGGACGTCGCTGCATTCGACGGCCGCCGTATATATCCCTCCAATAGAGCCGTGGCTGTCAGCGTTATCATGCTTCTGATGGCGCTGACTGGCGTCATTCTGCTGTCAAAAAAATTCGCGGTTATCCTCGAACTCGGCCTTAACAGACTCGGCGCGCCGCAAGCGGTCGCAGGAATCGTCATCGCGATGGTGGTTTTGGCGCCGGAGAGCATCACCGCGCTGCGCGCCGCGCAACGCAACATGCTGCAGAAGAGTCTGAACCTCGCGCTTGGCTCCTCTCTTGCGACGATCGGCCTTACCATACCGGCCGTAGCGGTTACCAACGTTGTTTTGGACAAGCAGATCGAGGTTGGGCTCTCATCCCGCGATGCATTGCTGCTTACGCTGACGCTTTTTCTGAGCGTTCTAACCTTTGCATCCGGCCGCACCAATATTCTTGCCGGCCTTATTCACCTAGTTGTATTTGCCACGTTCCTGTTTTTGGTTTTCATTCCCTAAAGGGAAATACGACAATTGAGCGCGTGTCGTGGCTCGACCTGTATGGTTTGTGGCAAAATGATACCGCGGTGCTGCCACCCAAAGAACTACAGCAGATTGGCTACAAGCTTGCACTCTATCCGGTCGCCTTGCTGATGTCTGCCATCGCAGCAATGCAGACCGCGCTCGGCGCATTACACCCGGAGAGCGGGAAGAGTTTGCCACCGAGCATCTCGTTTGCTGAATTGCAAAAGGTCGTCGACTTTCCTGATTATTGGACTAAAAGAGACGAAATATCAGGTTAGAGAGTGATCTGCTCCGCTGACCCAGCGCTTCGTCTGCGCCAAAAAAAACCAAAGTTGAGTCTTGCGCGATGACCGGTGCACATGCCGCGACAGTGCCGCCAACGAGAGCGATAAAAATCGCGGCTATCATGGGCCCCCTCAAGCTGAGTGCATATCCTATCAACCAGAGGCGCGTTGTGCTGCACAATTGCAGGCCGGCGCTCCAAAAGTCCGACCTAAAGCATTTTTGCGATAACACAGCCCGCGGCTATGCAGCTGAGGTAGACCCTTATGCTTCGATTAGGTTCGAGCAATATTGCCGGGAAGGTGGATTACAAATTCAGTGCCTGGATTAAGTCTATTGATTTCGAGAGTGCCACCAAGCTGCCGAACAGTTGAAGCGACGATCTTCATCCCCAAAGAAGAAGATTTGCTGTCTATTTTAAAGCCAGTCGGGAGCCCTCGTCCCCGATCAGCAATGCTCAATTCGATATCACGGCGCTTTTTATGTTTCAGCGTCACTTTGATGGACCCCGATTCGCCCTCCGAAAATGCGTGCTTGAGCGCGTTTGTTATCAATTCATGGGTCAACATGCCAAGCGCGATGGCATGTTGACTTGAAAGCTCGAGTGAATCAGCCTTAACTTCGATATTTGGTCTTTTGGCTCCGACATAAGCGCTCCCACTCGTGCCGCAAATTGTTCTTAGAAACTCACCAAATTCCACATATTCCAAGGTCTGAGTCTGATAAAGCTGGCGATAGACCGTCCCCATCGCGATAACGCGGTCTCGGGCATTCGCCAGGTTTTCTTTTGCCACGGAACTGTTGGTAGATCGCCTTTGCATTTCAAGCAAACTGGAAAGCAATGTAAGGCTATTCATCACGCGATGTTGAAGCTCACGTAACAGCAGGTCTTTTTGCTTAAATAGCTCAGCGATCGTGCCCGACATTCGTGTCAGCGCCGCACTCAGCTGTCCAAATTCGTCTGAGTACTTGAATTTAGGAAATGCGGCAGACGTATCGCCTGACTCCCATTTGCGGGAACTCTTGATAATCGCTCGGATGGGACGATCGATCATAAGGTAGGCAGCTAGCCATACGACGATAACAGCCAAAATTATGAAGATAAAAACAAATGCAATCCCGCGCACATTGACGACCGAGGTTTCCGCCAAAGCCGAATCGCGATCGAGTGCAACCGCCGTGAATAAGTTTTCAGGTGCGGCGGAGACCGCAACACCGACAATCAGAGACCGCCCGATTGAATCCTTGATATCAACCGTACCCGACTTTGCCGACGAAATCAGTGGAGAGATCGACTTTGCAAGAGCATCAGCTTCTTGAGAATCATTTGTTGGAAGCGCGAGTATCAACGAACCCTGACCGTCCATAACGAGAAGTCGGTGCTCCGGCCGCCATTGATAGGCGCGGAACCTTTCAGCCAATTGTTCTGAGTCTCCTGTGAGGACTACCACTCCTTTTATCGAGCCATCGGCATCTTTGAATGGCATCGACAACTGAATTGACGTTGATTGTGTTAGGCCACCCTGATTGATCGTTTCAACGCTGAGTTTACTAACTTTCAAAGATTGATAAAGACGGATGCGATCATCAACGTCGAGTGTTTCTTGATACGGAATTGTGGAACAAAGAAACTTTCCGTCCGTATCGAAGATCGCAGCTTCGCGAAAAGTCTGAACATCTGAAATCACGGATTTGAAATTGGAAGCGCATTCCGCTTGGTTGTTTACGGGGAGTTTTGTCATTGCCGTCATTAGCTGAAGGGCATTGTTAATTATTTGCTCTAATTCGTTCGACGCAAAGCGCGCTTCTGAAAGCGCTGTAGCGCGGGTTTCGTTTTCAATAAAAATTCTCCAGCGCGCAGCATTATAGGCCGTGAGTAATAACGACGGCACTAAGGCGATAGCGACAAGTACGGAAAGCCGGCGGCGAAGTCTCATGCTCGCCGCATTCTTTAGAGCGCAAACCGATTAAATTTCACCGTTACCTCGCACCAAGTAATGTCCTCTTTGACACTGACATTCGCCTGAAATTGTGCAGGAATACAATTTTTCCGACCGACATCGGCATCAAGGTAGATCCCGGTCCAGCTGTAAGTGATAGGCACAGGTGCAAGAGCTGGCGGTGGAGCCTTGACCGCCATGTCGGCTGCAAAAACGGGCGTTCCGCTAAGCGCGGCGAAGCCAGCAATCACGGTCAGAGTTTTCATCACGGCCGCCCCCTCGGTCACACGATGAGAACTTGTCCAGTCTAACGCCAAATGCGGATTCTGAATGTCACCTGTCCGCAACACTTGAGTATAATACTATTGTAAACTGGCCGGAGCCGCACCGCTGTTAATAGGATTCCCCTCCCCCCAATGAGTCCAAGGGGGGAATGTTTTGCTACGCCATTTAATTAGCGCTGCCTCTTGTAGATTGCAGTCGCCGTGCCAAGCTCTCATTGAACGTGTGTTTGCATTCATTTGGCGACATCAGCGCCGTACTGATATGTCGCTTACCGCCGCGTCGGGATGACGGGTTAATCGTTCGGCAAGCCGGACAGCGCACCCACAGAAACCAATAGCCAGCGGTAATGGCAGCGCCGATGGTCGGCGAGAACAGTATTGGCATTCGCTTGGCCTGGCGCTCGTTCCTCGCAGCAATTAAGCGCTCGGCATCTTCAAGCACTTGAGCATCGGTCGCGCGCCTGTTTGCCGCTTTTTTCTCTGTGGCCACACGGCGCTGATCTTTCACCTTGCGGCGGTTGAAACCCATGTGGCTGGATCGTCGGAATGTGCTGCCCAAGGACGTCAATCCGCGAATTAGTGCATCACCGTTGCCCGCAGGAATTATCGAGCTTAACGAAGGTCGACACAACCTCCTGATCGTCTTTAGAATTTGAATCCACGTGCTCAGCGGCCTTGAGCAGCGCGAGGTATTCGGGGCCAAGTTTTTTTTGCAACTCGTTTATCTTCTGGGACAGCTCCTCAGTTTTCTCGCGATCTTTTTGCTGGTCGACCTGGTCGAGCTCATCACTGAGATCGAGGATTTGGCAATAGGTCTGGATTTTAACCTTATCGTCACTGATGATGCTGACGACCTTTTGTGCTAATTCGGCAGCATTGGGCTGTTGAGCCTGAGCAAACAGCGGCGCCGTCGAAACAATCAGAATCCCCACGATTACCAACCGGTTCATGAATGCCCCTTGATCCCTACGTTGAGTGTCTTTTCGTGCTGCTTCAAGCAATGCACGCATCTTCGGCGTCGAGCTTGTCAATAGAACGTCGTTTCCGCGCCACCTTGTGGGCCAAGGAGGCTCCTACGAACGCCTTAAATAGCTGACTTGATGGCAGCGGGCCGGACGAAATCGCCTGCACGCGTCGTTCGGCCTTCTTTCCCGGGAGCCTCGGTCGGCAAGACCCCCGGCCGGGGCTCTTTATTTTTCAAAACTTTGCATTGCTCGCATCAAGCTTTATATCTGCGGCCGTTATGTCGTTGCGTGAGCGTACTTGTCTGGTCGGACCGGGGCGTTTCTTTATCTCCACTCCGATCCGCCCACCCAATACGCAAGCGTATGGGGGAAAGGAAAAGCCGCCGGTTCTCGAGCACCGACGGCTTTGCTGCGAGTCTGCAAATGACAACTCGCCGCTTCCCGCCGCCTTGTTCTTTCGAGGAATTGGACGGTCCTGCTTTCCACCATCACGAATAAAAGTAACGCGCCCAAACGCAATGCACCTCGCTAAAAACCACCTCCACCCGATGCTTGGCCTGGAACATAAACATACGGTCGCGATGCTGGATCACCAACCCAGGACTTAGGGTCACGGAGGTTTTCTGTAGGAGGCGAGGCCGGGACAAAATTATAAACGCCACGTCCTTGGCTGCTTCGTGTGACATATCCATTCTGATAAGCAGAAAGCCCCTATGGGTAGCCAATGCAGGAGTTGCGATGGTCACGGTTGCAATCGCAACGCCAAAAATCAGCTTTGACACATTTGCCATTGATTTCCTTCTCCGCGACTGGCGAAACAAGGACGTGCTTTCGGAAGATTGGATTACATTGCAGCAAATTCCATTACGCTTTCTTGGAGCACAATGCAGAGCTGCATTGCATGCAGAGGCGTGGCGGATCGCGGCAATTTACCATTCAGCCCTCAACCGCGCGTACCAAGCATGCCATAGGGCGTTTTGATTTTCACTTCACCTTGAGAGCCCGTTGTGAACCGGAATGTGCCGCGCGTGGCCTCAATGACCGTGCTGCCGGTACCTTTATTTGGATCATACACAAACTTGTCGAGTCGAACCTGCGACGACGGTCCAACATTCAGGTTGCTTTGATCATTGAACTGCATGCCCGCCTTGCCCGAGCTTCCGGTTTTAATCGTCTCGTTGGCGTGAACACCGCTACCAGTGGACAGTGTGCCTCCGACGCTGCCCGACGCTTCCGGTGTTACCGAACTCGCCGATCCAATTCGGGTCTGGGCGTCAACAGCCGTTGGCACCAGTGCAAAAAGTAAGACTAGCGGCAGCGCGGAAATCCAAAGCCAATGGACCGTCCTTATGATGGTGGTCATAACACATCTCCCAAGCTGTTTTGAAAAACGCTAGGTGGAGCCTTGGGGGAAGAAAGTGATGGCTGACACTCAACGCGCAAAAAGCGAATTTATGTGATCGGCATCAAACATGGTGTTGAATTTTGTGATCAGCATCACACTCAATGACCGCTAAGCCAATCCCCGTCCCTGACATCACGCGCGATGAGGCGCGGCGGATTGCGGCCAATACCGCCAAGCTTCCGCGCCATCGATTAAAACCGAGCAATTTCCACTTTGGCATAGAACCAGTACGCCCTGCGTATATCTTTGCTATACAAGTCTCATCCGTGACGGTCATCACTAAAAACGCGAATGCGATACCAATTTTTTTGTTTGTTTGTTAGTTCACCATCACCGCATTGATGCGCTAGCCCTGCCGCTGGTCTGCTTCGCACCACGGTGCGGTTCGAGGACCGTTTTCTGTCATGCGCAACGAACATTCTGGTAAATGCACGTCAAGGCCGCCGCATTGCCCAAGCTGCGCTCAAATCATGCGGCTCGTTCGAATAACATCACGATTTGGGAACCTGCCCGACCTTTATATCTTTGAATGCCGAGCTTGTGGCGTGTCGCACATCGACGCCGTTTGCGAGCAGATCGCATGAAAACCTCAGACGCCCTGATGGTGGTCTATTACGTGCTGTTGAGCGGCGTGCTGGTGTTCACGCTCGGCTATCTTGCCCGGCTTAAGTCACGCTCAGCCGCCAAGCTGCTTACCAAAGATGAGGCGCGGCGGGTTGCGGCGAATGTCGCGAAGCTGCGGAGCTATTGCGCCGAAACTAGCGAGGGCTCTGATCGCTTGGTCTAAACTGGCATCAGCACTGCCAGCCCCAGCAATCACGCCCCGCCCCAACCGACATTACCAACGGGGACCCCAACCCCATCGGGGACCCCAAGCGGCATATAATCGGGGACGACCCCAACCTGGACCCCACCCTGCATTCCAACCTGGACCCCAACCCGCACTCCAACGGGGAGGACCCCAACCTGGGCCCCAACCCGGACCTGGGCCCCAACCCGCACCTGGGCCCCAACCCGGACCTGGGCCCCAACCGCCACCGTTGACGATGATGACGGTTTGCGCCGATGCAGTCGACCCTTGGGGATAAAGAACGAACGCCATCAATAAAAGCATCATCGTAACGATCAGCCGGACGATAACATTTACATTCGACATCTTGACCTCCCTGTAGAGTTCGACGTCCGCCATCTGATTACACTTCGATCAGCAAACATTTGATGTGGATCAAGAACGCACAGGCCCTCTGATACCCCGCCGCTTCCCGCCGCCGTGGAGTGTCCAAAACAGAAACTCGCTTGACTGCGGTCTCGGTCGGAATGGTTTAAAGGGTGCTGCCGTCCTCCGCTGTGACCAACAGCGCATGGTCAAGTGTCGTAGGACCAGCACGGAAGCCTCGGGGGGCAACGTCCGAGGCTTCTTTTATTCTGTGAGCCAATGCTCGCCCGCCGCTTCCCGCCGCCTTGGTCAGTCGTTGAACTGGAAGCCTGCTTTGTCGTGAAGGATGCCGCAGGGCAAAAACCAAGGAGCGTATCGCGTGGTCGGCAAAAATCGCTAAACCATTGGTTAGCGTGGCTGTACGCCGCGGCGACCTGAATTCCAAACAAATTCAATTCGATGCTGGCGAAACATCATTCCGTGACCGACGTCACAGCACCAACGGGCGCATTTTTGACATCCTCTCCTAACGAGATGTGCCGGAGCCAGCGAGGAGCCTTCCAATGAAAACGATGGCGACGGGAATCGTATTGGGAATCGTGTTCTCAATCGCACTCATTTTCAGCAATCGGGCGTTCGCTTCGGATACCCTGCCAAGCTGCGACTACATGGTTTGGAAGCACGGGCGCTATATCTGCGCCGACTTCGACGTTAACCACTAGAAACAATTCCAGGCGGCGCGCTTTTGGCTTGAAAGAATGGCCCGCCCGCCGCTTCCCGCCCCTTGGTCTGTCGAGGAATTGGACGCACAGTACGCCATCGTCGGCTGCGACAAGCGCC
>Ga0306925_10001123_pt1 | contig 21374 bp, 18 predicted proteins | sample flu12Cox44000176_FD_203755 | JGI IMG/M metagenome (GOLD analysis project Ga0306925, IMG submission 203755) | Lab enrichment of tropical soil microbial communities from Luquillo Experimental Forest, Puerto Rico - flux8day.12C.oxic.44.000.176 (v2)... | ecosystem: Environmental > Terrestrial >... | reverse complement strand
GTTCGCCGAAGGCCAGCTGCTTAGCCTTGCGCTGCCCAGGCCTGCCGAGGACGCCCAGCCGGTGGGCCGTATTCACCTGGGCAGCGAAATTGACGGTCTGGTCCGCGAAGCAACCTCCAGGCTCGCTGGGCCGGATGGCGCGAGCTTCGCCGAAATCCTGCGCGAAAGCTATACCACGGTCGCCACCTACAGTAGCGCCTTCGCCCGGCTCTTTTCCGGCATCTTTGCCGATTATGGCCTCATCTTGCTCGATCCCTTGGACGAACGGCTCCATCGCATCGCCGCTCCCGTTCTTACCGCTGCTCTTGCCGAGCGCGATTCATTGAACGAATTGCTGCTGAATCGTGGTAAGGATCTCGAGAGCGCCGGGTACGAACCGCAAGTCAACGTCACCTCGCGCAGCACCCTTCTCTTTTCAATGGAGCAAGGCAAGCGCGAAGTGATCACCGCGGCCAATGCGAGCTTCAGCGCCGGCTCGCACACAGCCTCTCGGGAAGAATGGTCTGAGCGCGTCGACGCCCATCCGGAGCTCTTCAGCCCCAATGCGCTACTTCGTCCTGTCCTGCAAGACTACCTTCTTCCCACCGCCGCGTATTTTGGCGGGCCCGCGGAAATTGCTTACTTCGCGCAATCTCACGTGATTTACGAGAAACTTCTTGGCTACATGCCGGTTTTGCTTCCGCGAGCGGACTTCACCTTGGTCGACCCCAAAGCCGTTCGCCTCCTGCAGAAATACAAGCTGAAGATCGAAGACATCTGGTGTGGCTCACAATGCTTGCGGAACAACATGTATAACTCGCATGTTCCGAAAAAGCTCGCGCGCGAATTCGATTCAAATCTCCGCCAAATTGAGAAAAGCGTCAAGCGATTGCGCAAAGCGATTGCCGCCGTCGACCCCACCATTCAGGGAACGATCGCTCGCGCCGAAAAAAGGATGCACTATCAGGTCGAGAAACTGCGCCACAAAACCGGCTCCTCCCTCGATCGTCATGAAAAAATCATCGAACAACACGAAAAATTTCTGGAAAATCTGCTCTACCCCCAAAAGGGCCTTCAGGCCCGCGATCTCTGTTTCCTTCCATTCCTGGCTCGTTGGGGCCGTACCGGCTTGGACGAACTCCTGGAACTCGTCAGCCTCAAGAAGCCCGGCCTTCATTACATGATCCCCATCCCTTGATTTTTGGCACAATTCGTATTGCGGGAGGGTTATATAGCGGCCGCCTTCTGAGGCGGCGGATTCCCGGCGCGCTAACAGGAGAAACGAATGCAAGCGATCCGCGTGAAAACCGTTCGCCGTACGCAAATGGTCGATATCACCAACGAAGTGCAGCGCGTTACTACCGCTCTTGGTATCCGCACGGGCACTTGTTTCCTCTACGTCCCGCATACCACGGCTGCCATCCTCATCAACGAACACGCCGATCCTGATGTTGCTTCCGATGCCGAAGGCGCGCTCGATCGCCTCGTCCCGATGGCCGGTCCCTTCCGGCACTTTGAAGGCAACTCTGATTCTCATATAAAGACTATGCTCGTAGGTGTCAGCCAATTCGTGTTTGTCGAGGAAGGCAAACTCGCCCTTGGGCGCTGGCAGGGTATTTTCTTCGCCGAATTCGACGGCCCTCGGGAACGAAAAGTTTATCTCAAGGTTCTCCCTGACCGCGTGTAGCCCTTTCTCTATTGGGGGCGTTCTCCGTGCGCTGTGTGTTAAAGTTTTTATCGATGCAAACATCGGGTGTCTACATCCAGGTGCCGTTCTGCCAGACAAAATGCACCTACTGCAACTTCCACACCGGCGTGGTGGCCGCTGCCAGCTTTACGCCCTATGTCCAAGCCGTTTGCCGCGAAATTCGTAATCACTCCTCGCTCCTTGAAGCCTCGGGGATTTCTTGGCCTGCGGACCTGACGGTCGATTCCGTCTACGTCGGCGGCGGCACGCCTAGCCTTCTGCATCCTGGCTTACTCAGCGAGCTGCTACAAGCCATCCGTGATTCCTTCTCAAGTCGTTTCACGGAGGTTACTCTTGAAGCCGACCCCGAAACCGTTGAACCCGAAAAAGCTGCTGGCTGGGCGGGATCGGGCATCAATCGCATCAGTCTAGGAGTGCAATCCTTCGTCGACGACGAACTCAAGGCCGCTGGACGGATGCATCGCGCTGCTGATATCTACAAAGCCCTGCCGATCCTTCGCGGTCTCGGTTTCACGAACATCAGTTTCGACCTGATCGCCGGTCTCCCGAAGCAAACCGAGGCCTCCTGGCGTTGTTCGCTCGAAGAACTGATCGCCTTATCCCCGGAACACGTCTCCGTTTACATCATGGAAATTGATGAAGGCAGCCGCCTGGGCCTCGAGGTCTTGCAAAGGGGCTCGCGTTACAGTGCCAGGGACCTGCCCTCTGAAGAATCGATGGCCGATTTCTACGAACTAGCGCAGCGCGAACTCAAATGTGCTGGCTACGAACAGTACGAAATCTCCAATTGGGCCAAGCCAAGCTTTACTGCGAAGCATAACCTGAAATACTGGCGCCGCGAACCCTATCTCGGTTTTGGAGCCGGCGCCCACTCCTTTTCTGGCACGCAGCGCTGGGCCAATGTGCACGACGCTGCTGCCTACGTCGTCGCAATCTCTGGCGGAAAAAATGCGGTGGAGTCCGTCGATTCGGTTACACGCAAACTTGCTCTTGAAGAGGAGCTATTCCTCGGCCTACGCCAGCTGGCGGGCATCGATCTTCGCCGCATCGAGCGCCAATATGGCGTCGACCTCGAAGAAAAACTGTTCCGCCTTACCTCCAATGGGATGGTAGAACGGGAGGGGAACATGCTTCGGCTTTCCCCAGACAAGCTGAGCGTATCGAACGAAATCATCGTCGCGTTGCTGCGCTAAAGGCGATGGCGGCGTCGGTCTGGAGGAGCAGGTTTTGGCCCAAGCCTGGTCAACGAACGCGAGGACTCAATGACTTATACGGTCGCAAAAGGCAATCAGCTGATCGATCCCAACCACGTCTCTCCCGTCACCAACATCGTCGACCTTCGCAGCGACACGGTCACGCGTCCAAGTGACGAAATGCGCCGCGCCATGGTTGCTGCGGAAGTGGGCGACGACGTTTACGGTGAAGACCCTACGGTCAACAAGCTGCAAAAGCGTGCCGCTGAAATCTTTGACAAAGAGGCTGCTCTCTTCGTTCCGACGGGTTGCATGGGCAACCTCATCTCGATCAAACTCTGGACGCACCACGGCAACGAAGTGATCTGTGAAGAGCGCAGCCACGTCAATCTCTATGAGCTTGCCTCCATGTCCGCCATCGCCGGCTGTATGCCTCGCGTTGTTCGTGCCGGCGACGATGGCATCATGACCTGGAACCAGGTCCACGCCGTGATTCGCCCCAAAATCTACTACGACTCCCAAACAGCGCTCATTTGCCTCGAGAACACCAGCAATATGGCGGGTGGCACGGTCTATCCAACCGATGGCGTCGACGAAATCTGCGAAAAAGCACACTTCCTCGGCTTGAAGGTCCATCTGGACGGCGCCCGCATTTTCAACGCTGCGACTGCGCTAAAAGAAAATGTCGCTCGCATGGCCAAGCACGTCGATTCCGTAATGTTTTGTCTCTCCAAGGGGCTCGGAGCCCCCATTGGCTCAATGATCGTCGGTTCGAAGGATTTCATCGCGCGGGCTCGTGTCTTTCGCAAAATGTTTGGCGGTGGAATGCGTCAGGTCGGCGTAATTGCCGCAGCCGGATTAATCGCGCTTGAACACTCGCCATCACGCCTCCACGAGGACCATGAAAACGCGCAGCGCCTCGCGCAGGGAATTGCTTGTATTCCCGGCTTAAAAATCGACCCAGCTGCGGTTCGAAGCAACATCGTGATTTTCGACTGCTCGACCAGTGGCCTCAACGCCGTCGAGATTTGCGACGCCTTGTATGCCAAGGGTGTTTGGGCGCAGGACACCGCTCCTTATTCCGTTCGCATGGTAACTCACTGGAATGTCGATCGTAGCGGCATCGATCGCGCGCTGGCCGAACTGGCCTCGGTCGCGGGCAAAAGAGCCACCCGCACGGCCTAGAGCTCATTGTCATCCCGGCCGGCGCGATCCGGACTCCGTGGCTTAATCCGCTTCTCACCGCAACCCTGTTCTCCCGGCCAGGCGCTCGGCGAATTGGAGAAATGCCCGCCCGCGCATGCAGAAACAGCCTGCATAAGCTAAACTTTGATTGCTTATCGTCTCAAAACATAGTGAGGCCTCGTGGATTTCACTTTTACCGACGAACAGAAGCACCTCCGCAAATCCGTCCGGGAGTTCGCCGAGGGCGAAATTGCTCCGCACGTCATGGAGTGGGACGAATCGTCCCATTTCCCCGCGGAAATTCTCCCGAAGCTCGCGGAAATGGGCCTGATGGGCGTGATTTTCCCGGAGGAATATGGGGGTGCTGGTCTGGGCTACATCGAATATGCCATCGTGATTGAAGAACTGGCGCGCGTGGACGGCTCTGTAGGACTCTTCGTTGCTGCTCACAACTCACTCTGCTCGAATCACATCTACAAGTTCGGCAGCGAAGAACAAAAGCGAAAGTACCTTGTCCCCCTCGCCCAAGGCAAAAAGCTTGGCGCATGGTCTCTGACCGAACCCGAAGCGGGTTCCGACGCAGGCGGCACGCGCACTACCGCCGTCCGCAATGGCCACGGCTGGACTCTGAATGGCTCCAAAACCTTCACCACCAATGGTACCTACGCCGACATCTGTGTAGCTATGGCCGTCACCGACAGATCCAAGCACTCGCACGGTATCAGTGCGTTCATCCTCGAAAAAGGCACGACCGGTTTTCGCCCAGGCAAGAAGGAAAACAAGCTGGGCATGCGTGCTAGCGATACGTCCGAAGTTATCTTCAGCGATTGCCACATCCCCGCCGAGAATCTGCTCGGACCTGAAGGCGAAGGTTTCATCAGCAGCCTGAAAATCCTCGACGGGGGGCGCATTTCCATTGCGGCTCTCGGCCTTGGCATGGCGCAAGGCGCCCTTGAAGCCGCTACCGGCTACGCCAAGCAGCGCAAACAATTCAATCAGCCGATCGCCGACTTCCAGGCCATTCAATTCAAGCTGGCCGACATGGCCACTCAGGTGGAAGCCGCGCGCCTCCTCGTCTATCAGGCTGCCTGGCTCGCTGATCAAAAGAATGTCCGCTTTACCCGCGAATCAAGCATGGCCAAATATTTCGCCGGCGAAGTTGCCGTCTACGTCGCCGACGAGTGCGTCCAGATCCACGGTGGTTACGGCTTCATCAAGGACTATCCTGCGGAAAAGTATTACCGCGACGCAAAGCTGTGTACCATCGGTGAGGGCACCAGCGAAATCCAGAAGTTGGTCATTGCCCGCCAACTTCTCGGCAAGAAATAATAATCGGATGCACAAGTTCTTGTGTTCCCGGTGTCAAGGACTCACTGCGCGATGACCCACCCGGTTGACGACTGGACCCGCAAGGTCCTCCATGGCGATGTGCGCGCCATCTCCCGCGCCATCACCGCGATTGAAAATCACGCGCCGGAATCGGAGGCCTTGCTGAAGCAACTGTTTTCGCACACCGGTCAAGCCTATATAACTGGCGTTACCGGTGCGCCCGGCACCGGCAAGAGCACGCTAGTGGATCGTCTCGCGGCTCACTATCGCAAGCACCATGAGCGCGTAGGCATCGTGGCCGTTGACCCCACGAGTCCCTACTCTGGCGGAGCCATTCTAGGCGACCGCATTCGCATGCAGGGTCACGCCGGGGATACCGGCATCTTTATTCGCTCTATGGCCACCCGGGGCTTTCTTGGGGGCCTCGCGCGTTCCACGGCCGAAGTCGCGCTTCTCCTCGACGCCGCGGGCAAGAACCAGATCCTGATCGAAACCGTAGGCGTCGGCCAAGACGAGATTGATATTGTGCGGCTGGCCGACTGTGTCCTCGTCGTGCTGGTTCCGGGACTGGGCGACGACATTCAGAACATGAAAGCCGGCCTGATGGAAATCGGCGATATTTTTGCTCTCAACAAGGCCGACCGCGAAGGAGCGGGGCGCCTCGAAGAGCAGCTGCACGCCATGCTTTCCCTTGTCATGCCTCGCGACGGCTGGCATCCCCCTGTTGTTCGTACGGTCGCAACCGAAAATCGTGGAATTGACGAACTCGCCGCCACCATCGAGAAATTTCGCAAGCATTTCGAATCCAGTGGCCAGCGCAGCATGAAACACGCCGAGCACTGGAAGAACCGGCTCGTCGAAATGCTCGAGTCGCGCCTGCTCGAGAAGGTTCTGGGCGGCAAGACCGGCGAGGCGAAGCTTCACGAATTAGCCGCCGACGTTGCCGCTCGACGGAAGGACCCTTTTTCTGCCGTCAGCGAACTTCTGAAGGGAAGCGGCTTGGACGACTGAGAGACCGCAGAATGCATCTTGGCGAAATTGAAGTCTTTTATCTCGACGGTGGCTCCTTCGCCCTCGACGGCGGAGCGATGTTCGGCGTCGTCCCGAAAGTTCTCTGGGAAAAGAAATCTCCGCCCGATGAAAAGAACCGCATCCATATGCGGGCCAATTCCCTCCTGGTTCGCGCCGCTGGCAAGACCATTGTCGTCGAAACGGGCAATGGCACCCAATGGGACCCCAAACTACGCGCGATTTACGCCATTCAAGATGGTGATCCCCTCATTGATTCAACGGGAAGACATCAACTTGGTAGTTAACACGCACCTCCATTTCGACCACGCCGGCGGCAATACTCGTCTTGCAAACGACCGCGTCGTCCCTAACTTTCCCAACGCCCAATACATCGTTCAGCGCGGCGAACTCGAGCACGCCAACCGCCCAACCGAACGGGACCGCGCCAGCTACTTCACCGACCATCTTCAAGCAATTTCGAAGGAAGGGCTATGGAGTCTCATTGACGGAAACCAGGAGATTCTTCCCGGCATTTCCGTTGAACGAATTCCGGGCCACAATGCCGATATCCAGGCCATCAAGATCTCTGGCGGCGCCAAAACCCTCGCCTTTGTTGCAGATTTGCTGCCGACACGGCACCATATTCAGTTGCCTTGGATCATGGCTTACGACTTGTATCCGCTGCAAACGCTGGAAACCAAGCGCCAATGGCTTCCGCGCATCATCGAAGGCGGCTGGATCGTCGTCTTCGGACACGATCCCGACGTCGCCGCGGCAACTCTTCACCAACGCGGCGGCAAGATCGAAATTGAGCCCGTGGACCTGAATCACTGAATCCCAGGAGAGCCGAGAATGCCCGGTGCCAAAAACAGGAAGGGAAAGAGTGCGCCGACGAAGGGCCCTGTTGCCACAATCGGTGTAATCGGTGGTAGTGGTCTCTACTCGATGAATGGGCTTAGTGATACCTGTGAGTTGCGAGTTAAGACACCCTTCGGCGATCCGTCGGATGCCATCGTCGTCGGCTCGCTCGAAGGGAAACGCGTCGCCTTCCTTGCCCGCCACGGCCGCGGGCACCGCTTTATGCCAACCGAGCTCAACTTCCGCGCCAACATTTACGCCATGAAGCTTCTTGGCGTCGAGCGCATCATCTCCGTAAGCGCCGTCGGCTCGCTCCAGGAAAGCCTGCGACCGGGCGAATTCCTTGTTGTCGATCAGTTTTTTGATCGTACGAAGGGCCGCGTGTCCACCTTCTTTGGCAATGGTGTCGTCGCTCACGTCACTTTCGATAAACCCACCTGCGCCCAACTCTCCGCTGTCCTTGCTGACGCTTGTGTTTCCAGTGCCGTGCCGGTTCACCGCAAAGGTATATACGTCTGCATGGAAGGCCCGCAATTTTCCACCCTGGCCGAAGCAAATTTCCATCGAGCTATGAAGTTCGACGTCATCGGCATGACCAATGTTACCGAAGCGAAACTCGCTCGCGAAGCCGAGATCTGTTACGCGACGATCGCCATGATTACCGACTACGACTGCTGGCATCCGGAGCACGATTCGGTTACCGTCTCCTCGATCATTGCCACCCTCAATCAAAATGCCACCAACGCCCAGAACGTGCTTCGCGAAGCTGTCAAGACGATGCCTGGCGAGCGCAAATGCAATTGTGGTTCGGCGCTAAAACACGCCATCATCACCGATCCCAACGTGATTCCCATAAAACTCAAGAAGAATCTTGCCGCCATTCTTGGCAAGTACCTTTCCTAGGCACTTCATGAAGCCGCGCGGAAGCAAGCAATCGTCATCCCGAGCATCAGGACGCGGTCTTCCGCCGTTTAAGGCGGACGCATCTGTTTTTGGCTGGAGAGTCAACTTAGTCAGGAGGGTTCGTGTCTCTATTAGTGGTCGGTTCGGTTGCTTATGATGCGCTGGAAAGCCCTTTCGGGAAGGTCGAACGCACGCTGGGTGGTGCCGCCACATATTTTTCCGTTGCGGCTGCATTTTTCACTCATGTGAATCTTGTCGCTATCGTCGGCGACGACTTTCATCCCAAGGACGAAGCGATTTTCCGGAAAAGGTCTATTGACATCGAGGGCCTCGAGCGCGCCAGCGGCAAGTGCTTTTTCTGGGCCGGACGCTATTCCGAAAACCTCAACGAACGAATCACTCTCGCCACCGACTTGAACGTCTTTGCCGAATTTAAGCCTCGCCTTCCCGAGAAATACCGCAACTCCAAATACGTTTTCCTCGCCAACATCGCCCCCGATCTTCAGCGCGACGTTCTCCAGCAGGTCAACGGCACTCCGAAGATCTCCGCCATGGATACCATGAACTATTGGATCGAGCGGACCAACTCCGAACTTCGCGAAACCCTCAAGCACGTTGACATCCTCATGATCAACGATTCCGAGACCCGTCAGCTTTCAAACGAGCACAACCTCCTTCGGGCTGCCCGCCATATTTTCAAGATGGGACCTTCCACTTTGGTCGTGAAGCGCGGAGAATACGGAGCAATGCTCGTCGACAAGGGTGGCGTCTTTTGCATCCCAGCTTTTCCTCTCGAAGAACCGCACGATCCGACAGGAGCAGGCGACAGCTTTGCCGGCGGCTTCATGGGTTACCTTGCCGGGGCTGGCAGCAAGAGTGACACTGCGCTTCGCCGGGCCATGGTCTATGGTTCTGTTCTCGGCAGCTTTGCCGTCGAGCGTTTTGGGCTTGAGCGCCTGTTGTCCCTCAAACAGAGCGAGATACACGCCAGAGCACGCCATTTTGCGAAACTCACGCAATTCAAACTCTAGTTTCAGTAGAATCGGCATTGTAAGTTGTCGGATGCATGCAGGGATTGTCGTTCCGAGGGTGATGTTCCCCCGAGGAATCTCATTTTCGCGCCGTTTCCGCGGACGTGGTCCGCACAGAGCATGGTTCCTTTTCACGAAGTTCTGCAACGCTTGGTCTTTGCGGCCGCCATGGGCGCTCTTATTGGCGTCGAGCGCGACCTGCGCCACCGGCCCGCCGGGATTCGCACCAGTATGTTCGTCTGCATGGCCACGGCCCTCTTTACCCTTATGTCGCAGGAATTGTCACACTTGTGGGGTGACACCGGTCCAACCCGCATCGCTTCTAACATCGTTCAGGGCATTGGGTTTCTTGGTGCGGGCGCCATCCTTAAAGACAGCGCCGGTCTGGTGGGATTGACGACCGCCGCCACCATCTTCGTCGAGGCGGCCATCGGCATGGCCACCGGAGGCGGCTTTTACGCCATCGCCGGAGCGACCACGGGCCTTGTGCTCTTCGCCCTTGCCGTCCTCGGTTGGGCGGCCGAAAAATTGAGTCTCAAGCGGCGCGTCATGCTCTTTCGCTTTACCACCGTGCACGCCCAGAACGTCGCGACTGAGGTTCATCGTCTGCTTGCAAACATGAACGTCCCGGTGCGTCAGTTCCGTGTCTCGATGGCTGGTCACAATTCCGTCGTCGAGTTTGAAGCGGATGTCAGCAACCATCAGGAAGAGCAAATCATCGCCCAGTTGAACCGCGAGGGTGTGCTCACGGAAATTGTCCCCTACGAAGGCCGGCCATGAGCCTGGTTGCCTCGATTCCCCGCAAACCCAGGGCCCTTCGCAACGGCTCGAAAGTTGCCGTGTTCGCGCCGGCTTCACCAGCCGATCAACTTGATGTCACTGCCGGAATCGCGGAGTTGCGTCGGTTGGGCTTCGAGTTCGCCCCGGTTCAATTACCCGGCCCGGAAGGCTATTTCGCGGCGCCAGCCCGGGAACGCTTGGAGGCGTTTCTAAAAGCGGTGCGCGACCACCAAATCGGGGGTCTTGTCGCGCTTCGCGGCGGCTACGGTGCTACCTACCTGCTCGATTCCGGTCTATCCGCTCAACTCGACGAGCCCAAATGTGTCATCGGCTTCAGCGATCTCACCTCTCTGCAGGTCTATCTCTGGCAAATGGCTCGCTGGGTCACCTTTCACGGTCCGATGGTCGCAGCTGGACTGAATCGCGGCGCCGATGACTCCCACGGTTACGACGAACACTCTTTTCTTCAGGCCGTTAGCAACGTGGTCGGCAACTGGGAAATAAAGTTGCACGGAACCGCACTGGTAACCGGTGAAGCGGAAGGCCGTCTTCTCGGCGGCTGCCTCACTTTGGTTCAAACTACGCTCGGCACGCCCTGGGAGCTTGACGCCGATGGCTCGATTCTCGTTCTCGAGGACCGTGGCATTCGCCCATACCAGCTCGATCGCGCTCTTATGCATCTTAAACAGGCAGGAAAGCTGCGTGGCGTCAAAGGCTTTGTGCTTGGCGAGTTCCCTGATTCTGAGCCCACACTGAAAGGCAGTCCAGGCGTGCTTGATGTTCTGCAAAGAATTTTGCGTCCGCTCAATGTGCCGATTGTCTTTGGCGCTGCTGTTGGCCACACCGAGCGGCCGATGCTGACTCTTCCTCTCGGGGTTCGCGTTCGTCTCTCGGCGACCGGCGAAGGCCGATTGACCATCCTGGAACCGGCTGTGGTGCAATAGTCATTGCTGCCGGGCCGCGGGTCAGTTTTTTTTTTGCGCTGGTGTTTTGGACCGGCCAGCATAGCGGAGGCTGCACTAAAGAGATGAAACACATTCACATGATTGGCATCGGCGGCTCGGCCATGGCTCCTCTTGCTGGCATGCTCCGCGAGCGCGGCTACAAGGTCACCGGCGCGGACGCCGGCGTGTATGCTCCGGCCTCGACGCTCCTCGATTCACTCGGCATACCGTTCGCCGGAGCGTTCGACGCGGGGCACCTAACCCCCGCCCCCGACCTGATCGTCGTTGGCAACGCCATCTCCCGCGGTAATGTTGAAGTCGAGGAGATGCTCGATCGCAAGCTTCCGCATCGCTCTCTACCGGAGATGCTCGAAGAAGAATTCCTACCGGGCAAGCACTCCATCGTGGTAACCGGCACCCACGGTAAGACCACTACCACGGCCATGCTCGCTTGGGTCTTCCACGCAGCTGGCAAGCATCCGAATTTCCTTGTCGGAGGAGTGGCCGAGAATTTCGGCAAGAGCTACGGCCTCGGGGGCGGCCTCGATTTTATCCTTGAAGGTGATGAGTATGATAGCGCCTACTGGGACAAAGCGGCCAAATTCTTCCACTATCAACCCGACGATCTCATCATCACCTCGCTCGAGTTCGACCACGCGGATATCTACGCCGATTTCGAAGCCTATCAGCTCGCCTTCAAACGCCTCGTCAATCTCGTTCCCCGCCGGGGACGCACCGTCATCTGGGGCGATTCCGCCGCGGGTGAACCGCTTCGGAAGGCCGCCGAGAAAGCTTTTTCTCCGGTGATTACGTACGGCTTTGAAAAGGCAAACGAGTGGAGCGCCGATAACGTTTCCGTCGACGGCGACGGTATGAATTTTCAAGTCAGCTACAAAGCTGAACCCTACGCCGAAATTCATCTGTCGGCCACCGGACGCCACAACGTCCTGAATGCTCTCGCGGCTCTCGTCGTCGCGCAAGGACGCGGCATTCGCCGTGAGTCTATTCAAGAAGCGCTCGCGACGTTCCAAAGCGTAAAGCGTCGAATGGACGTGAAGGGTGAAATCGAAAACATTCTTGTTGTGGACGATTTCGCCCACCATCCCACGGCCATTCGCGCAACGATTGACGCCGCGCGTCTCCGGTGGCCCGGACGACGCCTTTGGGCTGTGCTCGAGCCACGTTCGAACTCCATGCGTCGCCGCGTATTTCAAGAGGCTCTCCCCGAAGCTCTGGTGCTCGCTGACCGCGTCATTCTTGGTGCTGTTCACCGCGCGGGACAACTCGCCGACGATCAGCGCCTCGACCCGGAAACCGTTGCCTCCAGTGTCCGCCGCTTCGGTAAAGAAGCGTGCGTTCTCCCGAGCGCGGAAGCGATCGCCGATTTTCTCCTGGCCGAATCACGGCCTGGTGATTTGCTCCTGATTATGTCTAATGGTAGTTTCGATGGATTATGCGAGAAACTTCTGAGCCGCTTGGCAAAACGGCTCCCTTCTGAGGCGCGCACCCGGTGAACTACACAGGTCATTGTGCCGATCGGTTCTTCGACCGTCTGTTCCGCGCTCTCGTCCTTACGACTCACCTACAATCCATCGTTCCGAGTGGAGCGAGGAATCGTTCCTTTCATTGTGGCGTTGCTTGCGCTGGTATCCTACTGCTTTTTTCCGCCCGCACGGACGCTGCCGTCCGCTATGAGGTCTCGCTTGCCCATCCCGAGCAGCACCTGTTCCATGTCTCAATGGAAATCCCGGATGTACAAGGAGAGTTGAAGCTCCAAATGGCTGCCTGGAACGCGCTCTACGAAATTCGCGATTTCAGCAGTCACGTTCAACAGGTCGAGGCTTTTGCCAACGGGCAAAAAGTCGCTGTAGAAAAACTCGACAAGCTCACCTGGCAGGTCGAAGCTACTGGCACAGTCACTGTTAAGTACGCCACTTTTTGGGATGACCCCGGGCCCTTCAACACGCAACTCAATCCCGACCACGCCTTCATTAATCTGGCAATGATTCTGCTCTACATCCCCGATCGGCGTGCGGAACCGTGCGAGCTTTCCCTTAAATCCGTCCCGGACGGCTGGAGAGTCGCCTCGTCCGCGCTCCAAAATATCCCACAGTCATCGACTGCGCTTGCTTACCACATCCAGGCGTCGAACTATGACAAACTCTGCGACGCTCCCGTCGAAGCATCTCATTTCGAAGAATTCACCATCCACGACCTGAACCCGCCGGTCCGCGTTGTCATTCACGGTGACAACTACAAAAAGCACGATGTCGAAGCCGCGCTCCGCAAAATCTGCATGTATGAACTAAAGCTCATGGAAGGCGCGCCCTACGACCAGTACACGTTCCTCTTCCACATTGGCAAAGCCGCTGCCGGCGGAGGTGGCGGCATGGAGCACGCCAATTCCACCGCCATCTACGTCCAGTCCTTCGATTACCTCTCAAACGTTTCGGCCCACGAGTTTTTCCACCTTTGGAACGTCAAACGGATCCGTCCCGCTTCGCTTGAGCCTCTCGACTACACGCGTGAAATGTATACGCGCTCGCTTTGGTTCGCCGAAGGGGTCACAAGCACCTACGGCTCCTACACCCTGGTTCGCACCGGTCTCTGGAACAAGCAGGACTTTTACCGTGACCTCAGTTCGCAGATCAGCGAACTCGAGGTTCGTCCCGCCGAGCGGTGGCAAAGCGCCGAACAATCTAGCCTTGATGCCTGGCTCGAGAAATACACCCTCTACAACCAGCCTCAGCGCAGCGTCTCGTATTACACCAAGGGCCAAGTCCTCGGCGTCCTTCTCGATATCCTTTTGCGCGACCGCTCGGACAATCAGCGCAGTCTCGACGACCTCATGCGCACCATGAATCAGGATTTCGCGAGACCCGGCAAGTATTATCGCGACAGCCTCGACGTCCGCCTCACCGCCGAAAAGCTCGTAGACGGCTCACTCGAGGACTTCTTCGCGAAGTACATCAGCGGAGCCGCTCCACTGCCTTACGACGAACTCCTCTCCCGCGCTGGTCTCGAACTCCGCGAAACCGAAAGCGTGCGGGCCGCGCTGGGCTTCACACTTCAGCGTGAGCCCAATGGTCCCTGGTCCGTAGCCGGCATCGAACCGGGCACCTCGGCGGAAAAAAGCGGGCTCAAAGTCGGCGACGAAATCCTCCGCTGGAACAATGCCGATACCCCGCGTCGCCCAGAACGCTGGGCCGGGCAGCAAAAACCGGGAGACGAGCTCCGTCTGCGCGTTCGGCGCGACGCAAAAGAGGAAACCCTCAACCTTCATCTCGGTGAACTGCGCGAAAAATTCTACGAGGTCGCTGAATCCTCATCGGTCACCGACCGTGCCAAGCGCATTCGTGAGGGCATTCTCCACGGCTCTACCGATCCCATCACTGCCCGAAATCACTAGCTTCGGAGTGCTGGCTTTAGCCCCCGACGGCCGCGGGAAACGACCGCCGTGCAGTGTCGACCGCCTTCCGAATTCTCCTTGACCCTTCGTCTCTGATTCGAGAAAGTTTCCCTGAGCCCATGCTTCGTGCGGCCTTCATCTCTGTTTCCATTGCCCTGTACACGCTGATTCTCGGGCCACCCCTGCTGCTCTATTCCTTCATAACCAAGGATGTGGATCCCCTCTACTGGGCTGGTGTCAAAGGCGTGATGTTTTTCGTAAACTGCGTGGGCGTTCGCGTTCATGTCAAAGGGACCGAGCGAATTCCTCAAGGTACTTGCATCTTCGCGGCCAATCACACGAGTTCCGCTGATGCCCCCGCGGTAGTCGGCGCCATTCCCCGCCGCATCGCCATTCTTCTCAAGCGGTCGCTCTTCGAATGGCCCATCGTCGGACAAGCCTTTCACCTTGCGCATTTTATTCCCGTCGACCGCTTCAATCGGGAATCCGCCATCGAAAGCCTCGAAAAAGCCACAGAGGCACTCCGCGGAGGCCAGTCGTTCCTGATCTATCCCGAGGGTACGCGTAGTCCCGACGGCCGCTTGCAGGAATTCAAGAAGGGAGCTGCCGTCATGGCCATCAAGTCAGGCGTTCCAGTCGTGCCCGTGGCCTGTTCCGGTGCTCATCGCGTCATGGAGAAACGTAAACTGAAAATCACGCCAGGCGATATCCTCGTGGAATTCCTCTGCCCCATCGACCCCGCACAATATTCCGTTGAACAGCGCGACGAACTGCTCCGCGCAATTCACGACCGCCTTGCCTCAGGACTCCCTCCCAACCAGCGCCCACTCGGGTTCCCCGGCGCCGCCTAGCCAGGCGGTTCTATTGTCCAGGGGCAGGTTGCGCAGCGGGGGGATGGCGGCACGATTTCTGCTTCTCAATTCCGTCAGGCCAATCGCGCAGGCTACTTCTTCCGCTCTTCCAACTCCGCTTCCAGCTGTGCCACTCTCCTCTGTAGTTCTGGCAATCGGTGTAACGCCGCCATCATCTTCAACCACTCACGGTTCGGCACCGCTGGATACCCGGAATATAATGCGTGTGCCGGCACATCGTTCGGTACACCGCTCTGTGCCGTAATCACCGATCCATCTCCCACCGTCAAATGGCCCGCCGTGCCCACCTGACCCGCAAGAATGCAACCGTTGCCGACCCTTGTCGAGCCGGCTAGCCCCACTTGTCCGCACAACATGGTATTCGTTCCTACCTGGGAAGCGTGTCCCACAAGCACTAGGTCATCGATCTTTGTCCCGCGGCCGATCCGCGTCTCCCCAACCGTCGCCCGGTCAACACAGGCATTTGCCTGTACTTCCACATCGTCTTCCAGCACCGTCGGGCCGGACTGAGCCATCTTGTGCCAGGTGCCATCGGCCCGCTTTGCGAATCCGAGTCCATCGCCTCCGATCACCACGCCATTCTGCAGGATTACGCGGTCCCCAACCTTGCAGTCCTCACGCACAATCGCGTGCGCGTGCGCGAAAAATTCCACGCCAATCTTTGCGCCTCGATAGATCGTCACGAAGCTGTGCAGTACCGCATCCTGGCCGATTTCCACGTTCTCATCCACAAAGCAGTAGGGCCCGATGTGCGCCCCCTTCCCGATTTTCGCTGACTCGGCAATCACGGCGGTTGCGTGTACCCCGGGCTCGTACTCAGGCGGCTCGTAAAATAATTCAAGCGCGTGTGCAAAAGCCAGGTACGGATTCGGGGTACGCAGTGCCGCCAGCGTCTCAAATCCCGCCTCACGCTCCAACGTCACGCCCTCTTCGACCAGCACCGCGGAGGCCCGCGTGCGCTTCAATTGCGGCGCATATCTCCGGTTCGCCAGGAACGTAACCTGCCCCTTCGTCGCGTGATCGATTCCAGCCACGCCCCGGACCTCAATTCCAGGGTCGCCTTCCAACCGGCAGCCCAGTTTTTCCGCAAGCTCCTGCAGTTTCATGGAGTCAGCTCCTCAGCACGTCCGATTTGCCACCGCCAATCTGTGAGTCTCCCACAGCCTCAAGATGGAAGTACACTCTTACGCCACCCATCACTGCTCGGCTTGGTAAGCAGCGATTCCGTTGTTCCGCGCAGAGTCCGGGAAGCGAGGAACCTTCTTCGCTCTGGTTAGAAGCTCGCGTTGTGTTGCCGACGACGGTATGAGTAAGCGCACCGGAGCCATTCCCAAAGCAAACGCGAAGCCGTTATTCAACGCTCTCAAGTGGTTTCGGTGTCTTGCTCGGTTTTCGTTGCGGCGAGCGCATCAGAGACAGTAAGCGCTGTCTGGTTCTACGACAGAGACGCGAGAAATATTATTCGTTGAACAACCGTGGCTGCTGCGCCCCAAGCGGCGGCTTCCGCCGCGCAATCCCCACTACCCCTAGCACGGTTAGCTCCGAAAGCGCCGAGCGCGGCACATAAATCCGGTCCGTATTCGAATTAAAGTCCGGTGGTGTAATCTGCAGCCCATTATCCACGAACGTCAGCAGATCATTCGGAATCACGCCTTCCAAGGCCTCTCCGTCGCGGAACCGCATCCTCACCCACAGCCCGTTCAGCTTCGGTCGGCTCAGAAAGCTCTTCCGCTGCATCTCGATGTCTTCCGCGAGGTCGCGCACGAAATAGACGGCCCGCACCTCTGCCATTTCAATTTCCTGGTGCTCGCCGTCCTGTGTCAGCAGGTCTAGCGAAACCGCCCCCGGCAGGTGTCCCGGATTGACGTACCCCCGCAGCAACTTCTTGTCCAGAAGCTCGACGACCACCTTTTTGTGCGTCGAAGCTGCTTGCCGGGTTTTCAATCTGAAATTTTCCGCTCCGGGTGACGAAACAATTGCACTCAGACCGATATTATGTTAATTTAGGCTCGATTTTCCTGTCAACTTATTGTTTTTATTGGCTTTAGGTCCCCGAGGGCCATTCCTTGACCGAAAAGAAGGAAATCCTCAAATACGCCTCTATCATCTCCTTAGTGACCGTTGTCAGCCGCGTCCTCGGCTATGTTCGCGACCAGCGCCTTTCGTTCCTTCTTGGAACTACCCTCTCCGCTGACGCCTTCGTGCTCGCCTATCGTATCCCCAACCTTGCCCGTCGCCTTATCGCCGAAGGTACGGTCGCTGCTTCCTTCGTCCCAGTCTTCACTACCTACATGCGCGAGCGCAACCGCGAAGAACTCTGGGACTTTGCCAACCTGCTTTTCTGGACCCTGGCCCTCGTGCTCTCCGTTATCACGATCCTCGGCGTCATCTTCTCCCCGCACGTCATCGCCACCTTTTCTTCCGCCGAAGACCGCGTCACCAGTTGGAATGAGGCTATCTCTCTCAACCGCATCATCTTTCCTTATATTTTCTTTGTTGGCCTGGCCGCCCTCGGTATGGGCATCCTGAACTGCTTCCACAAATTTGCTTTGCCTGCTTCGACCACCGTTTTTCTGAACATCAGCATCATTATCTTCTCTACCAGTTTGGTGTGGCGCTATTTTCAGAGTCCAGCCGTCTCACTGGCTGTGGGCGTTTTGGTCGGTGGTGCGCTGCAATTCCTGATGCTTGTGCCGCAGCTTGTCCGTCAAGGCATGCGCTTCGATTTCGGCATCTCCTTTGTCCACCCCGGCATCCGCAGTGTGGCTCGTCTGCTCTTTCCTCGCTTCTTCGGTATGGGCGTCGCCCAGCTCAATTTCTTTGTCGATACCTTTTTTGCCAGTGCTGGCAAGATGCCCCGCGGCAGCCTCGCCGCTCTCTACGTCTCAGACCGTGTCATGGAGCTCGTCCTCGGCGGATACGCGATCGCGGTCGCGACCGCGATTCTGCCGATGATGTCTCATCAGGCCGCTGCAAACGATTATGAAGGCCTCAAGCGTACGCTCACTTTTGCGGTTCGCATCGTTGCCTACATTACCGTCCCCGCTGCCGTCGGTCTGATGATTCTTCGAGAGCCCATCATTCGTATGCTGTTCCAGCACGGCCAGTTTGTTGCGGAATCCACCCGTTTGACGGCGCGCCCTCTCCTCTATTATGCCGCTGGATTGCCCGCTCTCGCCTGCGTCAAGCTCATCGTCCCGGCCTTTTATTCCGCGCGTGACACCAAGACGCCGGTGATCGTCGCGCTCATCTCCTTTTTTCTTAACATTGCCTTCAACTTCCTTTTCCTCAGCGTTTTCTTCAAGCGCTTCCAGAACGGCGGTCCCGCCCTCGCCACGGTTCTCGCCACCTTGTTCGATTTTTTCACCCTCTTCTTTATCTTCCGTCTTCGCTACGGTGCTCTCGGCAGCCTCGAGATCTTCCGGTCCATCGGAAAGATTTCACTCTGCGCCGCCATCATGGGTGTCGGCTGCATAATCGGCAATTACTATGCGAAGTCCACCCTTCAGGCTGCCTTCTTTACCCAACTTATGGTCTTTATCGGCCTCATCGGCGGCGCTACACTCCTTTATATCGGCCTCACTTGGCTCTTCCGCTGCCCGGAAATTGAAGAGGTTTACGGCATTGCCATGCGGCGTGAAACCGCCGAAGAACTGGCAGGTTCCTGATGGAATTTACTCCGACCATCGCTGCCTTCCTCACGCATGTGCGCGTCGAAAAGGGCCTCTCTGCTAACACCGTCTCCGCATACCGCCGTGACCTTCTCAAATTCGATGAGTTTGCCAGGAAGCGCAAACTCGCCCTCGAAACCGTCCGCAGCGACGACCTCGTCGACTTTCTCTCCAGCCTCTACCGCCAGAAACTGGAAAGCCGTACCGTCGCCCGCCATCTCGTTACCTTGCGCAATTTTTTCCGTTTCGCCCAGGTCCAGGAACTCATCGCTCAAGACCCCTCACTCAATCTTGAATCACCCAAAATTCGCCGCTCCCTCCCCGGCTATTTGCGCCTCGAAGAAGTCGAAAAACTCCTCGAGCGCCCTGACGAAAAAACGGCCCTCGGTCTTCGCGACCGTGCCATGCTCGAAGTTCTCTACTCCACGGGGCTCCGAGTTTCCGAACTCATCAGCCTTCGCGTTATGGATGTGGATCGCTCGGCTGGCTGCATCCGCTGCATTGGAAAAGGCGATAAGGAGCGCATCGTCCCCATCGGCAAAAAAGCCTTGTCGCTCGTGGAACGCTACCTCCGCGACGCGCGCCCCAAGCTTGTTGGCAAGAAACGGCAGCCCCAGGCGCCCACTCTGTTCATCAATCGTCGCGGCGGATCGTTAAGCCGGGTTGGTGTCTGGAAGATCCTTTCTGCTTATGGGCGCCAGGCTGGACTGCGCGTGGCCCTCACACCCCACATGCTCCGGCACAGTTTTGCTACCCATCTTCTAGAGCGCGGCGCCGATCTGCGCTCGGTCCAGCTGATGCTTGGCCATAGCGATATTTCCACGACGCAGATCTATACCCATGTTGTCGAGGAACGACTGAAGCAGATTTACAAAGCGCATCACCCTCGCGCCTAGCGCGGGGCAAGAGTCTATCGCGGGTGCGGCCGCTTCCTCAAAGGCCCACCCTCAAGCGGAAGGAGTGCAATGCCCGATTACATGTTTCTGCTGGAAAGCCGGCTCTCTCCTGAACAGCGCGCTGCCATGTTGCGCGTTCAGGAACTGGCCGCTGCTATGGGCTTCAATGTCTATCTCACGGGCGGTACCGTAAGGGATCTCATCACCGGCGCTACTTTGCGCGACCTCGACTTCACCGTCGAAGGCAATCCTTCGAAGATGGCCCGCGAACTCGAAAAAGGCGGCGCCAAAATTCTTGCCGAGGATGAGAAGCTCCGTCACGTCGAGCTGCTCTTCGCCGGCGAAGTTGAAGGCAGCATCTCCGCCGCGCGCGACGACCACTATGTCCGTCCGGGCACGCGCCCCGAAATCCGTTGGTCCACCATCATGGAGGATCTCCGCCGCCGCGACTTCTCCCTCAACGCTATCGCTATTTCTCTCAACCCCGCTTCTCGCGGACTCCTTCTCGACCCCACCAATGGACTGTCCGACATCGAGCATGGCGAGGTTCGCGCACTCACCATCCATAGCTTCACCAATCAACCGGTGCGTCTCTTGCGCGCTCTCCGTATGGCCGCGCGCATGGGCTTTAAGCTCGAGTCACGCACATTGGAGTGGTCGAATCTGGCCATGGAGCGCGAACTTCAGCTCACCATTACCCCCGAGGACGCCGGTGAGGAATTGCGTGCCTTGTCGCGCGAAGAGCGTCCTCACTTGGTCCTCAAGGAATGGCATTCCCACGACCTCCTCGAGCGCGTCCACCCTCTCCTCGCAAAGAAGCATCCCGACTATGACGCCATTTCACGTCTCATCAAGATTCGCGACGAGCTTTTCATGGCCGGATTCCGTCCTCGCCTTTTCCTTCCCATGATCTTGGCGATCCTCGGCCGCCTTAAGGACCGCGAACTCTCCAACATGCTTTCGAAGCTCGGCTTTCGCTCCGCCGAAATCGATGCCATCGAGAAGTTTCCTGAAAAAGCGATGGAAATTCAGAAGGAACTCGTAGGGAAGAAAACGAAAACCCCCATCGAAGCGTACCGTTACATCGAGAAGGTCCCGATGGAGTTCGTTGCCTACCTCCTTTCCGAGTCCAACAATTCCGCCGCAGTCTCGAAGCTGAAAGCGTTTCTCCATAAATGGCGCCCGATTCGCCAGGCCTTGCCGGTCGTTGCCACGGAACTCGAAGCCATCGGCATGCCTTCCGGTCCGAAGTTCGACCAGATTCTGCAGGACGTCTTTGCCCTCCAGCTCAATGGCCGTGGCAAAACACCCGAAGAGCGCGTGAAGATTCTCCGCAAGCTTTCCGGCATCAAGGAAGTGCCCAAGAAGAAAGAAAAGGAGAAAAAAGGCGCCAAAGCAGCCGAAAAGCACACTGAGGCCGCACACGCAAAGGTAAAACCGAGTGCTGATAAAGGTCTCAAAGCAAAAGTCCAGGGCGGCGCAAAGCCCGCTGTCGCCAGAAAATCCAAAAAGTAGCGACTTTTCTTAAGCCTACGCGCGCCACTCCGCTTATCACTTTGAGCGCACCTTCCGCACGGCACTCGAATCACACCAGTCAGCTGTCAC
>Ga0306925_10001122_pt1 | contig 21383 bp, 21 predicted proteins | sample flu12Cox44000176_FD_203755 | JGI IMG/M metagenome (GOLD analysis project Ga0306925, IMG submission 203755) | Lab enrichment of tropical soil microbial communities from Luquillo Experimental Forest, Puerto Rico - flux8day.12C.oxic.44.000.176 (v2)... | ecosystem: Environmental > Terrestrial >... | reverse complement strand
AGGTCGAATCCCTCGGTCGGGACACCGCGCACCAGGTCCTGGTAGAAATCCGCGGGAAAGAAATCGCGGAACATGATGTGGGGGAAGGGCGACGAAAAATGATCGGCGGCCTCGATGCTGGCAACCGCGTGCGCGGTGAGCTCCTCGGCCAGATCACGAACTTTCTCCGCAAGCATCATTGTCATCCCTCAGAACATGCCCAATTCGGCTTGTATTTTGCTCGGCGTATATTTTGCAAGTCGGGTTGAATTTTGGCTTTCGGGCGAAAATAGAACAAGCTTTGCACGGGTCGTCCACCCTGCAGGCGGATTTTCGCGTTTTTGTGGACAAATAGCGAGCCCGGGTCAAGCCGACATTACATCGGTCCCGGCACCGGTCCGCTGGCCGGTAACGAGGTCGCCTTCATTCAATCACCTGATCCGCGCGCAACAAGAACGACTCCGGGAGCGATATCCCGAGCGCTTTGGCAGTCCTGAGGTTGACGACCAGCTCGAATTTGGTGGGCTGCTCGATGGGCATATCGGCGGGGTTATCGCCCCGCAGGAGCTTGGTCACGAAAACCGTACTCTGTCGAAAGACCTGAGCACCATCGGCGCCGTAGGAGATCAGCCCGCCGACTTCAGCAAACGAACGGGTCTGGGTGGCGGTTGGCAATCCATACTTGAGCGCGAGGTCGGCGACGTCTTTGGTGGTCAGGCTCCCCTGCACGACGACGGCGCGAGTTCCCTCGCTCTTCATGGCCGCGAATGCCGCGTCAACCTCGCCGAGGTCGCCCACCTTCATGGATGGAGCAATTTCGATGCCGGTCGCTCTGCCGGCGAGCTCTACTTGCTCAATGATATTCTTCGAGAAGGGATCCCTGGCGCTTAGCAGAACGGCGACGCGGCGCACCGATGGAAAGATATCGCGAAACAATTCGACACATTTTCCATGCATCTCCGATCCCATCAGGGAGATGCCCGTCACGTTGGCGCCGGGGTGGGACATGCTCTTCACCAGCCCGGTCCCGAGGGGATCGCCCGAAACCACCACAATCGGAATTTCACTGGTCGCCTTTTGCGCCGCCAGCGCGCACGGTGTCAGGAGTGCCACGATGACATCCACCTTGAGCGCAACGAGCTCCGCGGCAAGAGCGGGCAGGACGTCGAGCCTGCCTTCCGCCGATCGGATTTCGAATGTCAGATTCTGATTTTCGATAAAGCCGGCTTTGCCCAGGCCTTCGCGCATCTGCGTCTTGAAGGAATCGGCGTCCGCCGTGCCCAGCAGGAGCACGCCGACACGATAGATCTTTCGCTGCTGCGCATGTGCAGCTGGTGGAAGCATCGCTGCCGCACCCAACAGCGCCATAAAATCGCGTCTGTGCATGAGCTTCCCCCAGCTACTGCAATTCGTATTTGGCATCAGCCAAAACGCTCAGTGTCAATCAATCTATCAATCTCAGGATCGAAAACGTATCGACCGATGGCCGCAAGTTGCGTACTTGTGCAGGCGACTTCGGTACATCGCCGTGAGTCGCTTTCAGCGAAGCTGGGCCGGGATACTAGGCTGTTGAATTGGGTTGTCCAAGCGCCGGTATGTCGCACGCGTTCCGCGCTTGCTTTCATATTGCAAGGCTCACAGGTCGCCCTCGACGCCCGGGATGGGGTGTTTGTGCGGCGCGGTGCCAAATCCAGGCGGCGCCACCTGGATTCAAATCCTTAAATCTGGGCTTGTGTCGCTTGCAGATGGGCCGCGTCCTTTGGCAGCTTCCCCGCAAGCGGCACGAGCAAGAGTGCGATCAGCGCCACGAGCGCGAGCAGGGCCCAAGCCTCGTTGACGGACATCGCAAACGCCGCCCGCTCGACCATCGGGCGAACATAGGCCGCTACCGTCTCGTTCGACACGTCAGGCGGCGGATGGAGGAACAGCTGCACGTCGAGCCCGATCGCCTGCGCCGCGGTGACGTCACCTGCGATCAGCCGGTCGCGCAGGGCTAGGCCATGTCCGACCGTGCGGCCGTAGAGAATGGTGTCAATCAAGGCGATGCCGATTGCCCCGCCGAGATTGCGCATCAGGTTGAAGAGCCCGCTGGCATCCGGCACTTGTGCTGATGTCAGCGTGCCGAGTGCCAGCCGCGTCGGCGGCAGCAGGCAGAACATGATCGCGATCCCGCGCAGAACCTGCGGCCAGAACATCTCGTCGAAATCGGCAAGCCGGCTCTGGAACGCGCTCAAGCCGAGGCCGAACGCGAACAGCGCGAATCCGCATGCGGAGAGTTTGCGCGGGTCACACCTGCTTTCCAGCGCGCCCGCGAGCGGCGCGGTGACGAGTTGCGCAATCCCGGTGACGAGCATGATGATGCCGATCTCGAACGCATCGTGGCGGCGGACATAGGCAAGAAAGACCGGCATCAGGTAGACCGAGCCGAATAGGCCGACGCCAAGACAGAAACTCAAGGCGCAGCTGATGGCAAAGGCGCGGGCGCGTAGCGTCGTGAGTTCGACCACGGGACGCGCCGCCTTCCACGTTCTTGAAGCGAAGAGGATCGCGGCCAGGCCACTTGCGAGGAACAGCACGATGCAACGCGCCGACAACCACCCATCCTGCGGCGCCTGTTTGAGGCCGAGCTCGAGGCAGGCGAGCGCAACCGTCAACATCAGAAGCGAGAAGAGATCGAGCGCTGCGAGATCCTTGAAGTCAGGTTTTTCGATCGGCAGCAGGAAGGGCGTGGCGAGCGCCGCAAGCAAGCCGGGGGCAACATTGATCAGGAACAGCCAATGCCAGGACCAGGTTTCGGTGATCCATCCGCCGACCACGGGGCCGACGGTCGGCGCCAGCACTGCCATGATGCCCGCCAGCGTCGTGGCGATCGGATGCAGGCGGAGCGGGAACAGCAGGAACACCGCGGAGAACACCGCCGGAATCAGCGCGCCGCCGGCAAATCCTTGGCATACGCGGAAAGACACCAGCGTCGCAAAATCGGCGCTGGATGCACAGCCGATCGAGGCGAGGGTGAAGAGGCTGATGGCGGCCACGAACATCCAGCGCAAGGTCAGCACCCGCGTCAGCCACCCGGTCAACGGAATGGCGACGATCTCGGCGATCAGATAGGCGGTCTGAATCCAGCTCATCGCGTCGCGAGAGATTTCGAGCGCCTCCTGGATCGCGGGAAGCGAGGTGGCGACGACCTGGATGTCGAGGATAGCCATGAACATGCCAAGGCACATCAGGATGAAGCCGAGCCAGGTCGCGGCTCTGGAAGTCGCGGCCATCGACTCGCGCTTTGCGATGATCGCCTCGCTCATGATTGGGCGCGCGCCGGCTGCGCCGCATCGAGCGCACGGTTTTCGGCGCGGATGCGGATGAAGAGAACCCCTGCGTTAAGTATCGTGAACACGATTGCAAGCCAGGGCAGACCGAGCACAAGTGGAAGCACGGCGATTTCGCCAGCTACTACGGCATAATTTGGATGGGAGAGATAACGATAAGGTCCTGCCGACACCATCGGCACTCCCGGCAGCACGATGATTCTGGTGGTCCAGCGTCTGCCCAGCGTGCCCATCACCCAGACGCGCAGGATTTGCAGGCCGAGATAGGTGACCAGGGCTAGAATGTTCAACGGCCGGTCATGGCCGAACAGCCAGAGCAAGGTCAACCAGGCGGCGTGCATGGCGAACATCAGCGGATAGTGCTGCGGGGAAGCCTCGAAGGCGCCGCGTTGCATCAGCCTGCGCGTATTGAAATGGGAAAGGACGAGTTCTCCGGCGCGCTGGGCCGTCACGAGGCCAAGCAGGATTTCGGCCGATGTCACGCCGTGCGCCGCAGCGAGACGCAGCTTGCGGTGAAGCCGGGTCCAAGCGCTGTGAGGAGCGATCGCGCCGGCAGGCCCTTCGCCAGCGCGCGCTGGAGGATGAACAGGACCGTCGGTGCCGACATGTTGCCATAGTCGGCAATCACGTCCCGTTCGTGATCGAGCGTGCCCTGGTCGAGCGCGAGCGCGGTCTCGATCGCGCTGATCACCTTGGCGCCGCCGGGATGGCAGATGAACCTGCCGATGTCGGCCAGCGAAAGGCGCATGCGCGAGAGGATTTGCTCCAGGGCCGGCTTGAGTTCGGATGAGACGAATTCGGGAACGGTGCGGCGAAGGATGACGCCGAAACCCAAGGGGTCGACGCTCCAGCCCATGACGTCGAGCGTATCCGGCCAAAGATGCTCGCCGGTGCTTTCGATTTGGGTCTCCCCGCCGTCGCCGGCGCGCAGCACGATCGCCGCGGCGCCGTCGCCGAACAGGCTGGTGGCGATGATGTTGGCCTTGGTCAGCTCGTCGAGTCTGAGCGCGAGCGAGCAGAGTTCGATCGTCACCAGCAGCACGTTGCTGCCACGCCGCGCCTGCGCCAGGCGCGAGGCGATCGAGAGGCCGGAAGCGCCGCCGGCGCAGCCGAGCCCAAACACCGGCACGCGGGAGACGTCGGATCGAAAGCCCATGCGGCGGTGGACGCGCGCATCGAGACTGGGCGTGGCAATGCCGGTGGAGCACACGGTCACCACCGTATCGACATCGGCTGCGCGTATGCCGGCGCTTGCCAACGCCTTTCCAGCCACCTCGATGAAGAGCGCTTCCGCTCCTTCGAGAAACGCCTCGGTGCGTTCCGGCCAGCCGCGCGGCGTGAGATACCAGTCGAACGGCTTGACGCCGTGGCGTTTGATTATTCCGGTGTTGGTGTAGATGCTCGCGAATCTCTCGTAATCGGGAAAGCGGCTGCCGAAAATATCCCATGCGGCGGCCAGAACGTCCTTCTGCAGGAAGGTATGGGCAGGCACCGATGTCGCCAGCGAAACCAGGGCGGCTGAATGCATGACAAGATCTCTCGTGTCGCCTTTCCGTCATGACTGGAACAGCGATCGAGATCGTTTATTTCGGGCTTTACTGAGCGACGAGTAACTAAAACGTGAAACCGTCAAGCCAAGGCGTTGTCCCCGGCTTGTGCTGAATGAATTTCTGGCTTCGGTTCGAAGCGCAAACATGTGGCCGAAGCTCCAATGCCCGGCGCGCGCCTTTCGCAGGCGGTAAGTGGAGTTTGGCTTGCCCGAAGGGTTGTTCCTTGGCATAATTTCAACCCGGCAAGCTTGCGTGCTGCTGCTCATGAGCGCGAGATGACCAATCGCACATTTGCGTCGGAATTAAGCGAGAAGCTCGGCCATCCGACCAGCGAAACGATCCAGGGCCTGCGGCTTCTGAAAGCCTTCGTCAGGCTTTCGCCCTCGCGCCGCGCCGAGGTGATCGATCTCGTCGAGCAGCTCGCCACCGATCCTTCGCCAGTGCCCGGCGGCGCCAACGGGCATTCGAAGACGCGATGAGCGTTTCGTCAGTACGTGGATCAAGGCAGCCTTCGAAAAACAGACTCATCGCAAGACGAATTTGATCGAACCAATTTTTGAAATTATTTGCCAACGCACTCAGCGGTGTTGAGCAAACCCTCCCGCATACCAATGATCCCGAACCCGTCATTCGATCGCGCGGCTGATGAAAGAAGCATCGAGAGGGTTGCCAAGCCAGGCATTTGCAGCGCCAGTGTTGTGCATAGTCGCCCGGGACAAAACCTTGCCGCTTCGACAAGTGTCCTCGCGAGCCATCTCTGGGTTGATCCAGAAATACCGCTGGTCTTCTCAAAGCTCTGGCGTCACGGGGAAAAAGCGGCCGGTCGGCAGACGCAATCTGGCCGAGCCGACAGTTTCGGGCCGCGAGCGGCGCGAATCGCCACAACGGGGGAAATGTGGTAACCCACAAAAAACAGGAGAAACAGAAAAACAGGAGGAGGACGTCCATGGCCGAGCCGAAACTGGAGGTACCGACCGAATTGCGAGATCTGGCCGAAAAGACCATTGATCAGGCGGAAAAGGCGTTCGGTATGTTCTTCGATGCCGCCAACAAATCGGTGACATCGATCCCGGGCCCAGGGACGGAAATCTCCAAACAGGCGTTGTCGTTCACCCAGCAGAACATGAAGGCCGCCTTCGAGCACGCCCGCAAGTTGGTTCACGCCACCGATCTTCAGCAGGCCATGCAAATCCAGTCGGAATTCCTGCGCAGCCAGTTCACCAATGCCGGCGAACACATGCGCCAGATCACGGGCGAGGTGATGTCTGCGGCCAGGGACGCAGCGAAGCCCAAATCCTGAAAGGGCGAGGCCGCATTGGCCTTGGCGTGGCGCGAATGCGTGCAATCGCTGCCCATAAATTGATCTTGCGTGGGCAGCCGCCATTGGATTTCAATTTTCCGTGCAGGTCCTTGACGGGCCACCGGATGTCGTTGTCCGCCGCCCGTCAACCTTTCTGCTGATCCCTGCCGGCTCTGCCGGCAGGGATTTGCATTGGGCGGCATCGCATACGGCGGATCACCGCCTGTCCGGCGGCATCAACGCCGCGCACCTGAAAACCGACTTCGCGATGTCCGATTGTCGTGACCGTCTGGGTAGCTCCCCACATCGTGGGAACCCGAGCAGCCCCAATCCATGGCACTCGCGGCGCCGGGTGGAGCAGCCGTCCACAGCGTCAAAAGCACCGGCCTGGCTACTCGATCACCTCATCGGCACGAGACAGCAGCGATTGTGGCACTGAAAGGCCGAGCGCCCTGGCGGTCCTAAGATTGATGACCAGCTCGTACTTCGTCGGTGCCTGCACGGGCAAGTCAGCGGGCTTTTCGCCTTTGAGGATGCGATCGACGTAGCCGGCGGCGCGCCTGAACTGGTCGAGGAAGTCCGATCCGTAACAGATCAGCCCACCGGCGGCGCAATAGAACGACGAGTAGTAGATCGCCGGCAGCCGGTGGCGGGCCGCAAGGCTAACGATCAGATCGCGATGGGCGGTAGCTGCGGGGCTTCCGGTGACGACCAGGCCGCCGTTTGCGGCTTGCGCGAATGCATTTATCGAGCGCTCGAGTTCGCCGGCGTCGCGCAAGTTAACTGGGCGCAGTTCCAGGCCGAGCGAAGGCGCAAGGGCCTGCAGCACACCAAACTGGCCGGGGCCGGCCGCAATCGCGGAATCGCGCAGCACGGCGAGATGGGTGACGCTTGGCGCGAGTTCCTTGATCAGGTCCAGCCATTTGCCGGCGAATGAATATTCCAGGACAGTGAAGCCGGTGGCGTTACCGCCCGGCCGCGCAAGGCTCTCGACATAGCCGGCGCCAACCGGATCAGCGACAGCCGCGAATACGATCGGAACTGTGCGGGTCACCTGTAGCAGAGCCGAAACCGATGCGCTGGAACTGGCCAGAATGACGTCGGGCAATAACTCCACCAGCTCGGTCGCATATTTCCGCATCGTGTCAGGCTTCCCATCGCCCCATCGATAATCAAGTCGAAGGTTTTGCCCCAGCGTCCAACCGGCTTGTTGTAGGGTCAGCGCAAACGCGGTCAGCCGCGCCTGACCCTCCGCATCGTCGGCGGGAAACGGCGTGAGCACACCTACCCGCCGCATTCCTTCACGCTGCTGCGTTCGCGCCGCCAGCGGCCAGGCCGCCGTAGCCCCTCCAATAAGCGCTATGAATTCCAGTCGCCGCATTGCCTCACCAAAGCGCATCGTAGCGGGTTCGACTGGCAAATAGGAAGTGGCTAGGTCAGGCCCGGCGTGTCCGCCCTGGGTCAAAAGCGGGTATCAGGACTATTTAGTTCACCCCACGATTCCTCCCCTGCCAATAGGGATCACGAAGACTGCGCTTCAGAATTTTGCCGGCACCCGATTTGGGTAACGGCTCACTCCGGATCACCACCGATCGGGGCACCTTGAATCCACCGATATGCTCTCTGCATACGGCAACGATCTCGTCTACCGTGATGGAGGTGCCCGGTTTGGTGACCACCTCGGCATGGACCATCTCTCCAAGACTCTCGTGGGGAATCCCGAACACCGCGACCTCGAGCACGGCGGGATGGCGGAATACGGCGTTCTCAACTTCAGTCGTGTAGACGTTTTCGCCCCCTGAAATGATCATGTCTTTGGCCCGGTCTACAACGAACAGGTAGCCCTCTTTATCCGCCCAAGCTACGTCCCCGCTTTTGTACCAACCCTCACCAACAAGGGCACTGGCCGTCTCCTCCGGCCGCCTCCAATAGCCCAGCATAATGTTCGGTCCGCGCACGTACACCTCGCCGATCTCACGAGGCTCGCATACCGAACCGTCATGACGGCGGACCTCGACTTCGACGCCCACGACCGGTTGTCCGCAGCTCGCGAGTCGGCTCTTCGCCGGTTCGGTCCCGCGGGCGCCCTCGCGATTGTCGGTACGCTGTGTGGAAGTCACCAGCGGCGACGCCTCGGTCATCCCGTAGAGCTGGACGATATCGCACGGCAACAGACTGCAGGCCCGAAGCAGCAGATCCACCGGCATCGGTGAAGCTCCGTACATAAGTAAACGCCATGCTGAAAAGTCCCGGTTTGCCGTGGCTGGGTGATTGAGCAACATATTGATCATCGTCGGGACGATCAGAGCCACGGTGACTCTCTCGGTTTCGACGACCCTGCCGAATAACTCCGGCTCGTACCCACGGATGCAGACATGGGCCCCGCCCACGAACGTCAATGCGAACGTCGTCGCGGCATCGGCGGCATGAAACATCGGTGCAGCATGGATAAAGCGATCCGTCGGCACCAATGGGTTGGCAAGGAGCATGTGCTTGGCATTGGCCAGCAAGTTGGCATGACTCTGCATCACGCCCTTGGGCAGGCCCGTCGTGCCGCCAGTGTAGGAGATGGCTGCAAGCGTATCCGCGGCGATCGAGCGGAGTTCGGAATGGTCCTCATCGAGAGGCTTTGCCGAGCACAATTCGTCCCAATGGATCCACCCGCCCGGAGTGGACTCTATTCCTGAGTAAACCAGGTAATCGAGAGTGGGGCAGCGTTGCTTCAATTGAAGGGCCACCTCCAGGAACGCACCGTCGGCGACGATGGCTCGGGCCCCACAGTCGTTGACAATGAATTCCAGTTCCGGGACGGCAAGCCGGTAGTTGAGATCATTGAGCACCATTCCCGCGGCGGGAATGCCGACCCAACACTCCAAGTGCCTAAAGCTGTTCTGGCCGATTGATGCGACTACATCCCCTGTGCGGAGGCCGAGGCTCCGCAGGCCCGCGGTGAGTCCACGCACTCTGCGGCCCCATTGCGCGTAAGTGAGGCGTGTCTCTCCATCGACAATCGCTTCAGCGTTCGGACGCGTCGCCATAGCGCGCGTCATTGGCCACGATAGGGTCCCCTGATTCGTTACTGCCCCCATAAACGGATCTCCGGCACTGACGCGAGCACCCTGCGAGATCGGCCGCTAGAATAGCCGCGGCCGCAAAGCCGCCCCCGTGCATAGGACAAGACTTATGCTAGCAGCACGATAAAACCTTAGGCTTGCGACATGATGTCCGCTTGGGGCCAAAAGGCGACGTTGCAGCGTGATCGGCGCATAGGGACTAGTGGCGTGTCCGCTATTGAGCCAGGGCGTGTACTCATAATCCGCCCGTACAAATGCTGGCCTAAGCGATATCGGCTTTAACCCTCAGAAGCAGAAGCATGAGAGATGTCCGCTAAGGGCCAAAACCAACAAAAAGACCGCTATTCAATTACCTCGTCGGCAAAGATATAAAGCTGTGACGGGATTGTCAGTGCAAGCGCATCGGCCGTCTTGCGATTGATCACGAGATGGAAGTGCGTCGGTTGCTCGACTGGAATATCACCCGCCTTTGCACCCTTGAAGACTTTGTCGATGAGGGCTGCTGCCCGGTAGTAGAAGTCGGAAAGGTTTTCACCGTAACTCATAAGGCCGCCGGAGGCCGTATATTCGCGCTGCGTAAACATTGACGGCAGACGTTCGTGAAGCGCCAATCGCACGATTCGATCTCGCTCGTCAAAGAACACGGGATCGCCCACTGCAATGAAGGCCTGCACACCCGCCGTTTTGAACGTCTGGAAGGCGCTGTTTATTTCCTCGGGACTACGCGCCTCGACTACTGCAACAGACAAGTTCGAATTCGCGGCGGTGGCTTCTACACTCTTGCGAACGGGCAAATAAGAAGGGGCAGCTGGATTTCCCAGCAGTCCAAGGCGGGCCATGTTGGGAACGATTGTCGACAAAAGCTCTATCTGCTTTGGCGCTGTATCATCATCCGAACTCGCCAAGCCGGTGATATTGCCGCCGGGGTGTTTGAGACTCGCGATGAACGCATTACCGACTGGATCGGTCATGTAAACCATGATGATCGGGATCGTATCGGTTGCTCGCTGCAGTGCGCGATATGCAGGCGACGAAGCAGACACGATAATGTCGACCTTCGATGCGATCAGTTCCGCGATCAACTTGGGATACCGCTCGTAGTGCTCCTCGGCAGAACGCCACTCCACAATGAAATCATTTCCTTCAATATGGCCGAGTTCACGCATGCCTTTCAGAAATGCGGTGTTTAATCCAGAAAACGCCTCTCGGGATACGGCTGTTAGGATCCCGACTTTCCAGACCTTCTGCTGCGCGCCTGCGGCAAGCGGCCACGCGACTGCGGTGCCACCAAGTAGCGTTATGACTTCCCGCCGCTTCATGGGTTATCCCCGTGCCGGGCAGGGTAATTTGTACCACGTTTTGGAACGGTAATTGCGCTGTGCATCACGGCAAAATTTGACCGCTCATGTTGCCTTGGGGTCAAAAGGCGACATTGCAGCGTGATCGGCGCATGCCCGCCATACACCTAAGATCGGACAAAACGCAGGTTTTATGAATACGCGTCCTAGATCGCTTTCAAAAAACTCTCATGCGACCCGCAGGCCATGCACCGATAGGTCAGAAGATTGAAGTTCCTGTCCTGCGGCTCGATCAAGATGAGCCTCATGCGGTTGTTGCAATTGATACACGATAGCTCGACCGTGGGAGCGAAGCGTGTGCAGGTGGGCGTCGGTCGCGGCGTGCTTAACATCGCATCCTCGATCGTTCAAAGAGGAGACGGGACGCTACGAACTGGAGCTGGACTGGCAGAAATATGTTCGATTCCCGGTGCAATTGAAAGATGGTGCCGGCCAGAAGCTCGCCTACAAATTGCCGTGACCTGGGAAAGGTCAGACAAAGCGCAGGCGGACCGGATCGAGCGGTATCCCCTTTGGCGTCGCGGTCCAGGTTTCACCGGGCGCGACCGGCATGGCCTTGGTCAGCGTGCCCGTCGAGACGATTTCGCCCGCGGCAAGCTTCGGATTGACGGGATCGGAGGCAAGCAGGCCAACCAGGTGGCGAAGCGCCGAAAGCGGGCCGCCAAGCACATTTTCGGCTGTGCCCCGATCGATCAGCCGGCCGTCGCAGGCAAGTTCGATTTCGAAGGTCGAGAGCTTTTGCCGCCACTCCACCGCATGCGGCGCGAAGGGATGACGCGGGCCGATCAGCAGTGCCCCATGTACGCCGTTGGCGGCGATGGTGTCGCTGGCTTCAAACTTCCATCCCGGGAAGATCGACTGCACGATCTCAAAACCGAGCGCGATCCACTCGATGCACCCTGACAGCGCCTGCTCGTCCATTTCGGCAGACGGCGATGCGCCAAGGCAGAACATGATCTCCGGCTCGATGCGCGGTTCGGAAAATGGCCCGAGCGGCAATGCCTCGATTGTTTCGAGTTCCCGCGCGCTGCGATCGAACACATAACCCCAGATCGGCGCGTAGACGCCGTACTGCGCCCAGATCGTGCGGTTGGTGAAACCGATCTTGCGACCCACCACTCGCGCGCCCTCGGCCTCGTACATCCGCCGGACCAGGGGCGTGATGCGATAGGCATCCTCGACACTCAAGCCGGGTGCGCGGCCGGAGAATGGCGTTATCTGATGGGTATTGCGAAGCGCGGTAAACGCCTCGGCCGCGATCGCTCGCAGCGCTTCGCTGGGTTGGCTCGTGTCCATCTGTCTGCTCGGCAGGATGAGATTAAGGATCGGGTCCGGATTGTTCCTTCCCGGCGTCGTTTTTGCACGCCTTATTTGCGCATCGAACCGATATAGGCCGCGATATCGGCCGCCTCGTCGCGGCTGAGCGGGAAATTCGGCATCTTCGGGTGCGGTTCGAGCAGGAAGGAGGTGATCTTCTCCGGCGAGAAATCGGCCCTTCGTGCGATGGCAGCGAGCGGGGGAACGTCAGCGCTTGCCTGTTTCTGGTCATTGTCAACGACGTGACAGGTCGCGCACCATCGTCTGGCCAGGTCGGCGCCGTGATCGGGATCGGCTGCGAGCACTGTTGGCCCGCCGAGGGCGCCGGCCAAAGCGATAGTTACGAGCAGAATCAAAAGATACCTGAAATCCGCGCCCATCCGATGCTCTCCTGCGACATGCCAGCGATTCAGCGAAGCGTTTGCGCCGGCCGCGGTTGAAGCAATGCCCGCCGTTCGCGCTTGAGCCATTGATCCTGATCAAGGGGCGGCTGGCTCCTCGCGGCTATCTTGATGCGCAAGGACGCGTGAGAGCATGAGTTTGCCGATTTTGCCGTCGGAAGCCGGCTGCGGGGCTTGTCGGTGCCTGCGCAAATACGGAACTTCGCGACTTCGGCCGGAGTGATTTACGCCATATTGCTCCTGTTATTTGCGGCGATGCCACTACTGGCCAACCGCAAATCCGGGCGAGGCGCCGCGCGATCATGGCCCAGGATGCAATGAAGGAACTCAAGCTCGCCGCGATCTTGCTTTGCCTGTTGGCCTCGAGCGCTTCCGCCCAGGACGCCGCGGCCGGCCAGATATCGTTCTCGCGGTGCGTTGGCTGCCACTCCATTGGCGTCGATGCCAGGAACAAGGCCGGACCGCAGCTCAACGCCCTGGAAGGGCGCAAATGCGGAAGCGTCGAGGGATACGTCTATTCAAGCGCCAACAAGGATTGTGCCTTCACCTGGAACGAGGCCGATTTTGTCGAATACATCCGCGACCCCAGGGCCAAGATTCCCGGCACAAGAAAATCCATTTCCGGCATCAGGGATCAGACCGAGGCCAAGAACCTGTGGGCCTATCTCCGCCAGTTCGGTCCCGATGGGCGGATGAAATAATTACCCGCAGCAGGAGCCGGGAAAGTTGGAAACGTCGATGCGTGCGATGAGACGGCTGAAAAAGTTTCCGATCAGCTTCACGCCGCCAGGTGGAGGGCGATTTTCGACGGCTGGCGCCGGAAAGGCGAGGCCTTGCGGTTTTGGCCGGCTGCGGTCACGGCTCGAGGACGATGATCGTTTGCGGCGCTCGCTCGATGCGGCGCAGGTTTCATTTTTCATTGTCGCTCAGCAGCCTGCCGGTGATCTTGTTGACCAGATGGATGCGGGCGCAGGCCGGGCAGTTGACGGTTTCGTAGCTGTCGGGATGATCCGTCGGCGCGGCATCTGCCACGTGAATCTGAACGTTCATGCCGGTCCGCGTGCAGCGAAAGATCAATTTGCGCATGATGCCTTTTTGACGCCCTCGGGAGGCGTCTTGCATTGATCTGGCTCAAGGCTTGACGGAAGGCGCGTTGAAACTGTCGCCGTCCTGGTGGAGTGGATTTGGCATTCGCACCCCACCTGGCCGCGAGTTCGCTGGCGAATGTCAAATCGCTAACTCCGCTAGAAACCCATCTTTTTCTAGTGGTCCTTTGATTCTGACATTCGCAAAAGTGCCTGCCGAGAAGGGATGCGAATGTCAGGATCGGACCACTGACGGTTTCGTCCGGCTTATGGATAAGGCGCAGGCCCGAGTTTCGCGACCAGCGGCTGATCGGTCGGCGCCGGCTTCAGGTCGCTTGAACCGGCATCGCCGAGAAACTTGTCAAGCGTCGCCTGGATCTTCTCCTTGACCGCATCCGGACCGCGGTCGCTCATGTCGGTGTGCTGAAACTTGGTCCTGACGATGTCGATGCTGTCGTTTTTGACATCCTGCGGCGTCGGCAGCACGCCGGGATCGGTCCTGAAGTTCGGATCCGAGGAGCGGAACGAAAGGATCTTCATCTTGCCGTTGAGCACAAAGGGAACGCGCAGATTGTCGAGCGTGATCACCTTCGAAACCAGGTTCGGATGCTCCTTGGCGCAGAACATCGCGATGTCGCCACCGTTCGAGTGTCCGACCAGCGTCAGATGATCGTAGTCCGCATTCGGCTGCAGTTTTTTCAATTCGCCGAGTACGAACAGGATATTGGCTTCGCCGCGCTTGTAGACGTCGAGACGGCCGACATAGGGCAGGCCGACCCTGGTCACCAGCGGCGGGTCGGTCGGATTGTCCTGCTGGATGCTTGCCACCAGATATCCCCGCGCCGCGAGCACGTTGGCCAAAAATGAATATTCGGTGTTCTTGACGGTGTTGCCGTTGCTGATGATCGCGACCGGAAGTTTCCAGTAGCCGGCATTGGCTTTCATCTCGTAGTCGCGGCGCACGGCAAGGTCGACCGAGACGGGGCGGGCCCGTGCGGTGTCGATCAGGTTCAGCGCCTCGTGTCGAATGGCCCACTTGCTGGCGGCGACATAAGCGACGCCCGCCACAAGGCAGATGCAGGCCAGGACGGCCAAAGCCCGTTTCATTCGTTCCCACCCTAAGAAATTCTTTTCCGTCAGATGGTGTTTAAACGCAGAAGATGCGAGTTCCGCCCACGCGAACAGCAAATTAATTTTTGTAGAGTTTTTTGCTCTGCAGCATCGGCCGCGATTGTGCGCCGCCAAAATAGCAGCAATTGCAGAGCCAAGGCTCGATTCCAAGGCTCGATTCCAAGGCTCAAATCCAAGGCTCAAATCCAAGGCCCAAATCCGAGGCCCGAACCCAGGGGGTCGAATTGAAGGGTCGAATTCAAGACTTGAACAGGGTCGATATTCCGGCCGCCGCGCCATCGGCAGTTTCTGTTGCGGCAACGCCATCGGCCGCGCGTGAGCGGATCATCGCGACCACCGCGTCGATCGCGGAAGTGATGGCGGGGCGCCGATAGGCCCAGCGCGGGTCGGGATCGGGGGACGCGATCACCATGGTCGCGTTGGCCTCGAACAGCAAAAGCTCGCCATTGGCGTTCAGTCCGAAATCGACCCCGGCGTAGTCGAGCCGGAGCGCCTCACCGATCGCCGACAGCGCGGCAATCGCCTTGTCGCCAATCACGCTGCGCATATCGGCAAGGAATTCCGACTCCTCGCGGCGATGCTCCACCTGGTCGGCCATGTCGGAGGTGAAGTAGTGCACCTTCCAGTTTCGTGAGATCGCCAGATGCAGCGGATGGATTTTGCCACCGATCAACATGACGCGGTATTTCCGCGCGCTGCCGTCCTTGCCGCGGGCGTCCAGATACTCGATCACCAGAAGCTCGCTGCCCGGCAGGCTTGCGGCCGCCGCCGGCAACCCGGTTTCGTTCTCGACCAGGATGAAATTGCGCCCGGTGTGATAGCCGGGAGAACGCAACAGCAGCGGGAAGGTGAGCCCCTGGTTGAAAACCCATGCTTTACCCCTTGAGCCGGCGAGGACATCGCGCGGAGCCAGCAGCGTCTTCGGCGCCACCACGCCCGGCAGGTGAGCGAGCCGCCGCGCATTGTCGATGCGCCCGGTCTCCATCACCGCGCGCGGATCGTTGATGACGGGTGCACCGCTGCGCGAGGTGAGGCCGATGGCGGCCTGCAACGCGCGAGAGCACAGGTCGGCGTCGCCGATGGCGTTGAAGATGAGCCGGTGCGGCGGAAGAGGTGCGGCGGGGTCGAGATAATCGGCGACCGCGACCGAAGTTGCGAAAATGCAATCGTCAAGGAACGGGGCGGTCGGAATGTTGCCGCCGCCCGACGACACCAGTTGCAGGAGCGGCACCGGCGGCCGGCTGCCGCGGTAGGGCAGGGTCGAGATCGCGTGGCCTTGAAAACCTTTGCGGAAATGCTCGCGCGCGCCGTCGCGGTCGCCGAAATCCGCCAGCACCGCGCCCAATCCCTGATGCGCCTGGGCGTGATGCGGATCAGATTTCAGGGCCGCCTCGTAATGCACGCGCGCCTCCTCATGCCGGTTGGCACGAAGCAGGAGGTTGGCGAGGTTCACACGCGCCATCGCCTTGTCGGGGTGGTGGAGGATCGCCTCGGCATAGACGCGGCAGGCGGCGTCGATCGCACCCATGGAAGCAAGAAGCGTTCCGAATTCGTTGAGCGCGCTGAAATTTTCAGGCCAACGCCGGAGAATGTCGATGAAAGCGAGTTGCGCCTCCTGCCGCCGGTCCAAGGCGCCGAGGAGCGCCGCGCGCTCGATTTCGCTTGCGATCGTCGCGTCACCTTTGCCGGCTCGCGCGATGAGATCGTCGAGTTTGCGCAACCGCGATTCCTGTGCCAGGCGGGGACCCCAGCCGCCGGTATTTTCGGTTGCGAGGGTCGCGCTTTCTGTCGCGTGGCTTTGCATGGATGGAATTTTGAAGATTCTGGGCAACCACTATCGGCTGATTCGCCGCTCGTTCGCGACAGGTGTTCCCGCGCATCCGTTGCCTGCACTCCCGTTTCAGCAGTGCTGGTTTCTGATAGGGCAACATTACTGACCCGTCTCTTCAGGCGAAGTCGCGCTCAATTGAGCCGGGCTGGAAGATTTGACACCGTCACAGACGTTGCGGTCCGACAGGACAAGGGCCGCAGAATCTGTAACAAGAATGTTGAGGGCGCGCGGAGGTCCGATCCATCGAAGCCGTCAACCGCCGTTTGGAGGGAGCGTGGCAGGGTCCTGCCGTTCATTTCGACGATCGCCGTGACCTGCGGCTCGATGTCTGTCGCGGGCTGGCGCTCTGGTTCATCTTCATCGACCATATCGCCGGCAACGCGTTCGAATGGCTGACGCTGCGCAATTACGGCTTCAGCGACACCACCGAAGTCTTCGTCTTCGTGTCCGGCTACACCTGCATGCTGGCCTATGGCGGCGCGCTGCGCGAGCAGGGCTGGCGAACCATCCTGGCGCGCAGCCTGCGGCGCGGCTTTGAAATCTACGCGGCCTTCCTGCTGCTCGTGGTCGCCTATCTCGTGCTGATCTGGGTCGCGGGCGGCGGCAGCCGTTACTTGGACGAAACCAACACCAGGTTCTTTTTCGAACATCCGGGCACGGCGCTGATTCATGTCGTGGCCATGCAATACGCCCCGGTCAACACCGACATATTGCCGACCTTCGTCATGCTGCACCTGGCCTTTCCGCTTGTGCTGTGGCTTTTGATCCGTAATGCCGCGGTCGCGCTTGCTGCGTCGTTCTTTCTCTATCTGATGGTGCAGATCCATAGCTGGCAGGTGCCGGCCTGGCCGAGCGGCGAGTTGTACTTCAATCCGCTGGCCTGGCAGATCCTGTTCGTGTTCGGCGCATGGTATGCCGATCGGGGCGGCGAGCGGCTCAAGGCGGTGGTGCATTCGCGGGCCACACTTTTGGTTGCGCTGCTCTATCTGGCATTCAGCCTGATCGTTACCCTGAGCTGGCAAATCGAACCATTGAAATGGCTGATCCCTGCGGTCTCGGGGCTGATCTATCCGATCTACGAGAGCCACCTGGCGCCTGTGCGGCTTTTGCATTTTCTCGCGCTGGCGGTGGTGGTCTCGCGCTTCATCCCGCCGGATTGGCACCACTTGGTGAAGCCCTGGACGAGGGCTTTGATCCGTTGCGGTGAAAACTCGCTGGCAATCTATTGTTTGAGCGTGCTGTTGTCCTTTTTGGGTTTCGTGGTCCTCAACGAAGTCTCGCCGGGCCTTGCGATGCAGGCGATCGTCAGCGCGGCGGGGATTGCGCTGTTGATCGCGGCGGCGACGGCCCTGACTTGGGAAGCCAGGCTCGATCGGCGCGGTCCCAAATTGTTTTGAAGGTATCGCTGTTTCATAGAAGTTGGCTGATTTGAAGTCCCGACCAGTCGCGGCGATCGTTGCGGAAGTGGCGGGAAAGCACAGTTCCGGCTTTCTTCTTCGGCAGGAATCGTTGCAAAAGGATGCACCCGCTTTCCGAGGATCCTGCCTGTGAACGATATCGCCAGATCGGAACTCCCGAAAAAGATCGCGGTACTCGGCGCCGGAATCGAGATCGGAGCGTCGCAGCGCGGAACCCTGATGGGACCCGCGGCGCTGCGCACGGCCGGTCTGTTGACCCTGCTCGAGAGCCTTGGCTTTGCGGTTGAGGATCGCGGCGATCTGTCGGTCACCGGCGTACCCGAGCTCGACGACGTTGCGCCCGAGAACTGCAAGCATTACCGCGAGATCCAGCGCTGGATCCGCACCCTGAGCGCTCGCGCCTATGAGCTCGCCCATTCCGGCGTCATCCCGATCTTCATCGGCGGAGATCACTCGCTGTCGATGGGCTCGGTGAACGGCGTGGCGCGTCATTGCCGCGAAACCGGCCGCGATCTCTTCGTGATGTGGCTCGACGCGCACGCCGATTACAACACGCCAGCGACGACCATCACCGGTAACATGCACGGCATGTCCGGCGCCTTCCTGTGCGGCGAGCCGGGTCTCGACGGTCTTCTGGGCGGCGAGCCGCGCGCCTCAATCGATTCGAGCCGGCTCGAATTGTTCGGCACGCGCTCGATCGACAAGCTGGAAAAGGACCTGGTACGCGAGCGCCGCATCAGCGTCGCCGACATGCGCCATATCGATCAGTTCGGCGTCGGAATCCTGATGCGGCGGGCAATCGACAGGGTGAAGGCCAGCAATGGCGTGCTGCACCTGAGCTTCGACGTCGATTTTCTCGATCCCGACGTTGCTCCCGGTGTCGGCACCACGGTGCCTGGCGGGGCGACCTATCGCGAGGCGCATCTGATCATGGAGATGCTCCACGATTCCGGAATCGTTCGCTCGGTCGATATCGTGGAACTCAATCCCTTCCTCGATGTGCGCGGCCGAACCGCGCGCGCCGTGGTCGAATTGATCGGAAGCCTGTTCGGCCAGCAGATCATCGATCGTCCGACGCCGACGAATGCGATCGATCCGGATCGCTGAGCGCCTCCGGCCCACGGAACCTTTCGCAGAGCCGTGCGATTGACGTGAAGTCGAAACGTCAGGCGAGGTGGTTCGATGACCGAAAGTCATGCGAAGCGGACGGGCGTGCGTCCGGTCTGGATCGCGCTCGCGATCGCGATCTTCGGCGTGCTGGCAATGCTGATTGTCGATCACGGTCCGTGGAGCCGCGCCCACGTGCAGGCCGCGCAACTCGCCAGCCACCAGACCACCGGCGAAGCCGCGCGTTCCGCAGGCGCCGGCGTGGAACCGACCGCGCCAAGGCCCGGGCTGGAACCGGAGTCGCCGGGGCCCGCGCAGCCCGCCGATCCGGATACGCGCTGATGAAGTTCCCGCCGTCGCCTAGCGGATGCTGACGAACGTGCCCCAAAGTGCGGCGAGAATGGCACCTACGAAGACGTAGGATGGGTTGTCACAAAACATGCCGCCGTAGCTGCACATGGTATTGCCGAGCGAGCCGATCTCGTGATGCGAGGCGGCATAAAACAGGCCTGACAGGACGACCAGGGCTCCGGCTACAAAATACATCGCACCCTCCTGAAAGGGTAAGTAAATCTGAATGACCTCAAGAGCGAATGCCTTCGGACATCCGCTCTTATTCGAAACGATATTGCCGCAATTGCCTTGCTATTCCGAAAACAGAAAGGGGAAATTTTTCATTACTCCTCGCCCGGGTCGGATGCGGGTGAGCGCGATGAGCGCCCCGCCACTCGGCCAAAGGCCGAGATAACGGGCTTCTCGCCCGGTCAAGTCGGATGCCGAGGAACTGAGCAAGTGCCCAATCAAGTATCCATCAAATGTCTCAGGTTAATGCAGGGAGGGGGGAAGAGGTGACATCATCGCCGAGTCATGGCTCATTCCGATCCGCTTCTCGCGCGTGCCCAGATCGTGCTGATCGAAAACCGGCTGCTTCAGCAGGAGCGCCGGCAGATGCGGGCCGAGCGTGAGTACGCTCGAACGATGCTGCAGATGAATTTATTTGAGGCCGCCTCGCTGCGGGTTGAATCGGTTTCCTTTCGGCAGGAGCTGAGCTACAGGCGCCTCAGTCGGCCGCGCCACGTCAGCGGCAGATGCCGGCTGGATTCGTAAATTCGCGAGACGACCGCGCGGCCGCCGCTGATCTATTTTTCTCCGCCGGCAGCTGCGGCCTGCAGCGCGATCTTGTTCTGTGCGACTACGCCTTCGAGGCGGGCGATGTTTTCCAGAAGGCGCTGGCTGGTCAGAACCAGGAAGTAGTATCCGAATTGCGGATTCTGGAAATAGATCTCGAGCAGCTTCTCGTAGGTGATCATCAGTACCTGGCCGTCTTCCAGGCACTGCACCGTCGCCGTGCGCCTGTTCTCCGGCGACAGGAAGCCAAGTTCGCCCATGATTCGCCCTGGCGGAAGTTCGACATTAATCTCCTTGACCAGGAAGTTGCCGGTGACGGTCATGAACATTTCGTTGGCGATATCATCCTTTTTGAACAGCACGTCGCCCTTTTTATACTTGCGCTCGGTCATGAACGGTTTCAGCCATTCCATCGAGGTGTCGCCTTGCGTCGCGGTGCGCGCCTTCTTCACGAGCTGGAGCATCTGGCGCAGGCGGTACGCATTGATGGGGAGCAACAGGAGATACAGCAGAAATGTCGTGATGTTTCCGGCGAGCGCGCCGAAGCCTGCCCAAAACGCGCAACCGATCATGGTGGCAACGCGCAAGGGGACCATGGTCTGCATCAGCAAGGTTGCGACGAAGAAGACCGCGCCGACCAGCGCGAACAGGTTGGCAAGGGTGATGTTGGCGAGAAAGATTTCCAGCAGCCGGTTGAAAATCGCATCCCAGGTGACGTTGTTGGGATCAAGGCCGAGCTGGATCAGAATCTTTGCGACTCGCAGATTGTCCGCGGCGGTGTCGAGGATGCGATTTAGAACCGTCGAGATGTCTGCACTCGTCATCGGATCCTCCCGCGCAAATTTGCCGGTAATCGCCGCAAATCCCGCGCCGCTTGAAAAACGACGCCAGGCAGCCACGATTTGAAGGAGTTAGTACCGGTCTCGATGCGAACGATCAACTTCTACTCCAGTAGCGCTGGTGTGGTGGTTTTGATATTGGCTTCAGTATTGCCGCGGGTCCTCGAGGCGAATGTCAAATCCAAGCCACACTACATTCCATGTTTTACTGGCGTCCCTTTGGTTCCGATGAAAGTTGCCAGCGCGACGCGCACTCCTGGCCGGAGAAGCTCACGAGCTGGCAGGCTCCGCGTCCGAATTGCGCGCATCAATTGTCGGCCTTCGCTTCGGCTTCCGCTTGCGGGGCCATCCTCCGGTTTGAGGAACAGGAGCCATCGGCGGTGAAGCCGATCGCGTCCCACGGGAGGTCCGTCGAGGCGGCGTTCGGCTGGCTCGACAGCGGTCCGGGAATGGGAGCGGGGCTCGGCGTAACGTCGTCCATTTTCGGCGGAGCGGGGATTGGAGGGGGTGCCGGGCGGCCCGGCGCCGGTAGCGGA
>Ga0306925_10001121_pt1 | contig 21383 bp, 22 predicted proteins | sample flu12Cox44000176_FD_203755 | JGI IMG/M metagenome (GOLD analysis project Ga0306925, IMG submission 203755) | Lab enrichment of tropical soil microbial communities from Luquillo Experimental Forest, Puerto Rico - flux8day.12C.oxic.44.000.176 (v2)... | ecosystem: Environmental > Terrestrial >... | reverse complement strand
CCGAGGGCGGCGGGGACCTGCGCTCCTGGCCGGAGCGCTACCACGACGCGCTGGAGGAGGCGATGCGTTCGCTGTGATTTTGCGTCATGCTTGACTCATGAACGACACCCAGGCAGACCGGGCGCAAGCCCAGCTCAGGGCAGGCGTGTACGGCCGTCTGAGCGAGACCTACGATGCCGCGGAGTCGGTGCCGACCCAGCTGGACCGGGGCACCGATCACGCCAAGCGGCGCGGCTGGACTGTGGTGGCCACCTTCAAGGATGACGGGTACTCGGCGTTTAAGGAAGTCACCCGGGACGGGTTCGGGGAGCTGATCGCGGCGATCGAGGGCGGCCGGGTCGACGTGGTCATCGTCCGGGATATCGACCGGCTGACCCGGAACCTGACGGACTGGAACGCCTTTGAGAAGGCGTGCGTGCGGCACGGCGTGCGGCTCAGCGCGTATACCGGCGGGGACCTGGACCTGTCCACGGCCGAGGGCGCATACTACGGCGGGATGGAGACGCTGCGGGCGCGGCGGGAAAGCGCGGTCAAGAGCGCCCGGGTCCGCGAAGCCCAGGACCGGGAGGCGCGCAAGGGCCGACGGACCGGCGGGGGGCAGCGGTGGTTCGGGTACACGCGGATCTACGCCAACCCCGACGAGCCGAACCACAAGAAGCGCCACATCGTGCGCGAAGAGATCAACCCAGTGGAGGCCGAGGCGATCCGGGACGCGGCGGTGCGGGTGCTGGAGCACGGGGAGTCGGTCGCCGCGATCGCGCGGGACTGGACCGCACGCGGCGTCAGGCCGGTCGCGGCCAGGCAGTGGTGGCCTACCTCGATCGTGGGCACGCTGACCTCGGCGCGGCTAGCCGGGCTGCGGGAGTGGCAGGGCCGCAAGTACCCGGCCACGGGCTGGCCGGCGATCCTCGATGTGGACACCCATGAGCGGCTGGTCAAGCTGTTCGGCGACCCGGCGCGGCGTAAGCACGTGGTCCGCGCCCCGGCACATCTGCTGTCGGGCATCGCGACCTGCCCCAAGTGCGGCCGGGGGCTGCATTACCGGCGGCACGCGAGCGACCGCGCGGATTCCTACGGGTGCGTGAAGGGCCCGGCCGGGTGCGGCGGGACGGCGATCAAGGCCGGCCTGCTGGAGGAGTACGTGACCGGCGCGGTGCTGGACGCGCTGGAATCCCCGCGCGTGCAGCAGGCACTGCGCGCGGGCGAGGACCAGCACGCGCCGCGCCGCACGGAACTGCTAGAGCACATCAGGGACGCGCAGGAACGCCGGGACGAGGCCCGCCGTGACTATTCCGGCCGGGTGATCGACCGGGCCGACTGGCTGGATATCCGGCAGCGCACCGAGGACGAGATCGGCGCCGCGCGGCGGGAATATGACCGGCTGGCCGGGTCGGCCACGGTGATGAGCGACATTCCCCCATCGGAGCGAGTCCGTGATGCGTGGGACTCGTGGAGCACCGACCGCAGGCGCGCCGCCATCCGCGCCGTGCTGCACCGCGTCCTGATCAAGCCGCTTCCCGCCGGGGCGAACGCCAACGTTGCCGGGAACAGCAAGAACACGGCGCTGCGCCGGGAACGGGAAATGGCGGTCCTGCGGCAGCGGGTCGAATTCGACTGGCGCGTGTAGCAATCAACCCGCACGAGAAGCGGCGAAGACGAGTTACAGGCGATCGTCTCCGCCGCTTGATGCTTATGCCGCTGGTGTGCTCGTGCGGCGTGTTCTTTCGTTGCGCGGCGGCCGGCGGGTATCACGCAAGAGCGCGGCGAGCACCGCGACCGCTGCCGGGTCCTCAATCCGCTCCGGGAAACCATGCTCGGCCCGGGAGCGCCGCGCATCGTCCGCGCCGGCCTGCCGGATCGCGGCGCGTTCCTGGTCGCTGAGGGGCTGCCGTGCGGTACCACTGGGCATGCCCGTCCGGTCCGCCTGTCCCGCCGCCGGTATCCGAGCGGTACGGGCCGACGCGCGCGGGGGGCCCGGGACGGGACGACCCTCGGGGCAATCACTCACAAGGACCGCCCCCGGGCCTGCGCGCGCCAGCGTCCCCGGCTGGCCCCGATCCCGCGGCCCGCACCGGCGTACTGCCGCCGGTACCGGTCAAGTCTGGTGCGCATCCAGCCAGTCATGCGCACCAGCTCAGTGACGTCCGCCCCGCCATCGGGGGCCTGGCAGAGCGCCAGCCAGAGTGCGTGGCCGGCTGTTTCCCGCACGTGCGCAGTTGGTGGCGAGCCGGCAGGCCCGCTATCGGCCGATGGCGCATGAGGCCGGTTCGCCCGATCGATGACGCGGCGGAAGGACTCACCGAGCCGGGGCCCGTCATGGGCATAGCGCGCGGCGGCAGCAGCAGCGGCGGCCTCGCCGGCCGGGAGGCGGGCGCGTGCTCGTTCGGGGCGGTCGTGGCCTGGTCCCACGCTGCTAGCCGCACTTTCGCGGGTCACGGCTCAGCCTCCAGGTCGATCTGCCTGCCAGGCTGGAGCTCAGGGGAACGCAGTGCCCGGGTGGGCTCGGGCGGCCTGTACGTGGTGTCGTGCTCGGTCGCGGCGCGGTAGGCCTGCTCGACGGCGCGGAGCCGGACGGCAACGCGGGTCTCGCGGGCGGCGATGGCCTGGCGGTTGCGGCGGCCGTAGGACCCTTCGGGCAGGTTCTGGCCGGATCGTTCGACCTCGCGGACGTGAGCCTCCCGCTCGTCGGCGTGCGCAGCGATGGCGAACATGGCGATATTGGCAGTCGTGGCATCCAGGACAAGGCTGACCATCTGGCTGTCGGGGTCCCGGCGGGCCAAGGCAAGGATCCGGGGACCATCGATGTCGGGCCAGGACTGCTCGGGGTGGACGCGGCCGTGCCGGACCCGATCGTGGAACCGGGCGAGAATCACGTCGGCCCGGTCGATCTGGTCGCAGGCGGCGGCGAAGTTCTCCCCGATCGGGCCGAGATCGGTACCGCGGTTGAGGGCGTATTTCAGCAGCCGGGCGGCCTGCGGCTGATCCGGGTAGCTGCCCGAGCGGGCATGTTTGCGCAGTTCGGCCTTGAGGAAGGGGTGGATCGCTCCGGTATTGACGAAGTGGACCAGGCCGTGAGCGAAGTCGCGTTCTTGGGGCCGGGCGGCCAGCCAGATGGCCAGCCGCCGGGCGGTGACGTGGTCGATGAGGGTGCCGCGGCTGTCGGCTTCGGCGATGCCGTCGGCGATGAGCCGCTCATACAATGGGAGGTCCGGGAGCGGGCCGTCCACGGGCAGCCGGTAGCCAGGTCCTACCGGAGGCCCTACGCCGTTATCGGTCTCATACATCAGTCACGCCACGTTTCTCGGGGCAGTAGGCAAGCCGCCGCTGGTGATGCGGCGAGCTGTGCTGGTCGCGATGCCGTGTGCCGCTGGTCAGTCCGCTGCCTCGCGGTCCGGCTGCCGACCGGCTTGTTCGTGCTGGCGGGTGATGCCGCCGGGCGGCTGGGATGCCTTGGCGATCACGTCGGGTGCGGTCAGGCCGAGTTCGGCGGCCCAACCCTGGATGTGGGGCCAGAGCCGATGCCCCTCGCGGACGTCGGGTTCGGCGGTGATGTCGGCCAGGACCATCGCAGTAATGGCGGCGTTGCGGTCCAGGGTCTGGCCGGGCAGCCAGGACACTTCCCAGCCATGTCCGCTGTGTGACTGCCGGCCGGTGTGGGCTGTCCGGTCGCTGGTCATGGTGGCGTCGTTGATGGTCAGGGTCACGACTGGTCATCTCCGGTCGGGGTTATGGTTCGGCTTCCAGGTCGGGTTCGGGGTCGCGGCGGCGGTCCTTGCCGGTGTGCAGGGCGTCCCAGAGGTTGGCTCGGCGGCAGGGAAGTGCTCCTTGACCCAGTCGCTGGCGCCGACGACGACCACGTACTCAGGGGGCCTCCTGCCGCCGGGCGCGCGGCGAGGTTCGCCTTCTTCGGGTGGCTTCATGCCGTCACCTGCCGCGTCTGTCCGGTGCGGCACGGGCACGGGCTGTCCGGTGCCTGGTCACTGTCCGGCTTCCTTGTCGGCGGCCGCGTGCGGGCCGGCACTGGGAGGTGCCGGGTGGCCGGGGGCGTACTGCCGGGCGGCGGGGACCTCGGCGGTGTGGATCATGCGGCCGGCCATCTGGTCGTAGGCGTCGGCGGCCTGCAGGCGCCACTGGCAGGTGGTGCATGACTGGTCAGCGCAGTCGGCGCACGTCTCGGCCCGGTCCCGCTTGGATTCGGCGGCGTCGTCCAGCGCGGCCAGCAGGGTCCTGACCTGGTCGGCTGAGACGATGACGGCATCCTGGTCAGGCGGGCCGGGCGGCTGTGGTGCCGTTGGCGAGGATGACGGCACCACGACGTAGCCGCCGGGAGGAGCGTCCAGGGTGCCCTCGTAGATCCGAGCCACCTGGCGGATGAGCCCGATGGCCTGGCCGGTGTGCTCGCTGTCGCTGCGGCGGTAGCCGTGGCGCTCCAGGACGTCGAGGACTTCTATGATGAAGCCCCAGGTCAAGCGCTCGTCGTAGACCATGTGCCGCTCTTTTGCCTGCTGAAGTGCCGACGGGTGGATGTCCGGGGCGATGCCCGTGCCAGTGGCGGGTTTCCAGCCGTACTCGGGCTGGTAGCCGGGGATGTCGAGCCAGTCGTCATCAAGGGCAGCGGCGGCGCACCAGTCCCCGGCCATGGCGCGCTTGCGGGCGGAGGTAGCGGCAGAGCGCTCGAACCGGGTGCGGCCGGGGGCGCGCTTGTCCCACCAGGCGTCGTAGACGTCAGCGATGGCGTTGCGCAGCTGCACGCTGACGGTGCAGGCGTCGCCGCGGACCAGCTTGCGGATAGTCACCGGGTGGACGCCGACCGCGCGGGCGATGCGGGCCGAGCCGTGGCCCATCACATGCAGGGCCCGCAGCCGCAGCCGGGTCCCGGTCGCGTCCAGCCATGCGTGCGGCAGGGCCGGGCTGGTCACCGTGAAGATGGCGGTGGCCGTGCCGGGTTGTGCTCTCCTGCTACCGGAGGCCAGGGCGTAGACGGTGTCCGGGGCCAGCACGGCTACAGCGGCGATCGAGCGGTAGGTCCCACCCTGCTGCCGGAGCCGGGTCAGGTAATCGCGGGCGGCCTCCCGCCGATCGGGGCTGGCGGGGCCGCGGCCCGTGGGCGGGACGATCGGGGCGGTCATACCTCACCTGCCTCGGCCTGGTGGTCGGGTGCGGGCGTGCGGGTCCGGCCGCCTTTGCGGGCGGAGTCGAGGGTTCGGGTGATCTCCCGTTCGCCCAGCCCGGCCTGGCGGGCGGCGGCGGCCAGGGGGCTGAGGTCGGCGGCCGGGTCGGCTTCGATCGCGCGGTTGGCGGCCCAGAACAGGCCCGCGTTGCGGTTACCTTCGGCCTGGCTGGCGACCCACCGGGCCAGGCCGCTGAGGTCGTAGCGGCCTGGCTGGCGGTGCCGGGATGGGGGCTCGCGTTGCAGGTGCAGATGGCGGGTGACGGCGTCCCAGTCCAGGGCGCCGCGGCCGTGGAGTGTTTTGACCAGCTCGTACGGGTTGCCGTCGACCTGGGAGGGCGGGGTGAGAACGTAACCACCGCGGGAGCGGAAGTCCAGGTGATGGGCGGGCAGATGGCCGTTACGCTGGTCAGTGCCGGTGAAATAGGCGTGCAGCCCGCCGCTGGGGGTGCGCACCCAGGCACGGGCCCCGTCCAGCAGCCCGGCCGCCCGCAGCTGGCGGAACGCGGCGTACCCGTTCCCAGCCTCGCCGTGCTGGTCGACGTCCAGGACGTCGGGCCCGGGAGCGCCGGTGGCGATCGCGAGGTTCCAGTCGGGGCGGCGGCCGAACCAGGCGGTGATCTGCCCGGGGTCGGTGGTGGCGTCGCAGACGCCATGCCGGGTGGCCGGGCTCTTCTGGCCGGGCTGGCAGGGCAAGACCGGCCATCCGCGGGCGGCGAATGCCAGCGCCTGGCGGAGCGTCGCGTAGGTCATGGCCTGGTCCAGGGCTGGCCGGCTGGTGCGGGGCTGCCGGGATGGCCGCAGGTGTGGGTTTCGATGCGGAGCTGGTCGGCCAGGGCGGGCAGGATGCGGGCCTGGTATTCGGCCTGGGCGGAGAGCAGGGCGGGGCTGCGGTCGGGCTGGAGATAGAGCACCGACCACAGCTCGGACAGGACGTCGAGCGTGTACAGGCACGTGTCGTGGGCGGGCCAGCAGGGGCCTAGGGCGGCGGCCAGGTGCCCGTAGCCGGGCCGGTAGACCTGCTCGACCCAGGCCCGCAGCCGGGCGATGGGTTCCTGCCGGCCGTCGGCCGTCAGCTTCCACCAGGCCGGTGCTGGTTCTGGGTGGTAACTGTCGCTGTCCGGGTCGGTCTGGCTGGGTGCGGTGAGCCGGGCGAGCGCGGCAGCGTGCTCTTCCACGGCGTGGCCGATGGCGGCGGTATGGCCGGTGAGCTCGGCCAGCCGGGCGCTGACCGCGGCGTGATGGTCGGCGTGGCGGGTGTCCAGGCGGGTGAGCTGCTCGGCGTGGGCGGCGAGCTGGTCGATGATGGCGGTAATCGGGTCGGCGTTGCTCATGGTCAGCTCCACGGGAAGGAGGTGGTGCCGCCGTCGCCGCGGAGCCATTCGGCGGGCACGTAGTCGGGCAGGTCCGGCTCGGGCCAGTCCGTGTCGGCGGCCAGCTGGGTGGGGGCCTGGTCGAGGCGGCGGGCGCGGCGGTAGGCCGGGTTCTTCCAGGCCCGCGGCAGCCGGGCGATGACCGGGGCGCAGCCGCCGCGGATGACCAGGGCGAACCCGGCGGGCAGCTGGCGGATCATGTCCGGGGTGGCTACGTCGTGGCGGGTGGCGTGGTCCTGGCCGCGGACCTTCCACGACGCCTGCCCGCACAGCGTGCTGGCCGCCTGCAGCGTGGTGACATCGGTGATGCCGGGCAGGAACACCTTCACCGAGGAGGTGTCGAGCACGACCTGCCGGCCGTAATCGCCCCAGCGGCCGGCCAGTTGGGCCTCGCCGTGCACCACCGCGCAGACCTGGATGCCTTTGCCGCCGGAGTCGGCCAGCCAGAACGGCAGCGGGACCGGGCAGATCTGGGTCACCTCGTCCAGGCCCATCAGCAACGGCGGATCCAAACGGCCGGACGGCGAGGCCTGGCCGAGCTGGGCGGCGACCCAGTGGATCTCGGTGGCCATCGCGGCGAACAACGGGGCCACGGGGGCCTCTTCGGAGACGGCCTCGGCGATCAGGTACACCGTGCCGCCGCGCTCAAGGAAGGCGGGGACGTCGAACCCGCCGCCGGGGCTCGGCAGGACGCTCGCGGCCAGCGCCGGGTCGGCCATGAACGCCAGCGCCCTTGACATGACCATCCGCACGGTGGCGGCCGTCTTGTGGGCTTCGGAGCGGAGCTCGGCCAGCGTGTGCGCCCACTGGCGGGCGCCGGCCGCGAGCAGGATCCGCTCGGGGACGTCCGGTTCAGCGCCGGCCACCCACGCGGCGACCGCGCGCAGGTCATAGCGGGCCAGGGCGGCGGCGCAGAAGTAGCCGCGCAGGTAGTCGCTCGCCTTGGCTGACCAGAACGTGCCGTCCTCCACGCCCTTCTGGGACACGGCGAACGCGAACGCATCCGCGCGGCGGATCGCGGTGGCCGAGTCCTCACAGCCCGCCACCGGGTCCCAGCAGAACGTCGAGGCCACGCCGCCGATGTGCTGCGGGTTGAACACGTGCACCCGGCCCTGCTGGGCGCGGGCCGCGGCGGTGAGGTGGTAGAGGTCGGCCTTGGTGGTGGTGGCGATGACCGGGCCAGGGTAGTCCAGGATGACATCGGCCAGGAACGCGGTCTTATAGGTACGGGGCGGCGCCATGACCAGCAGGTGCTCCTCCAGCGGGACCCGCAGGCCGTGCCGGTAGTGGGCCCGGCCCACGAACACCGAGTGCTGGCCCGGGTCGGCGATCCGGTACCACAGCGGCAGGCCCGGCCGGATCCGGCCGGAGCGGCGCAGCGCCGCGAAGCGGCCCCAGCGCAGCCACAAGCTGAAGACGTGGGCGAAGCCCTTGCCCGGGTGCAGCCGCAGGTGCAGCCGGATCCGCAGGTTCCGGGCGCGGTTGCCGGGCAGGTACCGGGCGGGCAGGAACGCCCAGGTGACCACAGCGGCGAGCACGATGAGGACGATCAGGGCGATGGCGTACTTGGCGATCATGAGGGGTCTCCGTTGCGGGCTGCGAGGACGGCTTTGCGCAGGGCGGCGCGGGCGGCGCCTGGGTTCAGGTCGGCTGCTGGGGCCAGGGCGGCGCTGATGGCGGCGACGCGAGAAAGGGGGATGGCGGCGAGAGGGCCGTGCCGTTCGGTCACCAAAGAAAGGAACCGGGCGGTCTTGGTCGCCTTCCGCGGGACCGTCCCCTCGCCCTGGTCCGGGGCTGGGCTGAGGGCGCGGCCGGGGGCGACCGGGCACTGCTCCAGGACCCAGGCGCGGAATCCGGCCAGGGTGGAGGCCGGGGCCAGGGCCAGGCGCAGCAGCCACAAGATCAGCCCGCCCACGATGGCCAGCGGGGTGGCCGCCTCGCCGGCCCCGGCGGTGGCTGGGTGCTGGTGGCGGGTGCGGACGACCGCGATCAGGGTGTCGCTGGCCAGCGCGTAGGCGACCGGCGGCATGGCCCAGATAGCCAGGTTCCGCCAGCCCGGCGCGGCCGCGATCGTGTTCATGAACACGCTGGTCCCTACGGCCACCAGGTTCAGGGCCCGGGCTCGCAGCGCCCGGCGGCCGTGCATGGCCAGCGCGATGCCCAGGCAGGCGAAGACCAGCGCGGCGGCGTCGGGGATCGCTGCTTCCAGGGCGGCGACCACCGGGAGGTGGCGGGTGGCGTCGACCATCCGGTACTGGGCGGTGAAGCTCACCGCGGCCGCGGCTGCGGCCAGGACGCAGAGCCCGGTGGCCGCGTGGCGCAGCCACAGGCCGGAACGGTCCGTGGGCCATCGGGGCGGGCCGGGCTGGCTGCCGGGGCTCGCAGTGCTGGCGAGGGCCGGGCCGCCGGGGCGGGACACGATGAGGAGAGCGCTAGGTGTCCGGGAGCAGCCAGTGATATCCCGGCTAGTTCGGGCGCCGGTGAGCGTGGCGAGCGGGATCGCGACGGTCATGTCAGATCGCTTCCGGGGAGGAGCCGGGAGGATCGGGCTCGCGGTCTTTGCCGTGGCCGGTTTCGGCGGTGCGGACGCCGACTCCGAGCAGTCGGCGGGTGATCGCTTCGGCGGCGGTGCGGGGGGTGCAGGTGAGGTTCTTGGAGCGGTCGTCGCTGCGGATGCCGGCGACGAGAATCGCCAGGATGCCGATTGCCGAGCCGGAAAGGAAAGCGGCGAGAGCGATGAGCGCGATGGCGAATGTCATTGCGTCACGCGACCGCTGCTTTGCCGGACGGCCGGAATGACTGCAGCCAGGCCTGGATAGCGTGAGCCTGGGTAATGCTTTCGGGTCCTGGTGTATGCCACCGGGATCACTCCCTATAAGCTGCGGGAACCGTACGGCAACGACGGTAGGTGGCATAAAGGGAGCAACCAATAGTGCCGTGATATGGCACGGTGCTATATAGCAGGACTCGATAATAAGTCGCTATGAGCGCGACCAGCCGACCGCGCAGACGGCAGGGAGCATTACCTCGGGGAATTACAAGGTGCTATATGATGATGCGATAACGGGCGCGGTAGAAGCAGAGGCAAAGATTTCTCCGGGCCGCTCGCGGGGACGGGCGGATCTGCCGGGCTGGACTCGTGCCTGCTGACTCCTTCCTCGAGTCGCTAGCCCTGGAGCCCCCCGGCCGCGTTCCCGGCGCCTCTGGATACGTATCGATACGTATGACCCCGGATGACCCCGGATGACTACGGTCGGCGATATCTTAAGTTGATCATGTGCCAGCTCAGCGGATCGATCCTCTTGGCCCGGTGCCCCCCTACCGGCAGATAGCGGCGATCATCAAGCGCGGGATCTTGTCGGGCAAGTATCCGCCGGACTCGCGCATCCCTACCGAGAGCGAGCTTGTCGAGACGTATGAGGTCGCGCGTTCCACGGCCAGGCGCGCGATTGCTGCCCTGCGTGAGGAAGGACTGGTCTACACGGTTCCGGCGCGAGGTACCTACGTGGTCAAGCCAGATGGCAGGGACGAGTAGGCCACCGGCTAGTGCTGGCCGGTACTGGACGGCGGTCACGCGATGAGTCCCGGGGCTTGTCCTGGCAGCTGGCTAGCGGGAACCTTCGAGGTCACTGCTCTGATCCACCGATTGCTGGTTCGCGGTTCCACGGTTCTTGCCGGGCCAGGAGCTCGGGGAATTCCGGATGGAGCACGCAGAATTCGTTGCCCCACGGGTCGCGCAGGACCCAGAACTCAAATCCGCGTTCGGCCTGGTGATCCGACCTGGTGGCGCCGAGTGCTTCGAGGCGGCGGACTTCGGCTTCGATATCGTCGGTCTCCAGGTCCAGGTGCATCCGTTCCTTAGAGGTCTTCTCGTCGCTGGTCTTCTGCAGGAGGATCCGGATCTCCGAGTCGGGCAGGCGGAGCTGGCGGTAGATGTGGCGGCTTTGCTCGGTCAGGGGTTCTTCGGTGGCGTTGAGTGCTGCCAACCAGAATGAGATGCCCTGATCGAGGTCCGGGACGTCGATGACGAAGTGGCACAGGCGGCTGCGGTGCATGGGCGGATCAGCGCGGGGACTGGGCGAACTGGCGCTTGGTCATGGCGAAGTCTTCGAGGTAGGCGCGGACTTGCGGTTGCCGCTGCCAGCGCAGCAATCCCCTGGCGAGGTCCTCGAATTTGGGCAGCCACGTGGTGAATTCTGTCTCGCGCACGATGGCCAGGCCGCTCTGAGCGACCTGGGCGGCCTCGGTAACCGAGCCGCGGGCCATGTGCGCGCTGGCGATGCTCTCGCGGATCACCGCGGCCAGCTTTCCTTCGGCCGCGGAAAGGCGGGCGAGTAGGTCAGCGGCTACTTGCTGGGCTTCATCGAACTTGCCGACCTTCAAGCAGGTGGCGACGCGGAAGGCGTCGAACCGGTCCCGGTTCAGGAACCAGGTCCACGGGCGGTCCTCGTCCGGGTCGGCGATACTGAACGCCTCCTCGGCCCGGCGCCAGGATTTCAGCGCCTGAGGCTTGTCCCCGAGCAGCGCGCTTTCCTCGGCGTGCCGAGCGGCCACCCATGCGGTCGTCGCCGGTGAGGTCTGGTCCGAGAGATTGTCCAGTGCCTCGGTCAGGAAGACGCGCGCGCGGCCGTTCGCGCCCTTGGCGCTGGGGATATAGCTCCGGTACGTCAAGGCGCATGCAGTAATGGCCGGGTCACGGACTTCGCCAGCGGCTTTGATGGCGGTGTCATAGAAACCCCTCGCCGAAGCCGAGTCGCCCAGGGCGCTGGCCGACCAGCCCGCGAGCAGGCTGCTTTCCCCGGCCGCCACGACCAGGCGCCGGCGCAGTTCGTCGTGCGGGTCGCTGGCCCTTCCGCTGAGCAGCGTGCTGACCTCCCGCAGGTGCATCGTCAGCAGCTTGAGCACTGCTTGCGCCGGGATGAGGTCCTCCAGCAGGTGAAAGCCCGCTGACCGTGCTTCGAGCTCCTGGATCACGGTTTCATTCAGGGCGCCTGGCTTGGTCAGGGCGTCGGCCAGACGCTCCAGGACCCCGCCTTGATCCAGGGCCGCGCCCGCGCCGAGCTGCGCCGCCAGCACGAACAGGTCGCGGCGTCTCACGGCCGTTCCGTTCCTTCCCGCCGCTTCCGCGAGCAGCTGCAGGTCGAACGTGTCGGCAGGCAATCCTGCCAGCGCGCCAGCGGCCGATCGCGGGCCCACGGAGGCCGCGTCTGCGGTCAGGCCCAGCGCCTGGCGCAGCCGCGGCGGCATGTCCAGGCCGTCCGCCAGCTTCTCAAAGGTAGTGGTGAACTGGGCGTTGTTCACACCGCGCCTGTAGTTGCTCAGGGTGCTCTGGGCGAGCCCGGTCAGGCCGGCAATCTGGCCCTGGGTGACGCCGCCCGCGTTCAAGATGGTGATCATTGCGCCGGCGTCGCGCCGCAGGCACGCGTCATAGAGGTCTGGACGTGCGAAAACGGCGGCCAGCTTCTCGCGGAGAACATGCTCTGGTTTGGCCATGACGCGCGCCCCGTTCCCATGGGGTCGCCCGGCGCTAGCAGCGGGCGATGTGGTCAGTCAATCACACGTTGCTATAACACGTTGGTATTCCGCCAGCCGTTCAATCGTGGAAACATTCCTCTCCGTATTAATACGGATCGATACGTATAAGAATGATCCACTTGACCTGCGAGAACGTGGAGCGTGGTCCATGAGCGGCCAGGAACCCGGCAAGCGGCTGCGGCGCGGGTCCGGAGCCCACTCCCGCAGGGCCATTCGCCGCCGGAGCGAGGGCGGGAAGAACTGGCCGAGATCACGGCGAAAGCACAGGACCAGACTTCCCGATCACGGTGACGCCCAGCGGATCGCGGGCTTCCTCGAGAGCTATCCAGGGTGGTCGGCCTTCTGGGATAAGCGCGCCGGGGTCTGGCGGGTTGCCGAAGACGACCCCCACTCCGACCTGTACGCCGAAGACGCGCAGGCCGACAGTGCGATCGACTACATCGTCACGCACTCGTAGCGGAAAGTACGGCATGGTCGCCATGAACAGGCAACTGCTTAGCGGAACGCCCGACGAGGTCCGGCGCACGATGGAAGATCTCGCCCGTGGCCAGGATGATCACGAGTACCTCGACGGAACGCGGTTCCGCGAGCTGGCCGTGGAACTGGCAGCCCGCCATGGCCTTACCGTGTCCGCGGTCACCACCGACGACGGGGCGGTGTACGAACTTGAGGTAACTCTGGAAAGCGCGCCTCACTACGAGGCGATCGTCATCGACCGCAGCCAGCCCGGCGATCACTGCCAGATGACGCTGGAGCGATGGCTCCCCATCAGCGATGAACCACGCGTTGAGGACGCCGTGAATGCCATTTCTGCCATCCTGGCCGCGAGCACCCGCACCGATCCGCCGCGAACTATCGAGGCGCCGACGGCACCGTAGGCCTCGGGCTTTTCGCTGCGCAGTCAGTCACTCCCGTCCGGGCAGCAGTCGAACCAGCTCGCGGGCTCGCTGATGATCTGATATCCGTGACAGGCCATCCACAGCTCAAGCCCGGCGTGACGGGGGTTGTCCTCCGCGGTCGGCCAGACACGCAGCCAGTGCGGGCTGTCGCCGGCGCCGATGCGGACCAGGTCGAGGGTCTCGGCGCCTTCCTCGGTCTCCGGTGCGGGGTGATGCGCGAGCAGCATGACGGAGTGCCCGTACCTGCGGGCGAGCGCCGCCCAGATATGCCAAGCGCGTTCCGTGACCGAGCCAGCTGAGCTGGTCTCGGTGACGACGGCCAGGTGGCCGGGCTCAGAACCGGCGGTGAGCCACACACGCAGAGGAGTGACACCGTGCCCGGCCGTTGCGCCCAGCGGGTAGCGCCACAACGGCTCGTCGGCGATCAGCTCCCCGATCGGCGGCAGGCTGTTCGGCGAGGCGGGCGTCAGGGCCTCCATCGCCGCATCCTTCCCGCTGCCGGACTATGTGCAAACGACCACAGCCAACTTGCTTTTAACGTATATATGTTCGATCCTGACCAAATGGCTGAATATCGTCGCGTACCTGACTCTGACCGGCTGCTCACCGCCCGCCTGATGGGCGTGGCCAAGCGCCACGCTCCCTGGTGCGAGCCGACACAGGACGAGACGGACGCCGCCGTGCCAGAGCTGCGGGCGATAGCTGGTGAACGCCCCGACCTCCTGGCCGAGGTAGCAGGTATCTTGCTCGGCGCCAGCGAGGGCGAGCTCGACGAGCCGAGGGCGAAGGCGGCCGCGAGCCTCTGCATCGCCGCCGGTGCCGACCAGAGCCTGATCCCAGGCTGGATCGAGGAGGGGCGCCGCCGGGTCGCGATCAGGCGCAAGCCGCCGTTCAGCGACCCGGCCCGACGCACTCCACGGCACGGCTGACGGCGGCAGGGAAATGTGAGCGTCACGCTCGTCGAGGCCGCGGCGATTGGACGCCTCGGTCCCCGCCGGATCCGCTCGCCGGAAGCGCATCTCCTCCGGCAGGAACGGCCGTGACCCATTCCGGCACGAGAGCCGTTATTACCTTCAGATAGAGCACCCGTATCTGCTGGAGGTCCAATGACGGGGCCGTATCACTACAAACGGGCCGAGGAGATACTCGCGCAGATCGAGGCGGCAAACGCCATGCCTGACGGGACAGGGACAGCCCTGGCCATCCAGGCCCAGGCACATGCCATTCTCGCGCTCGCCGCCGCCACCGCGATCGACCCCGGCGGCTTGCAGAGACACGAGTGGCACGACATCGCAGGGCGCACGTGCGCGGATACCGAGTGACCGGGCGCTTGGCCCAGCCGCAGCCCTCCAGTGTCAGGTCCGGTGTACCGCGTCTGAAGGCCGGACTCGCCGACGTCTGGGCCGTGGAGTTTTGAGCCTGCATCATGTGCCCGGGCGTGTCGCGCCGCCTCGCTTCCAAGCTTGCGCTGGCCGCACCGCAGGTGACGATGACCATGTGCTGGCGCAGCTACCCGATCCCCGCATGGCACTGATTGACAGTGCCATTCCCATGCCGTCGCGGCGCCGACGCGCCTCGGGCTTCTCTCTTCGGCTGAACCACCGCACATGATTACCGGGGACGGGCAGACTGAGGCACATGGACAACGAGGCGGACGCGACAGACGCGCCATCCTTCCCAGCCAGCAACTTGGAGCCCGGGCCCGTCCAGCCCACTGATGAGGTAAGGAAGGAGCTCCAGGCATACCTGGCAGCCGACTCATCCCGGATCGGGGAGGTATACCGGCTGCTTGAGGAGGGACTCGCCCCGGACGCCATCGCCGATCGGCTTGAAGGAGCGCGGCCGGCGCATGGCAGTACCGGCGCATGGTCCGGGCGCTGCTCGACGGGAACCTGCCCACCGCCCCTACCATCGCCCTGGCGGCGGCCCGCCGGTACCGTACCGTGCTCAAGACACCGGCCCTGTCAGCTGCCGCCCGTTCATACCTGCAGGCGAATCTGGACGAACTCGAGCGGCGCGCCAACGACCCCGCCCGCCTGGACGAAGAAGTACAGCGGGCCAGCGTCCAAACCCAGCAAGCCGAGGCCCGCAACGAGGTCGGCGTCTACGTCTACGCCCTGCCGCACTACATCCGGCACCCCTACGACCAGGCCTCGGGCCGGACGCTGCTCAAAGTCGGCCGCAGCGACAGCGACGTCATCATGCGGTTCCGCAGCCAGACCCGCACGACCGCGCTCCCCGAAGAGCCCATCCTGCTACGGATTTACCGGACCAGCGGAGCCTCGGCGGGGCCCGCTGAGGCAACCTTCCATCGCCTGCTGGACGCCGCCGACCACAGCCGCAGCATCGGCAAGAGCGCCGGGCGAGAGTGGTTCCTTACCCACACCAGGTTCCTCGACGAGATCGCCAGGACCCTCGACCTCCACATCGACGTCATCAACGAGGGTGAGTTTGACGACAACTGACCACGCTCTCCTGGCTCAGGAACCTTCTCTGCAAGCGATGTTCGAGCGAACCTAGCGACAGGCGGGCGATTTCACTCTCCGTGGGCCCACGGGCCTGTCACGTAACACGCGAGTTGGGAGAGCTATCTACGGGTACCCTTCCGAATCGGGTTTCATCTCGTCGGTCGGCTCTCGGCGAGCCTGGAAGCATCCGGCCTGAGCCCAGACCAGATTCACAACGAGTCGGCCGTTCTCGCGCACTACCCCGATCTTGAGTTTGGACGCCGCTCGCTACGCGGCTACATGCGGACATTCGCCCCAGGTCTGCCGATGCATAACTACATGCGGACATTCGCCCCAGGTCTGCCGATGCATAAATATACGGCTCGGACGACTACCTATTGGGTCAAACCGGTACTGCTGAGCGGTCAGCCAGCGCCCCCTATAACCGCGCGCCGACCCGCCGTTATGAGCGGCGCTTCTGGTCAACAGCCATGCAGTTGGCGCTGCACCGAACTGTGCATTATGGGTGGCTGCCAGCGGCGCGGCCCTGTCTTGCGGTAGCGCGGTTGCGGGTGTGCTGGCCGATGGCTTGAACCTTCGGCCCGGTCGGCGCGGGTCGGGCTTGCTCCTGTGTCGCCGTCGTGGCGGCTGGTGTCATTGCTGGGGTTCAGCAATGAGGCAACCGACCGTGGTGATCAGCGTCTTTATCGTGTTCCAGAAGGGCTCGGAACTGCGGGCCGCGCGGCTGAGGACCAGCGCGCCCTCGAAGACCGCCATGATGAGATCGGCCAGGGCCACGGCGTGCTGGGCGCCGACGCCCCAGGATCGGAGGTGGCCGACGAGCGCAGTCCGCCACCGGGTGAACACCTTGTCGAACTCGGCGCTAAGTTCCTCGTCCTGGGGTGCCAGTTCGAGCACCATCGTGGCAATGGCGCACCCGCTGCAATAGCCAGACGCTTCGAGGCGCTGCACCTGGATCTCGGCCAGCGCCTGTATCAGCGAGGCGGGATCATGCGCCCGGCTGGCCGCCTGGTGGACCATGTCCTCGATCTCGTCCGCCGCTCTGGCGGTGGTCTCCCGGGCGAGCTCCTGCTTGCCACCGGGGAAGTGGAAGTAGATGGAGCCCCGAGGGGCGCCGCTCTCTTCCACCACATCGGAGAAGGCGGTGGCGTGATAGCCGCGCTGCCGGAACAGCTCGCAGGCGGCGTGGATCATCCGGGAACGGCTGTCAGTCTGTCGCGCCATCGGTCCAATCCTGGGTTGACTATGTCGGACGCCCATCATACTATAGGTTGTACGTCATACTTAGAACGTATCGGCGAGGTCTATCGAGCTGCGGAGACCGTCATGACATCCACGCAGGTCACTCCCGCCGTGTCGGGCGGGGTGACCCGCCGCGAGGTGGAGCTGGTGGGTCGTGACGCGGACCTGCGGCGGCTCAGCCGTGTCCTGATCCGCGCGGAGGAAGGCGCGGGGAGCATCGTCCTGATCTCCGGGGAGGCCGGGATCGGCAAGACGCGGCTGTGCGCCGAACTCCTGCGGTGGCACCGGCAGCGCGGGGGGCGGATGCTGCTGGGACGCGCCGCCCCGCAGGAGGCATCTATGCCCTACGCAGCGCTGGCCGATACCTTGCGGGCGGCCCGCCGGGCCGAGCCCTCGGTCTGGGCGGCGGCGCGGGCGCGGGCCGGGATCTTGTGGGCGGTTGCGCCCGAACTGGCCACAGAGGCCAGCGGGCCGGGCCGGGCCGTAGACCGGCCGGTGCTGTTCGAGGCGCTGCTGGATGCGGTCGATGAAGCCGCAGGTGACGGAACGGCACTGTGGGTGCTGGACGACATCCACTGGGCAGACGACTCGACCTGGGAGTTCGTGCACTACGCGGCCCGCCGGGTGGCCGACCTTGCCCTGGTCCTGGCGGTCACATACCGGGAGGAGGAGATCGGGCCGGCGCATCCGTGGTGGCCGGGCCTGGTCCGGCTCAAGCGGGATCCGCACGTGCTGAGCGTTCCGCTGGCCCGGCTCACCCCGGCCGACGGGGAGAGGATCGCTCTCGCCACTGACCCGGCCCTGCCGCGGGACACGGTCACGGCGATCGTGGAGCGGGGCGCCGGGACGCCGCTGCTGGTCCAGGAACTGGCCAGCCTGGCCTCTGGGCCGGGTCACCTGCTGCGGGTTCCTGACATCGTGCGGGCCACCGTGCGGGTGCGGGCCGGGCGCCTGGACCTGGCGGGGCGGGCCTTGCTGGAGGCCGCCGCGGTGGCGGGCCTGGAAGCAGAAGCCGAGCTGCTGGCCTCGGTCCAGCCCGAGGGACGGCCCGGCGACCTGGTGTCGGCCGGCCTGCTGGACCAGGAGGACGAGCGGTTCCGGTTCCGCCATCCCCTACTGCAGGAGGCGGCCTACCTGGAGGTGCCAGCCGAGCGCCGGCAGGCGCTGCACGAGCAGATCGCGGCGGCCATGGCAAAGAGCGCCAGCCATCCCGCCGAGCGGGTTGCCGCTCACCTCGAGCGAGCCGGCCGTCCGGAGGCCGCGCTTTCGGAACTGGAGGCCGCGGCTACCGAAGCAAGCCGGACAGGCCAGATCGGACGCGCGGCGACCCTCCACCTGGGAGCGCTCCAGCTCGCCAACCGGCACGGGACGCTAGCCGGCCAGCGACCCCGCCTGGAACATGCGGCGGTCCAGGATCTGTTCCTGGCCAGCCGGTGGTCCGAGCTCGATCCGCTGGTCCGCAAGGCCTGGGCCGATCGTGACAGGCTCAGCCGCCCAGACCGGACCTGGCTCGCAGCCGTGACGTGCTTCCACCTGTTCTGGACCGGGGCTATCCGGGAGGCGTGGGCGCTGGTTGAGCATGAGGCGGCAGGCCTGAACCAGGACGAATCTTCAGGCGAAGGAGCCCTGCTGCTGACCCAGGCAGCACTGCTCGCCTGGCTCAAGGGGGAGCCTGCGGCAGCCCGGGCTTTCATCGACCGCGGGCTCGCTGCCGCCCGCTGCACGGGCGATCTCGACCTGGAGGCCCGGGCCCGCCGCACGGAGATCGTCATCTCCTACGGGGAGGAGCAAGATCTAGAACTCGCGGCCGCCCGTCTGCGGGAGCAGGCTGGCTTTGCTCACACCCACGGCCTTGACGTCGCCGAGGGCTTCGCGCTCTTGTTCCTCTCGACGATCACCAACGCGCTAGAGGACGTCCAGGCAGCCAGGAAAGCCGCCGATCGGACCGGAGTTTTGTCCTGGATGGCTGCTCTTGGGGAGGCCAGGCATCACCTGGTGGAGGGCAGGCGTAGCCGATGCGAGGACATCTTCCGCCAGATCCGGCAGGAGGTCAGACCAGGAGTCCGTACCGTTGCGGCCTGGGTCGACGCAGAAGAAGCCTGCTTGTTCCTGCATCGGGGCGACCTCGATGAGGCGCGAAGGCTCTTGTACGGGCCGAGTGCGGCAGGCGAGTCTTGCCGGTACGGGATCATCGGGTCGCAATGGTCGGCGGCGCATGGCTGGCTGGCCTGGGAGGAGCGTCGTTTCCCGGAGGCGAGTGCCCACCTGGCCAGCGCGGGGGCGGAGAACGTGATGAGAACATACAACACTCAGTCGCCCGGGCTTCGCTTTCTGCCGCTTCATGTGGATGCGCTGCTGCGATCCGGTGACAACGATGGGGCGGCAGCGGCGATCTCGGCGGCCGAGGCGTTCAATCTAGGACACGACCGGTTCATGGCGGCGGCCCTGGCGGCGGCCCGGTTCCGGCTGGAGCCGACGCTGGAGCGGGCGCTGATGGCCGAGGAGGTGACGGCGGCGGCCCCGTGGCCGTGGCTGCGGGCGCTGGTGGGATGCTGGCGCGGGGAGTTCCTCCAAGACACCGGCGGGGCCGCGGACGCCGGCAAGCGGTTCGAGGAGATCGGCGCGCATCTGGGGGTCCGCCGGGCAGAAGCTGTGCTGCAGCGGCTCGGGGCGAGGCTGCCCCGCCGCGAACACAGCGCAAGCGTCCTTTCCCCGCGCGAGATCGAGGTGGCGGAGCTGGTCGCGGAGGGCCTGTCCAACCCGGCCATCGCCCGGCGCCTGTATCTGAGCCGGCCGACTGTGGCCAGCCACGTGGCCCACATCTTGACCAAGCTCGGCTTCTCCTCCAGGACGCAGATCGCCGCCTGGGCCGCACGGCGGCGCCCGCTCGCTCCCTGACAGCGGCCGGGCCAGAGCCTGCCCCGGGCATCATCCACCTGAACGATTCGGCGGCACCCGGACCGGTTCATCTGTCTGGCCGATGCCGGCCTGGGCGCCGCGGGCGCACCATGGCTTCGAGGTGATCCGGAGATGACAACCCCGCAGATAATGGCCCTGGACCAGGCGCTGGCCGAGGTCCAGGTCCCGCCGCCTGACCCCGTCAGGTGGGCCGGGCAGATCGCCGACGTGGCCCGCCAGATGCGCGCCGTCATCGGCCGGCACCGTGACATCATCCCCTGCTCGGTCGACTTCCTTCCCGGAGGCAGCCGCGCGCTGGGCTGTCATGAGCGGGTGCTGGCCATACTGCGGGCCGGCGGCCTGCCGGACAGCCGGGCTGTCGCCGGCCTGTATTTGCTGTGGGTCATCGTGAACGGTTTCTCGCTGGAGGAAACAGGGGCCGGGGAACCGTCGCGAGCCGACCCGGAGCTGTCACCGGTGGCGGGCCAGTACTTCGCATCGCTGCCCGGCGACCGCTTCCCGAACCTGGTCGCGGCGGCGGGCGGGTTCGCGGAGACGACCTTCGACGAGCGCTTCGAGCTACTGATCGGGATCTTCATCGACGGGCTCGCCGGACGGGCAGGTCGGTCATGACGATCCTTGATGCACCTCAGCACGGCCAGCTGGACGCCGGCTGGGACCTGGCCCGCGCCGAGGCGGTGCTGCGCCAGGCGGGCCTGCGCCGCGGCCGCCGCGGTCCGCGCGGCCGGCCGGCGTTCGGCTGGGCCAGCTTGACCCCGGCCGAGCAGGCCGTCGCCGGCCTGGTCGCCGACGGGCTGACCAACCCGCAGATCGGCGCCCGGCTGTACATCTCGCGGCGGACCGTGCAGACCCACCTGGTCCACATCTTCGCCAAGCTCGACATCGGCTCCCGCGCCCAGCTCGCCGCTCAGGTCACCCGCCGCCGCCCTTAGGAACCGCCCGAACTCGTAGGCGCGCGCTGGCGGCCGTATCCATCACATGGCCGATATCTGATGCCGCCCTCCGGGGGACAGTCAAAACACTGCTGCCGCAGCGAGACGACGTGAGGACCATGCTCAACCACCCGTGCCTGATCGAAGAACACCTCCGCCAGCGTGACCAGGAGCTGCGCGGGTCCGCGCGGCGGTACCCGCCTGGCCGGCCCGGCCCGCCGCGCCGGCCGGCGTGGGCGGCGGCCTGACCGGGATGCGCGAGCGGATCGGCGCCTACGGCGGCGAGGTGCGGGCCGGCCCCGGCCGGCCCGGCGGCTGGACCGTCTCCGCGCGGCTGCGCCTGGACGGCGGCCAGGCCCGATGATCAAGGTCCTGCTCGTCGATGACCAGTCCCTGCTCCGCATGGGCTTCCAGATGATCCTCGATGCCGAGCCGGACATCGAGGTGGTCGGCCAGGCCGCCGACGGGGCAACCGGGATCAGCATGACAGCGGCCCTGCACCCGGACGTGGTGCTGATGGACGTCCGGATGCCCGGCATGGACGGAATCCGGGCCACCGCCGCGATCACCGCCGCCGCCCCGGCCAGCAAGGTCCTCATCCTGACCACCTTCGACCTGGACGAGTACGTCTTCGCCGGGCTCAGGGCCGGCGCCAGCGGATTCCTGCTAAAGGACGCCCTTCCCGCCGAGCTGCTGACCGCCATCCGCACCGTGGCCGGCGGCGAGGCGGTGCTCGCCCCCACCGCAACCCGGCGGCTCATCGACCAGTTCGTCCCCCTGCTCCCCGGCCCCGGCCAGCAGCCCGACCGCGATGCCCTGCTCGCCAAGCTCACCGGCCGGGAACG
>Ga0306925_10001120_pt1 | contig 21392 bp, 23 predicted proteins | sample flu12Cox44000176_FD_203755 | JGI IMG/M metagenome (GOLD analysis project Ga0306925, IMG submission 203755) | Lab enrichment of tropical soil microbial communities from Luquillo Experimental Forest, Puerto Rico - flux8day.12C.oxic.44.000.176 (v2)... | ecosystem: Environmental > Terrestrial >... | reverse complement strand
TACTTTTACTGTAGACGGCAATGCACCTCACTTGCCCAGTGCTCAGGACCATTTCCCGGACATCCAGACCAACACCGTCGCGTTCCCGGTCAGCCTCGGCACGTTCAACGCCCATCAGCAATCGGATGTTCACGCCTATTGGGAATTCAACCACGGAACGGACTGGAGCTTTCCGACGTACGAACTTCCTTTCACCGGCGGCATTCCTCCCAGCTTCCAAGACGGACAAGTGGGGGCGCTAAGTTCTGTCGTGCCGGGTTCCGGCCCGGCAGGAATCAAAAACAATCCGGTGGTTTTTGGCGATAACCCGGACAACCCGCGGGATCCAGACCGGGCGGATGCGGCGGTCCAGGCTCAGAGGGAGACCCGCCTGCGTTTCATCCCTAGCGGTCTAGATAACGAAGTGCATCTTGATGTTTTCTTGCGAATCAAATCATTCGAGCCCAATGTGCCTTTGGGGCCACAACGGTTCTTTGATGCTTATGCGAAAGAGGTGGCGCGCATCGACCAAGACGGGGACGGCGTCATTTCCTTTGAAGAGGCGGACATCAACGGCACTTCCGATGGTCTGCCCAACACGCGGCTCTATCTCGCGGCAACGGCCTTCGACCGCTACGCCATGACCCGGGAAATCAACGACGGCTTGTTGGCACCTCGCTTTGCTCCTGGTCAGCGGGGTTACGTCCAAGCGGGCTTGCGCATCTTGGTAACGCCGGCAGTGCCAGCGTCTGCCGAATTAGACTCGGATCTGAGGTAATCGCTGACGCTTTGAGTCAGCGTGAGGACAGGATGGCCGGAAAAGGAACCTTTCCAGCCATCCTGTTCATGCCCCTAACAAGAAAATCTGACTGAAACCTTTTCGTCCTGGCTCCATCACATAGGGCTAAGCAAATATGGAGATTGCAACTTCTATCCTTCTCTCCATCGCAGTGCTTGCACTTTCGAGCGGGCAAGAAAAGCCCGCGGCCAGCGATAGCGTCGCTCCGGCAATCGGGTTGAACATCGGCCAATCGGCGCCCGCATTCGCGCTCCCGGATCAGTTCGGCCACGGACAGTCCAATCAAACGCTAAAAGGTCCCAAAGGGACGGTCATCCTTTTCTTCCGGTCAGCGGACTGGTGACCGTTTTGCAAAGCCCAGCTCGTGCAGCTGCAAAACGCCAAAGCAAAGTTCGAACAGCAGGGCATCCGGCTCGCCGCGATTAGCTACGATAGCCAGGCTTCCCTGATAGACTTCGCGAAGCGCCATAACATCGAGTTTCCCCTGCGGCCGATCCGGATTCCAAGGTCATTCGCAGCTTTGACATTCTCAATACAGAAGCCAAGGGTATGAACAAAGGAATGGCGTATCCCGGATTTTTCTACATCGATGACAGCGGCATTATTCGTGAGAAGTATTTCGAAGCGAAGTACACGAACCGCTTCACGGCGAACAACGTTATCGCGAAACTTTTCCCCGAACTGACCCAGGAGGTAAGCCAGAGCCTCGAAGCTCCCCACCTCCGGCTCACGCTTTCGCAATCCGACCACACAGTCGTACCCGGCAGCCGGCTAAGCCTCATCGTGGATGTTGAGCTACCACCCGGCGTTCACGTCTACTCTCCAGGGGTCAAGGGGTATAAACCGATTCAGCTTGTGTTGCACCCATCCGGAGGAATCGAACCCGCGCCAGCCATCTATCCGAGTTCTAAGACCCTGTACTTGCAGGCCATCAAAGAGCAAGTGCCCGTGTTCGAAGGCAAGTTCCGAATCACGCAGGACGTCACTATACCGGTCTCGAAAGTAGGAGCTGGTGTCCGAGCCTTGCTCGGGTCGACGAATACCGTTTCGATTGCCGGTGAGTTGCAATATCAGGCTTGCGACTCGACGATTTGCTATCCACCTACGTCCGTGCCGGTGAAATGGGAATTGAAGGTTGAGCCCCTGGACCTCCATCGATCTCCCGAAAATATCCAGCACAAAGACACGGGAGAGCGGCGGTGAAGAGGCAATCGCTTGTCATCAAATGTGCTAAACCGAGGTGAATCGAAAATGCGGATCACTCCGGCGAGCCGTGAAAATGCCAAGCAGTTCGATACCGTCTTCGCGATCACCGAGGCTGTCATGGGCTTTGTACCGAACAGCATGATGATCATGGCTCGTGACCCTGAATTGCTGGCAGCCTTCGTCGAGCTCGCAGCGATAATCATTGTTCGCCCCGGCCGGGTGCATCCCGGCTTGAAAGCACTCATCATGTACATGGTAAGCCGCTCCGCTGGGTGCCAATATTGTGCGGTGCACTCGGCCAGTCTTGCGAGTCTTCGCGACGTATCTACACGCAAAATTGAAGCGCTAGAACAATTCGAGCAAAGCCCCGAGTTCAGCGACGCCGAACGCGCCGCTCTTCGCTTTGCGCAAGCGGCTGGCAAAGTGCCGAATGCGGTTGGCGATGTTGAGTTCGCGGAATTACGCCGTCACTTCGACGAAGAGCAGATACTGGAGATGGTCGCGGTTCTCGCACTGCTTGGTTTTCTCAATCGCTGGAACGACACTCTGGCCACCACGCTGGAAGCCGGACCACGGAACTTTGCGGAGTGTCACTTGGTAGCCGCCGGGTGGAAGGTCGGAAAGCATCTGGACGCTATCCCGCTCGTCCCGCAACCGCGGCGCTCGGTCCCGCTGAGCGCCCGAGTTTTCCTCTCGCTACTCAGGTGCTGGCGGCCGAGACCGCGATCGAAATACGATTCACAGCCGGGGAAGACATCATGAGCGACATCGCATATGTTTCCAGGGTTCGGATCGAACGCAAGGTGGGGGCCGCTGCGTATTGCTTATTTGCGGGGCGAATCGCAGGCCGTGACCCTTAGCGTCCACGGAGCCATCGCTAAGCATTACAAGTTTTGCTCCGGCAGCGCTCAACTAATCTCACGCGTCAACCTTGAACTATGTCAACTGCCGGTTGAATGGTGGGCACGTTTGGAGGCGCGCTGAAGCGTGCCAAATTGATGCCTCCAAATTGACTGCTGACGTAACCGGGGAGGTGGAAACCGAGGAAGGAGTCCTGGTGATCCGCCGCATCCACGTCAAACGCCTCGCCGCGCCGGCAGACCTGAGGGGAAAGGTCGACCGCGTGCATGAAATGTACGCGATGCACTGCCCTCTCTTTCGCACCTTGGACAAAGCCATCCAACTTACCTCCTCTTGGACTCTTGTACCGCCCCCGGTTGGGTCGTCCGTCTGACAGTGTCCCCACAATTTCTTTCGCCGAGGAGGGGGATTCGCCAAAGTGGCGCGACTCCTATGCTAGGTGCCGGAAAGCAAACCAGCTCGTTCCAGTACTGCGGCGCCCAAGTCGTTTACGTGTCCTTGGTAACTTGGAAGACCGTCGCGCTTCGGATACTCATCCTAATGTGAGCGGAGGTTCGTTATGAAAGGTGGACTTATCATTCTATGCGGTCTGGCTGCACTCCTGGTGATCGCTGGGCTTGCGAGCATCTCAGCGAGAGCGTCACAGGCGGAGGACGATCCAGGGGCGGTCTATGTCCTCACAAACCAAACCGCGAATTCCGTCTTGGTGCTCGCCCGCGCTGCAGACGGAACTTTGTCTTTTTCCGGGAACTTTGCGACTGGGGGCGCAGGCGCAGGAAGCGGGGTAGACCCGCTGGGTTCGCAGGGTTCGCTGGTGCTCGGGGTTGGGCATCAGCGGCTTTTTGCGGTTAACGCCGGGAGTAACGATGTGTCCGTCCTTGCTGTGGATGGCTCGAACCTCGAGTTGCTCGACAGGGCGAGTTCGGGTGGACTGATGCCGGTGAGCGTCGCCGTTCACGAAAATCTGGTGTACGTCGTCAATGCCGGTGGCACTCCGAACATCCAGGGCTTCTTCGTCGAACCGTCCAGTGGTCACCTTGCCCCGATACCAGCCTCTTCACAAGCGCTTCCCGGAGGAACCTCTGCAAGTCCCGGCCAGATCGGCATCTCTCCGGACGGGGACGTGCTGCTGGTAACGGAGAAAGGCACAAACCAAATTGACACCTGGACTTTAACCGATGAAGGCCTTCCCGTGAACGGCAGAGTCACTACTTCTAGCGGAGCGGTCCCGTTTGGTTTCACGTTTCTACGTCGGGATGTCGCTCTCGTCACCGAAGCGGGGCCGAGCGCCCTCTCCTCGTATTGGGCCAGCGACGACGGAGCGCTGCAACTGATTACCGGAACGGTGCCGGATACGCAAAAAGCAAACTGCTGGGTGGCCGCCACAAAGAACAATCGTTATGCCTACGTTACCAACACGGGGAGCGGGACCATCTCCAGCTATCTTATTTCGCCCGACGGCTCTCTGAGACTGCTCAATGCGACTGCCGTAGTCACGGGACCGGGAACTGCTCCCATCGACTTCGCGCTGAGCAACGACAGCCAGTTTCTTTTTGTCCGCCTCGGAACCAAGGGCACGGTGGCTGGTTTTCGCGTGGAGAGTGACGGCAGCCTTACGCCGGTCGGCTCCACAAAGGGAGTTCCCGCAGGCGCTCAAGGAGTGGCGGCTCGATAACGTTCGATTCGGAAAACAACCGCCCAGATTGTCTTTATCCCGCGGCTCCAAGCATGATCGGCTGCGAAGTAGGGGCTGGTGATCCACCTGTGGGCTCTATAGTGATCGCAAATGCCTTGGCCTCGACTCCAACGGGGAGCGGCGGATTGACTACCGTTGCGGTGCCTCGAGAATCGGGTTGGAACAGGCCCGCTGGTATGGGTGATCCAGTTGAGGGAATTAGCCACAATTCATAGACTTTGCCCGGAGGCAAAGGCGCCAGATTGTTCGCCAACAAGATGAGATGACCGCTGCTGGACAAGTAATAAGCCTTGCCCTGGGGCTGAGGCAGCGCCTTCACAGGTGCGAGTGTGATCTGCTTGGACTCGGGGGAAGTAAGTGTGTTGACCAAGTCTTGCGCCACCCTAAGTTGTTTTTCCATCGCGGAATGGCGTTCCCGCAGATTTGCCAGCGTACGATTAAGGCTGCGGCTCTGGTTCCACAGGAACCCTGCCACCACTATCAGCCCTGCCGACACGGCATAGGGAGCTAGCAGCCACCATACGGACCGCTTGGGAACAGTGACTGGCGCACGTCGCTCGCGCGCAATGGCCCGAAGCAGCCGCTCGCGCGACCGTGGAGGCGGGACTGGCCCGGTCGCCGAGAGGGCCAACAGCGTCGCATCGCTCTGCAACTGCCGGAGTTCGCTCTGGCAGGGAGAGCAAACTTCCAGGTGTTGCTCAAGGGCTTCCTTCTCTGGCCCCGCGAGCGCTCCTAAAGCGTAAAGCGCTAGGTCCTCCGCGAATTGTTCATGCACACTCATGGAGTCAAAGCCGTTCTGAGAGTAAGCAAGCCGCTGCGGATGCGCGTTTTGACAGTCCCCAGTGGCTGCCCCGTCCTGGCGGCAATCTCGCTGTGTGTCAAGCCTTCAAAGTATGCCATCTCCAAGACGTCTCTTTGCGTCGGAGGCATTCTGTCCAGCATGGCTCGGATTTTCCCTACGCTGCGGGCAAACTCTGTTTTGGAAGCAAGATCAGGCTCGAAGGAAGCCACGTCGGCTACTGGTGTTTCGGGCCTGCGTTTGCGAAGCCAGTCAATGGCACGATTGCGCGTGACAGCCACCAGCCAAGGGGCCAGCGGCCCGCGGGAGGAATCGAAGGCCATCGGATTTCGCCACAGTTGCATGAAGACTTCCTGCAAGAGATCCTCAGCCATCCCTGCATCTCCTAACACGCGCAAAGCAATGGAATACACGACCGCCGAGTAACGGTCGTAGAGTTGACCCATTGCGCTCTCGTCCCCGGAGGCTATCGCAGACACCAAACCCCCGTCTGACGGAACCGCCGTCGTATCTGCCATCATCAAAGCAAAAGACCCCCGGGTAATATACGAGAAAAGTCGGGGGGATGGATTGCTGGACTTGACAAATCTAACCTGTGGCCCGGACACGTATTGTTCCGTGCTTGGCCTTCTCCGTAGCGACTTCTGACTCAAGGCCTCTCTGCCACCAGAACATCCACGTAAATTATTCGCATTCCCGAAACGGTATCTTGTTCCGTCACGTGAAAATTCGCATGGTGCGCCAATCCAAATCGCGCGCACTTTCGTAGAGTACATGAAGAGCTTTGCGGGAACCTGAGGATGGGCCCTACTCTCGAAAGCTCTTCAATCTAACTGAGAGCAATAAGTGAGTCCGCACAGCGGCACTTCGCTGCATTAGTACTGGTGTGCCCGCCCGTGCAACTCGATAGGAGAGAAAAAAAATGAAAGAGAAAAGTAAGGAACCAGGTCGGGCTGGGCTGGCCAGACACCTCGTCGCCTTCTTTGCAGCGCTGTCCGTCTTGGCCATCGGCTTATTCTATGCTTCGCGCCCGGGGATACACGTCGAGGCCGCGGATCATCGCGATTCGCCCACCGCTGACGCCAATCCTGAAGGAGACATCACGGACGTATTCGCATTCGTCGATCCGAACGATACCACGAAGCTCGTGCTGATTATGAATGTGAACCCGTTTTCCGTTCCGGCAGAGTTACCGACCTATAGTTTTTCGAACGAGTTCCTCTATCAGTTCAAGTTCGCGAGTGATAACGACGCGGGCGATGATTTGGTCATCCAGGCGAAGTTCAGCAGCGTTCCAATAAGCCAGTGCAAATCTGGCCAGTTGGTCAAGATCTACGGTCCTAGAAGTCCCGCGCAGCAGGGAATCCAGAACACGATTGTGAGCCAAGCGCTCACGGCGGAGGGATGCACAAACGGGACCTTTACTCAGAACGACATCAAGGTCTTCACCGGTCAACGGGATGATCCCTTCGTTACCGACGTGGGACAGCTCTTCCGAATCCGCGCGGGGCTCCAGGATGTGTATCGCTCCTTCAGCAGTCCGGCACTGGGTGCTCTGCGTGGAAGACAAGTGCGTGCCGACGGCACGAGTGGCGTTGACGGTTTCGGCGGATTCAATGTTTCTTCGCTCGCCATAGAACTTCCGAAGCAGCTTGTTCGCGGGTCTGGTTTCCTCGGAAACGAACACCTGCTCGGCGTCTGGGCCACCGTGAGCAAGCGCGATCAAGGGGAACAAGATGGGAATGGCGTGGCGACCTTCACACAATTCCAGCGCATGGGCCAACAACTCTTCAAGACCATCTTCGTTCCCGCGAACGAGCGTGAAGCGTTCAACGCAACCGACCCAAGTGGTGATTTGCAGAACTGGAGCAGCCTGGTTCCCGACGCTCTGACCACCACGGACAACGATGGAACGGGCAATACCATTGCGAGCCGTGTGGCAGTGCTGAACGCAGTCGGAGTGACTGCCGCTCCTAACGGCGCTCCGCTCTTGTTGCCTTCCAACTTTGCGAACACCAATAAGGACTTGCTGCGGGTTGCTCTCCTCCCGGATGTTCTCCGGCTGGACCTCGACCGCGATCCGGCAGATCTAGCTATCGGACAGTTCGGCCTGCAGAATGGCCGCCGTTCCGGAGACAATGTTACGGAAATCCTGATGCGGTTAGCGCGGCAGCTTGCCGACATCAAGTTTCCGAATGGCAGCGGTCTACCCGGCAGTGGCGCACTGGGCGCCAGGCAAGCTCTCGACTGCACCACCCTTCCCGCTTGCCCGGACCGTCGCATCCTTGTCGTCCTACAGGGAACACAGTTCATCAAGCCGGACAGCCAGTTGGCCGACCTGACCACGAGCGGCAATGACCGACCATTTCTTTCGTCGTTTCCATTCTTAGCGGAGCCCCACCCATTGCCGGGTGAGACTACACCTGCCCCCGGCACCGTGGGCTTCCCTACACAACAATAGGCAGCTAACCGTCTCGAGCCGTGAACGACGTCGTTTACGGCTCGGGCGGCACGCAAGAGAGAGGCTTCCGATGAAAATTCATTTCAAGATTGTCTTGATGATTGTCTTCGGTCTTCTGCAGCTTAGCACTACGACTTTTGGGAATGAATTAAAGAGTGCTGTGTTAGATCCGAAGCGGCGCGAAGATCAGATCGTGGCATTTCATGAAGCGCGTACTTCAGCCCGGCCGTACGACGCCGACGCGTGGCGATTGCTTGCTGGCGCGTACGTGCAACGTGCGGTCGTTACTGGCGACGGGCTTGATTATGATCGCGGATGGGAGATGCTTCACAAGGCGGAAGAGCTTGACCCCGGAGATCCCCGCATCTTGCAAGCGCGCGCCGAATTGCTGTTATCCCGGCACCATTTCCAAGGGGCACGGGACCTGGCGGAACAAGGTCTCGCAAAAGATCCGGAAAACACCGAGCTGCTTGCTGTCGCGGGAGACGGCGCCCTTGAAACTGGTGATCTCGATTCCGCAACCGCATACTATCGTCGGCTGAAAGGCGTTGGGGCGCGATTGACGACTTGGGCGAGGCTCGCGCACGCCGCAGAGTTGCGCGGCAATCTGGACGAGGCTGCTGAAATGCTGCAGAAAGCTTTGCAAGCCGGCTACGACGGTGGCTCCTTGCCGGAGGCTCGCGCGTGGTGCCGGGCAGTGCTAGGAGAAATTGAACTGCATCGCGGAAACGCCGAAGCCGCTCGCAAGCAATACGAGATGGGGCTCAAGGAGATCCCCAATCATCTGCTGGTTCTGGAACACTTCGCGGAACTCCAACAGTTACAAGGAAATTCACGAGGCGCTGAAGACCTCAACCGCAGAATTCTGGCTCAGCGAGAGGATCCCAAGGCGGAGCTTCGCTTGGCTGCCTTGCTTTCGCTTCATGGAGACTACCGCGAATCCGCGAGACTGCGCGCCGCTGCCCTTCGCTTCTATCAACGTGCTGTAGCAAGCGGAAACGAAGGATACCTTCGTCCTCTTGCCGTCTTCGAGTTGGCGGCTGGACATTATAGCAAGGCTGAAGAACTTGAATCTCGCGACGTCGCTCTGCGGCCCAACGCTGAGAGTCGGGCAATCCTGCAGTTCATTCAGGACACGGCGGCGGCAAAGCACACTCAGCCAACTGCCCACAACGTCCGCTAGGAAAAGCCCGGAGCGATAAGTGAAACCTAATCGCGGCAAGTCAGTTGTCCTGGCCAGCGTGCTCCTTATGGTAACAGTACTGTGTCCTATGGCAGGACATGGCCAAGAGTCTCCCAATCGTTTTCTCTTAGATGGCCGTTGTGTGGGCCCGGATGGTACAGGCATTCCGAAAGCGCAGGCCAGAGCTGAAGGAACGACAGTCAGTGCGGACGAAGACGGCCGGTTTCGCTTAGCCCTTCAACCTGGCGACCATAGGCTAGAAATCGCTGCACCAGGTTTCACACCACTCCATGTCACCGTGCCGGTGACGGCGGATTCTGAAGTGTCCTTTGAGTTGCAACCGAATGCGCAAGTAACGGTTCACGCTGAGGCCGAGACTCTTTCTCCAGATCCGTCTGCGAGAGTTATCTTTCGCGACGACGCAGTGGTGGCGAATCCAGGGCGGCCAGGAGTTCCCATCTCCATTCCGGGTTATCCAGCCGAGACCGCTTCTGGCGGCATCAAAGCGCCGCAATACTTTGCACCAGGCGTTGCTTCGGATCATGGCGTTCTCATCGCCCAATTCGTCAAGATTGGCGATTTTCTAGTCCCCAACAACCTCTCCGCGAATGCGCACGGAAACGGCTACGCCGACCCAAATCTCCTGATTCCTCAGACTATTGGAGATGTCGAGAGTGATGGAGCCGCATTCGACGTGCGCTATGGAGATCATGCGGTGAATCTTTCCACGACATACGGGTTGCGTTCGCAACTAGGGCCTTCTGTCGAAGCGATTTTCGACTCCCGCAACGTCGATCTCGTTTCCATCTGGAGCCCGCAGAATCCGCGCATTCGAGCCTGGATAGCTTCCGAGGCCGCATTCGGCAACGGCTATCTGAATCTTGCTGAACACCGGCGTCAGGGAAAGATCAACGCGATGCGCCAAATCAGCGCAGGGCGACACGAGTTGACTCTATTTGGCGTGGGCTATTACGGATTTTCTCGAATACCAGGCCTCGTCCCCATTGATCGCAATATGCCAGGCGACACGATTGATCCGCGTCAGTCGGATCAGACGCACACCTCGCTTCTCGTGTTGACCGATACATGGACACCAAGCAGCCGGTCGCAAGTGCGCCTATCCGGTTTCTTCCGAACCTACAATCTCAATTTGGTTTCGGACTTTGGCGACGGCCTCATTCGCCAAAGCGAGTTCCGTACCGTGGCGGGAGGAAATGCAACGTATGTCTTTTCCGGCAGGCACGGTTTTTCCGTCTTGGCCGGCGTGGATTTGCACAGAGATTCCATTCCTGATCTCACACTCGATCATGTCGGTGCGCTGGGGAAGTTTCAATCTGTGGGATCCAACGCCCTGACGATCTCGTCCTTTTCCCCCTTCTTTTCGGCCGGTGGAAGTCTTTCTCGCTGGTTTCACTACAGTCTGGGAATACGCCGCGACGACTTCTTTATCGACAACCAAGACTTCAAAAAACTGCTTGACTCCTTCAGTACGTCTCCCGGCACGACCAGTCCCAAAGCGACCTTCTCATTCTATCCAGGCGCTAATCCGTTACTTTCTGTTGTAGCCTTCAGCGTTGGCGATGCGTTCCACATCAATGATCCGCGTATCGGTGTGGGAACTCAGCGCGGAACGCCTATCGCAAAGTCGCGCGCATATCAACTCGTCGCCACAAAGGTCGCTGGCGCAAACGAGTTTCGCGTAACGCTGGCGAGAGTCAGCAATTCCACGCAGCTCGCGCAAATTGATCCTGACACCGGGCTGCAAATCGACCTCGGCCCGTCCCAGATTCGCTCCGTCACGGTCGCTGCTTCCCGGCGTTTTTCGTCTGGCTATCTCCAAGTCTCCTTTGCACGCGCAAATGCGACCGATCGCTGGACCCGCGAACCTGTACCCGAGGCTCCAAGATTGATTTGGGACGCTACGGGGACGTGGCAACGCCTTCCACTTCACATACGGGCACAAGGGGAATTTGAGTATGTTGGAAGAAAACCTCTCGGTGACGGTTTTACGGGAGTCCCGGTTCGCGAGATTCGCTTGAGTTTGCTTCGCAGCTTTGCTGAAGGCAAGTGGGACGCGGGCATAAACACCTTCCTCGCAAACGGGTATACAGGCCAGACCTTGGAGACGCTACAACTGGCAGGAGAACCTGCGCCCTTCGAGCGGATCGTTGGCGTGCGGCTCAAGCCTTACATGGCCGTCTCGTTGTCCTACCGCTTCGGTCGCGCTCGAAGGAAATGAACCGCAGGAATTCGACAGTGGCAGCTTCGCCTTCCTTCTACCCACGGGGCGTAGGCACGAGCAGCATCTTGCGTGCACGATGGCAGTAAAACAGGCAACCAGGAGGGACTCTACTTCTGAGTGGTGTCCTTCGGGCAAGTCGAATGCGGCTCTAGTCGAGCCGCGTGTGTGGTCAGGCCTGGATTGTGCCTCCCGAAAATGTCGAAATGTCTGAACGGATGTGGCTTATCCTTCCTTCATAATTCTCACTGATGGTTGTTTTTCTTACGACATTCCTTGCTGTCTTGCCTTCGATCCTGCGTTCGCGTGCTGCCTTGGAGCTCGAGAACCTAGCCCTGCTCCACCAAATCGGCGTGCTTCACAGGTCCGCTGCAAAACGCCTGAAATTAACCTCAGGCGACCGCTTGTTCTGGATCTGTCTCACTCACCTCTGGCGCGACTGGCGCTCAGCGCTGGCCATCGTCAAGCCTGAAACCGTCGTAGCTTGGCATCGCGCCGGCTTTCGTCTCTTCTGGACCTCGAAAGTGCGGCGCGGCCAACCTGGACGACCGGTCATCTCGCGCGAGGTCCGAGATCTGATCCGCAAGATGTGCCGGGAAAATCCCACTTGGGGTGCACCCCGCATCCATGGCGAACTACTCAAACTTGCCTTCTGTGGTGCACGCGCAAAGGCCAGTGCGGTCAGCGGCCCGACCATGATCCACTGCACGGCCGTGAATGCCGTTTCGATAACGAGATAGTCCGGGACCGATGTCATTACGTTCTTGGCTGCGACCGCGAGCGTCGTAAAACTCCACGAGAGTAGAGATCCGAATACCGCATAGCTGAGTCCCCGCGAAAGAAGGCTTCCGTTGCGCTGCGCGAAGGCCTGTTGGTAGACCCAGGCGAAGAGGAATGACTGGATCAACATGGAGAGAAACCCAAACGGAATGATGATGTCCTTGCGGTATATCGCAAGGTGTTCGTAGTAGCCGTGGAACAGCATCAGGTGCCAGACGAATCCGAGCGCGAACGTTGGCCCGAGGTAGGCGAGGACTCCCAGTCCGAAACGCAGCTTCATTTTCGTTTTCCCTTTCTCTGTTTGGTTTTACCCCTGGCTTTCGGTGGCAGGGTTTGCACATGGGCTACCGCCAGCCGGAGCCAGTGCTGCACCGCTTGCTGGTTGAGTGCTGGGGAATCGACATAGACATAGCCTTCCATCGTCCGGCCGCGCATCACCATCGGCCGTGCGCCGGACCGCGTGAGCGCCTCGGCCTGCCGATCCTTCCCGACGCGAAGCAGCAGGCCGCGGCGGGACGCTGCTGCGACCAGGTTGCCGTTCAGCATGAAACCGATTCCGCCGAACATTCTGACTTCGCGGATGTCACCAGCTCCGGCAAGAGCGGCGCGAACCTTTTGGGCAAGTTCCTGCTCAGTCATTGTGATCCTCCTGAGCGAGCAGTTGCGTCAATTGATCGACCGCGCCGCGCCAGCCTGCCGCATGGCGGTTGATTGCGTCAGTGAGCCCGAGTTTCTCATGGCGGATGACGAGTTCGGAGCCGCTGCCATCCGGCGTGATCGCGACGCTTACTTCCGATTGAATGCCGGCGTGTTCGTCGGGTGGCTCTATAACCCAGGAGAAGACGATCTTCGAGGGCGGCTTGATCACGCGGTAGGAACCGCCCACGATGACGGTGGACGCGCCTGGAACGTGGTAGGCAAAGCGGTACGAGCCGCCTTCGCAGAAATCGAACTGGAGCACCGTGAGCCCGATTTCCGGGGAGGGTGTCAGCCAGCGCGTGACCACCTCGGCCTTGGCGAACGCGGCGAATACCTTTTCAGGAGGATAGGCAAGGCGCCGCCTGACTTCAGCGCAAGACTTATCTGTGATCATCGTTCTGCGTCCTCCGCGAGAAGCCGGTCCAGTTGATCCACGGCTCCTTCCCAGAACGCCTGGTGACGTGCAATCCATCGGCTTGCCCGCTCAAGGGCTTTCCGGCGCAGCCGGAACTGATGGACGCGCCCTTCCACCTTGCGTTCCACTATCCTGGCTTCCTCGAGCACCTTCAGGTGCTTGGAAATCGTCGGCTGGGCGGAGCGGAACCGGCGCCCGAGTTCGCCGGCGCTGCGGATCTCGCCGTTCGCCAGCGCATGAATCATGGAACGCCGGGTGCCGTCGCACAGGGCGTGAAAGGTGAGATCGAGAGCCAGATCGGAATACATAGCCAGATGACTATATATTGGCCGGATGGAATACGCAACACCAAATCATTGCACTTTGAAACTAGGCGCAGGCTTGGTCCTCCAGACTCAGCAACATTCGAAAGCGTCTCGATCAAGACGCGGGGCCACTGTTTGTTTGAAGCTGCGCTTCGATGGCCTGGTTGATCTCGTCGTAGCTCACGAGTCCATCTACGCGCCTGATTACGTGCCCGTCTTTGGAGATGAGGACTGACGTTGGGAATCCAACCAATCCTCCAAACGGATCAGCGCTCGCATCGTCACCGAGCACGATTGGATAGTTTATGGGTTGACGCTTGCCATCGAGCCTGAATCGTTCTGTCGCTACGAAGGGAGCTACCGCGCCTTTCCCTTCCTCATCCATCGCCACACCGAGCACGCTGAATCCGCGTCCGCTGTACTTTTCTTGGAATTCCATTAGCCAGGGGATTTCAATATGGCACGGGCCGCACCAAGTGGCCCAGAAATTCACTAAGACAACTTTCCCCCCCCACGGTTCCGCAAACACCGCTAGTGGATCTGTGGATTGCACGTCGAAGAGTGTTCGGACTCAAAACGCGTAGGCCGTACAACCAATCGTCGCGACAGAACCTAAACTTGCCAGTAAGGACGCCGAGATGCCAGTGCTCGGCCGCTCCTTCACGGCGTACCTCCTTTACGAGCCTTAACTACGGCGCGGCGAACCATCTCCATTGGAGGGACACCAATCTGTGGCGAACCCGGATACAAGCGACATGCCAACGTTCCGCCCTTCGGCGACTCTGGCGCAATGTCCAGACCGTTGATTCGGATGGTTGGAGAACCCAAGAACTTTAGTTCGCTTGCCATCTTGCCATCCACTACAAGGACCTCTTTTACCTCCGCCTGAACGCCTTCCGCTGCCAGAACATCTTTCAGCAGCCTTACGGTCGGCGTATGGGATGGACAATCAGCGACATAAAGGACCTCTACTTTCAATCTGCACTCTCCAGGTTCATCGGGTCTTTTCACTCAGAATCGGACAATGAGGAGTGGGTTTGCGCAATTCTCTGTCGCAACTGCGGAGCGCCACTCGCAGCTCGTGCTCAAGTTTTTGAAGGTCCGCAAGCTTGCGTCGTACATCGACAAGCTTGGCTTGCAATCGACACCGCACGGGTGCGCATGGCTGCAACTGACTTCCGCGAAGGCTCAACAGGCTCCTAATCTCGCTAAGCTTGAATCCCAACCCTTGTACGCGACGAATGAAAGCCAGAGTTTCAACTTCACTTTCGCTGTATTGGCGGAAGCCTCGCGGCGTTCGTGGTGCTCGCGGTAGCAACGCATTGCGTTCGTAGAACCGAATCGCATCGGGAGTGAGTCCAATCTTCTTTGCGACGCTGCCAATGTGCATGGTCGGGCCTTTCTCTTTGTACGATACACTCTGGAGTGTAGTCCAGAGTCAAGAAATGTTTGGGAAGTTGGCATTACCAAGTTGCGCCACAAAAGAGTGGCTCCTGGTAAACGCTAGTACATGCTCCGCGGCCCAGCTTCCGCACGCTTTAAAGCCCTTTCCTCCCACCATTGAATTTCCATAGGGCCCGCGTCCGCCGCAACCACGGGCGGCCACCTCCAAACGGCTTTATCGAATGTCCGGTGAGCGAACCCAGCGGGTGTGATCGAGCGAGAGACCTTCGGCGGGCCCCACACAATGTTCATGCGGAAGAAGTTTGAGTTTTTGATTCCACGTGTGCAACGCACTGAAGAAACCAATCTCTGCACCGAGGTATCTCGGATCGCGAGCGACTGGCGATTCTGCGAAGTGAATGGTTAGCGCGCCAGGCCCAGCAACGGCCAATTCCTTCTGTTGCGACGTGTTTTTGATTCTTTTTCACTCCGAAGCGGCTCCCGGCGTTCAAGAAGGAAAAAGCCACCAAGATACCGAGAAAGCCAGCGATCTTGAGAAAACTTCTCATCGCGCTTTTTCTGCGGTGATTAGGGCGTATCCTAGATGTCCCTGCTGGACGGCGGAAAGAGCGGTCGCAGCCATCTGCCTGGCGCTTGAAAAGTCCATCCCGGGGAGGTCAATTGTTTTTAGGCCCACGAGGACTTCGGCTCCGAGCAGCTTCGCCTGAACTTGCCGCACCATTTCGTGAAGCGCTTCGTCGTGTGATTCTGTTGTTCGTGGCTCCAGCGCGGCTGAAGTAAACCATTCTAGATATTTTTCGACTGGCTGCGCATCGGCGATGCAAGAAGTCCAAGCAAGCAAACCTTCTAATTCTTTGGGGCGCTCGGCGGAACGGGTTAAGTCGCTGATGCCAAGCCTTCCGCCCTGGCGCAGTACCCTGGCAAATTCACGGGCTGCTTTGGCCTTATCAGGAAACGTGCAGAAAGCACACTCGCATATGACACCATTGAAGGAAGCGTCTGCAAATGGAAGCTGCTCTGCATCTGCCTGCTCGAAACGCACACGGGATGAAATTCCGCGCTCAGCAGCGGACGCGTTGGCCGTATCTACATTTTGCTTTCCGTAGTCAAGACCAATGACCGTACATCTGAACTTCTCAGCGAGAAAGAGAGCACTGGTCCCTTTGCCAGACGCAACGTCGAGGACCCGGCTGTGTTCGCCGAGTTGTAAGAGCTGGCCGAGCCTCACGGTCAATTTCAGGCCACCGGGATGGAAGGAATCGCCCAGCAGCACCTTGGCAAGCTCGCTCTCGTAAAGATTCACACAGCACTGCTTCACTGCGGTGGCGCCCAACAAATCTAAAGCTTTCATTTCTCCACCTGCACCAATTGGTTCAATGTGAAATTAAAAGTCACAGGCCTTGGCTGATAGCGTGTGCCGTTGGTACGTGCCTGGCGACGTTCAGGTTCCATGGCCTCAAGCTGTGTGCGTGCCTGCTCGCGATATCCAAGGGTGTTGTATGCGCAAAACGGGATCTGCTTGCCACCGGGGAGTAGGAATTCTTTGCAGCACTTCATCAGATTCTTTTGGTTGAACGTCCAGGGGTCCATGAAGTCCTGCAGCATGATCATGAGCATGTGATCGGCAAGATCGCCAATGGTCGCGTTTTCGGGTATGCCGCAGGCCTGACAGGAGAACGCAAACTGCTCTGTTGATTTTTGTGAGCCCGGTACCGACGACGAGGACCACAAGCCCTCAAGTGCTTTCTTGACCTCCAAGCTGAAATCCGGCATCACCCGGTTCGTGATGTAGTCAAGATAGTCGTAAACATTCAGGATACGTGGTAGCGGTGTGACCTTTTCCCCTTCAATGAAGGCATATGTCACCGAATTGCAGGTCGGAAAGCAACACGGTACGGGAACGAAATCGCTGGCCGCGAATTTGCCAGCAGTCTGCTCTTCGATGAGTCGAATAACATCGGGAATCGTCGTGCGCTTCAGAGGATCGTGCTGCACGTGGCGTCCGGCGTGGAACGCAGGCTGAAAGTTGATGCCGTGAATCGCGGGGTGCTGGATGGCAAATTCGATGATCTTGCCGACCTCGTGCTCGTTTACTCCGCGTTCGATCGCCGGCACGATGGTCACGTTGAGCCCAATCTGCGCCAGTCGGTCCAGAGCCCGGAGCTTCACGTCCAAGATGGCAGGCTCGCCGCGCAGAATGCGATATGTGTCGGGTTCGAATCCGTCAAACTGGAAATAGAGCGATGGCCTGACCTCGTTCAATTGCTCCAGAAATCGATCATCGTGGGCGATCCGCTTGCCATTCGTGTTAATCATGACAAAAGGGATGTCGCGAGCCTGCGCCGCTCGCACAAATTCGATGATCTGAGGATGAATCGTGGGCTCGCCGCCTGAAAACTGCACCACTTCAGGATTACCTTCCGTGCGTACCAGATCGTCCAGCATCTGCTCGACTTCTTCCAGCGTGAGGCTGAAGCCCGGCCGGGCTTCAGAAAAACATAGCGGACAATCCATGTTGCAGTTGCTATTGACCTCAATGATGCCCAGGCACGTGTGCTGCTGGTGGTCTGGGCAGAGGCCGCAATCGTACGGGCAACCCTCGTGAATTTCGGTTCCACGTGCAAGCGGGATTGTGCCCGGCTTGTTGTATCTGCTCAGTGAGACATAAGCTGCCGCATCGCCATAAACGAGCGCCTCAAATGGGCCACAATCAGGACACCGTTTGCGCATGTAGACTTTGTTGTCTCGTAAGATGACCTGCCCGTCGATAACCTTGCGGCAATCAGGACAAATGCTCCTGGTCAGCTCGTAGAACACGAAATCGGCATCTTTTTTTGTAGGTGGCGTAATCTGCGTGGCTGGTACTTGCTGAGTGCTCATAAATGCCTTTAGCCTCCGAATTCGTCAACGAACGGCTCGCGACAATCCTCGTATCAGTTTGCCCGATGCGCCTGAAAGCAGATGCTCGACAGTGATATCGGCAGCTATCTGCTGAACTGCGGTTGAATACGTCGGGTAAGGGTGGATCGTACCGGCGAGGTCCGCAACCTTCAGCTTATTCTTCATTGCGATAACCAATTCGACGATTGCTTCACCAGCACGCGCGGCGATCATGCTCGCGCCCAAGAGGGTTCCATCCGGGCCTGTGATGACCTTAAGAAAACCGGCCGCGTCGTTTTCACACACTGCGCGATCCACTTGGCCGAGCTCCCGGCGATTCACCTGGATGTGATCTCCATGTTTTGTGCGAGCCTCGTGTTCAGTCAGACCCACGTGTGCAACCTCCGGGTCGGTAAACGTAACCCACGGGACAATGTCGCTGATGCCCGAAGCACTGCCGGGGAGTAAGGCATTTCGAACCGCCTGAAAAGCTTGCCAGCCCGCGTAATGAGTGAACTGGTATCCGCCAGTGATGTCGCCGGCAGCGTAAATGTGATGCACGTTGGTGCGCAAACGGTCGTCAACCGGAATGCCATCCTGCGAGTATTTCACTCCGGCTTTCTCCAAATCTAATCCCTCTACGTTGGGCTTGCGGCCTGCAGCGATAAGTAACAGATCTCCCGTCAATTCCTGATCTTCGGTGGCGATAACGACAGCATTTCCGTCTCGTTGTGCCTCCTTCGTGCGCTCCAGAACGAAATGAACGCCTTCCCCCTCCAGGACGGTTTTGATCAGGGCTTGGACGTCCGCATCTTCTTTGGGAAGAACAGCCTTACCGACGACGGTGACTTGTGAACCAAGCCGCTGGTACGCCTGCGCCATCTCAATGCCAATCGGTCCTCCGCCTACAATGAGCATCGTTTTCGGTAGGACATCATTGTCGAAGATCTGCTCGTATGTGATAAACGGGACATTTTTGATTCCACTGATTGCCGGGATAGAGGGACGAGCGCCTGTAGTCAGCAGGAATGCCTTTGCCTGGATGGTGCGATCCCCCACAAGCACGGTGAAATGATCGATAAACCGAGCTGCTCCGAAGATGAGTTCAATGCCTTCTGCAGCCAGTACCTCCGGGTTCTCGAACTGATATACCGATGCAATGGCTTCACGGACGTACTCGCGAACCGCGGGCATATCTATTTCAGGGCTGTTCGTTGAGATACCGTATCGGGGCGCCGTCCGAATCTCGTGTGCAACCTTCGCTACTTTCAAGAGGGCTTTGCTCGGCACGCACCCGGTCCAGGTGCAGTCGCCGCCAATACTGTTCTTTTCGATGAGCGCAACCTTGGCTCCGAGCTGTGCAGCAAATCTCGCCGCCACCAGGCCGCCCGAGCCGGCGCCGACAATCACGAGATCGTATCGGCTCGTCATGCTCTCTCCATGATTCTGACGTCTATAACGGCATCAAGTCGCTGCACGAAAAGCAACGCTATGATTGCCATTGCCAGCGTGCCATAGATCAAGCCATCAACGGCGAACCGCCTTCCGAGTAGGGCAGCTATCAGAGAACCGACAATAGCGCCCACGCTTAGCAAAACCGAATAGATGCCCATCGCAGCTCCGCGTCCGGCCTGTGCTCCAATGGCTCCTGCCAACAATGCCAGAGCTGCAGGCGTGAAGCCGCTCTCCACCATAATGGTAAGAGCAGTTGTCACCCCGACGATCCAACGTGCGGTACCCGAAGTCAGGTGGTTGAATAGCAGGAACTCGCCGCACACTACCAGCATGGCGAAGAGCGTCACGTGCAATGCTCGCTGTAGGCAAATGTGGGGCAGAACAAAGCTCCACGCGGTTACGCCAATCCCGAAAATTATGGAATACCCCAGTAGCACCCATCCGACCCGATCGGGGTGCTCGAAAAACACTCCATCGAGGAATTGACTTGACTGCGACTTGTGAGTAAGCAGGAAAACCAAAGTCGGTCCCAGCCAAAGGCCAACGATCGCGTTCACGCACAGCCACACTGGTGCCAGGCGCTGTAATGACGGGTGGTGTAACGCACGCAAGAAGCCTTCAACCGCCTGCTCTCGCCCGTGGCTCCTACTGCCAACTGCACCGGCGTACAGCAGAGCAGCAGAAAAAAGGTATACAAGTGCGACCGCTCCAAATGCCCGCGTCCCCAGTTTCCCCCAGAGTTGCCCGGCTAACAGGCCGCCTAGAGCGAGGCCAGCTAAGAGCGAGAGTTCAAAGTAGCTCATCGCCTTCGCACGAAGACTTGGTTTGTGATCGCTCACATCGGTAAGGTGTGCGAGCAATGGCGGCGCGACTGCCGCGGCGCCCATGCCTTCCAGACCTCGACTCAGAAAGAAGATGCTTACCAGTCCTGTCATGCCAAATAACTGAGTCGCACCGGCGCCCAGCAGTGAACCGCCAGTCATCAGGCTACGTGGTGCAACGGCGTCAGACGCGATGCCCATCGGCATTGCTGCGATCAATTCCGCAGCGAACGAAACCGCGCCTAGGACTCCAACCAGTCCCGCTCCGACTGCCGAGCCTCGATTCGCGAGTTCTGCCAGATAGAGCCCTACCAGAACACCGCTAGCACCGACTGCGATGCGCTGCACCGAATTACCGATAAGCACGAAGGCCAGGTTTATTGTTTCCATCGATCATTCATCCGGTCCTGTAATGTTCTCAACGCCGGACAGATTTGATCTAGATGAGGCGATTGTGAACGTCATTTGTCGAACTAGAGGAATTCTTGCAGGACCTCACCCGCTGACCCCCAACCCCTTTCTAAGGTTCTCTTCGTCGAAGCCCACGATCACAGCGTCATCGATCTTCGTAACCGGAGTAGTCATAACACGCAGCTTACGTAATTCCTCGAGCGCGCCGGGATCGGCAGCAATGTTCCTGTCCTCGAACTGAATGCCATTTTTCGAAAGAAACTCTTTCGTCGATTGACAGAACATTCAGCCTGGCTGAGAAAAGACTGTGACCTTCTTCTTGGTCATTCAGTGCCTCCGCATTCAAGATGCAGATCAACAGCGAAGGTTACCGAAGCGCGCAAATTGGGCGCAGCAGGTTTCCAGATCAAATAGTACAAGTCCTGAGGGCAGTGCGGTTATGGAAAATACCTATCTCTCCGACTCGGCGCCCGCGAGGCCCGAAAGATCACGGGCACTTCATTGGGCACACTCATCGAAGCGATCTGGAAGAATCCATGACTTCTGGTGGAATTTTAGGCGGGCTTTCAGTCCGCTCTTCGGACGGATCGTCGGCTTAACTGGCCAAGCTGTTGATTGAAGGAAAGATGGCTGTACAAACAGTTTGGACCGGTAATTTTTGGCACTCCGGAAATTATGGCTAAGTTCCTGGTAAACGATGCTGGCTCAGACGGTCGACGCAACACTTGCTTGCAGTCTACTCGCAGGAGTCTCGGATCCTAATGTTTTTCTCGGGCGAAGGACGCGTGCGACCGACGTATCCGGCTCCACGACGCGGCTGTTTTTACGAATTTTTTACAGGGTTCTTGACCTTTCGTATGCCAACGCTGGGAATTTATCAAGTATTCTGTGTGCCCCGTTGAAGTTGTCGCAGTTAAGACGTCACCGCCATGGAAGAACAACCACAAGAAGAAAAGGGAGAACGCCCATGTACAAAACCAAGCCTTGCCACGACTGCGA
>Ga0306925_10001119_pt1 | contig 21392 bp, 18 predicted proteins | sample flu12Cox44000176_FD_203755 | JGI IMG/M metagenome (GOLD analysis project Ga0306925, IMG submission 203755) | Lab enrichment of tropical soil microbial communities from Luquillo Experimental Forest, Puerto Rico - flux8day.12C.oxic.44.000.176 (v2)... | ecosystem: Environmental > Terrestrial >... | reverse complement strand
GATCGAGGAGCAGGTGGAAATCAGAAACCGCTGGCCCGATCGCTCGGTCATGCTAGGCGGCGGCCTGACACCCAACCAGGGCCTCAGCGAGACCCTGGAACGCCTGCACATGTTTGTCGAGCAGCACAAGATTTCGGGGCTGAAGCTTTATACCTTCGACTCGACCCCGGCTCGCGGCTGGTGGTTCGACGACGAGAAGCGGGCGTATCCGATCTGGGAGGAGTGCCGCAAGCTCGGCATCAAGAACATCGGCTGCCACAAGGGCATTCCGTTCGGGCAGTTCATGGCCCGCTATGCCCATCCCGAGGATTTCGACGCGGCCGCCGACGACTTCCTGGACCTCAATTTCATCGCCTACCACTCGGCGTGGCCGTACCACGGTGAGCTTGCGGCGCTGAGGATGTTCAAGCCGCAGCGCACTAATATGTATGCTGAAGTCGGCTCGACCTTTGCGGCGACGGTGTCCAGCCGGCCAATGGAATGTGCGCATGTGCTGGGGACGCTGCTCCGCGATCTCGGCCCGGACTATGTCATGTGGGGGACCGATTCCTGCCTGTGGGGCAATCCGCAATGGCAGATCGACGCCTTCCGGAAGTTCCAGATCCCGGACCAGCTGGTCGAAGGCTACGGCTATCCAAAGCTGACGCCCGAGATCAAGGCCAAGGTCTTTGGCCAGAACGCGGCGCGCATCTGGAACCTCAAAACCACCGCGTAGCGCTCCGGGTCGAGGGAGGCGGAGGCGCCGCGACGCCGAGAAGTGGCCCAATCATGCCGATATACCAGTATGAATGCACGCCCTGCCTGATGGTTTACGAGACGATGCACGGCATGAACGACCCGGCGCCGGAGCACTGCCCGAATTGCGGCGGCCCATTGCGCCGTCAGATCTCGGCGCCGAGGATCAATCGGTACAATTTTTCGAGCCCGACCGAGGCGAGATACGCCAAGGTCTCTGCGTCGGAGGAAATCGCCAAGGAGCGGGAGCTGCAGAAGGTGTACAAGCGGATGTGGCTCCCGCCGCCGGTCAAGCACAGTCCCTGGGACTAGTGCAGCGGAGCAAGAAGAGGCTTTTACCTACGCGATGCGCGAATGCTTTTACCGCTGACTTCTCAGGTTCATGGAGAAACCCGCTCCCGCCTGATCCTGGAGTATTGTTATCGCTCTCTCACGCCTCGTTTTCTAAGACCATCACTTCATCTTCGGCTAACAACATCGAACTGCTTAATCGCGATCAGCGTCGATATTTGTGTAATTTCTGTATGTAGTGAGTCTAATTCGTGATTGATCTCGCTGAGGCAGTCCACTTCTTCGAAGAGGTGCCCTGCAATTAATGTCCGGATAACCGTCAGGTTATCGCCTTGTGCGTCTAATCCAGCGAGAGGACGCCCGACCGAGTGTAAAAAATTTCGCCGGTCACCGGATCGGTGACACCGGCCTTGCGCATTCGCTTCAGCGGGGAGCCTGCCATGCCCGAGCATGTGGCAGGCGGTGAGCGCCGAGGCAAGGCGCCGTGTCGCGCGCGCGTGAAGGGTCCCCGTTTCCTCCGGAACGTGACTCGGACATTGAAGAGATAGCCTAGCCCACCGCCCGGGCAGCTGTTCTATCTGGAACCACAGGGGTGCGCTCCAGCGGCCAACACATTCCGGTGGCATGCTTGATGCAGCGATATTGGTGTCTGATAGGAGGACGCGATGATCACTCGTTCCGCTCTGCCTTTTACGCTCCGAAGCATCATCGATAGGTTTGGCCTTGGCGCGGCGACGCAGTGTCGCGGTCGTAGCAGCAGCTGGCAGCGCATGATTGTGGCGTTTGAAGAGTGGTGGATAAAGTCCTACCTCGCTTGGCGCAGGAAGATTCCGTCGGTCGAGTACGCGGAGCGGTTCAGCCGATTTTGCGCAGATTGCGGTGAGGATACCCCGCATGACGGCTTTGATGAGTTCGGCGTCGGCTGGTATGCCCAGATATACCATTGCCGGTATTGCGGGGGGCAAGGCATGAAGATTTGGCCGCTTGCCTAGTGGTGAACGCATACAGCGTCGGTTCTCACGAGAGGCCCATATACGTTCGGCGGTTGATTAGGTGTCGTGCCGAAAATTGGAGCAGGTGTCTTGCCAGGCAACGAGCCCCGTGGATCAGAGCTGCCCGCGCCCAATTCTCCGTCTGTGGGCGGAGCATTCGACGGCGGACATCGCCGTTCAGGCCGGCACGAAGCTTGCAGCGGTCAACGTACGAAGACGCTAGCTTCCTCCTTAGATGCGAGAGTTCCACATGCTGCGCAAGCTCCCCTCGGCTCTCACCGCCGCCGTGCTCCTGCTCAACGCTGCAGCATCGCTCCCAACTTTTGGGCAGACGCTACGAGTTGCCATGACCGCCTCTGATATCCCGACCACCACGGGGATCCCGAACAATGGCGGGGAAGGGTTTCGCTTTCTCGGCTTTCCGGCGTTCGACGGACTGATCAACTGGGACTTCACCCGACCCGATCAAATCGCCGGACTAACGGCCGGCCTCGCCGCTTCTTGGAAAATCGATGAGAGTGACCATACGCGCTGGGTTTTTTCGTTGCGCGACGGAGTCGCGTTTCATGACGGCTCGGCGCTGACCGCCGATGCCGTGATCTGGAACCTCGACCGGTTCTACAATGAGAAGTCGCCGCAATTCGATGCGCCGGCCTCGGCGATCGTACGGTCGTTTGTCAATATGCTCGATCGCTACCAGAAGATCGACGACCGGACGATAGCGATCTACACGAAATCGCCATTCAGCTTCTTTCCCTACATGGTCCCGACCATGCTGATGGTGAGCCCTGCGCAATGGGAGAAGGCCGGGCGCAGCTGGACCGAATTCGCCAAGGCGCCGTCGGGGACGGGACCGTTCTGCATCACCAAGGTGGTGCCCGGTCAGTTTGTGGAAATGAGTCGCAATGAGAGCTACTGGGACACGAGCCGCATCCCCAAGCTTTCCAAGCTGGTATTGATTCCGATGCCAGAGGCGACGACGCGGCTTGCCGCATTGCGGTCGGGCCAGGTCGAGTGGATCGAGGTCCCGCCGCCTGACGCCATTCCTTCACTAAAGGCGGCCGGGTTTCAGATCAGCCTCTGGCCCTACCCGCATGTCTGGCCCTACATCTTCAATATGACCCAGAAATCGGCGTTTCACGACCGGCGGGTACGGCAGGCGCTGAATTACGCGATCGATCGCGACGAGCTCGTCAAATTTCTTAACGGGACGGCAAAGCCGGCCTATGGGCTCTATCCGCCGGACAGTCCCTATTTCGGCAAGCCGGAGCAACGCTATAGCCACGATCCGGACAAGGCGAAGGCGCTCTTGGCGGAAGCCGGCTATGGCCCCGACCACCCGCTCGAGGCCAAGGTCATGATCTCGACCTCGGGCTCGGGGCAGATGGTGCCCTTGCCGATGAACGAGATTCTGCAGCAGCAGGTGCATCCGGTCGGGTTTAAGCTCGATTTCGATGTCGTCGACTGGGGCACGATGCTGGTCGTCAAACGCACCGATCCTTCGGCGGTGGTCGCGCACGGCGTTGACGCGCTGAACAACAGCCTGGGCTTTAGCGACCCGGCTTCGATGTTCCGCTATTTCAGCAAAACCAGCTTCTCGCCAAACGGCATCAACTGGGGCCATTACGCCGACCCTCGGGTCGACGACCTGCTCGCGCAGGCGCAGCAAAGCTTCGATTCAGAGCAACAGATCGAGCTGCTGGCGCAGGCCCATGCCATCGTCGTCGACGAGGCGGCGTGGACGTTCATCGTGCACGATCTGAACCCGCGGGCAATGTCGCCCAAGGTCAAAGGCTTCCAGCCGGCGCAGAGCTGGTACCAGGACTTCACCAAAGTTACCATCGAGTAAGCAACCTCCTCACAGCTGCGACCGTGCTCGCGCAAGCGCATCGCGTGTTTCCTCAACCGGTCCGTGCCGGAATACACCCCTTTCGCGCCTTGCGGCGAAACTCGTGCGCACAATTGGCGCGCAATTTGCGCGCACCGTCGAACAGATTTATCGGTGCCACACTACAGGGAGGCATCCATGATCGGTTATACCGCGCGCCTCGCGTTTGCCGCGCCGGCCGTGCTGCTGCTGGCATTGCTCGGCATCCCGGCGCAGGCCCAGGGGACGTTGCGGATTGCGATGACCGCGTCCGATGTGCCGACGACCACGGGCGCGCCTGATAATGGGTTCGAAGGTCTGCGGTTCCTCGGCTACCCGGTCTATGAAGGGCTTGTGCTGTGGGATCTGACGCGCGCCGACAAGCTGGCTGAGATCCGGCCGGGGCTAGCCGAAAGCTGGGAGCAGGACGAGAATGACAAGTCAAAATGGATCTTCCACCTGCGGCGCGGCGTCAAATTTCACGATGGCAGCGATTTCAACGCCGATGCGGTGATTTGGAACCTCGACCGTTATTTCAAGCCGGACGCACCGCAAGCCGATCCGACCGGCGGCGCCTTTGCCCGCGCGCGCGACCCGTGGATCGTCGGCTACCGCAAGATCGACGATGACACAGTCGAGATCAGCAACCCGCGGCCGATCAGCTATTTCCCTGGCGCGCTCGCCTATCTGTTCTTTTCGAGCCCTGCGCAATTCCAGAAGACCGGCTCGTGGACTGAATTCGCCAAATCGCCGTCCGGCACCGGACCGTTCAAGATCACCGATTTCCAACCGCGCGTCAGCACCACATTGAGTCGCAACGATGCTTATTGGGACCGCGGCCGCGTGCCAAAGCTCGACAAGATGGTGCTGACCCCGATGCCGGAGGCGACGACCCGGCTCGCCGCACTGCGCTCGGGTCAGGTCGACTGGATCGAGGTGCCGCCGCCCGACGCAGTGCCGAGCCTGAAGGCGGCGGGGTTCGAGATCGTCACCAACAGCTATCCGCACGTCTGGCCTTGGGTGTTGAACTTCGCCAAATCCGAGGGACCATTCAGCGACGTGCGGGTCCGCCGCGCGCTCAACTATTGCACCAACCGCGAGGGGCTCGTCACCCTGCTGAACGGGCTCGCCGAGCCGGCTGCCGGCGTCTACCACAAGACCGACCCTTATTTCGGCCACCCTAAGGAGCAATACGCCTACGACCCGGCAAAGGCGCAGGCGCTGCTGAAAGAGGCAGGCTACGGGCCGGACAAGCCGGTTGCCGCAAAGGTGATGATCTCGACGAGCGGTTCGGGCCAGATGTTGCCGCTGGCGATGAACGAGTATCTGCAGCAGAACCTGAAGGAGTGTAATTTCGACATCTCCTTCGAGGTTGTCGATTGGGGCACGATGCTGGTGGCGATGCGCAATCCGCCGACCGCGCCACAGTCGCGCGGCATCGACGCGGTGAACATCAGCCTCGCGCATGGGACCGAATTCTCGCGGTTCACGACGTTCTTTCTGTCCAGCACCTTCCCGCCCAACGGGTTTAACTGGGCCAATTGGAAGAACCCAGAATTCGATACACTGGTCGATCAGATCGAGAAGTCGAGCGATCCGGAAGAGATCGCCGGCGATATCCGCCGCGCGCACGAGGTGATCGTCGACGATGCTGCTTGGCTATTTATCGTGCATGACCTCAATCCGCGGGCGATGACCAAGCACGTCAAAGGCTTTGTGAGCGCGCAGAGCTGGTTCCAGGATTTCACCCGGGTCTATATGGAATAGACCGCGCCCGGTCCACCCATTCCCTGTCTTCGTCTGGGGAATGGGAGGGACGAGCATCGAGTTCGGGCCTCCGCCGCGTTGGCATACCTCTTGCTCGGCATCTTGCCATGGTCCGCTTTGTCCTGCTGCGCCTGCTGCACACCGTCCTGATCCTGTTCGGCGTTTCGATCGTTGCCTTCAGCCTGATCCATCTGATCCCCGGCAACCCGCTTGACATTCTGCTGCCCCCGGAGGCGCCGAAGGAGGTCGTCGAGCGGCTCAAGGTCGAGTTCGGCTTTGATAAGCCACTCTATGTGCAATATCTGGCCTGGCTCGGCCGGGTGCTGAGCGGCAATCTGGGCACTTCGGTGTTCACCGGGCTGCGGGTGACCGGCGAGTTGCTCAATGCCCTCGGCAACACGTTCATGCTGGCGGTGCCGGCGGCGTTGCTCGGGTTCTCGCTGGGCACGACGCTCGGCACACTCGCCGCGTTCAATCACGGCCGAGCGCTCGACAAGGTATTCTCTGTCATCACCATCCTTGGGCTCAGCATGCCGCATTACTGGCTGGGCATCGCCCTTGTCGTCGTGTTTGCGGTGATCTGGCCGCTGCTTCCTGCGGCCGGGATGGGCGGGACCGGTGGATTTCCAACCAGCTGGGAGGAGCTCCGCTGCCTCATCTTGCCGGTGGTGACCCTGTCGATGATCCCGATGGGCGTCATTGGACGGCTGGTACGCTCGACGGTTCTCGAAGTCATCAGCCAGGAGTTCCCGACGGCGCTCGAGGCCAAAGGGCTGCGTCGCCGCCGAATTGTATTTCACGTGCTGAAGAACGCGGCGCCCCCGGCGTTGGCGATCATGGGGCTGCAGCTCGGTTATCTGGTCGGCGGCTCGATCCTGGTCGAAACCGTGTTCAATTGGCCGGGCTCGGGCCAATTCATGAACCTGGCGATCTTCCGTCGCGACATCCCGGTGCTGCAAGGCACGGTCGTCGTGTTGGCCTCCTTCTTCGTGCTGATCAATCTGTTGGTCGACGTAATGCAGGCGCTGATCGACCCGCGCATGCGGCGCTGACTCCTGATGGTCGACCTCGCTGCCGCCCCGAGTTCATTGGCGTTCGATGAGCCGCAAGGCGCCGAGCCTCGCAGCTATTGGAGCACGGTTGCCGATCGCCTAAAGCGCGACAGATTGACGATCGGTGTCGCGACCGTGTTGCTGCTGATCATCGCTCTCGCCGTCTTTGCACCATGGGCGGCGACCCACGATCCTCTGCAAGGGAGCGTGTTGCGCCGCCTCAAGCCGGTCGGAACGCCAGGCTACCTGCTCGGCACCGACGAGACCGGGCGCGACATCTGGTCCCGCCTTGTCTATGGCGGCCGACTGTCGCTGGTCTGCGGCATTACCCCTGTGCTGCTGGCGACCTTGATCGGCGGCACATTGGGTCTGGTTGCCGGCATCGGCAGCCGCTTCGTCAACATGTTGATCATGCGGGTCGTCGATGTCTTTTATGCCTTCCCGTCGGTGTTGCTGGCGATCGCGATCTGCGGCGTCATTGGCGCTGGCATAGGCAACACGATCCTGTCGCTGACGATTGTCTTTACGGCGCCGATCGTCCGCGTCACCGAAAGCCTCGCCACCCAAGTCAAAGGTCGCGACTTTGTCGAAGCGGCGCGAGCGAGTGCCGCACCACTGCCGGCGATCATCCTCCGACAGGTCCTGCCCAACGTCCTCGGCGGCATGCTGGTCTATGCGACGAGCCTCGTCAGCATCAGCATCATTCTTTCTGCCGGCCTCTCCTTTCTCGGGCTCGGCGTGACTCCGCCCAACCCGGAATGGGGATTGATGCTCAACGCATTGCGCCAGGCGATCTTTGTCAACCCGCTGGTAGCGGCACTGCCGGGAGTGGCGATCCTGATCACCTCGCTGTGCTTCAACCTGCTTAGCGACGGGCTGCGCAGCGCGATGGACATCAAGCTGCCCGCATGAGCGCGCCGCATCGGCTGATCGACCCGCGCGATCGCGGCGGCCCGGCGCAGCCGCTCCTATTGGTCCGCGATCTCAAAAAGTATTTCCCGGCAAAAGGCCATTTGCTGACTAGCCGGCGCGAGATGGTGCAGGCGGTTGATGGCGTGTCGTTCAGCGTGATGAAGGGCACCACGCTCGGCGTTGTCGGCGAATCCGGATGCGGCAAATCGACGACAGCTCGGCTCCTGCTGCATCTGATCGAACCCGATGCTGGCGACATCGTCTTCGACGGCGACGGCGTTGGCGATCCGCAAGGGATCAGCGTGCGCGAGTTGCGGCTGCAGATGCAGATGGTGTTTCAGGACAGCTATTCGTCGTTAAATCCGCGCGCCACCGTCGCCGACATCATCGCCTTTGGCCCGCGCTCGGCCAAGAAGCTGTCGCCGCCGGCGTCACGCGAGCGAGCCGAGCGCCTGCTTGACCAGGTCGGGTTGCAGCCGTCTCTGTTCGCTCGCCGCTATCCGCATGAGCTGTCGGGCGGGCAAAGGCAGCGGGTCAACATCGCCCGCGCGCTTGCGCTCGAGCCGCGGCTGCTGATCCTTGACGAAGCGGTCTCGGCGCTCGACAAATCCGTCGAGGCGCAGATCTTGAACCTGCTCGACGATCTGCGGCGCAACCTCAACCTGACCTATCTTTTTATCTCGCACGACCTCAACGTCATCCGGCACGTCAGCGACCGCGTCGTCGTGATGTATCTGGGGCGCATTGTCGAGGCCGGCCAGGCAGAGGCGATTTTTCGCCGGCCGCACCACCCCTACACGCGCGCTCTGCTCCGGGCGATGCCGAGCATGGATCCCGACCGCCGCACCGATGTTTCGCCCTTGACCGGCGATCCGCCGAACCCGATCAACCCGCCTTCCGGCTGCCGCTTTCGCACCCGTTGCGCCTTTGCCGAGGCGGTCTGCGCGCGGGAGCCGCCGACCCTCGCAGTGATCGGCAACGACCATGACGTCGCCTGTCACATGATGGTCCCGGGTTCGGGCCACAGCCGCGCCGATGCCGTTGCCGCCGCCGATGACTGATCGGGTTGCCGTCGAGGTCAGCGACCTCGCCGTCCGGTTTCGCCAGCGCGAACGCACGATACATGCGGTCAACGGCGTCAGCTTCCGCATCACATCAGGGGAAGTGCTGGGTATTCTCGGCGAGTCCGGTTGCGGCAAGAGCGTCACGTTGCGCGCCCTGATGCGGCTCCTGCCCGCGAATTGCGAGATCGACGGCCGCGTCGTCATCAACGGCGAGGACGTCACGGCCGCACCCGCGGTGCGCCTCGAGGAACTGCGCGGGGGTGCCATCGCGATGATCTTTCAGGAGCCGGCGAGCGCACTCGACCCGGTCTTTACGATTGGCGAACAGATCACCGAAACGATCATCCGCCACCAGGGCATCAGCCGCCATCAGGCGCGGCAGCGAGCACTCGGGCTGCTGGAGCGAGTGCAGATCCCGTCGGCCCGCCGACGCCTCGACTCCTACCCGCACGAGATGTCGGGTGGCATGCGCCAGCGCGCGATGATCGCGCTGGCTCTATCGTGCAATCCGAGCCTGCTGCTCGCTGACGAACCGACGACCGCACTCGATGTGACGGTGCAAATCCAGATTCTGTTGTTGTTGCGCGAACTTCAGCGCGAGTTCGGCATGGCGGTGATCTTTGTCACCCACGATGTGGGCGCCGCCGTCGAAGTCAGTGATCGCCTCGCTGTCATGTATGCGGGCCGCTTTGTCGAGACCGGCAATGTCCGCGATGTGCTTAATCGGCGCGCCCACCCCTACACCGGGGGCCTGCTCGCGGCCAATCTGCACGGCGCCGAGCCCGGTGCGCGGCTGACGACGATCCCGGGATCGCCGCCGAACCTAGCAGCCCTACCCCAGGGCTGCGCCTTCGCTCCCCGCTGCGTCCACGCGCTCGATCTCTGCAGAAGGACCGATCCGCCGGCGGTGATGTGCGGCGACCGGCATATCGCCCGCTGCCTGCGAGTGGAGGAACGGCGCGCGATCTTTGCTGGCACTGATCTTGCCTCAACCGGATGAACAACCGGAGGGACCGCCGTGTCACCGAAGCCCGCGTCTCGCTGCAATGCTATCCTCAGCTGGATTGCTATTGCCGCTTTTCTGAGCATTGTGCCGATCAGCAGTGCATCGGCAGAGCAGGTGATGCGGGTCGGCATGACCGCCGCCGACATCCCGACTACCGGCGGCATCCCGAACAACGGCGGCGAGGGCTTCCGCTTTCTCGGCTTTCCGGCATTCGACGCGCTCGTCAACTGGGACTTCAAGCACACCGACCAGACGGCCGATGTGACGCCGGGTCTCGCGACCAGCTGGGAGATCGATGAAGTCGACCATACCCGCTGGATCTTCCACCTGCGGCACGGGGTCAAATTTCACGACGGCACGGATTTCAACGCCGACGCAGTTCTCTTCACACTGGGCCGGATCTATGACGACAAGTCGCCGCAGTTCGATGCGACGTCGTCGCCGATCGTGCGCGCCGTCGTCAGCATGGTGCAGCGCTGGGAGAAGATCGACGACTACACGGTCGCGATCTACACCAATGTGCCGTTCAGCCATTTTCCCTACCTCGTCACCCGCATCCTCTATGTCAGTCCGACGGCGTGGGAGAAGGCCGGGCGCAATTGGGTCGAGTTCGCCAAGGCGCCGGCCGGCACCGGCCCGTTCAAGATCGTCAAGGTCACGCCGCGGGTCAGCGTCGAGATGGCGCGCAATCCGGACTATTGGGACGAGACCCGGCGCGCCAAGCTCGACCGGCTGATCGTCATGCCGATGCCCGAGGCCAATACGCGTGTGTCGGCATTGCGCGCGGGTCAGGTCGACTGGATCGAAGTGCCGCCGCCCGACGCCATCCCGTCACTGAAGGCGGCCGGGTTTCAGATCAGCCTGTGGCCCTACCCGCACACCTGGCCGTATGTGCTCAATGTGACGGGGCAGTCGCCGTTTCGCGATCGGCTGGTGCGGCAGGCGTCCAATTACGCCATCGACCGCGACGGCGTGGTCAAATTGCTGAACGGCACCGCCACCCCAGCCCCCGGCCTTTATCCGACCGAGCACCCGGTCTTTGGAGATCCGCAGAACCACTATGCCTACGATCCGGAGAGGGCGAAGGCACTGCTGAAGCAGGCCGGCTATACCACGCCGGTCAAGGCCAAGATCATGATCTCGACTTCTGGCTCCGGCCAGATGATGCCATTGCCGATGAACGAGTTTCTGCAGCAGAGCATGCAGGCGGCCGGGTTCGACCTCAATTTCGAGGTCGTCGAATGGGGTGCGATGCTGCTCGCCTATCGCAGCGCGCCCGACGCGCCCGCCTCGAAAGGGGTCGACGCGCTGAACATCAGCCTCAGCTACACCGACCCCTCGTCGATGTTCCGCTATTGGCACAGCACCAGTTATTCGCCGACCAATCAGAACTGGGGTCACTGGTCGACGCCGCACCTCGATGATCTATTGCAGCAGGCGCAGGAAACCTTCGACCCGACGGCGCGCGACAAGATTCTGGCACAGGCGCACGCGCTCGTCGTCGACGAGGCGCCGTGGGTGTGGATCGTGCACGACCTAAACCCGCGCGCCATGTCGGCCAAAGTCAAAGGCTTTTACCCGGCACAAAGCTGGTCTCAGGACTTCACCAGCATCACGATGGAGTGATCCGATTTTGCCGGCAGCGGGCGGGGTGACTCGACTGTTACCAAACCTCAAGAATGCAGCTCCTTAATCTACCTCGCTCGGGTGATAGCCCGGTCGATCGGATGCGTCACTGGCTCCGCTGCCCGCCTTGAGGCATATCCGAGAGGCGGAACGCCCATTCGATCGGTGTGACGGCGCGGATGCCGTGATGAGAGCTCGCGGTGGGTTGTGGCACATAGATTGCACCATTTTTGGACGCACGGCTGAAGCGGGATGTCATGGCGGTCATCGAGGCAGAGCCATACGCGTTCGAGTTCGATCTGGCCCGGGCAGGTCTCGTCATTATCGACATGCAGCGGGACTTTCTCGAGCCCGGTGGATTTGGTGCTGTGCTCGGCAACGATGTTTCGCTGTTGCGTCGTACGATTGCGCCAACCCGGTCCTTACTCGAAGAGGCGCGCGCCGCGGGGCTGACCATCATTCATACCCGCGAGGGCCATCGTCCCGACCTCGCCGACCTGCCGCCGGCGAAAAAAGTCCGCGGCAAGCTCGCTGCCGGCATCGGCGACCCGGGTCCGATGGGCCGCATACTGGTGCGCGGCGAGCCCGGGCACGACATCATCCCCGAACTCTACCCGCTGCCGGGCGAGCCGGTCGTCGATAAGCCGGGTAAGGGTGCTTTTCACGCTACCGACCTCGATGCAATGCTGAAGAACCGCGGCATCGCGCAGCTGATCGTGTGCGGGGTCACCACCGAAGTTTGCGTGAACACGACGGTGCGCGAGGCTAACGACCGTGGCTACGACTGCGTCGTCGTCGCCGATTGCGTCGGCTCGTATTTTCCGGAGTTCCAGGAGATGGGACTGCGCATGATCAAGGCACAGGGCGGCATTTTCGGCTGGGTCGCAACGTCCGAGGCCGTCATTGCCGCACTCCAGACAGCCGCTCGTTGAGGACGACGTGATGAACAGCGCAGCTGCCGCGCCACGCTGGTGGGTTCCGGGCGATTGGAACGGTTTCTTCGGTTTGTTCACCAACGTCGTCCTCAACGTCATCGTTCTGACCGGGCTCTGCCTGCATGTCGTCAACCTGCCGGCCGACATCGTTTATGGCCGCATCCTGCCGGCGCTCGGGATCGCGCTGCCGCTCGGCAACCTCTACTACGCCTATCTCGCCTGGCGGCTGGCTAAGAGCGATGGGCGCAGCGATGTGACGGCGATGCCGTATGGGCCGAGCGTGCCGCATATGTTCATCGTCGTCTTCCTGATCATGTTGCCGATCTATCTGAAGACGCACGACCCGATGCTGGCCTGGCAGTCCGGACTCGTCTGGTGTCTCGTCATCGGCGTCATCGTGCTACTCGGCGCCTTTGTCGGACCGACGGTTCGGCAATACACGCCGCGCGCCGCTATGCTCGGCACACTTGCCGGAATTTCGATTGCGTTCATCTCGATGCGCCCAGCCTTTCTTGGGTGGGAAGACCCCTGGCTGTTTATGCTCTCACTTACCATCGTCCTCGTCAGCTGGATGGCCGGCGTCCGCCTGCCATTCGGTCTGCCGGGGGGCCTTGCCGCGGTGGCGCTTGGGACCGTGCTCGCCTGGCTGGCCAAGCTCGTTCACCTTGACGAGTTGATGCAGCCGGCGGAGGTCGTCTCGGCGCTCGGCCAATTTGGCTTACGGCTGCCCTACCCGTCGACCGACTTCGCCCGGGCCTTGGGCGATATTGGACCGCTGCTGGTCACTGCCGTGCCGCTCGGCATCTACAACTTCACCGAGGGCATGAACAACGTCGAGAGCGCTGCGGCAGCTGGCGACGATTACAGCCTGCGAAAGATCCTCCTCGCTGACGGCACTGGGGCGATCGTCGGCGCGGTGCTCGGCAGCCCGTTCCCGCCGGCAGTTTACATCGGCCATCCGGGATGGAAGGCGGTCGGCGGCCGGATCGGCTACTCGCTGGCGACGGGCGTGGTGATCGGCATCGTCTGTTTCCTCGGCCTGACGGCGCTGCTGCTTGCGGTCATTCCGCTGGTGGCGATTCTGCCGATCCTGCTGTATATCGGCTTGGTCATCGGCGCTCAGGCGTTCCAGGCGACACCGGCGCGGCACGCGCCCGCGGTCGTGCTCGCGATCCTGCCAAATGTTGCCGCATGGGCGCAGACCGCAATCGACGGCGTACTCGGCGCGGCCGGCACTTCGGCCGAACAGTTGGGCATGGCCAAGCTCGGCGCTGCCGGGGTCGTCTATCACGGCATGGCATTGCTCGGCGGCGGCGCGGTGCTCGCCGGATTGATCCTCGGGGCGATTGTCGCCTTTATCATCGACCGAAAGTTCGACTGGGCGGCACTGTTCGCTCTTGCTGGCGCGGTCTTGTCCTTTTTCGGTTTCATCCACGGGACGGCGCTCGGGATCGGCAGCTCGATCTCGGTGGCAGTGGGCTATCTTATCGTCGCTGGAGTATGCTTTGCGCTGAGCCGGCAGAGCTATCCGGCGCCGTTGGTCCTGATCGAAGAAGCAGTAGCGGAAGACTGACGAAGCGGATCAAAACTCCATGTCGAGCTCTTCCAGCTCTTCGGGCTCGAGCATAGCGGCGTCGCGCCACGCGACCATATCGGGCAGCGCCATAATGCGATCGCAATAACCGGCGCAATCGGCGTCGAGCTTTACATCGTAGGTCAAGAAACGCGTAACGACCGGGGCGTACATCGCATCAGCCATGGTTAAATTCCCGAACAGGTAAGGGCCACGGTAGGCCCCGAAGCACTCGCGCCAGATCGTGATGATGCGGTTTATGTCGGCCTGCGCGCCCGCCCACACCTTGAAGCCAGGGTGCCGGGCTTTCAGGTTCATCGGTAGTGCCGATCGCAGATTGGTGAATCCCGAGTGCATTTCCCCGCAAATCGAGCGACAGCGTGCGCGCGTCCCCCGATCGGTGGGCAAAAGCCCCGCCTTTGGCCGCATCTCGTTGAGATACTCGGCGATCGCCAGAGTATCCCAGATCCTGATGTCCTGATGCGTCAGGCACGGCACGAGGATCGACGGCGACAGCAGCAACAACTCGGCACGGTTCGTCGGATCGTCGACCGGCACCACTTCTTCGACAAATTTCAAGCCGGCCATTCTGCACAGCAGCCAGCCGCGCAGGGACCAGGAGGAATAATTCTTGCTGCTGATGGTCAGAGTGGTCTCGGTCATCGGGCACGCTCCTTCATCCCGCCCGTAATGCAGCATGCGTGCCATCTCGAGAACAGCTCTCAGTAGCCAGAGACCTGCTGAAAACGGGTTCCCAAGTCGAGTAGTGCAAAGTCACGATGGGCGGGTGCAATCAGCGAAATTCCGAAGGGCAGGCCGTTCTCGTCGAGGCCGGCGGGCAGCGCGATTGCTGCGAGATCGAGCAGGTTCACAAAGCTGGTATAGAGCCCGAGATTGGTGTTGAGGCGTATTGGCTCGGCGGCTATGGCTGCGGTTTCATAGATCGTGCCAGCGGTCGGCAGCAGTAGGACATCGATCTCGCGAAACTCGGCCCCGACGGCACGGCGCAATGCCGCCAGGTCGTACTGCGCACGATAGGCGTCGAGCGCACTGTAGCGATGGCCTCCCTCGATGATCTGGCGGGTGATTGGCAGTAATGCATCTGGGTTCTCGCTCAACAGTCTTTGGGTAGCGTGCAGGCGCTCGGCGACCCACGGCCCCCCGTAGAGCAGCCGCCCAGCGTCGCGAAACGGTGTGAAATGTATCTCCACTTTGGTTCCACCGGCCGTTTCGAGGATGCCAACAGCCGAGCCGAAGAGTGCGGCACCCTCCTTGTTGCCGAAGAATTCGAGGTCGGACGATCTCGGGACACCAAACCGAAACTGTGATCCAAAGCGAGGCGCGACCGCAGGATCTAGAGTCCGGGCCAACGGATCTTCCGGGTCGAAGAACACAGCCACGTCGAACACCGCCGACGCGTCTTGCGCGGTTAGCGCAAACACCGAAAGACAGTCGAGCGATCGGCAGGCGGGCACCACTCCCCGCATGCTCAACAGACCGCGCGTCGGCTTCAGCCCGACGAGGTTGTTGAACGCGGCAGGAACACGTCCCGATCCCGCCGTATCGGTGCCAAGCGCGAAGCTGGCAAACCCGGAGGCAACCGCCACTGCCGACCCCGAGCTCGATCCCCCAGGGATGAAACGCCCATCAAAGGGGTTTAGAGGGGCCCCATAAGGCGAGCGGGTGCCGACCAAGCCGGTGGCGAACTGATCGAGGTTGGTCTTCCCCAACAGCATTGCGCCAGCGGCCAGCAGCTGCGCCACCACCGGCGCAGTCTCGGCGGGGGTGTAAGCAAAGGCGGGGCACCCGGCCGTGGTCGGCATGCCGGCAACATCGATATTGTCTTTGACGGCAAACGGAATGCCGAATAGCGGCAGACGCGCAACGGTGCTCGGATCTGCCCTGGCGGCAGCATCGAGTTCGCAAGCCCGGGCTCTCACTGTATTTTCACCCGGTCGCGAGATCCAGACCGCCGGATCATCCGACTGCGCGATGCGGGCCAATACCCGAGCGGCGAGCTCGGTCGCCGAGGTTGTGCCGCCAAGGAAAGCGCTGCGCAGAGACGCGATTTCGAGAGAAAGCCCAGCAGCGATCATTGGTGTGCTAAGTTGAGATTGCAGTGATTCGCACCGTCCACACAAGAGCCCGCTATGACGCAGCAGCGATATGTCCAAGCAGACCCCTATCCTTGGCCCTATAACGGCGACCTCCGGCCGGACAATACGGCACTGTTTGTCGTCGACATGCAGACCGATTTCTGCGGGATCGGCGGCTATGTCGACCGCATGGGATACGATCTGAGCCTGACTCGCGCGCCGATCGAGGCGATCACAATGGTGCTCGCAGAGATGCGGCGTCAGGGTTTCCACATTTTCCACACGCGTGAGGGGCACCGACCCGACCTCACCGATCTTCCGGCCAACAAACGCTGGCGGTCGCGGCGCATCGGCGCCGGCATCGGCGACCCGGGGCCTTGCGGCCGCATCCTAGTGCGCGGCGAGCCCGGGTGGGAAATCATCCCGGAGCTGGCTCCGCTTCCCAGAGAGCCGATCATCGACAAGCCGGGGAAAGGCTCTTTCTGCGCCACCGATCTCGAATTGATGTTGCGGCTGCGCGGCATAGCCAACCTGGTGCTGACCGGCATCACCACCGATGTTTGCGTGCACACGACAATGCGCGAGGCCAATGACCGCGGCTTCGAATGCCTGCTGCTCGAAGATTGCTGCGGCGCTACTGACCAGGGGAACCAAGAGCACGCGATCAAGATGATCAAGATGCAGGGTGGCGTATTCGGGACGGTATCGGACTCGGGCACACTGCTTCTCGAGCTGGGCGCGAACGCGGCGAAGGCCTAAAAATTAAGCATCGGCTGCGCAGCTCGCCCACGCGGGTGGGCGGCCGGCGCGTTGGCGCGGAAAATGCTGGTCCAGCCCGACAGCCGATCTCGGGTGCGTTGGATGAATACCTCGATCCTCGACGGTTATGATCCGCAGGGTCTCTATTGCGAAATGCTGCGCGGCACGTCGAGCCATATCATCCGCGAGCGCCTCTCCGGCTTGTCGATCGATGCGCTCAAGGAGCGCGCGGCTGCCGCCAATTCCGAGCTCTACAATCTCGGGATTACCTTTACGATCTATTCCGATGCGCGGACGATCGACCGGATCCTGCCGTTCGACGTCCTGCCGCGCGTCCTTTCGGCCGAAGAATGGCGCCATATCGAGCGCGGCATCATCCAGCGGATCACCGCGATCAACCTCCTGCTCGACGACATCTACCACGACCAGCACATATTGCGCGATGGCGTGGTCCCGGCGGAGCTGATCCTGGGCAACCGCAATTATCGTCCGCTGATGCTCGGTATCGATCTGCCACACAAAGCATATGTCAACATTTGCGGCACCGACATCGTGCGCGACGAGCGTGGAACCTTCCTTGTGCTCGAGGACAACGCCCGTACACCCTCCGGCGTCAGCTACGTCGTTGAGAATCGGCACATGATGCTGCGCGCCTTTCCCGATCTGCTCGACGACATCTCGCTGCGTGCCATCGACAATTACGGCGCGATGCTAATCGCAGCGCTGCAAGAGGTTGCACCGACAGGAGCTGCCGACCCACAGGTCGTACTGCTTTCGCCTGGCACCTACAACTCGGCCTATTTCGAGCATGTCTTTCTGGCACGCGAGATGGGCGTGCCATTGGTGGAGGGATCCGACCTCCTTGTCGAGGACGACCGCGTCTTCATGCGAACGACCGGCGGCTCGTCGCGGGTGGACGTGATTTATCGCCGGATCAACGACGATTATCTCGATCCCGAAGCGTTTGTCCCCGAAAGCATGCTCGGCGTGCCCGGGCTGATGCGGGCCTATCGGGCAGGAAACCTGGCGCTCGCCAACGCTGTTGGCACCGGTGTCGCCGACGACAAGGCGGTTTATGCCTATATGCCGCGGATCATCGGCTATTACCTCAACGAGGATCCGATCCTGCCCAACGTCGAGACTCATATCTGCCGCGAGCCAAAGGCGTTGCGCTACACCCTCGGCCGCCTAGCTGATCTGGTTGTCAAGCCGGTCGGCGAGGCGGGTGGTTACGGCATCACGGTCGGTCCGAGGGCGAGCCTGCAGGAGCTCGACGAATGCCGAGCCAAGCTCGTCGCCGACCCGGCCAACTACATCAGTCAACCTTGCATCAATCTGTCGGTCGCGCCGACATTGGTCGACGGACGGATCGAACCCCGTCACGTCGATCTGCGCCCATTTGCGGTGACGGGGTCGAGTACCTGGGTGCTGCCCGGCGGGCTCACGCGGGTGGCGCTTAAGCGTGGCTCGCTGGTGGTCAATTCTTCGCAGGGCGGTGGCTCAAAGGACACTTGGGTGGTCGAGTGAGGGGATCGTTGGGTGACGTTCTGCTCGCCCGCTACGCGGACTGCATCTTCTGGCTCGCGCGGTATGTTGAACGCGCCGAGAACCTCGCGCGCATTCTCGATGTCAACGAAACCTTCTCGCGCGACAGCCGAGGGGGTCAGAACTGGCGCTCGATCGTACAGCTGAATTCGGACGAGGAGCGCTTTTTCGCTGCCCATCCGGCGGCCACCGCACAGAGCGTCGTGAAATTCTACGTCATCGATAGCGACAATCCGACCTCGATCGTCAGCGCGATCCGTTACGCGCGGGAAAATGCCCGCACCCTTCGGCCGCTGATCTCGACCGAGATGTGGACACAGCTAAACGTCTTCTACAACCATCTCGCCGCGCTCGGCGAAAACGATCTGGTGCCCGGCAGGCTCGCTGCGCTGTTCGCCACGATAAAGGAGGCTTGCCAGACGCATACCGGCATCACCGAGGGCACCTTTTTTCGCGACCAAGGTTGGTATTTCTATCAGCTCGGCCGCTATATCGAGCGCGCCGATCAGACGACGCGGTTGCTCGACATCAAATATCACTTGCTGTTGCCGAGCCTCTCGGATGTCGGCTCGCCAACCGATGTCAGCCAGTGGAACGCACTGCTGCGTTCGGCGGCCGGATACCATGCCTATCGGCGCCTGCACACCGCCAGCACGACCCCGGCGCGCGTGGCCGGTTTCTTGCTGCTCAACCAGGCCTTTCCGCGCTCGCTGCATCATTGCGTACGCGAGGCCGGCCGGCTGCTCGGGGAGCTCAAGTCGCGGTACTTGCTGCGCCACGGCAACGATGCTGCCGAAGAGCTCGACCGCTTGCGCGGCGTCCTCGGGGCGCTCGACATCTCGACGATTCTCAGCGAAGGTCTGCACGAGTTCCTAGATCTGATGCAACAGCAATTGACTGCGATCACGCGCGATCTTTCGATTGCCTTCTTCGGCAATTCGGCCGAAGGCGCGGCGGCCCAGACATTAACGCCGCAATAGGCTACGGCGATGCTCGTCATCAGCGTGCGGCACGTTACCACTTATCGCTACAAGCAGCCGGTCGCGTTTGGCGAGCATCGCATGATATTACGGCCGCGCGACAGCTACGACCAGAAGCTACTCGACGCCAAACTCGCGGTCGCGCCGGAACCGACCGATATCCGCTGGGTGCACGACGTTTTCGGCAATTGCGTTGCGATCGCCCGATTCGCCGGTCTCGCATCGGAGCTGCGATTCGAGAGTATCATTCGCCTAGATCACTCACCGACCAATGCTCTCGACTTTCAAATCGAGGAGTACGCCAAGAGATACCCGTTCACGTACGGCGCCGACGAAATGCCTGATCTGTTGCGCACGATCGAGCGGCAATATCTCGATCCCGATCGCGAGGTCGACCAATGGGCACGGCAATTCCTCCGCCGAGACGGTCGGACGGCGACCGCCGACCTGCTGGCCCTGATGACGGGTGCGATCAAACAGGACCTAAGTTATGTCGCGCGCGAGGAGAGCGGGGTTCAGGACCCGGTCAAGACATTGCGGATGAAGAGCGGCAGCTGCCGCGATTTCGCCGTGCTGATGATGGAGGCCGCGCGTTCGCTCGGGCTCGCCGCGCGCTTTGTCACCGGCTATCTCTATGTCCCCGAAGACCGGCGCAACGAGCGTATCGGCGATGGCGCGACCCATGCCTGGCTTGAGGTTTATTTGCCGGGCGCCGGCTGGATTGAGTTCGATCCGACCAATGGCATCGTCGGCAATCATGACCTGATCCGTGTAGCCGTTGCGCGCGATCCGCGCCAGGCGGTGCCGATCTCCGGCACCTGGACGGGCTTCCCTTCCGACTATCTCGGCATGACCGTCGACGTCGAGGTCACCGCGGAGGCCGATCCGAATTCAACGCCGAAGAGGGCTGAGAAGGTGCGCGAGTCGGACGCCGCGACAGTGTTTGACGAAGGGGAGCTAGGCAAGGTGCGTCCCCGTCGAGCCGGCCAACTCCAGTAGCGATCATCGATATATGGGATGGGAGGCTTTAGCAGGCTGCGGGAAAAGCACGCGTTGGCTTCTCCTGTCCAATTAGTAGGGTCACAGCCCAGTACTATCTTTTATGACCTCATCACGGAACCGACTTTTTCCGCAGCTTGTTAATGGAAGTCTCGACCTCAAGGGCGGTATCGGATGCGGCGCCAAAAGGCAAGCTGTCGTCTTCGTGAAATGGGGGTGCCGGAGCTGGATGGTTAGGTCATTGTTCCTCCGACGTCGTTGGTCCCGGAAAAGCCAGGGAAGGAGCCGCGCCGGGGTTGGCGGAACACTCACGGCGCCGCTCCCCGCTTGGGCTTAGTCCGGCACACCAAGCCCGTCTCCAATCTACTTTCGAACAATTAAGCAGATGATCATTCCGGCGGCGATCGCACGATCGCTGACCCGTGCGGCCAACTTGCGGCGGATAAGACCGGGAAACCCGCGTCCTCGACTATCTGTTGTCGCCCCTGCACCGCTAGAGCAACGAGGTGCTATTCGAGGGGTGATGTAGCACACGAGCCCGATCTACGCTCGAGGCACTCGGGCTGGGCGCCGCTGTCGCGCACCAGGCAATGCGAGCGGCAGCCCTTGGGGGACCGAAGAGTCTGGTTTGGGTCAACTGCTGAGATCCTCCACTTTTCAGCGAGCGTCAGCTTTATCCCAGCAAGCCGACAGTGTCTCGGCTGGATCAGTCGTTCCCTGAATGCCAGCTCATCGAGTCCGGAAGGACCAGAAACGAGCCTTGAGCGGCCACTCGTTGCCGGTGACAGAGGCGGCAAGAAATGCCCCAAAGGCGACCCTCGCCCAGGCCAGCGGATCCATGTGAGCAGGCGGGTAAGCAACGTCTCCGATATTGCCGTAGGCGATCGACAGGTCGTATGACGGAGGGGTCACGCCCAAGGTCCGGTCGGGTGCGATTCGTTCGACCGGATTGGATTCCGTGCTTATCAGGGGAAATAACAGGGAAATTCGTCGGTCCGGCCGCGCTCCTTGCCGCCTTGACGACAGGCCGACGGTCCAAGCCATTTTGCCGGCCCTCCCGATCCCGCGGAGAGCTACCCGGCGGCAGTTTCATGCGCGAGCCCGGGATGTGGGGACTGCTTCGCCAATGACCAAGCCCCGACTCGCTAGAAGCCCTCGACTCAGCTGGCGGACATGGAGCGGCTGCGATAAAA
>Ga0306925_10001116_pt1 | contig 21397 bp, 20 predicted proteins | sample flu12Cox44000176_FD_203755 | JGI IMG/M metagenome (GOLD analysis project Ga0306925, IMG submission 203755) | Lab enrichment of tropical soil microbial communities from Luquillo Experimental Forest, Puerto Rico - flux8day.12C.oxic.44.000.176 (v2)... | ecosystem: Environmental > Terrestrial >... | reverse complement strand
TCATCGCCATCTTCGGCAGCGGCGTCTACAACGTCATCGTCGCGATCACCATTCCGCTCATCCCGCGTTGCGCGCGGGTTGTGCGCTCGAGCGCGCTTGCGATTCGCGAAGTGCCCTACATCGATGCCGCGCGCGCCTGCGGTTTCGGTCACACACGCATCATCATTTACCACATGGTGCCAAACGTCCTGGCGCCGTTCCTTATCATGCTGACCGCATTCGTCGGGCAGGCGATCCTCGCCGAGGCATCGCTGTCCTATCTCGGCCTTGGCGTGCAGGAGCCAACGGCAGCCTGGGGCCTTATGTTGCAGGGAGGCGCCGAGGAGTACGCCTCGACGGCGCCATGGATCGCCGTCTTTCCAGGTCTTGCGATCGCGCTCACCGTTTTCGGCTTCAGTCTGTTCGGCGATGCGCTGCGCGATGCCATCGATCCCAAGCTGCGCGATCGCTGAGGGCGATCTTCTCAAGTCACGACGCCGTTGATGGCAAAGTCGAAGATGTGAAAACTGCGCAAACCACCGCGCGCAGCCCGTTCCGCATAGGTCTCATGCAGCGGATAATTCAGAATGAAAGGGACACGACTTTCGGCGATGCCGCCATGGGTGCGCAGGGCATGATCACCGAGCGCTGGCAGATCGTGCGCGGAGGGCGTCGTTCCTATGCAGGTTCCATCATCGCTTATGACCACGACGTCGCCCTCGCGGTCGATCGGCAGATCGAACAGGCGGGCGGCGGTTGCTTTGTCATGGACGGCTTCTATGCCGGGGAGCGTCCGCACGAACCTGACTACTGCTTCGGGTGTGGCGCGGCGGCAATAGACGCGCACAAAGCTCCCCAGCGAGCCGTGATGCGCTACGAAATAGTCGGTGATGGGGCAGATGACCGTTGTTGCACCGTGTCCGAACTCCAGGTCGAGTGCATCCTGAAGCCACACCACCTTGGGCGAACCATCGGGGTTGGACTTGTCGCGCATTCCGTGATCCGCGACGAGACCGACGACGGCGCCGAGCTCATCCAGCCGCCCGAAGCAATCATCCATATTGCGATAATACTGGTCAGCGTCCGGTTCACCGGGCGCATATTTGTGTTGGATGTAGTCCGTCAGCGATAGATACATAATGAGTGGCTTTACCGTCTCAAGAAGCCTGATCCCTGCCTCTAGTACGAACAGCGACAGTTCCGGCGAGTACATGTCCGGCAGGGGCATGCCGACGAGCTCGAGCACATTCTCGATGCCGTTCTCACGAGTGTTACATTGGTCCGCCTTTTCCGACGAGAAATTGATGCAGCCTCCCGCAATGTTCATGCCCTTGCCAAGCTGCTGGCGGAGCTTGTCCTTGGCCGTAATCGACGCCACCCTCGCGCCGCTACGGGAAAACTCTGCGAGGATAGTCGTCGAACGCATGAGCTCGGGACCGGTCATGACGACTGCATTTCCCGTCTCCGGTTCAAGATAGAAGTTCCCGGATATGCCGTGGATGGAAGGCGGAGCGCCGGTGACGATTGACACGTTGTTGGGACAGGTAAAGCTCGGTATCACGCATTGCGCGATCGCGCTGAACCCAGTCGCCATAAAGCGAGCGACGTTCGGCAGGATTCCCTTCTCAATTCCTTTATCGAGATACGCTGGATCGCCGCCATCAATGCAAACGACGACAACCGGGCGGTCGGGCCAACGATATTGCACGTCGTGAAGGCAAACGGGCGGACCTCGGCGAGATGTCTTCACGTCCTTGCACCCCGGGGTGGGTCGAGTATCCTGCCTCCGTAATTGAGGAGCATGCCATGGCGCAACAATCCCCGGAAGCCTCCGTGATCAAAGCATACTGGCAGCCCGGCTGCACCAGTTGCCTCAGGATGAAAGAGTTTCTGAGCAAGCACGGGGTTCTCTTCGTCTCCGTCAATGTGCTTGAAGACAAGGATGCCTTTGCCGAGCTGGCGGCGCTGGGTATTCAGTCGGTGCCGATCGTGCGGCGCGGCAAGGAGTGGGCGAACGGGCAGGTACTCCGCGATGTCGCGCGCGTTGCCGGGATTGTCTGGGGTGGTGCGCCGGCGCTGCCGGTCTCCGAGCTGGCTACACGCCTCATTGAGATCCAGATGGCCGCACAGCGGCTCTTCGCGCAAATCCCGGACGACCAACTCGGCCGCTTGCTGCCGAATCGGCCGCGCAGCTATGCGCAGCTTGCCTATCACATCTTTAACATCGCCGATGCCTTCCTTGAGCACGAGGTGCAGGGCCTGCCGCTCAAGGAAGGCGCATACAACCGCGTGCCGCCGCCGCAGATGGACACCAAGGCCAAGGTACTGGCCTACGGGCACGACGTGCTGGAGCGATTGCGAACCTGGTGGGCCGGTCCAGGCCGGACGACCGACTTTTTGTGCAAGGCACGCGTGTACTACGGCGAGGTGACACTACACGAGTATCTGGAGCGGACCACCTGGCATTCGGGTCAGCACGTACGTCAGCTCATGATGGTGCTCGGCCTCTTGGGTATTGTGCCGGAGGAACCACCGACCAATGAAACGTTCGTAGGCCTGCCGATGCCCGATAAGGTCTGGGACGATGAGCGGCTCAACGCCTGATCATATGGAAAGCCCAGAGAATCCTGGATGATGCCGCTCCGACGGAGGGCCTCAATATCAATTTCGCCCGGACCAGTAATGGTGAAGTGAACGATCCCCACACGGCCGGCGGAAACCGTTTCGGTCGCCTACGACGCGGTCTGATGAAACGGATCGTCTGGCGCGCAATCGGCAGTCAGTCTGCTGCCAACCTGTCTCCGCCGCAAGCGGACCTGATCTGGCAATGTGCCTTCAGTCTCCTGAAGAACAGTGGCCTCGGCAACGTCTCTTTGGATAGCCGCCCGGGTCACCAGCCGCGCCGGGTCACCAGATAGATGCTGAACCCGACCGGTAGAATCCCCAAAAGATCGGAAAACTCCACGTGTTCACCGAGTACCAGCCAACCGAACATCAGCCCGAGCGGCGGCATGAGGAAGTGATAGGAGCTGGCGCTAGTCGCGCCGCAGGTCCGTAGCAAGTAGAGCCACAGCAGATAGCCGAATACCGAGACCAGGAGTGCCGAGTAGGCGACCCCCGCAAACAGGTACCAGCTTGGCACGACATCGCTGACGTGCTCGAATGTCAGCGCAAGCGGCAGGAGCGCTACACCGGCAGCCAGGTTTTGCACCGCGTTGCCGACCCATAGTTGCCCCTTCGGTGCCGCGCGCTTGAACAAAATGGTGCCGGTAACAAGCGAGATCAGGCCACCGATCGTCAACACAATTCCGATCGGATGATCCGCGCCTCCGCCGATCCGGCTCTCGACTATAAAAACGACCCCGCCGACCCCAAGCGCCAACCCCACAGCCTTACGCCACGTTATTCGTTCGTGGAGGAAGGTCGCCGCAAGCAGCGCGGTGAGCACCGGATTGGAGCTGGAGATCATCGCCGACAGGCCGGCCGAGATGCTCGTCATCCCTGCGTAGTTGAGGCCGAGGTAAATTGCATTGTTCACGAGACCGAGCGCAGCAAACACCAGGAGGTCGCGCCGACTGATGGCCCATTCGCCCCGCCGTACGAGGAGCACGGCCGTCATGACGATGCCGGCGATGAGAAACCGACTGCTGAGCAGGAGAAGCGGTGGTGCGTAAAGCAGCGTGAGCTTCGCCACCGCAAAGGCCGAGCTCCACAACAAGCAGAATGTCCCCACGAAAAGCGGCAACAGATTAATGCCTCCAAATCCGATGGGCGCGGGAAGAGCGGGACGCATCGAGTGGTCTCCTGTCGCTGCAGGAGAGGTAGGTTGCCGGGCGGCTATTGTAGAATTAAATGATATGATACATTACAGTGGAAATTCGAATGATCCGCTGGGGCTTCACCCATGCTCGATATCGACCTGTTGCGCTGTTTCGTCTCGGTTGTCGATGCCGGCGGGTTCACCCGCGCCGGCGAGCGCGTTCACCGCACCCAGTCAACTGTGAGCCAGCAGATCCGCCGGCTGGAGGCCAGTTGCGGGCGCCCGCTCCTTCATCGCAACGGCAAGCAGGTGGGGCTGACGGAGCAGGGTGAGCGGCTGCTGGCGTATGCGCGGCGCATCCTGGCGCTCGCGAAAGAGGCCCATCATGTGGTCGCACAACCCCAAGGCGACTGCATCGTGCGGCTCGGTTTGCCGGAGGATTTCGCCGCCAATCGTCTGGCACAGGTGCTGGCGCGCTTCGCCCGCTCGCAGCCCCGCATCCGACTCGACGTTCGCTGCGACTTGAGTGTCCAGCTGCGCAAGGACCTCGATCGCGGCGAGCTTGATCTCATTCTGTTCAAGCGTGATTCCGGCGAGCGGGCTGGGATTGCGTCGTGGCCCGAGCGGCTCAGTTGGGCAATGAGCCGCAGCCATCCCATCGACGCCCGCCGCGACCCGGTGCCGCTCGTGGTGTTCCCGCAAGGGTGCCTGTATCGCAACCGTGCAATCCACGCTCTTGAGGCCGCCGGGCGGAGTTGGCACGTTGCCTATATGAGTCCGAATTTGACCGGCATCCAGGCCGCCGTATCGGCCGGGCTCGGTGTCAGCATCCTGCCCCAGGTCGCAATTCTTTCCGACCATCGGGTGCTGGGGGTCAAAGACGGCTTCCCTAAAATTCCCAACACAGAACTCGCGTTGCTCGCTTTGCCCAATGCGGGGCAACCCGTGCGACAGCTCGCTGAGTTGATCACCAACTTCTGCCAAACCGGCCCGCGCCGGTGCGCGGGGACCCTGTAAGCCACTGCGAGGGACGCAGCAAATGCAAAAAGCAGGCGAGACCGGGAATACCGATCGCGAAGTGCTCCTTGAGCTGAATCGAAACTACGTGCGGTCCGCACTGGAGTCGGATGTGCGCTGGTACGCGGAGAATCTTTCCGAGGACTTCCATATCACCGCCCCGGATGGCGCCTTGCTCAATCGCGAAGCGTTTCTCAAGCGCATCGCCAACCCGTATCCGGGGACGCATGCGGAGGCTGTCGACGTGATGCTGCGGATTCTGGGTGACGTCGCGATCATCCACTCCGGTTACAGGGACAGGACGCTCACCGGTGAAATCGGGTATGGCCGCTACACGGATATTTATGAGCGGCGGAACGGTCGTTGGCTTTGCGTCGCGGCGCATTTCATGCGTTTTCAGACCCCTCCCAAGATCTGACCCAAGACCTGACCGGTAGCGGACATCGGCCGCAAGCCTAAGCGTTGCGGGTTGCAGGGATGCCGGACCGCCGATGCGCTCAGCAGGAAAACAGGGCCCCGGCCGCCATTGCGCATTCCCTGCGTGCCATTCGGCCTGCTCGCAACCGCCGCGTCTTCACCACCAGCGCCGTGGCTGCTGATAATAGTTCCGCCCGGGCATATTGTTGAAACCCCAGCCACCCCAGCCGAAGCCGAAGCGGATATCGGGCGAGCGCGGGCGGTTCATGATGCCGCCTTGCGGCTGGTTGTTCAGCGCAATGACGAACTCCGTGCGATAGTTGGTCTCGCGGTGCAGAGGCTCGTCCGAAATGATGAGCGAGGACCGCGGCACTGCGGTTGCCGCGATGCGATCGAGCAGATCCGGCGGCAGCGTGATGCGGTCAAGCGCGGCCTTGGCGTCGTCCGCGCTGTCGATCGTGACCGCCGTCCAGCGCAGGCCGGTGTCGGTACGCGTCATGGCCGTGAACACATGCGTGCCGATCGGCTTGTCGGGATCGCGGATCGTGACCGGAACCTCAATGGTCGCATCGAACAGCTCGCCCGCGTCCGGCAGCCGCTGATGCGTGTTGCGCCGCACGTAAAGCTTCTGCGTCGCGCGGCTGATGAAGACCGAGACCGGCTCGAGCGCCAGCTTTGCCTCGCTTGCCGCCTTGACGGCGTCGGCCCTCCTGGTCTCGGCCGCCTTGGCGGCGTCCCGGGCCGCCGCGGCAGCGTCGAGCCTGGACTTGGCCCTGGCGGCGTCGAGCTGCGTCTGCAGCTCCTCGACTTTCGCAGCGGCCTTCTGCTTCTGGTCCTCGGCTCGTGCCTTGGCCTGGTCGGTCCTGGCGGCGGCGAGCGCCTTCTCTGCGACCGCGAGCGCGGCATCGGCGCGAGTCTTGGCCAGTTCAAGCTTGCGCAACGCCGCCGTCAGCGGGGCCGCCTCTTTCACCGCCAGGGCGGCAGCGTTCTTCGTCTGTTGAGCCAACCTGGCGGCCTCGTCCGCCGCGCGGGCGAGCGTTTCGGCGCGCGCCGGCGCGGCCGCGATGGCCTCGGATTTCGGGACGAACAGCGCCGGATGGGAAAGCTCGACCGGCTCCGCGTCAGTCGGCGAGATGATCACACGCGTGCCGATGCGAACCTTGTCGAACAGCTTCTCCGCAAAGCCAAAGGGCATCCGCACGCAGCCGTGCGAGGCCGCATATCCGGGCAACGGCCCGCCGTGGAGCGCGAGGCCGTTCCAGGTGATGCGCAGCATGTTCGGCATCCAGGCATCGTCATAGAGGCTCGAGTGATGGTCCTTCTGCTTCTCCACGACGCTGAAGATGCCGGCCGGCGTCTCGCGTCCCTTGGTTCCGCTCGATACCGGCGCGCGCAGGACCCAGCCGTCGGCGTCGTAGATGGTCACCTTCTGGCTCTTGATCGATACGATCGCCATGATCGGCTCGCCCGCCTCGCGCGGGGCCGCCACCTCGGTGGCCTGCTCGGGACTGGCCTGGCGGGGCGCGGCGTCGGCGGGCGGAGCCGCAGTCAGCGCGGTCAGGGCGGCCGTGGCCGCGAGCGTCACAATCGCGGGGGGTGCCCATCGCCGGGCTGCCTCTGTGGATTGGGCCGTCGTGCATCGATTTGTCATGCCATGTCCCGGTTGTCAGCGACGAATCGCATCGAAGCAAACACTGCGAACGGGTGAATGGTCCCCGTTTTACGGCCCGTGGTCAATCAGCACTTCCAGGTGATCGGCTTACCTCCTGCGGACCATTTTGCGCGGTGCATAGCCTCATGAGACCGAATGTCCGCAGCCGGCGGAAGCCGACGTTGTCCGCCGGTGGGCATGGACAAGATGCTCACGGACTTTGTGCTGGTCCAGCGCAGGTGTTGAGATGCTCGCATTAAGACCACAATGGAGTGTAAAAGCAATGCCCTAAAGAGGGAGAGTCATTCACATGAGAATGCTCAGTTCAATCGTGTGCATGTGGATCTTCGCCTATGCCGCGATCAAGGTCGCTCGCATCGTCACCGGCAACTGGGATCACCCGTTGGTCATTCGCTGGCCATCGGCCGCGCCCCCGCCCGCGCCGCCCCCGCCCATGCAAGACCAAACATCGCCGCCGCATTGAGGTGCAGCGCTCAACAGGCATCGCGGCGGAGGCGGCGACGACATGCATTCCTTCGAGCCAGTCGCCGCTCTCATGGTGGGAGGCACAAGTGGCGTCACGGCGCTCGGGCTTTTGTCATCGTCCCCGCGATGTCCGCACACCGCCGAAGCCGGCAGAAGCCCAAAAAGGTTGGAGCCTGCGGCGGTTCCTTAAATCTGACGCTGCAGAAGCTAGTCGCCCGCCGGCCGAGAGAGCTCGAGGGTGCTTTCGCAGCGATCGGAAGCGATCGCCCAGACGTACTCCTCGTGACCACCAATGCCTTGAGCTTTCCCAATCGAGGGATCATCGTCGAACTTGCGCTCAAGAATCGATTGCCAGCAATGTCTGCCTTCAGGGAAATCACGGAGGTCGGCGGCCTCATGTCTTATGGTTCCGTCCGCGTTGATCGGTTCCGACGCGCAGCTCTTTACGTCGCCAAGATTTTGCAAGGTGCCAGGCCGGCCGATCTCCCGGTCGAACAGCCAAGCAAATATGAGCTGGTCATCAACCTCAAGACGGCCCGATCGCTCAATCTGGAAATCCCCTGCGATCTGCTGCTGGTCGCCGACGAGGTCATCGAGTAGCTGCCTTTTGCTGCATCTGCTCAGGTCCGTTCATGGGCACTACTCGGTCCTAAGCTTATGCCACCGTACGTCCGCAGCTGGCCGGAGCTGACATAAGCCCAAAAAAGGCGGCTTCTCGTTTTGACCCCGCAAGATACATTTCATCGGGATTGACCACAGTTACCAAGCGCGTGATGCTAGCCTTTCATGGATTTGACCCACCTGTCCTGGCCGTTCTTTGATTCCGACCACCTCGAATTTGCGCGGAAATTCGATCGCTGGGTGCGGGCTGAGCTTGGCGAATTCGAGCGAGACGAAGGAGGTGATGGCAGGGCTGCCCGACAGATATTTGAACTGTTCGCGAACTCCGGCTGGTTGAAAAATACTCTTCCTGCGCAGCAAACATCCAACCATCAGTCCAAGATTTGCCTTCGGAAGGCAAGTGTCATGCGTGAGATCAGCGCATTCTCATCGGCAATCGCTGATGTCGCGCTGTCCGAACCATGGCTTGGTATCCTTCCCATCGCACTCTGCGGATCGCAGGATATCCAAGAGGAGTTATTGCCTGGATACCTCTCCGGTCGGCTCTTGCCTGCGTTTGCCCTCTCAGAACCTGACGCCGGCTCGGACGCCACCGCGATCACAACTATCGCCCGTCGCGACGGCAATCGCTACATCATCAATGGCCGCAAGACGTGGACCTCAAATTGCGGATTGGCAGACCTGTACATTGTCTTCGCCCGGATAGACGGACAGGACGGTGCTGGTGGAATCGCGGCATTTGCGATTGATGGGGAAGAAAGCGGCATCGAGCTAGAGGAGCGCCTTTCAGTCTTACCTCCCCATACAGTTGGCACATGGACCCTCAAGGATTGCAGTATTCCCTCGCGTCGCATGATTGGAGAGCCAGGACAGGGCTTCAAAATCGCGATGAATGTGCTTGAGCTGTTCCGCTCGACAGTCGGTGCAGCTACGTTAGGTTTTGCACGACGCGCCATGTCGGAGGCGGTCGAACGGAGCGTTAGTCGTACGGCTTTTAAGAAGCCAATCTCAGAACACCAGCTTATCCAAGCTAAGCTTGCCGAAATGGCTGTTGGGATAGATGCTGCTGCCCTACTGGTGTATCGCGCCGCTTGGCAACACGATGCAACCGAGCGAAGCATCTCGCAAGAAGCAGCAATTGCCAAGCTTTACTCTACAGAAACCGCCTTCAACATCATCGATCAGGCAGTGCAAATCTTTGGCGGACTGGGCATGGTTCGAGGAACGACAGTGGAGCGTCTTTTTCGGCATTCCCGAGCGTTTCGGATTTTCGATGGAACCAGTGAAATTCAGCAGCTCATCATCGCCCGAAATGTGCTCCAGAACCGATAACCGAGAACGACTGCTTGTGTGCAGGTTTTCGGACGCCGGCAACGACGATCTAACCCCGCCCTCCGGCGGTCGGCGTCCGAAAAGCGCTGCGGACGAGCCACATCTGGCACTGCTCGGCTGTAAGCATTTGCGGGGTTATGTCCGCAGCTGGTGGAAGCTGGCGTAAGCCCCAAAGAGGCGGGATGTGATCCCTGTCCTTACCGACCTTCCACGGCGTACCGACGGAAGATCCCGTACTTTCGGCCGACTGTCAGCGCCTCTTGATAGTCTTTGCCATCGTACCAAGCCTTGAGCGCGTCGAGGCTATCCCACTGCTGGATGGTGACGCGCTTTGGTGGCGTTCCGTCAAGTGAGGTAATGGGTTTCGCGCCGGATCCTACTCCTCCAATTGCTAAGAACTTGGCGCCAGCTGCTTTGATGGCTTGAGCCTTGGGGACGAACTCATTTCCGTAACCCTCGGGATCACTAATATCGATTTCAGTAATAACAAAAACAGACGGTTTTGCCTGTGCGTGTAGCCCCGTAACCGCGGCGGCTCCAATCACAGTGCCCGCAAGCAATCCTGCTCCAAGTGCCAAATACCTCTTCATGACATCCCTCCATATGCGCGCTGACAGACGGAGTGAATGTATCCACATCACCCAAGGGGAGGTAGTGTGCCAGCGTCAAATTAATCCGCATGCGTCCGGTTGCAACCTCGCTCAATTAGGCTGGACGAAACGTAACAATGTACGCGCGACATTCGTTGGGAACCTGCGATGTCGAACGCACTCGCCGATATGTGTAGCATCGCTTGCGGTCACCCATGTGTCGAGGGTGCCGCCTACCCCATCGCTTGCCCGCCGCAGCTATCGAAACGCGCGCACCTATAGCCTCATGCGGCGGCATATCCGCAGCCGGTGGAAGCTGACACAAGGCTGAAAAGGGCGGATTCTCGTTTTTGGACCCACAAGAGACATAAGCCGGATCGAATTCCCGCAGCGCAGCACGTCCGGGTGTGATATCGTTCCCTGCGTTGCATGACCCTTTGGAGGGTCGCATGGCAATCCGTATCCGGCGACGAGAATTTATCGACACGCTTGGCGGCGCAGCCGCGTGGCCGCTCGCGGCGCGTGCGCAACAACCAGCGCTGCCAGTGATCGGCTTCCTCAGCTCCGTGTCGCCCGGCGGTCCCGGCAACAGCCGTGTTGATGCCTTCCGCGAGGGTCTGGCAGAAACGGGTTTTGTTGAGGGTCGTAACGTCGCCATCGAATATCGCTGGGCCGAAGGACAGCTCGATCTGCTTCCGGAGCTCGCGGCCGACCTCGTTCGTCGCAATGTCAGCGTCATCGCCGCGCCGGGCACCGAGCCTGGGGCGCGCGCGGCCAAGGACGCAACCGCCACCATCCCCATTGTCTTCGGGGTTGCCGAAGACCCGGTGGCGCTTGGGCTTGTCGCCAGTTTGGCTCGGCCGGGCGGCAATGCAACCGGCTTCAACTATCTGTCTGCGGAAACGGTGGGCAAGCGGGTAGGGCTTCTGCGCGAGCTGCTGCCGGGAGCGAAGAAGCTCGGCGTGCTTATCAATCCGCGCGACGCTACACGAGCCGAGATCGTCCTGACACAGTTGCGGGCGGCCAGCCATTCACTCGGGCTTGAAGAGCACGTGCTCAATGCCGGCACGAGCGAGGAGATCGACGCGGCATTCGCGGCGTTCGCGCGTCAGCGGATGGATGCTCTGTTCGTTGGACCTGACCCCCTCTTCAATAGCCGGCGCGTCCAGTTCGCGCTGATGGCCGTGCGTCACGCGATCCCGGCGGTTTACGGGGCACCCGATTATGTCGATGCCGGCTGCCTCATGAGTTACGGAGCCAGTATCCCGGACATCTACCGTCAGGTCGGCGTCTATACCGGCAGAATCTTGAAGGGTGCAAAGCCGGCCGACTTGCCGGTCGTGCAGTCAACCAGGTTCGAACTGGTCATCAACCGGCAGGCGGCGAAGGCGCTCGGACTCGAAATTCCGCCGATGCTACTCGCCCGCGCCGACCGGGTGATCGAGTAAGGATGCGGCTCGCTGCACTGCACTTGGTCCGGAAGTGGCACCACCCGGAAGGCCTCTGAGAGCAGGGATTAATTCCGCTTAGTGAGGTGCTGCGGACCCCGAGCGGACTCCCTGGCTGACTGGTCCTCGGCAAATCGGTATCCTGCAATACGATGCTGGCTGCGGGGGGTCGAGCGAATGCAATTCGATCGAATGAAAAGACGCGAGCTCATCGCACTCCTCGCCGGCGTGGCGACGTGGCCGATTGCGGCACAGGTGCAGAGTCCGGACCGCCTCAAAATGTGTACATAGCAGGCCAACTCACATTGTAGGAATAGAGACTCGAACGCCGATTCCGACGACGTCGGCTAATCCGTTGGATAACCATGTAGGAGCCGAGATAGGGATCAAAGGGGTAATACATGCGAGGATGTAGAGGGCATCTCTCAGCATTAATGTTGATGTTGGCGGGGATGGGCTCCGTTTCGGCCGACTCTCAGAGAGTTGGTGATTGGCTGCTGCAAGACAGTTCGATCTGGAAAGATCAAAGAAGATTCGCAAGCGCGGATGATCTATCAAAGCGCGGTCATCCATTGGTTTTGTTGGGCTGCGATAAGAAAAAACAGTCTGACAAGTCATCAGGCAGCTTAGATACGTTCGACGGATTCAAAACTATTTATTTTGTAAATCCTTTGGAAGATGGGTTCTGGTCGGGTCAGCCATCCGGCACTCAATCCGGATGGATACACTTTAAACCTGGCGATCAGCGAAAATTAGTCTTGTTCGCGCCTGGTGTGGATGGTTACCATTTCAACCTGGATACGTCCCTCCTGCGATCCAAACTATCATTCTATATCTGTCCTCCACAGGGCAGTGCCATAGAGCAGTGCCGACATTTCAGTGTAATAGGGTTGGAAGAAGCAGTAAGTTACGTCTGTAATCGACAACACTAAAAATGATAGCTCGCCCGCCAGGTAGCCGGCTCGTCGAGCTACTGGCGACGGTTTTATGTCACATGGCATCGACATGCCCTACCTCTATCGGCAGGCGGCGTCCTATGTTGATCGCATCCTGCGAGGCGTCAAGCCGGGCAACTTCTTTGAGCAAGCCGGTCGCCCGGCGGCCATTCGCGGAGTGGAGCGCAGGGATCAGACTGCTGACAAGGCTTCGAATGAGCCCAACGAAGGTCGCCGACCAAGCCAGCAGGGCCACGTAAGCGAGCACGTGAGCGATCGGAAGTGGTCGCCTCTGCCGCAGCTTGGTTGCGCCGCACAATCGGAACCCTTATCGTTTGGCAAGTTCCATACGCTGGAAGCTACAACTTCAAATGTCCGCGAATCAATTGCTCGATCAGTCGGACTATCAGCGCCTGGCCGAGTTTCGTTATCATCTACGCGGCTTTTTGAGGTTCAGCGAACGCGCAGCGTCGGAAATGGGGCTGCGTCCCCAGCAGCATCAGGCACTGCTGGCCATCAAGGGTACACCGGGAGGACACGTTACCATCGGCATCTTGGCCGAACGCCTCGGCATCCGGCACAATAGTGCTGTTGAACTAATCGACCGGCTCATCAAGAATAGTTTGGTCGAGCGGCGGCATAATCCGACGGACCGGCGCGAGGTCCTAATCGATCTCACCAATCGAGCGGAGCAGATCTTGGCCAAGCTGAGTTTGGCCCATCGTAACGAAATTAAGAAGCTCGCCCCATTGCTGATAGGGCTGCTTGCAAGTTTCGACTCCCAAAAAAGCAAGCGAGGAAAGCGTAGAGCTCGACGCATGCGTAGTTCGCGTTGATGGGGTCTGGTGCAATTGAGCGGAAGAAAGTTGCGACTGCCGATCGGGCGAATCGGTCGATGCGAGGAAATCAGAATGTTTCCTTCCGAGTTTTGCTTTGCATTGTTCTCCTCCTTGATCGCCCACTCAGATCGACAGCCAAGCAGGCGCTTCCTGGGCGGGTTCCAGCATGTGTTGGTTACGGCTGGTTCCACGGCCTCGCGCGTTATCGCGCGACTGCGGGCGGGTGGGCTCGTGATCAGCTCCGATTCATTTCTTCAGTCGAAGCAACCGGCTCGCCAGCCTGGCGAGCCGCATGCCATCCTCGCCGCGCGCCACCGCCTCGCCGTCCGTGCGTTTTTCTCGCCGGGCCTGTGGCGGGCAGCCCAGCGGACGGACGCCGACCCAACGAAACGGGGGCGAGCGTGTTCCGTGACAGATAATGAACGCTTATTGTTGGGATAAGATAATTTAACTTTACTCAATGCATTCGGTACCATATATCGTGGTACGATATATTTGTCAACAAAGAGGAGTGCACGCATGCCGTCCGCCCACACCATGTGTTTCTACGACGAAACTCTCAAGAAACAGATAGAGGGTTTCTACAAATACGATGGCAAGGCGATCCATGTTAGTTCCTACGTATACGGCGCCAGGAGCGCCCCCCCGTTGTTTTCCGTTCTTAGGAGCTTTCCGGATCACAATGCAGTGGAGTTGTTTGCGAAACAGGTATTGAGCGAGTTGGCGCGTGATGCGGAACAAAAGGTATTGAGCGAAAAGGTAAAGGTATTGAGCGAGTTGGCGCGTAATGCAGAAAAGGACTCCGCCACATCACACAGCCTCAAAAAGGCCGCTTGAGCGCAAGCTCTAGCGGTCGAACAGGGGGCACCCATCGCGCGGAGGACCCCCAAGTTCACTGTACGAGGGTCTCCGGTTCAACAACCAAAATAAAGAGCCCCACGACCTCACGCGGGGCTTTGAACAACAGGGCGCGGTTGGCCTGAGGATTTTGGTTTCGCCGTCCGACAGTAATAGCGCGGCGCTCTATTGATCCGTTCGGATCACTGAGAAAGCACGGCACCTGTCCGAGTTGCAGCACCAGACGAAGAGCACTCACCGCGTCATTGATGTCGGCGGCCGCGCTATGCGCGTCGGGCTGAACTATAAAATTCCACTGATCTGATTACGGCTTCGGCAAAGGCTCTCGCCGCTTGGCCGCACGGGCTCCTATCCCCTCGCGAGTCGAAAGCGCGATGTCTGCTTTTGTGCAATGGCACTACCCGGACCGAAGCCTTCGTGACCGTATGCCAGCAGCTGGCGAAAGCTGACATTGACTGCTCTTCTCGCCTCGATCCTCTAACTCACCTTCGCAATGCCCTTGCGTACGCATGTCGTGCCGGCCACGCGGGAATCATTGCCGCCATTCCGGCGGCGGCACGCGCGTCCACGCACACTTGAGCCCAAGGTCGTCCGCGATCGCGTTTGCCGCAATGTAGCCGGGCGCCCCGTTGATGCCGCCGCCGTTGCCAGTTGACGACCCGCAAAGGTAAAGCCCCTCGATCGGCGTGCGGGTTCCCGAGAGCAGCGGATGGGGACGGTTGACGCCGAGCTGCGAAGGGATGTAGGCGCCCATGCGCACCGCGCCCCGCACCATGTTGACGTTGAGGTGCTCGATATCGAGGGGCGTGAACAGGAGCCTCGCCCGCACGTTGCCCTCATCGAGATTGGACGAATATTCCCGCCACACGCCAAGCACGCGCTCGGTGTAGTCGTCCTTTCGGCGGTCCCAGTTCTCCGCCGCGCCATCGACGGCATAGGGGGCAAACGGCCACCAGAAGGCGCAATGCCCGCCGGACGGCGCGTAGGTCGAATCGACCGCGCTGTTGCAGGCGCCGTTTCCCATCAGCACCCCGGGAAACCTGCCGGCGGCGCAATCGTCAAAGCAGCTGCGCACTCCGTCGATGTCATCCATCCCGAAAAAGATGTTGAACGCGCGGTCGATGTCGGGATCGAACTGGGCTGCGCGATAGACAGGCTTGTCGCGCAGTGCAAGGTGCAGCGTCACCAGGCTGTGATTGCCCCAGTGCCAGCCGCTGAGCTTCCTGCGCACGTCGTCCGGGAACAAGTCCTCGCCCGCCATGCGCATGGTGGCGGGCGCGTCGATGGCGCTGGCGATGAAGCGGTTGCCTTCGAGCGTGCGGCCATCGACGAGCCGCACGCCGGCGGCGCGGCCGCCGCGCACCAGGATCTCCGTGGCCGCGGCCCCGGTCATGATCGCGCCGCCGCAGGCCTCAATCACGCGCGCCAGCGCGCCCGTGAAGGTCGCGGCGCCGCCGACCGGCAGGGTGAACTCCATGACGTTGGCGAAGATGAGCGGGAAGACGATGCCCGCCCCCGGCACGCTTTCGGTCGTGATGACGTGCATATAAGAAGTGAACAGCGTGCGGATGCGATCGTCGTCGAAATGCTTGCGTACCACGCTGAACAGGTCGTGCTGGGCATGCGAGAGGAATTCCTTTCCCTGCGCACCGGACAGGCGGTCCCTGAGCTGGTCAGGCGGGAGCGGAGCGTTGAAGGCGAGCGAGGTGAACAACGGCCGCATCTTCACGGCATAGAGGAAATGCAGGTCGCGGAACGTCTCGGCGTCGCGCGCGGAGAAACGCGCGAGCGAGGCGCAGGTCCTTTCGAGGTCCTTGTGGATGACGACGCAGGTGCCGTCGCGGAATGCCGCGCCCTGCTGGATCGGCGGCTCGATGGTGGAGAAGCCGAAACGATACAGCTCGAGGTCATCGATCAACGGCGCGTGGCGCAGCCCCATGAAGAAATTGGAGTGCAGGTTAAAGCGATAGCCCGGCAGCACCGATTCCCGCGTGGTGCAGCCACCGCCGATCTCGCGGTTGCGCTCGACCACCGCGACTTTCAGGCCGGCGCGCGACAGGTAAGCCGCAAGGGTGAGCCCGTTGTGTCCGGCTCCGACGACGATGCCGTCGAATCCCGCCATTGTCTTCTCCTCGACGTCGCGCTCTTCGATACTACCCGAAGGAAATGCCGCGCGTCGGATGAACTTTACTCGGGGCATATCCTGATCGTCAGCATCCCTGCGTGCCGGAGTTGGCTGAATGATCTCCTACGGGCAAAACGAGGGCATCTCTTGCCTGCATAAGCAGGCTGTGTCACCGTTGTGGCGTCCGGATTGCGCTCCACCAAACTGCTCAGTATCAAGCCAAATGCTTTATCCCTTTGGTGAGGACTTCCGCACGCTGGTGGCGCGGCGATGTGCGGCGTTCACGCGCATACCTGCACTCGATACGCACGGCCTCAAGCGGGCCGCCGTCTCTGTTACCCTGGTAGAGAGCGACGATCGATCGGGTGAGACGGCTTTCGTGCTGACGAGGCGCGGGCGCGACTTGCGCGCCCACAAAGGACAATACGCGCTGCCGGGCGGGCGCTGCGAGGAAGGTGAGACCGCCGACGCGGCAGCGCTGCGCGAGCTTGAGGAGGAGGTCGGGCTCCGCCTGCGCGCGGACGACGTCCTTGGCATGCTCGATGACTATCCGACGCGCTCCGGCTATTTGATCACGCCAGTGGTGATCTGGGCCGAGCAAGCGCAGCAACTGCTTCCAAATCTCGAGGAGGTGGCGACGGTCCATCGCATTCCCCTGGCGCAGATCGCGCGCGCGGACGCCATCGACTTCATCCTGATTCCCGAAAGCGACCGGCGGGTCATTCGCATCCGCATGAATGGCTTCCTTGTGCATGCGCCGACGGCGGCCATGATCTATCAGTTTCATGAGGTGCTGGCTGGCCGAGATACCCGGATTGACGATTTGGAGCAGCCGGTCTTTGCCTGGCGCTGACGCGGGAATTGGCCCCAATATCGGCAGGCGTCCACCGGTTGCTCATTCAAGAGCAGTTTTGCACCGGTTTGGCGCGCTTGGAGACAAGTCATGAGCATCGCGACCGCCGTCGAAGTCCCGGCCTATGAAGATCTCATCGCGCGCGGACATGCCCTGGTGCCCTATTTTGCCGACCGGGCGGCGCGATGTGAATCAGACTGCCGTGTGTCGGACGAAACCGTTGAGCGGTTTCGGGAGACCGGCCTTCATAGGACTCTGCTGCCGGCGGCCTACGGCGGGTACGAAATGGGTTTCTCAGCTTTACTTGAGACCAGCTTCTCGATCGGAAAGGTCTGCGCATCGTCGGCCTGGGTATGTGGTCTCTACATGGTGCACGACTGGCTCGGCGGATTGTTTCCGAAGAAGGCGCAGGACGAATTGTGGAGCCAAGACCCGGACACCTTCATCTCAGGCTCCTACGCACCAATCGGCAAGGCGACGGTGGTCGAGGGCGGCTATCGGCTCTCGGGGCGATTTCCTTTTTCCAGCGGGTCGCCCGGGGCGGCATGGAATCTCTGCGGTGCGATGTTGCCGATCGGGCCCGAGGGCCGGCCAGTGCCGGCTTTCACCCTGGTCCCGAAGGCCGACTACAAGATCGATTGGGAAAGCTGGCGTCCTGTCGGTCTTGCCGGAACCGGAAGCTTCGACGTGATCGTCGATAATGCGTTTGTCCCGGACTACAGGGTTCTGCGATTTTCTGATGCCGTCGGCAGCACCGCACCGGGCGCAGAATCGAACAAGAACGCGCTCTATCGCATATCATTGTTGACCGGGGTGGCCTTTGCCCTCGCGATGCCCGCGGTCGGCGCCGCCGCCGGCTCATTGGAACGGTTCATCGACGAGAACAAGGTGCGCCAGACGCACGGAGCCGTCGTGCTCGGCGGCAAGAGGGTCGCCGACTTCCAGACCATCCAGAAGCGCGTCGGTGAGGCGGCGGCGCGCACCGACGCCTGCCGGCTGGTCGCGCAACACGCGGTCGACGCCGCAGAGCTCCAGGTTCGGCGCGATGGCAAATCGTCAATGGCAGTTCGGCTTCTCAGCAGGCGCTCCCAATCGTTTATCGCCAATGAGGCCAAGACGGCGACAGACCTGATCTTTGATGCCGCCGGCGGCCGCTGCCTGCAATACAGCCATCCACTGCAGCGCGCCTGGCGCGACGTGGCCGCGATCAACCACCATATCAGCCTCAACTTCGACGCCGTCATGTCGATGTACGGTCAGTTCGTCTTCGGACTGCCGCTCGAAGGACAATACTAGTCTAAATGCGCTGACCGCTCGCCTGTGCCGACGCGGTGATCGAATGAAGCGCCACGCGTCCGCGGTGTGCATCGCACGGACCGAGGGAGACGCCCGGCAAAGGTCTGACCGACCGGATCACAGCCCGCCGAGATTGCGGAACTTCTGCACACGCTTGCCCTGCACCTCGGCGGAATAGACATTGCCCCTGCTGTCGATGCCGATGAAATGCAGATTGTAGAACTCCCCGAGCTGGTGGCCGACGCGGCCGAACGAGCCGACGAGGTTGCCGTCGGCGCGATTGACGACGTGGAACCGGCCGTTGGGATCGTCGACCACCAGAAGATAGGTCTGCGCCGGATCCGGCCATTTCACGATCGAGCCGATGGTGCCGGGGTAGCTGTCTTTGAGCACGAAAATCTCGCGCACGAAGGTTCCGTCCTTGCGGAACATCTGCATGCGGTTGTGCTGGCGGTCGCACACCAGCACGAGCCCGTCGTTGGTCAGGGTGATACAATGGACCGGATTGGTGAACTGCTGCGGCGGCGGACCTTTCGGATCCCATTCGACCTTCTCGTCGCTCGGCACTTTGCCGTAGGCTCCCCAGTGCCGCTTGTAGACGCCAGTTACGGCATCGAACACGACGATGCGCTTGTTGCCATAGCCGTCGGCAACGAACAGCTCGTTGGTCGAGGGGTCGACCACCATATCGGCGGGACGCCCGAGATGCTCGGTGTCGTTCGAGCCGGTTGCCTTACCTGGTTTGCCGATGCGCATGACAAACTTGCCATCGCGGGTGAATTTGTAGATGTGCCCTCCGGTGTCGGCGCTGTTATCGCCGACCCAAACGAAATTGTTGTAGTCGACGTGGATGCCGTGGCCATCATTGCCCCACTTGTAATCGGGGCCGTCGCCGCCCCAGCCCTGCACCACCTTGCCGGCCTGGTCGAACTCGATCACCGGCGGCGCCGGCACGCAACACTCCACGTTCGGTGCCGTCGTGGCGCGCTGCTCGCGGGCATCAAGCGAGCTCGGGCGCTGGTTGATCCAGATACGATCCTGGGCATCGACGGTAATCCCGCCGATCGTGCCGATGATCCAGTTGCCCGGCAGCGTCTGCGGCCAGCTCGGGTCGACCTCGAATTTGGGCGGCCCCGCCAGAGCGGGCCGCAGCAAAAGGGCAGCGCCGAAGCCGATCAAGATAGCTGTGCGTCCGATGCATCGCATCAGTTCCTCCTGTCTGCGCCTGTTGCGGCAGGGATCTCGGTTCTCCCGGAAATGCGTCTCAGAATATCGGATTGCGGCGGATCAGTCTGCGCCCACTGCCCAACCAAATCGCCCATGCTGGGTGTGACTTCCATGGCATGGGCTCGCTTCCGCGACTGGAGGTCAGCTAAAAAGGATTGCGTGAGGGAGCGGGGGGGATCGTCCGTTGACGGCGCAAGAGAGGGCGATATGAGCGACCAGGAAATACGTGCGGCACTGGATCGGCATTGGGCCGCGTCCGATGCCAACGATTTTGAGGCGGAGCACCGCATCTATCGCGAGGATGCGGTGCTTGAATACCCGCAGTCGGGCGAGCGCATTCGCGGCCGACGCAACATACAGATCACACGCGCGAACCAGCCGAGCAAAAAGCGTTTCTTCGTGCGGCGAGTCAGCGGCAGCGGTGATCTTTGGGTCACTGAATACATCCTGACATATGACGGCAAGCCGTCCTACACCGTGAGCATTATGGAGTTCAGCGGCGACAAGGTTGCACGGGAGACACAGTACTTCGCGGATCCTTTCGAGGCGAGCGCCTGGCGTGCTCAATGGGTTGAACGGATGGACACGTAACCACGAAACGCGACTTGGCCTTCCTTCGGAGCAGCCAATCAGCTTTCATCACTCGAAGGCGCTATGCGGGAGAATTCTCCCCCGTCGTTGAAAGGAGAAAGTGATGACAGTTGTAGATCGTGGTGCTTAGATCCAATTGGATGCAAAAATGTTGAAGCACATTCCAACACGCACAGAGTTCGAGCAGATGGCCGCTCGAGGTCGACTCCATAAGGACGACAATACTGTTATTCCGACCGATTCCGATCTCGACGAAGCACAATCGCCAGTCGATCTTGGTCGCCTGTACGGCTACAGCGAAGACGATATTGCACATTTTTACCGGGTCCGGCGGCGCGCGCTGGAGACCGCATACACTGAGTACGTGCGGGATCTGCAACAAGCCAAGGTCTCGCCCGCCGAAGAGCTTCCCGACAAGCGCAAGCGGTGACGGTTTGCTCGCTGAGGCGGGCGGCCGCATTGACTGACGGACCCTGTGGTGCAGGTTGCCAAAAATAAGCGATCCTGTGCCGTCGAGACCGCGCAGGTTTCGGCTACTTGCTGCGGCGTAAGCTCAGCAAGGCGGCAGAGGCCAGTGAAGCTGCCTCGGTGCTGCGCTTTCCGCGCAGCCGCACCAGCGCGACCTGCCGTGCAAGGCGCGGCTTGATGGGCCGAACGGTCGTATTCGTCATGGCAATGTGCCCCTTACCGAGCGATAGAGCGGGAACTATCGAGCTGCCGAGCCCGACGGCAACGACGCTCTTTATGGCCTCTATATTGTCGAACTCCATCACCGGTGTGGGCAAGTTTCCCGCCAACGCAAGCCATTGCGTCACGCTTCGGCGCAAGGCGGATTGCGGGTTGCCCAATATGAGGGGCGTGCTCGACATGAAGGCCGGCGTTACCGTCTTCGGAATTTCCTTAAGCTTCACCGGCAGGATGGCGAGAAGCTCATCGCTGAAAAGCGGGACTATCTCGAACGCCGGATCCGCAACGGGCATGGCGCAAAGCCCAAGGTCCAGCGCGTTTTCCTTGAGCAATCGCAGCGTGGTGGCGGTCAGCCCCGCTTTGAGATTGATCTCCAGCGAAGGATGATCGGTCTTGAGCTGGCGCAGCAACGGCGGCAGCGCATACATCAGCACGGTCATGCTCGTGCCGATGCGAACGCGCCCGAGCCAGCCGTCGCTGAACCTGCGCATCGCCTGTGACGGGCATGCTCCATCAATCTCTCGCCCGGCTCGGTGAGATAGGCGTGTTTGCCAAGCCGCTCGAAAAGAGAAACTCCAAACCGCTGCTCGAGCTCATGCACTTGATGAGTAACGGCGGGCTGGCTCAGGTTCAGGGCCTTTGCCGCAGCCGTGAAGCTCCCGCGCTCGGCCACCTCGATGAGTGC
>Ga0306925_10001114_pt1 | contig 21401 bp, 20 predicted proteins | sample flu12Cox44000176_FD_203755 | JGI IMG/M metagenome (GOLD analysis project Ga0306925, IMG submission 203755) | Lab enrichment of tropical soil microbial communities from Luquillo Experimental Forest, Puerto Rico - flux8day.12C.oxic.44.000.176 (v2)... | ecosystem: Environmental > Terrestrial >... | reverse complement strand
CGATGCAGACCAGCCAGAAATAGGCAGGGTGTTTCGCCAAGCCGGTCGGCGATTACCGTGCCGGCCTGAAACTCAAGCTCAAGCGCGGTCTGGATCAATGGCTGTGGCACCTCGAGCAGCTTCTCGGCCAGCGGCACCAGTTCGTCCGTCGGCAGGCCGCAATGGCCCCCGTCCATGGCCTCGGTCAGCGCATAGGAAATCCCGGCGCAAACCCGGATCATCGCCGTCTTTTCGATGCCGAGCTTCATGGCGATGGCGTCGGCAGTCTTAAAGCCGATACCGCGGATATCGCGCGCCAGGCGGTAGGGGTTCTCGGTCATGACCTGGATGGCATCGGCGCGGTAAGTCTTGAAAATCCGTACCGCCCGCGCGGTGCCGACGCCGTGGCTGTGCAGGAAGACCATGATTTCCCGCACCGCCTTCTGCTCAACCCAGGCCGCGAGAATACTGGCAGCACGAACCGGCCCGATGCCGTCAACCTCGCGCAATCGGTCCGGCGTGGTCTCGATGATGTCGAACACCCTTTCACCGAAGGCCCGTACCAGCTTCTTGGCATAGACCGGGCCGACACCCCGGATCATGCCGGATGAGAGGTACTTCTCGATGCCGTCGGCCGAAGTCGGGGGCGAGGTGCGCAGGAAACGCGCTTTGAACTGTTGGCCGTGGGTGCGGTCGTTGATCCATTCACCGGAGGCGGTGATCCACTCGCCGGCCGCAATGGTTGCGGCATGGCCGACCACGGTCACGACGTCACGATGCCCGCGCGCCTTGGTACGCAGAACGCAAAAACCATTCTCGACATTGTGGTAGGTGACGCGTTCAATGAGGCCCGCCAGCACTTCCTGGGTTGATGGTTCAGGCGGCGGCTTCATGTCGGTCTGACGGGGCGCGTCCCTGCAACCAGAGGGCGGCGATTTTGCCGCGATATACTATTACTCGGTCACCTTCCAAATTTTCTCGCGGTTTGCGAGTGCCATCCAGAATTTTTCGACCCCGTCCCGCCCGGCCAGATTTTTCCCGAGCTGGCTGAGAGATTCTTCCTCCCCACAGACTAAAAATCACGACCGGTAAGCACGCGCGCGCTCACGCGCCGCGCTTCGCCCTGGGGCGCTAGCGCCCCCCTCGTAAAAATGCGCCCGGCGAGCCTCGTAGGTTTCGATGTTGTTTCCGCAGCGCTTGTAAGAGTGGGCATAACGCTTAGATACTGTCAGTCCCGGCGGATGTTTTTGTCGAAAGATTAGGGCAGAGAGAGAGAGAGAGAGAGAGAGAGAGAGAGAGAGCGAACCAATGTTCCAAAAACCAGAGGAGTATTTTTACCACGCTCTGCTGTACTTTTGGGAGCGCACGGCCCCCAAGGATAGGCACTGGGGCACAATGGACGGTAAACGTGCGCAAAACACACAAACTGCGCGGATGGCTAGACTGCTGATAATATTAACCGGGCTGGACGATGGGGATATCGTCGCGGGAATTTGCTAGCTGCGCTCAGGATTTTATAGAGGGAAAATCGATCCAAAAATACTGGCCCTCTATCTCTAAAGAGGAGGCAATTCGCCAAATCGAGCAATGGAAGAAGCGGTACCCGCCTGATTTCTTCCATATACCAACCGAGTTCGCGCCGATGGTCGAGGAGTTTGAAAAGTGGTTCATTGATCAGCTGGATCGTTTATTAGGGTCCGCGCCACCCTCGCCGTCTCTAGCTCGATAATTCGACCTGTCGCCGCGTCGCCTCCGCGTAAGCCCCCGAGCGACTAAAGGGCCTTCTCGTACTTGTGCGAAAGCGCCGCGATTTGGCGCATCATCACGCGCGCCCGGCGATTTTGAAAATTGGCGCGGTTTGCGAGCGCGCTCCTATAAAAATAGACCCCGTCCGATAAGGCCCTGATTTTTCCTGAGTTTGGCAAGCCCTCGCTGCCCCACGCTGCAATTCGTCGTCCTGGCCGACGGAACTCGGGAAAATAGTCCAGCGCGGGCTGCTGATCATAGTCAGCATCAAGCGTTCCCTCTTGAGCGGGTCGGGTACTCGGGGTCCGGCCGCGCGACTTCGAGCCCTTGAAATTCAGTTACTGGCGTGAATACAGACGTGAGTAGAAATGCATAAATTGGAAAATATCCAATAAAATCAATAGTAATATAATCCCTCCCTCTCCGCCATAACATCTTGAAACTACTTAGTTTTATTAGTTAAGTACGTGAGCCCTGGGTTCGAAGCCCGCGGGTTGCGCCGCTGCCTTGGCGTCCCATGGCCTCATCAGCGAAAATGGACATTCTGTGCTGCCGCAGGAACTCCAGCCACGACAGGACATTTGCCGGGTTCGGATATATCGACTTCAAATTCTCCGGCACGCCACCTGACTGCCGGATCGTCATATCCTCCAACAGGCGGGCGCGCTCCCGACCGGAGCTGAGCGGCCCTTTGCCCGAGAGAGAGCTCAAAACGAGGATGACCGCACCTGCGCAGACGATCGCAGAATTGGGCCGCGACTGAGCGGCCCACATTCTGTCTGCCGCCGCGAGCAACGCGAGCCAGAATAACAGGCCCCACGTCGCATACTTGGACGCCATCGCCTCCTGCAATCCGATGCCGGTGCGCCCGACGGCTACCATCACCGCGGTTGCGAGCGCGGCGGCGGCCAGCATCAACATTGGCGCGCTCGCGGCATCGACAACCTTGCCGGTGCGCAGCCCGATGACAAACACGATTGCGAGGACAAGCCAGATACAAATTCCAAGCAAGCCAATTACGAACGAAGTCGCGCTGCCGAAATGATGCGCGAATGCACCCAGGAACGTTGGAATAAAGAAGAGGAATTGCTCAATTTCGCCCAATGAGCCAAACGAAGCAGCAAACCGATTGCGGTGATCGGAGAATACGTATCCGGTGAAAAATGTGGCGATGGCAAATATCGCAGCAGCGGCAATGATGATCCGGCTGATGCGTCCTATCGGCAATATGCAGCTCGTCGCAAAATCGGCCAGAAAGGCCAATCGCGTGGGTACTATGTGGTGCTCGTTGTGCTGCACGAACAGGAGATGAAGAAGCGGCTGCTTGTTTGTTATCCACTGGCGATAGAATTCAACCGCCTCCCACTGGTCTCCGTAGGGAAGCACCCGCCACAGCCGCACCTCCTGCGCTATCTCTTAGATTGCAAACATGGCGAGCCCGGACGCGCCGACCGCGGCAAGGCGCTGCCGTGCCGGATCGCTCAATATTTGCCAAGAGCCCGCCATCAATCGATATCGATCATGTCAAGCTTGTTCTGCTTCCCGAGTCAGCTGGATCGCATGGGCGGAATGCCGCGACAAACTTCGCTGAGTCCCGAGTTTTTGAGCGCGCTCGGCGCCCGCCGGCGACTTTCAGGCGAGACAGCCTGCTATCTCGTCGCTGGTAGGAAAGCGACCGGTCGCCTTCTTTGAGCACCCAAGTCGGCCGTCGACTCGAATCTCGAAGACGCCGCCGCCTGACCGGCGAAGGCTTGTTTGTGCCGAGGGTCGCAGCTTGAGGATCAGTTCCCGCGCCTCACGGGCGCGCGGCTCATAGCCTCATTGACCGCAGTATTCGATCTCGATTTTCATGAAGCTGTCCTGACGACTTGAATCCGCCTGTGCACACCGCTGCCGGAGGTTATCCGTAAGAGCGCGATTTCATTCGATACCAGCTATCCGGGACTGACAAGACGCAATTTCGTGATCCGTGTCGCAAAGGCGACGCCACTGACGTACGAGGTCGTGCGCCATCGGAAGCGGCGGGCAACTACCGTCCGGCATTTTCCGTTCTTGGAGATCGGGCAGAGCAAACAGTGAAGACCGGCTCGCCGACGCTGCACCCAAAAATCCCTGATCCCGACGGAAGCGTCCCGCTGCTCATACCAGCTCGATCCGCGCACGATGCCCGGCCGCGGCAGCGAGGCGCCGGTCGCGCGTGAGGAGCGGCGCGTCGAGTGCTTCCGCCAGCGCGACATACACGGCATCATAGGCAGTGAGATTGTTCCGCAAATCCCAGACGCGCGGCAGAAGGAAATCGTGCGGATATCGTCGAAGGGGAAAGTCCGACAGGTCGGCAAGGGCCGTGCGCCCGCGCTCCCCGTCGATATCGCCGCTGGCGGCATAGCGGCGGACGACTTGTGCCACTTCTATGTCGATCAGATGAGGCGCATGCAGCGTCTCTCCAGAACCCAACAGCCGGCGTTCAAGCGTGGCGGCAGCCGGTGTGCGCAGGAGCGCTTCGATCAGAGCGGAAGCGTCGACCACAATCACCGGCGGTCACGTTCGGCGCGGACCGCCTGCGCGGGCGCCACAGAAGGTGTCACCTGGGAGCGGCCCTGCAACCGCGTTCGCAGCTCCTCAAGGGTCGGCCGCGCGGCCACCTCGCGGAGCTCGCTGAGCAGGTAATCGGAAAGCGACATGCCCGCCAGCGCTGCCCGCGATTTGAGCCGCCGGTGCAACGCATCCGGGACGTTGCGAATCTGGATCATGGTTGACATGTGCATGAAATGAAGACATGTTTAGCACATGTCAAGGCTGGGCGTCCCATGGCCTCTCCGAATACGATTGCCGAGACAAGCTAGGCACTAATTTCAAGCAAGCTATCCGGGACCGACAAGACGGAAATTTCGTGATCGCGTCGCAAGCAATGACGCGCATATTTCGATGTGCTAGCTTCACGACATGACGACCCTTGAAGACATCGAAAAGGCCGTGGCTGAGCTGCCGCCCGACCAGCTCGTCCGATTCCGTGCGTGGTTCGAGGAATTCGAGGCGGCTCGTTTTGACCAGAGGATCGAGCGGGACGCCAAAGCGGGCAAGCTCGACCAGCTTGCAGAGCAGGCGCTAGCGGATTTCCGCGCCGGTCGCGTACGCGATCTGTGAGGCACTTCGCGAGCTCGACGTTTTGGGAGGCGTATGCAAAGCTTCCCGAAAGCATCCGAGCACTCGCCAACAAGAATTACGCATTGCTGAAAGAAAATCCGCGGCATCCGTCTTTGCGGTTTAAGAAGGTAGGCCGCTTCTGGTCAGTCCGCGTCGGTACTCGCTACCGTGCGCTGGCAGTGGAAGTCGATGCCGGCCTGTTGTGGTTCTGGGTCGGGTCCCACTCTGACTATGATGCCATGACTTAAGCCCGCCTGGTCTCCCTTCGCGAGACCATCCTCCTCTTCGGGGAGGGATTTGACGATTGAGGGAGGAAACCATGAACGCACGCGCGCATCGATTCGCCGCGACCGCGGCGCTCGCTCTGCTCGGCGCCACATGCGCCGCCGGCTCCTGTGTCCGAGCGCAGGCTCTCGACGGCACATACACCAAGGCCAAGGCCGAAGGCGCCTTCGTGCTCTATGTCGGGGGGCCGACTGCACCCTGGGAGGCGATGGCGCGGCGGTTCGAGGAGCGCTACGGCGGGATCAAGGTGTCGGTCACCGGCGGCTTCAGCAATGTGCTGGACAAGAAGATCGATCAGCAGATCGCGGATCACAAGCTCGAAGCCGATGCCGCGATCTTCCAGACGCTGCAGGATTTCGCGCGTTGGAAGGCGCAAGGACAGCTGCTCCCGTTCAAGCCGGCGGGGTTCGATGCCATCGATGCGAGCTTCAAGGACAAGGACGGTGCATACTGCGGCGTGATGGTGATCGCCATGCCCTACATGTACAACACCGCGCACGTCGCCCCCGCCGACGTGCCGAACTCGGCGCCGGATTTTCTCAAGGCTGAGTTCCGCGGCAGGATGGTTACGCCCTATCCGGCCGACGACGACGCAACGCTGTGGCTGTTCCACAACGTCGTGCGCAAATACGGCTGGGACTACATGGACATGTACATGGCCAGCAAGCCGAACTTCATCCAGGGCCATCTCGGCCAGCAGCGCAGCATCTCGTCCGGGCAGAACTGGGTGACGTTCGACTCCATCTTCAACATCACGGAGCCTGAGAAGAAGGCGGGCAAGCCCGTGGAGTCGCATTTCTCGACCGTCGATGCGACGCCGATCTGGCCGCTCACCGGCGCGATCTTCAAAAGTGCGCCGCACGCCAATGCGGCGAAGCTGTTTCTGGGCTGGCTTGTCGAGCCGGCGCAGCAGGCGGCAAGCGGCACCTGGTCGGTGCGCGGCGACGTGCCGCCGCCCGCGGGCTTTGCGCCGATCTTCTCCTACAAGGTGGCCAACGACTACATCGGCTTTCTCACCGGCGAGGATCTGCCCGCATTGCGCAAGCGCTTCGAGGCTTACACCGGGCCGGTGGTGAACGCCGGTGGAGTGCGGTAGCGGCGAGGGGCGTCACTCCGCCGCCTGATGGGCGTAGCTCTGCACCTCGATGTTGACGAGCTCGAGCGGGGAAGCGGTATCTTCCAGCATGCCCCAGCTCTTGAGCCAGTCGTAGGTGCGCTGCATCTCGTCGGAGGGGATGGGCGCGGGATCACAGACGACAAGGCGGCTCTCGCGCAGGTCCTCGACCTTGAGCGCGGCGATCTCCGCATCCTTCGTCGCATAGTAATCGATGAAATAGTGCAGATAGCGACGCTTGTCCGCGTTGATCCGGCGCACCGCCTCGCGCACTGCCCGGTTGAACGCGGCATTGGTCTCGGCGTCCACGCGCGCGGAGGCAACCTCGGTGCGGTGGAAGAACGCCGAGCAGATGGTGCGGCAGCCCTTCTTCTCCGCCAGCGTGACGTGCGGCTCGGTCAGCGTGGTGGCGTCCACTTCGCCGCGCATGAGGGCATCGAGCCGGTAGCGTGAGCCGTTGGGGGCGCGGCAAAGCTTGATCATGTCGCGCGGCAGGAAGCCCTCCAGCATGTGCAGAGCGATGTAGTGAGTGCCGAAATAGAACGGCACGCCGATCACCTTGTTGGCGAGTTGCTGCGGGGTGAAGACCGGGGAGTTCGGCGCCACGACGAGCGCCGAATAGGCAATGATGGCGCGCCGGCCGAGCTGTCGGCTGCCGGCGCCGGTATCCTGCACGCGGCAATAGTTTCCCCACTCGCAGGCATTGTACATGTCCGCCTTGCCCTGCTCGAACAGCTTGCCGTGGCTGGCGAAGGGGTCGACCCCCTTTGGGCTGGTGACCTCGGCCTCGACCTTCTTCTCGACGCCCTGCTCGCGGTCGGCCCACTCGATTTCGAGGCCCTCACTCGCGAAGAGACCTTCATCGTAGGCCACGAGCTCGGGCAGGCCCTGAAACGGGGCTGTCGTCTCGAGCACGAGCTTCTTCATGGGGCTTCTCCTCAATCAGTCGCGTAGTCCGCGGCGGATTACGCTTCGCTAATCCGCCCTACAGAAAGTCACTCGCGTAGTTTTTGTAGGGCGGGTTAGGCGCGTTCGCGCCGTAACCCGCCGACCGTCAAAGATGGATTACGCCAAATTGAATACGACCGCGGGCTTGCCCGATCAAGCGCGCTGGCGCAGGCGCTGGATCTGCAGCTGGGCAAGGAACGGAACCAGCGGATGCGCCCCCATCTTCACCATCGACGGCAGGTCGAGCTTGATCAACGCCTCGCGCTGGTCGGCCGGCAGGTGGAACCTGTCCGCGAACGCGGGCGCGTCGGCGAGGTATTGCGCCCGCAACTGCGCGTCGTGAGCAAGGCCGTGCAGTGCCGAGGTCAGCTCGACCAGCTCCGGCCTGATCGCCGGATAATGCGCCTCGCGCGGCGCCTGCTCCGGTCCGCCGGTCCATCCGAGCGAGACGTAATTGTGATGCCAGCTCGGATCCATGGACACGATGTCAGGCCGGCGCTCGCCGAGCGCGCCTGCGGCGCAGGCCCAGCAGCGCAGCTCGATGTTGCCGGTGTCGTCGAGCTCGGCCTCATCATAGCCGATCAGCGATTTGAGGTTTCCGGCGCGCAGCTTGTCGAGCACGCGGGTGTCCCAGGCGACCTCCGGATTGGAGTAGCGGTCGGTTCCGGGAAAGTGCGACATGCCTCCGCTCGCAAGCACCACGGTCTTGAGCCCGAGCGACGTGACGGTGCGCGCGACCGCCTCGCCGAAGGCATAGCAGCGCTCCATGGTGGGCTGCGGCGGCAGATAGGCATTGACGTAGATCGGGAGCACCGGGCCGGTGTGTCCGAGATGGGTCAGGGGAATCCCGATCGCATAGTCGATCTTGGCCGTACTGGTGAAGGCGGGGTCGAAGCTCTGCCGGTAGAGCGCCCGCACCAGCTCGAAGCCGATCTCGCTTGGAACCTGCCAGTGGAACTTCCGCCCGGCGAACTCGCCGCTTGCCTCGCCGCCGACATGGACGGTGAACGGCGGCGCTGCGTTGTGGAAGAACTGCTCGGCATGGTCGTTGGAGAAGATGATCCAGAGATCCGGGTCCAGCGCGCGCAGCTTCGCACCGATCTCGCTGGCGACCTTGCGCACCTGCTCCACATTCTTCTTGTCCTCCGTCTCGGGCATGGTGAAGAACTGCGGCGCATGGGGCAGCATGGCGCCGCCAAGCACAGTGGACATCATTTTCCTGTTCTCCTCGCCGAACGAGACGCTTGTAGGGCTGGCCAAGGCGCGCTACTCGATCTCACCGCGTGCGCAAAATCCGCGCAGACAAGCTTACGCAGTCTGCGCAAGGTTGATTGTGTGCGCCGTGCAGACCAACACACGCGCCAGCCTGCCTTAAAAATATCGCCCCGCTTCAACTCCAACAAGCCACGGCACAAGGAGCCCAAATGGTCGAGGTGCCCATTACCATTGCCTGCGGCAATTACGACCGCACCCGCGCGATCCTTGACGGTCGCGTGCGCATCGAAGGCTGCGCGGTCACCTATCTGCCGCTTTATCCCGAGGAGATCTTCTTTCGCGCCTTCCGCTACCAGGAGTTCGATGTCTCCGAGCTCTCGTTCTCGAGCTATACCCGCACCGTGGCGGCCGGAACCGCCGCCTATGTCGGCATCCCCGCGTTCGTGTCGCGGCTGTTCCGCCATTCCGGGATGTATGTGCGCGCCGATTCCGGGATTGCCACGCCCGCCGACCTGCGGGGCAAGCGTATCGGCCTGCCGGAATATCAGATCACGGCCGTGGTCTGGATGCGCGGCATCCTGCAGCACGAGTACCGCGTCAAGCCGACCGAGATCCACTGGCGCAGCGGCGGCCAGGAAGAGCCCGGGCGCGACGAGCGCACGCCGCTCAAGCCGATTGCCGGCCTCGACCTCAAGCCCATCGGCAAGGACGAGACACTGGTCGGCATGCTGCGCGAGGGCAAGCTCGACGCGCTGTTCACGGCGCGCGCGCCGTCCTCGTTCCTGCGCGGAGAGGCGCACATCAGGCGGCTGTTCGCCAATACCAGGGAGGCGGAACAGGCCTACTACAGGAAGACCCGCATGTTCCCGATCATGCACCTCGTCGGCATCCGCAAGGAGCTGGTGGCGAAATATCCCTGGCTGCCGTCGAGCGTCTACAAGGCGTTCTGCCAGGCCAAGGCGCTCGCCATCACCGACCTTCTGGATGTCAACGCGCTCATGGTCACGCTGCCGTGGATGATCCCGGAGACGCAGGAGACCATGGCGCTCATGGGAAGCGATTACTGGGCCTACGGCATCGACGAGAACATGCGCGAGATCACCGCGCTTGCGCAGTACCTGCACGAGCAGGGGCTGATCGAGCGCAAGGTGGAGGTCGCGGAACTCTTTCACCCCTCGATGTTCGAAATTTCGAAGGTGTGATCCGGGAGCACTCGTCGGTTGCTATCGGCAGCCGATGGTGTCGACTCGCAAGCGCTATGCGCAGACGGACCAAAACATTGCTGGCGGCCGGGATCGCGATGCTTGCCGCCTTGCCGGCCAATGTGGCGGTCGCCGCCGACCTCGTGCGCGTCGGGCAAGCGCCGGTCATCTCGGGCGGCGCTTTGAGCATCGCGCGCGCCAGGGGCTACTTCCAGAAGCTTGGCCTGGACCTTGACGAGAAGCGTTTCGAGGACGGCGCCTCCGCCATTTCCGCGATCGCTGCCGGCGAGATCGATCTCGCCCTGCTGCCGGTGGACGCGAGCCTGTTCAACGGCATCGGCAGGGGAGCACCCCTCCTGATCGTGCTCGACGCCGGGCACAACCGCCGTGGCTTCGGCGCCACCGGCATCAACGTTGCGACAGCGCTCTACGACGAGGGCGTCAACAGCGTGCGCGACTTCACCGAGCTCAAGGGCAGGAAGTTTGGCGTCGCCGCCCTCGGCGGCGTCTACCAGTACAATGCCGCGCTGTCGCTCGTCAAAGCGAGGCTCGATCCCGCAACCGACGTCGAATGGGTCGTCAAGCCGCAGGGCGAGCTCGTGCACATGCTCGAGCGCAACGAGCTGGAGGCGGCCGACCTCGACTTCCGGTTCGGGTACGTCGCGCAGGAGAGCAAATGGGGACCGATCATCATTAGCGACGATCAGATCGTGCCGGACGGGGAAATTGCCGTCCTCGCCGCGCGCAAGGAGTATCTGGCGAAAAATCGCGACCCGGCGGTGCGCTTCGCCATGGCCTATCTGCGCGCCGCCAGGGAGTTCAACGCGGCCGCGCGGGATCCGGGCGCGCATTCCGACATCGTCGACATTCTTGCGCAAAGCACCACGGCGAACGATCCGGAGCTCATGCGCGCAATCGCGCCGAACTGGTCCTATATCGCCGATGACGGCGCGCCGCTCGTCACGCCGCTGATGGCGATGCAGGACTTCTGGAGCGGCAGGCATTTCAGCTTCGTCGAGAAGAAGGCTTCACGCAAGGAGGCGTTCGACCTCACCGTCGCCAAGGAAGCAAAGACGCGGCTCGAAAAGCACAAGCCATTTGGAAATTAGCGAGCGACAAACTCGATTTTTCCTCCCCAGCCCAAGTCGGATATATCCGACTTGGGCCACCTGAAAGTGCCGAATTCGGGCAAGCCCGAGTTCGGGTGGGAGGGTGGCCGAGCGAAGCGAGGTCGGGTAGGGATCTTTCAACCCCACCCCACCCGACCGCCTCACTTCGTTCGGCGGTCACCCTCCCCTTCGCGGAGGGATTTGACCGAGTGTGCCGCACCGAAGGCGCTCACTTCAATCTGTCGCCCCATTTCTCCTCGATCGCGCGCAGCTCTTCCTGCGACAGGGCGGAGGTCGGAGGAAACCGGTCGCGCCAGGAGAACGGCCGGCACGCTTCGATGATCAGCTTGGAATGCGCGCTGATGCCGGCGAGCTTGTCGTCGGGGTGAATGCGCGGGTCGAGCGCGGAGCTCCAGGCGTTGCGGATGATGTCGATCTGCTGCGCGGGCTCGCAGCGGGTGGCAAGCGCCCACATCACGTCGTTGATGCTCGAGCAGTCGACGTCTTCGTCCACCACCACGACAATGCGCGCCATGTAGCTGTGGGCGGCGGCGACGAGCACGGCGCGCTTGGCATGGCCGTCGTAGCGCTGTCTGATCGCCACCACGGTCATGAGCTGGGAGACGTGCTGCCACACCCCGACGACGTCGGTGACGCCTGCGGCATCAAGATTCTGCCAGATGGTCGCGGCCCGCAGCGGCAGCCCGAAATGAAAACGCGGCGGCTTCATCGGCGGCGAGCCGAGCAGGATCGGATCGCTGCGGTGGAGCACGCCTGTCACTTCCATGACCGGGGCCGGCCGCGCTTCGCTCGCGTAATAGCCGGTGAACTCGCCGAATGGGCCTTCCGGCAGCGTCGCCTCGCTCATGGGCAGAAGGCCGCCCTCGAGCACAATCTCCGCATGTGCGGGCAGCGGCAGGCCGGTCTGCGGTCCCGGATAAACCTCGACCGGTGTTCCCCGGATGGCGCCGGCAAACTCGTATTCCGACTGGCCGGCCGGGAGATACTCGAAGCCGGCGATGAACAGGGCCGGGTCCTCGCCGTGGACCACCGCGAGCGGGCAGGATTTGCCCGCGTCCCAGTACTTCTTCGCAATGATGGCGCCGTGGCGACCCGCATGGTCGAATTGCACTGTGACCCGGCGCGGACCATGTACCTGGACGCGGTAGATCGAGGCATTGATCCAGCCGCTGTCGGGATCGCGCATGATGACAATCGAGCCCGAGCCCATAAAAGGGCCGCCGTCGCCGCGGTGCCATACGGGCACGGGGAATTGCGCAAGATCGACCGCGTCATCCCTCAACACGTTCTCAAGGAAAGGCGCATCCTTCACCGGCGAGGGCGCAAGCGGCGTGAGCGTCCTGCGCTTCTCCATCCAGACCCTGAGCGCATCGAGCGGACGCAAGGCTGGATCGATACCGAGCGCGAGCGCGGCGCGCTGCGGGCTGGTGACCGCATTGGTGAAGATGCGCAAGCCGCGCGGAAAACCCTTGACGGCGTCGAACAGGAGAGCGGGCGCGGCGGGCATGCCAGCGGCCAGCTCCGTGATGGCGCCGATCTCGATACGGGGGTCGGCACCCTCGATGCGCCGTAGCGCCCGGAGCTTGTCCACGAGCGCGATGAATTCCCGCAAGTCCCTGTACATCGGTCGTTCGCCGCGCAGCTTGTGGTGAGGCGCAATCAACCGCTATTCTTCGCTAACCTCCATTTTCCCACAAGGACCTAAGATCATGGCCAAGCTTCGCCACATCGCGCTCATCGTCCCCGATCCGGAGAAGGCCGCCAAGTTTTTTGAGGATGCTTTCGAGATGAAGATCGCGGGCAAGGCCCGGCGCGGGCTTTATGTCTCCGACGGCGTCATGAATGTCGCGCTGCTCAAGCAGGAAGGGGACGAAAAGATCGGCATCTATCATTTCGGGATGTGGGTAGACGATCTCGACGAAGCCGAGAAGAAGGTGGTGAATGCCGGCGGCAGCTACCTCGCGGGCCGGCCGACCTCTCCGCAATCCTATTACGAGGCCAAGTACAAGGACCCGCTCGGCATCGTCTTCGACCTCACCCATACCGGCTGGGTCGGCGCCGTGAAGGACGTGGTGGCGAAAAATTAGCGCATTGGAGCGGGTGATTGTCATTGGCGCGGGGCCGGTCGGGCTTTGCCTTGCGCTCGCGCTGGCGCAGCAAGACGTCCGGGTGGTCCTGATCGAGGCACTTGGCGCAGACAACTTCCTGGAGCAGGTGCCGCGCGCAGGCACCAATCATCCCGCCACGCTCGAGCTCTACGACCGCATCGGGCTTTACCGCAGGATCGAGCCGCGCGGAATCATTGCGCCGCTCTTCCGCCATTGGGACCGTCGCGGGCAAGAGCTGATCGCGGAATTCGATCATCGCCATCTCAAGGACGACACGCGCTTTCCCTACGTGCTGCAATGCGAGCGCATCAAGATCGTCGAGGAGGCGCTCAAGCTCGCTGGCGCCCATCCGGATATCGACCTGCGCCTTTCCACAATGTTTACCGCGTTCGAGCAGGACGCCGGCGGCGTGAGGGCGTCCGTGAAGAACCCCGCCGGCGAGACCGAGCACCTGCGTGGCGCCTATCTCGTGGGCTGCGAGGGCGCGCGCAGCATCGTGCGCAAGGAGCTCGGCATTGCGTTCGAAGGCTTCACATATCCCGACCGCACCCTGAACATCGAAGTCGCCCACGATTTCAGGCAGCACGGGTACACCGAGCGCAATTACATCTCCGATCCCGACGAGTGGTCGAACCTGTTTCATTGGAAAGGTCCCCCCGACCGCTGGCGCGTCCATTTCCCGACCAGACCGGACGAGACCGAGGAAGCGCTCACCCGTCCTGAGGCGATGCAGGCGCGGCTGCAGCGCTTCCTTCCCACCGGCAAGGATTTCGACATCGTCGGGTGCAACCTCTATGTCGCGCACCAGCGCGTGGCGAAAAAATTCCGCGATGGGCGCGCGATCCTCGCCGGGGACTCCGCCCACGTGAACAGCCCGATCGGCGCCATGGGCATGAACAGCGGGGTGCATGACGCCTTCAACCTGGCGGAGAAGCTCGTGGGCATCCTGCGCGGAGAAGCCGACGACAGCGTGCTCGATCGCTACGAGCGCCAGCGCCGGCATGTGGCCGTGCAGCACACGCAAGCGCAGACCATCCGCAACAAGCGCCTGCTGGCGGAAAGGGATCCCGCCATCCGCCAGAAGAACCACGATGAGTTGCGCCGCACCGCCGCGGATCCCAGGCTCGCGCGCGCCTTTCTGTTGCGCAGCTCGCTGATCGAAAGCCTGCGCGAGGCCGAGCAGATTGCATGAGGCGCGTGTGCAGGAAGCTTGTTTGATGCGAGTCGCTCGGGCGCTCTTTGCTCTTCTCTCATGGGTTTGCTGCGCGCATGCGCAGGCAAACGGCCCTGCAGCGCGCTGGCCGGAGCGGCCGATCCGGCTGGTGGTTCCTTTTACCCCCGGCAGCAGCTCCGACATCGTCGCCCGCGTGGTGGCGCAGAAGCTCGGGGAACGCCTGCGTGCGCAATTCGTCGTCGAGAACCGGGCCGGTGCCAGCGGCAATATCGGCACCGACGTTGTCGCCCACGCCGAGCCGGACGGCTACACGCTGGGCCTTGCCAATACCAGCGCGCACGCGGTGGCTGCCGCCCTGGGCACGTCGTCCTACGACCCCGTGAAGGATTTCGCGCCGGTCTCCATGCTCGGCCGCTCGCCCTTCGTGCTCGCGCTCTATCCGGGAATACCCGCGCGCAGCGTGCAAGACCTCATTGCGCTCGCAAAGGCGAGGCCGCGGATGCTCAATGCAGCCTCGGCGGGCCCCGCCACGCTTGCGCATCTCGCCGGCGCGCTGTTCGAGAAGATGGCCGGGGTCGAGCTCACCCATGTATCCTATCGCGGCACGGCGCAGTCCACCCTCGATCTCATCGAGGGCCGGGTTGAGATGGGGTTCAATACCATCCCGCCGACGCTCGCGCACATTCGGGAGGGAAGACTGCGCGCGATTGCTGTGACGGGTGCGACCCGCAGCCCGGTGCTGCCGGATGTGCCGACGATCGACGAGGCGGGCGTCGGCGGCTACGAATGCTCGCTGTGGCAAGCGATGGTCGCGCCCGCCGGTACGCCTGCTGCCGTTGTCGCGCGCCTGAACGAGGAGATCACCCTTCTGCTTCATGATGCCGAGGTTGAGGCGACGTTCGCCAGGCAGGGTGTGGAGCCGGAGCCCGGCTCGCCTGCGGCGCTGGAGCGGCACATCGGCGACCAGATCAAAAAATGGCGCGACGTCATCGCAAGTGCGGGCATCCGGGAGAATTGAGACGGTTTGGCGGCCTGAGCAATCAGCGAGGAACGACCCGGAATGAGCAAGCTGCGTCTGACTTTCGCATGCGGCCCTTATGACCGCACGCTGGCGCTGCGCGACGGCACCATCCAGCCGGAAGGCATCGATCTCAACTACATCGCCTCCCAGCCGGCCGATATCTTCTGGCGCATGCTCCAGTTCAAGGAGTTTGAAATCTCCGAGATGTCGTTGTCGAACTACGCGAGCCTGGTGAGCACGGGCGAAGCGCCATTTGTCGCCATTCCCGTGTTTCCCTCGCGCGTGTTCCGGCACGGATATTTCTTCATCAACACGGACAAGGGCATCAAGGCGCCGGGCGATCTCAAGGGCAAACGCGGCGGCGTACCGGAATACACCATGACTGCCGCGGTCTACATGCGCGGCCTTCTGCAGCACGAATACGGGGTCAAGCCGACCGACATCGAGTGGGTGCAGGGCCGCACCGACCGGCTCGGCCGCAGGCTGCCGGGGGACATCCGCCTGCGCCAGGCGCCCCCCGGTGTCGAGCTCGGCGACCTCCTCGAGCGCGGCGAGATCGACTTTGTCATGAGCGCCAACAACCCGCTCGTGTTCCGGCGCGGCTCGCCCAAGGTGAAGCGGCTGTTCCCGGATTACGCGGAACGCGAGAAGGACTATTACCGCCGCACCAGGATCTATCCCATCATGCACACCGTGGTGATCCGCCGCGACGTCCACGACCGCAATCCATGGGTCGCCTTGAGCATGTACAAGGCGCTCTGCCGCGCCAAGGAGCATGCCTATGCGCTTCTGGCGGACATGGGCTCGCCCAAGGTTTCCTCGGCATGGCTGCAGCCTTTGATCGAGGAGGAAAAGGCGATCATCGGACCGGACTGGTATCCCTACGGCATCGAGCCGAACCGGCCCTCGATCGAGGCGCTCCTGCAATACGCGCACGAGCACGGGCTCACCGAACGGCGGGTCAAGCTCGAAGAGCTGTTCGCGCCAAGCACGCTGCGCGATATTCCGTTAAGCGAAGGCCAGCACGTGTAGAGCATGATCCCCAAAAGCGAGCACCGGCTTTCGGACACGGATCACGCCCCAACAAAGAGGGAGACGCGCCCATGACCATACCGCAGCTGATGCCGTGGATCGGGGGAGCAGCGAAGTTCGATGCTCCTTTCTCCGCTTTGGTGTGCCCGATCGACGATAGGGTCGAGTCCGAGATCATCGAATCCGATGCGAAGGTGATCGACGCCGCGGTCAGGCACGCACATGCGGCTTTCCTCAAGCATCGCGATGCGACGGTGGCGAGGCGCGTCGCGTGGCTCAACGCCGCAGCCGAAGCGATCGACAGGATCGAGAGCGAGCTGGTCCGCTCGCTCATTCGTTTCATCGGCAAGCCGCGGCGGGCCGCAACCTTCGAAGCAAAGCGTGTCGGCGCCTTCATTCGCGCCTGCGCGGCCCAACTGCCGCATCTTGCAGGCGAGGTGCTCCCGCTCGACGCGGCGGCCGCCGGTGCAGACCGCTTCGGTTTCACCACGCGCGTGCCGTACGGAGTAATTGCGGCAGTGACCCCGTTCAACGGACCCGCCAACCTGCTGATCCAGAAGGTCGCGCCGGCGCTCGCGGTGGGCAACGCCATTGTCGTAAAGCCCTCGCCACCCGGCACGGAAGTCGCGCTTCTGCTCGCGCGGGCCATGAAGGAGGCCGGCATCCCCGACGGGCTCTACAACGTGGTGCCGGGCGGACGCGAGGCGGCGAGACTGCTCGCCGCGCATGCGCTGGTGGCTCTCGTCACCGTCACCGGCAGCACTGCTGCGGGCAACGAGCTCGCGCGCGCCGCGGGAGCCAAGAAGTTCGTCGGCGAGCTCGGCTCCAACGCGGCGAATATCGTGTGCGCCGATGCCGATCTTGCCGACGCCGCGACCCGCATCGCAGGCGCCGCTTTCGAAGCAAGCGGCCAGCAGTGCATCTCGGCGCAGCGTGTGATTGTCGAGCGCCCGGTGTTCGATCGCTTCCTCGATCTGTTTGTGGCGGCGGCGAACAAGCTCAAGGTCGGCGATCCGGAAGACGCCGCGACCGATGTCGGGCCGATGGTGAGCGTTGCTGCCGCCGACCGCGTCGCGCAGATGATCGATGATGCCGTCTCCAAAGGGGGCAAGCTCGTGCTCAAGCCGCAGCGCCACGGGGCCGTGCTTGGCCCCGCCATTGTGGCGAATGCGCCGCCGGAAGCGCGGCTCATGCGCGAGGAGGCGTTCGGCCCGGTCGTCGTCGTGCAAAGCGTCGCCGATGTCGATGCTGCGCTCGAGCTCGCCAATTCATCCGAGTTCGGGTTGCAGGGCGCGTGTTTCACGGCGAGCCTGGAGACTGCCTTCAAGGTGTCACGCAAGCTGCGGGTCGGCTCGCTCTGGATCAATGACGCCAGCCGCTTCCGGCTCGACAGCTATCCCTTCGGCGGCGTCGGGGCGAGCGGCTTCGGGCGCGAAGGCGTGCGCTATGCCATGGAGGAGCTGTCACAATGGAAATTCACCGGCATGCGGCTCAACGTGCAGTGACATGACCTGGGTCGGGCTCATCGGATACGGCGGCATTGCGCAAGACGTGGTGGCGGCGCTGCGGGACGAGGATGCCTCGGGGGATACCGAGATCCTGGGCCTGCTTGCCCGGTCCGGCCGGTCCGAAATCGCCCGGCAGAAGTTCCCGGAGCTCGAAATCTTCGAGAGCATCGAGGACCTCCTGACGGAAGGCCCCGACATCGTCGCCGAGGTTGCAAGCCAGGGGGCGGTTGCGGAATACGGCGAGCAGATCCTGCGCGGCGGCGTCGATTTGCTGGTGATCTCGGTCGGCGCGCTCGCGGATCCCGCTCTACACGACCGGCTCGAAACGGCGGCGGATTTCGGCAACAGCCGCATGCTGCTGCCGGCGGGCGCGATCGGCGGGCTCGATGCGATCGCAGCCATGCGCATCGGAGGGCTTAATTCCGTGCGCTATCGCTCGCGCAAGCCGCCAGCCGCCTGGCGCGGGTCACCGGCGGAGAAGGTGGTCGATCTCGGCAATCTCGCCAAGCCGGCCATGCTCTACACCGGCACGGCGCGCGAGGCGGCACTGCTTTATCCGCAGAATGCCAATGTGGCGGCGTCGGTGGCGCTTGCCGGGCTCGGATTCGAGCAGACGCAGGTCGAGCTCGTCGCCGATCCCGATGCGCCCGGCAATGTGCATGAGATCGAGGCGGAAGGCGCCGCGGGAAAATTCGCTATCAGGCTCGAGGGCAAGCCTTCGCGCACCAACCCCAAGACCTCGGCACTGGCGTCGCTGAGCGTCGCGCGCGCGCTGCTCAACGAGCAAGCCGCCATCGTCATCTGACATGGATCAGAGACGCGCGACCAATGCTCTGGTCGGAAGCCCGATCGAACGGATCGAGGATTTCCGCTTTCTGAAGGGACGCGGACGGTTCGTCGATGATCTGTCCTTTGAGGGCATGCTGCATGCCGCGATCGTGCGAAGCCCGCTCGCGCACGGCCGCATCCGCGCAATCGACAAGGCCGCCGCGCTCGCGTGTCCCGGCGTGCACGCCGTCATCACCGCGCCGGATATCGGCTTGTCGATCCCCACTATTCCGTTGCGGCAGGAATCGGACCCCGCCTTCCAGGCATTCGAGCAACCCGTCATCGCCCATGAGAAGGTCCGCTACGTCGGCGAGCCGGTTGCGGTCATTCTCGCTCGCTCGCAGGCCGTGGCCGAGGATGCGCTCGACGCGATGGTCCTCGACATTGTTCCCTTGCCCGCCGTCACTGACTGCGCCATGGCTGCAAAGGCCGAAGTGCTGTTGTTCGAGAGCGCAGGCCGCAATGTCGCGCTGACGCTAAGAGGGGTGCGCGGTGCGGCGGACGCTGCCTTCAACCGCGCTCCCTACATGCGACGTGAGAGTTTCAAGGTGCAGCGCCACGGTGCGGTGCCGATGGAGACGCGCGGGCTGCTTGCCCACTGGGATGCGGGCCGGCTGACCGTCCACGGCGCCGCCAAGGTGGCTTTCGTCAATCGCCGCGTGCTGGCGCGCGCGCTGGGATTGCCGCAGAACGCGATCCGCATGGTTGAGGACGACGTCGGCGGCGGTTTCGGCGCACGCGGCGAGTTCTATCCCGAGGACTATCTGATCCCGTTCGCCGCGCGGCTCACCGGCCGTCCGGTCAAGTGGATCGAGGACCGCAGAGAGCATCTTACTGCCACCAATCATGCGCGCGACGCGCAGTGCGATCTGGAGATCGCCTGCGATCGCGACGGCGCGATCCTCGCGCTACGCGCGTGCGCTGCAACCGACCAGGGCGCATATATCCGCACCAACGGTCCGACGCCGGCGCGCAACATCGCGCAGGTGCTTACCGGTCCCTACCGCATTCCCCATGTCCGCATCGACGTGTCGCTGATGGTGACCAACAAGACACCGGTGGGGACCTATCGCGGGCCGGGCCGCTTCGAGGCCGACTTCTTTCGCGAGCGATTGTTCGACATGGCGGCCGGCGAGCTGGGCATCGATCGCATTGAGTTCCGGCGCCGCAATTTCATCTCGGAAGCAGAGCAGCCCTATCCGCTGCCAACCGTCGAGCCGCTCAACATCGCCTCCGAGACCGACAGCGGCGATTACCGTTCCACGCTCGACCGCTGTCTGGAGGAGATCGACTGGACGGCAAGGAGCGCGGTCGACGGCAAGCTCATCGACGGGCGCTACCGTGGCACGGCGGTGGGCTGCTATCTCGAAGGCGGCGCCTCCGGCCCGAAGGAAGGCGCGCGTCTTGGGCTCGACGACGACGGCAGGGTCAGCGTCTATGTCGGCTCCTCCTCCATCGGCCAGGGACTGGAAACGGTCTGCGCGCAGATTGCCGCCGACGCGCTCGAGCTGCCGCTTGCCGCCATCAAGGGCGTCTTCCACGGCTCCACCGATCATGTCACGGAGGGCTACGGCTCCTACAGCTCGCGCTCCGTCGTCATGGGCGGCAACGCGATCGTGCTCGCCGCCGACAAGCTGCGCGCAATGATCCGAACGGCAGCTGCCGAAAAATTCAACTGCACGGCAGAAGAAATCCAGATCGACGCCGGCTTAATACGGGGTCGCGACGGCCGCTCGCTAGAGCTCAAGGAGCTCACCGGCCTCGTCGCGGAGACGAGCTTTGCCAGCAGCAAGCGCACCTACAGCTATGGCGCGCATGCCGCCCATGTCGCCGTAGACGCAAAGACCGGCCGTGTGGAGCTGATCGACTATGTGGCCGTGGAAGATGTCGGCCGCATCATCAATCCGCTCACCTTGCACGGCCAGGCCGTCGGTGCCGTGGTGCAGGGGCTGGGCGGCACCTTTCTCGAGCATTTCATCTATGACGAGGAGGGGCAATTGCTGACCGGCTCATTCGCTGACTATCTTATGCCCAGCGCCAGCGACTTCCCCAGTATCCGCGCGGTCGCGCTCGAGGAGAGGCCGTCGCCGAACAATCCGCTCGGCGCCAAAGGGGCGGGGGAAGGCGGGATCATCCCGGTCGCCGGCGTCATTGCCAATGCGGTCGCCGCGGCGCTGCGCACGCTCGGCATCGAGCCGCGCGAATTGCCGCTCTCCCCGGAGCGCGTGTGGGAGCTGATTAATGCGCGCAAGTGACGGCTCCCGGAGGATTTGCTCGCCCAGCCCGTGCATTCCCGCTAACATGGATGCTGGCGCGGCAGCCGAGAGGCAGCCTCGCAAGGATCGGGAACAATGACCTACCAAGACCTGATCACGATCGAGCCCGGAAAACGCGGCGGCAGACCGACCATTCGTGGGATGCGCATCGCCGTGGCAGATGTACTCGGCTGGCTGGCCACCGGCATGACGCATGCACAGATTATTGCCGATTACCCGGAGCTCACGGAAGCTCATATCCGCGCTTGCCTCGCCTATGCGGCTGATCGAGAGCGGCGGCTCGTCACAGCCGCGAAATGAAACTGCTGTTAGTCCACAAATGAAAATGCCGCCCTTCGAGTATGCGTGCCCGACGACGCTGTCGGAGGCCGTTGCCCTGCTTGCTTCGCACGACGGCGAGGCGAAGGCGCTCGCGGGCGGGCAAAGCCTGGTGCCGATGCTGGCTTTTCGCCTGGCGCAGCCGGCGCTGCTGGTCGATCTGCGCAAGCTTGCGGAGCTGCGCGAGATCAAAATTTCCGCCGACGGCGTGCGGCTCGGCGCCATGGTGCGCTGGCGCGACATCCTCGATGATCGCCGGCTCGATACGGCGCATCCCCTGCTCAAGGCGGCGGTCGCGGAGGTCGCGCACTACCAGATCCGCAATCGCGGCACGGTCGGGGGCAGCCTCGCGCACGCGGATCCGGCGGCCGAG